>Ga0209154_1001828_pt1 | contig 12224 bp, 9 predicted proteins | sample GraSoiAngelo_121_FD_185878 | JGI IMG/M metagenome (GOLD analysis project Ga0209154, IMG submission 185878) | Grasslands soil microbial communities from the Angelo Coastal Reserve, California, USA - 14_0919_12_20cm (SPAdes) (version 2) | ecosystem: Environmental > Terrestrial > Soil > Grasslands ... | reverse complement strand
TCCAGTTCTGGTATTTCTCGATGCGGGACAAGGTTCGAATAATGATGCGAAAGGGAGGCGTTCTGCTAGACTACGATCTGGTCGAGCTTGCCAATGATTTTGTCGAATTCTACAATCGCTACATGGACAAGATTGCGGATGGGACCCTAAGGGTTGTGAGTAAACAGGAGCTGGTGAACTCTCAAAGGGCTAGAGAGATCTTCAAGAACTTCAGTACGAGCCTGTCGGAACTCAGGGGGAGAGCCAACGCCTTCTTGAAGAAACTCCGAAGCTACGGATATTCGATCTCCGGTATGGATGTAAGAGCACTGGAAACCGACCCATGGGCAGATTCCATTGCGGGCAACTCGAAGACAGACTAGATCTCCCTGGATGTTAGAGAAACCCTCGCATAGCTCTCACGCGGTTCGCATGGAGCGGAACCTGGAACTGGAGGCCGGCTATCTTCCAAGAAATAGACCACTGTGACGAAGATAGGTGCAGCAAAGGCGATGGTGGCGTCCTCTGGTGATGGGCATCTCTTCCAGGCACGGTGTCCTAGCGGTTTTCTCCACCCTGGGATCCCACCTGCGTCGAACGTCGACCTTACGACTGCTCCCTTCCGGGCCTCGCCGGATTCGATCGTGAGCAGGTAGCAACCCTCCCTTCAGAGAGCGCTCCCACGCCGCCGACCTGGTGGGGCAGGATGTCACAGTAGACAACTAGGTCTTCTGCCTGGTCGAGGTTGCCGCTCGCCAATGTTAGCGGGCTCCCGCATAGGTCGATTTCGGGTAACAGGAAACGACCGGCTTCCCAGCCCCCCACCACCGCCCAAACGGTCAGCCGCGAACACTCGATATAAGAATATGACAGATGTAGCTCAAGCGTGATTTTGGAAACTCCGTCATCAATTTAGAGGGGTGGCGGTTTGTCACTCTGCGTTTCCTTTGGAAGCTTGGCCCATTCTAGAAATTCCTTGGTGGGCTTTTCTTCCTCATAGAGGCTTTGTCTCTTGCACTCTAGCGGCTCCGGTTTTTTCTCTATGAGTTCGGATGCAGTCACAAGATCGTGGTTGAACTTCCTGGCTACTGCTCTGACTGGATCGAGGAACTTGGACCATCCTTCATCCCGTAAAAGGTGGTGGTCCACTACCACCGTGGGAATATCAGCCAGAATCCTCTCCATGTTTCGTGTGGCGGTTCGAAAGAATTCGTCGCTAATTCTGAATCCTTGAAGGTAGGTTGGCGGGCCCCCCATAATAAGAAGTCGAGGTTTTTCTTTGAGGATTAGATCAACGGTCTCCTCCACAACTGGACCTTGGATATCAGGCGCAAACATTACCTTCTCCCTAGCTTTCTCAACAACGCACGGCAACACCCATCCGAGTTCTGACTCGCCTTCACCATGGGGAACAGGACCGGGAAATCTGACCTTGGTGCTACCGAACTCGAAACTTCTCCCGTCTGCGGCCTCGAACTTCTCCGCGATCTTCTCTACGGCTTGACGAAACATCCAGCCGCGTCGTCTCTGTGCCGTGTTGACTTTTCGACGGCTGTCCTTGGCAAGCACGATTTTTCCTTCGTAGATCCGTTCGAAGGATTCCTGGCTGCTCCCAAGCCAGACCGGGTCCACGAAATTCGGTGTATGGTGATCATGGTGATAGTGAGATATCGTCACGATCGTTGCCTTATCTGCGGCTTTCTCGATCCTTTTCCGCGCCTCGTCCCGCGCATGGAATTCCTTTGGATGAGGCATCAACCGGAATCTGGGTCCCAACGCAACACCCGCGTCTAGTAAGACTGTAACGTCCCTGGTCTGAACTAGAGTGCACATTGAGCGGACCCCGAGGCTCTCGAAGGCGAGGGGTATTGCTCTAATACCGGCCAAAGACTTCAGCAGACTCTAGCATCAGTCATATGAGTAAGCCTTTATTCGTTCGCGTCCCTTCGAACTGTCTTGGGTCCGATGACTGCTCTGGCCCAACGGACATGTCCCTTGGGACTAGATGAAGTGGATCTTGAGACTCGGCGGTAACCGGGCGAGAATGAGAGAGGACCCGTCCACCTTTGCGTTTTGGGGTTATGCCGTCAAGAATCGAAGTGTCCTTCTGTTTGGTGACCCGGTGCAGGGATCGTCACCGCAACAGCGATCCCGAGTGCGCGCTTTCCTGCGCTTCCTTAGTCCGGCGTTCCCTCTGGGACGGGACAGTCCCTCCTGCGAGAGTGTTCAGTATCGACCCAGGTCGAGACAAACTAGGTCATGAAGCAAGCTTTAGACCGTGTGAACACGTTCCCCTACGCTTATGTTTTCGACCTTGGTTGAATATTGAGTTGGGTTGACCGAGCATTCGGAATTGGATTGGCCCAGGTGGAAATGGGTTCTCGTATCGCTAGTATTCTTAGGGTGGATTGTGTTTCTCGTTTGGCTGTTCGGGAGTGGCGCCCCCTTCCCATTTCCGTAACCTTGCGCGGCACATTGGGCGTTCATTGAGCCGCAGAGTAACCCTATATCGAACGAGAGACCCGGACCCTCAAATAACCCGAAACAGAGCCTTCGAAACGGACCAACGACTCCCTTGGAGAAAAGATGGCTCGTCCTATCGTCAGTACTAACCTCTCGAGTCATCTACACTATCAATTGGTTCAACATAGCACCCGCGCTCGTTCTAATCAGTGCAGACTTCCAACTCGGCCCCGTTGCTCTCGGAATTCTGACAGCCTCGTTCCTCATCGGCGCCGGGGTCTTTCAGATTCCAGCTGGGATCGCTTCTGCTCGTTGGGGTCCCAAGAACACCTCCCAACTCGGAATGCTTGTTCTCTCTCTGTCGGGAATAGGAGAGGGATTATCACCTAATTTCCCGGTCCTGCTTGTTTCCAGGTTCCTCCTGGGGGTTGGCGCGGCACTATTCTTCGCACCGGCCATCGGCATCTTGACACCTCTCTTCAAGCCGGAAGAAGAGGGACTAGTCCTCGGACTCTACAATAGCTGCTTCAACATAGGAGGCGGCTTAGGACTATTCGTTTGGGTCATCGTTATCGAAGCGATCAACTGGCACCTAGGATTGATACTTGGGGGCGTGCTTGGTTTAGTCTCAGTCGGAATTGGTCAGATCGTCATCCCGCGAGATGGTACAATGAGAAAAGAACGCAGGTCGATGCGGCGTGCTTTCGAGAATCGCAATATCTGGATTATCGGGTTCGGCATCCTGGGACTATGGGGGGGCATCTTCACCGCGTCACAGTTCCTAGAATACTACCTACGCACTTCACTGTCGTTTCGCGCAGATATTGCTGGACTACTTGCCTCGTTGATCATGTTCGCGAGCATATTCGGAGGTCCAATCGGTGGCTATCTCTCGGATCGGTTAAGGCAACGAAAGATCTTCATCCTTGTCCCAGGACTTCTAACCGCGATCGGAATAGCACTGTTCGGAGCCTCTCCAGCAAACGGACTCTGGTTCCTCATTCCCGCCGTCGGCTTCCTAGACGCGATGGTCTTCTCAACAATGTACGCTAGCGTCAGCCAGTACCCCGAGGTAGGTCATGAATACGCTCCTCTCGGGATCAGCATAATCAATTCTGTCCAAATTCTAGGAAGCTTCGGTGTAACAATCGGGTTTACTCTGTTCGCAGCGGCTAACGGCTATCCTGCGGGATGGTTCTTTATGGGCGGGTTAGCTCTTGCAATGATGCTCTTGATCTTCTTTCTCCAAGAGCCATTCAAGGCGAGCCCCCAGCCATCAGGCTAGCTTGTAGAGCTCATCTTGAGAAACGGATTTCAGAGCTAGCCGCTTTCCACGTCTTACTAGAACTCGACTCTTCGCTCGGGTGGTCAGCCTCCCAACCTCCGTCAGCCTAGTATGAGTGTTCTGGAGAGCTTCCTGAACGGCCTTGCGGCTAGACGGTTCTACAGCGAGGAGTAGCGTTCCAGAGCTCATCAACTTGAGAGGGTCCAGACCTAATGCTAAACAAATGACCTCTGTGGCGGGAGCCAGCGGAATTTTCTCGGCCCATACCTCTATGCCAAGACCTGATGCCTCGGCCATCTCCCACAACCCGTTTAACACTCCCCCCTCAGTCGGGTCGTGCAATGCATGGACCCCTTTCAGCTTGGCTGTGAGAAGCGCTTCTTCGACAACACTGATCTGTTCCTGGTAGCTTCGGGCCAGCTTCAACTGGCCCTCGGGGACGCCTTTCTTCTTTAGGAGTGCTGCCTTGTCTCGCGCTAGAATTGCAGTTCCCTCCAGCCCGACCGTCTTGGTTAGGAGAATCCTGTCTCCCGGCCTCCCATTTTCGGCGCTCAGAACTCTCCCCCGCGTCTCTCCGACCATGAAACCTGAAATTATTGGCCGATCAAGTCCTGGAGTCGCTTCAGTGTGTCCACCGACAACTGCGATCCCAAGTCGTTTCGCGGTTTCGTGAATCTCTCTTGTGATCTCTCTCAGGGAGTCTTCTCTGGTTCCTAACGGAAGGAGGATTGTGCACAGGTACCACTTTGGTCGAGCTCCAGTCGTAGCGATGTCGTTTGCATTGACTTCGACTGAATGTTGTCCAATGTGACTGGGTGTCCCAGTGATTGGATCAGTGGTAAAGACAAGGATTGTGCCATCTTGCTTGACTGCAGCGGAGTCGCGACCGATTCCCGGGCCCACAAGAACTCGCTTGTCCTTTTTCCCTAGATTAGTGTAGACTGTGCGCAACAGTGTTTCGGGTGGGATCTTTCCCGTTACAAATCCGGTGTGTCTTCCCGAACCCATTGTTATGATGACCCAGCGATGATTTCCAGGTCGAAGAGCTCCGGGCCTCGCTAAATCTCTTGGTCCCTATGATCGCGAGGGTTAGTTTTACTGAAGCGTCTCGGTCTGGTCTCTTGCTTTCATCTATCCGCACAACTGGGTTTCAGCCATGTGTAGTCTTCGGGATTTGTGGTTGATGGACCTGCGTGAGATGCCGTCTGAGTGGCAGATTGTATGGCGTAGGAAGAGGAAGAAGTTGCGGGCGGGGCCTAAGCTGAAAGCCCAAATCTCTCATGGTTAATCGTCTAGGCCAGATTGTCAGCGGAAGACGGGGCGATTCTTGAGGCCGCTCGTAGAACCTCTGATCTCTTGGGTCTGGCGGGGTTCTATCCGACGAGTGTATCATGGCAAAGCGAGATAGGGATAGGCAGGGGAACTAAGGTCGTCACTCCTCACTTTCCCGAGCTTGAGGGTTCAAAACTAATTATCTCTCCTATCCTACAAGGACGACTTGACAGTCAAGATTGGGGTTCAATCCTCGCTTCTCCACTGATCCTCAAAGGATTGAAAGGATTCTACAACATTGGAGCATTGATCAGGGTCTCACCCGGGCTCTTGTTCCTCGCAGGATTTCTCATCTTGAGCTTCGCGTATCCACGTCTCGATTCTTCTCTCATTTTCGGCTTCATAGTTGCCGACGTCATCCTGTTAGTTCTCGGAGCTTACAGTATCATCCGTTTAGGAAGGAGACTTGTCCTGGAGGCTGACAAGGAGGCGGCGGATGCCCTAGGGACAGCATCTTTGACGGAAGTGTTGCGAAAGCTTGAGCATTTTCGAGAGCTGGACGCGGCTAGAGGCGGAGAATGGCCGGAGTATGGTGACCATCCAAGCATAACAAAGAGAATAGCGAACCTGCAGAATCCTTGAGACGGTCAAGGAAGGATTGCTGGTGACTGGCTTTATCTCTACTCAGAACTTTGGCTTGGTCAGGGTTCGCTTTTTCTGCCGAATAACGTAGAGGGTTAGAGTGGGGATGTAGATCGTCACGAGCGTTGCAAATACAACGATGTCAAGGGTTCCAAGAGGCAGAGACACGAAGCCGAAGATGCGCAAGAAGGCTGCTAGTGTCAAGTAAAACCCAAAGATTGCGAAAGCTATAACCACAGTATCAACACGGTCCAGTATACGCGCGATTCCCCCCTCGGGGGAAGTTGCGAACCAAAACGAGTACTTTCCGGCAATTGGAGCAAGACAAAAAGCCGATAGAATCAATAGCCCAAGGTCAGTGTCCCAAGGCAAACGAAGAGGTAGGTACATCGCCCCAAGAACATCAAGCAGACTCGCTATCAGCACGTAGACAACGAGGTAGCCGTAGAAGTTTGCGAGGAGCCTCAACATCATAGTTGCCATTCTAGGAACTAGAGCGAATGCCACGAAAAAAGATTGCGGGTGACTGGCTCATCTCTACTGAGGACTTGGGCTTGTCTCGGCACGCTTTCGTTGGCGAATAATGTAGAGATATGCAATGACCGAGTCGAATAGCGCGAGCGTAACTATCGCGGCGCTCCCAGCCCATACGCTCCCGACTGTCCCAAGCGGGAGGGAAACCCAGGCTAACGACGTGAGGACGTTCGCTAAGGCTACGTAGAGTGAGAAGGCAATGAGAGCTATGACCAGGGCGCGAATTCGGTCTGGTTTGTGCATATCACTCACTATGGTTTGGTGTCACTCGCCGTTTGGTTCCTGAGGATTAGAATGGCGGCCGAGAAAAAAGGATTGCTGGGGCATCGCTCTCCCCTCCCCTCCTCATTTTGTAGACGGTCTTCGAGAGGGAGTACGAGGGTTTTTGCGCTGCTGGACAGCTCTGCTTACATTAGACCCTGACTAGCTTCTTTCCGTCGGATCTTGAGCAAGCCCAAGATTACTCAGTGGAGTGAGAAGATTGGTTGTGATTGTGTTCTTGTTTTTTCGAAGGATCGTAAGGGTCATGTGGAGCTTGTGGGAGCGCAAACTCTGCGGCCGCCACAGATAGGAACCGAGTCTTGCTCATTGATACTAGGTTCTGAGCCCTTCTTGCCAGCTAACGGGCGGTTTTCTCTTCGTTTGTTTTCTCCTAGAGATCCAATGACCGATCTCAGCCGCTATCAGTGGATTAGGAACTGTTGACATCCTCAACTTTTCGAGAAGCGAGAAGGATCACTGCCAGAATGATCAGCGCCCCGCCTAGATACTGTGTACCAGTCAAGATCACGCCGAGGAATACGAACGCCGCAACAGCTGCCACGATGGGTTCCGAGGAGGAAGCTAAACCGATCTCGGTAGCCGAGAGTCGACGTAAACCGGCCAAATAGAGGCCATAGGCCAAAATTGTCCCGAAGACAATCACGAAAACGACAAGCCCTGCGACAGCTGTCAGCCCTTGGAAAGCGGATGGAAGGTGATAGCTAAGGAACGATTCGACTCCAAACGGTAATGTTGCCAGAGCGCCTATCATGAATCCCCATGTCGTGACCCACCAGGATCCGTTGGCACGGACAAGTGGACGTGAAGCTAGAGTGTAGTATGCTCCCGAGACAGCGGCTAGCAATCCAAATAGCACTCCAGTAGGAGTCACCAGGATCCGAAAATTCGGGCCGGGCAATCCTCCTACCAAAAACAATGTGCCCACCATCGCCAACAATAACGAAACAGTCCATCGAACGGACCAGCGCAACACCCCTTTCACCGCCTCGTAGCCAGCTACGATCGGGAGAAACAGAAATTGCAGCAGGGTTGCTGTGGCCGCGTTTGAGAACTGGATCGCCCACAGGTAGGCCAGTTGGGAACCTGCGAATCCTAAGATCGAGAGTCCGAGAAGCGGCCCGAAGGGTCGTCCTGGCCACGTAGGGCGGACGATAATCAAGAGTGTCAGTCCCGACGCGAGCGTTCGTATTGTGACAAGTGCTACCACTGGGAACTGGTAGATTTGGAACAGTGCTTGCGCAGCGGTTCCTGACAAGCCCCAGAAACCTGCTCCAAGAATTGTTCCTAATAGCGAGACTTGTGTTTTCCGCACTCTGTCGCGTCATCAGTGGGTTCTATAATAATTTCAGATCGGATTTCGCCTAGTCTGATTCTAGATGAATCGCTTGCTCCCACCGAGCGAGAGCTACTTGCTTGCGTATTTTTGCGGAGCTTTGTCGAAGGTTGTCTTGCAGACGCTGGAACAGAAGTAGTGGTTCTTTCCTTGGTAGGTTGATTGGAGCTTGGTTTTCTTCTCGTTCACCACCATTCCACAAACTGGGTCCTTTAGCACTAGCACACCTCCTTAGATCTTCGGGTCGAATCTTCGGAGGAGGAGGGAGTTGGAGACAACGGTGACCGAGCTTATTGCCATCGCCGCGCCAGCTAGGAGTGGTAAGACCTGGTAGATTCCGGGTCCGAGAAATGGTACGAGAGTGCCTGCGGCTATTGGAATGAGGGCGACGTTGTAGAAGAAGGCCCAGAGAAGGTTCTGTTTTATCTTTCTCACAGTTGCTCCGCTCAAAAGTAGGGCTTTAGGAACATCCGTCAGATCGTCTTTGATGAGAATTATTCCGCCCGTCTCCTTTGCCACATCCGTCCCGCTGCCAATTACTATCCCAACGTCAGCCGCGGCCAGAGCTGGGGCGTCGTTCATCCCGTCTCCGACCATGACGATCTTCTTGCCCTCCGCCTGAAGCTTTCGGACATGTTGCTCTTTTTGGTCCGGACGGATACTGGAGAGGACAGTATCAATTCCAACAGTTTGGGCAATGGCCTTTGCCGTTCGTTCATTGTCACCAGAGAGCATCACTACCTCCAACCCCATCGACTTCAACCCCTTCACCGCTCTGCCAGCGGACTCTTTGACCGTGTCAGCGAGAGCAAAGGATCTGAAGTATGTTTTCCACGAGTGAGGACTATTTGCTAGGGCCTTTAAGCCATCCGCGAATGCCTAGTGCCGTATCCTTCGGTGGTTTGAGCTTCATCTTGGCCATTAACGATGCGAATCTCGGATCAGATCGTAAGGTGTCGAATCTCGGCTCAACTCCAGCCCATGCCAACCAGCTAGATCGTTCTTGGAAGGCTCTTTCAAGCCAAGTGAATGACTCATCTTTGTCTCCAAAGCCGATCCGCAACATGGCGATCCAATAAGATGGGACGTACTGGTGCTTGGACCTCTCCATGAGTTTTTCGCTGACCTTTTCAGCCTCCTTCTTGTTTCCTGCGGCCGCGTACGCATGGCCCAGCATTGCAAGTGAGATCGTGCTACCACCTGATAGAGCTACGGCGTGGTTCAGTTCAGCAATTGCTTCCTTGTACATTCGTTTCTGCAAGTAGGGTCTGCCGAACCAAAGGCGTGCCTGGACGAATTCAGGATTCAGCTTTATCGCCTTCTGGTATTGTTCAATTGCTCGGTCGTATTGCCTGCTCAAGTACAGAACATGCCCGACCCCAGTGTTGATTGCGAGAGAAAGAGGGTCAAGTGCCTCCGCACGGCTCATTTCTGCTAAAGCCTCGTCGAATCGTCCTTGAGATTTCAAGAAGTCGGCGTAGAATTGGTGGGCTGGTGCATAGCTGGGGCTGAGTTCGATGGCTCGCTTGAATTCTTTCTCGGCGCTTTCCCAGTCCCAGTCATACTGGAACCTTACAGCTCCCAATGACGTATGTGCTTCGGCGAGTCTGTTGTCGATTTCGAGCGCTTTCTCCGCAGCGGTCCTTGCCTTTGGAAAAGCCTCTTTCGGCGGTAGAAATTCTAGCAGGGCAAGCACGGCGTAGGAATCGGCGACACCTGTGTAGGCTAACGCGTATTGGGGATCCTTTGCTAGCGCTTTTTCAAAGAGTTCAATGGCCCTCTTCAACCCATCCTCTGTTCTTGTGTTTAGGAAGTGGCGGCCTTCTAGGTAGAGGGTATAAGCCTCTTTGCTATCTGTTGCTTTCTTGTCGAGGTTGAGTTTCTCGTTCTTGTTGATCTGGATTTCTAGCTCGTCTGCTACCTTGTGAGCGATCTCGCTCTGGACTTCGAAAATATCTTCTAGGTCTCTGTCGTATTTCTCGGTCCATAGTTGTTCTTCTGTTTTCGGGTCCGCTAGCTGGACTGTGATTCTGATCTTGTTTCCGGCTCTTCTTACGCTTCCTTCGAGTATGGCTGAGACGTTGAGTTCTTTGCTGATCTCGCTGATGGGTTTCTTGGTGTCCTTGTACCTCATTACCGAGGTTCGCGCTATGACTCTCAATCCTGCGATCTTCGAGAGAGAGGAGATGAGTTCTTCTGTCATGCCGTCTGAGAAGATCTCATCTCTAGCGTCCTGACTCATGTTGGCTAGTGGGAGGACTGCTATTCTGCGATTGTCCGGTTGTTGTTGCAATTCTATTGTCGTCCTTCGTTATTTGGTGTACTTGTGTGGCGAGGGTTCGTTTCGAAGCTTAAGCTTGATGATTCGATTCTTCTGGAGACCAGAGCCTTGGGCGTTTAGAGCAGAGAGAAGAATTCGCCAATTTTCAGCCCAGTTTTTCCCTGAAAGCCTTTTCACTCTTCAACCATAGACCGCTTAGCGCGTATTGAATGGTAAGATATCGGGTTCTCAGAAGGAAGGATGTTCCCGAGGTTCAGTCTGTCGCTTTGAAGGCGTGGACGTTCGCGTATCGTAGATACGGTCTATCACTCAGACTGATCAGAAGGTTTGTCTCTGAACGATATTCGACAGATAGCTTCGATCAAACCGTATTCCCATCGATCGAGAAGGGAGAAGCCCAGTTTTACCTCGCGACCGAGAAAGGAAAGATCATCGGCTACTCCAATACGGGTCGAGGAGTCTGGGGATGGGAACTCTACCGAATCTACCTACTACCTGAATACATAGGCAGAGGAGTCGGTAGGAAACTTCTCCTGCTGTGCGAAGACTTTCTACGAGAGAAGAAGGCTAGAAAATACCACGCTTACGTCTGGGAAGAGAACAAGGCAGCTCTGGATTTTTACAAGAGAAACGGCTTCGCCAGGCTAGAAGGAAAGAACAAGAACAAAGTCGAAATATGCATAGAGAAAAAACTGACGAAATCCATGCCTTTGTCTCAAAAACAACAGACTCGCCATTAATACTATACAGGCGTAAATTGCGACGCCTATCAACAATATTTCCTGCTTGACTGATGCATCGAATATGGGCATGATGCTCTGCCCGTCCCGGAGCCGATGCTTTCAAAGCATCTCTCCTCCAAGGATAAGCTCGCCTTTCGGATAGCTATTCTCCTGGCGTAACTTTTCTCGCTCCTAACTATTCTTCTTCGCCAACTATTTTTTCCGCTAACGATTATGCGACTTCGCCCGGGGCCGGTCGATTTTTCCCGTCCGCGCTCTTCGCGGCGGGAGAAATGGCAACCTGATCTGCTTAGGCTAGATAGACGAGGCGGAAACGTAACAGTTAAGCCGTTTTAAGGAGCAGTTTTTGCTCCACCGGTTTTGGCTCAAGGTAGAAAAACGTCCAACCACAGAACCCACAAACATCAGAAAGACGTTAAACGTCCGACAACGACATATCAGTACGTTTCTCAACGCGATCAACAATAAAACCCTCGACCCTCAGCAGGTGGTCTCTTTTTCCGCGCCCCGCGCCCTTCGCGGCGAGATCCCCTCCGGACACAATCGCCCATTATCAGCCCTGATTCTGAATCCAAGCCCATGATTTCTAGAACACCGATCTTCCACGCTTATCCCCACGGGGAATACACGGAGATCGAAAAACCCGAGACAAGCCGATAACGAGCCCGTCTCAAGGAAACAAGCCCGAAACTGGTTCAGACGGAAAGAGGACCTGGAAAAGAAATTCCTATAACTTTTGCAAGACCCCCGCGACGCAGGAGTGGTTGAGAGGAAGCTTTCTGATACGAAGGCCACGGTAGCAGAGGTGGAAGTTCAGTTAGTCTTCTTCGTAGGGGAACTTCTTCTTGGAAGCCTCGGGTGGCTTTCCAACCGGCTTCTCTTTCGTCTCCTCTTTCGGAGAAGAGACCGCAAGCTTCGTGGGTTCAGATGGTTTCAATTCTGGTTTCGACTCTGACTCGTCAATGACGGTCGGCGGCTTAGCAGATTTCGGCTCGATGGAAGGAGTGGGAGTCGCTTGTTCGTTCGCTGAGCTTTTGCTGGGGAATGTTGGGCGGACGATGGGACGCGGAGCTTGCCTGGTTGGGGAAGAAGGCTTCTGGTTCATCGGTCCAACGATCACACTTGGAGGCGGCATCCTTGGAGCAGGAACCGGAATGTAGGGCTGTCGGAGTCCACCTGATTCTGAAGCGATGGGCGCGATCTTCTTCGGAGTAGCCGATGGAGTTAGGACGCCGGTTGTCTCCCCGACGTACTTTGGGCTGTCCTCCCAACCAGAAGACTTTGCTGAGGGTGCGATAACCGTTGGTCTTTCGGAAAACTTGTCGCCTGAATCTTGACCCGACACTGAGGATCCGATCTTTTCAGAAATTACCAGAGGTGGTTTTGCCGGGTTCTGGATCGTGGGCTTCA
>Ga0209154_1001822_pt1 | contig 12248 bp, 13 predicted proteins | sample GraSoiAngelo_121_FD_185878 | JGI IMG/M metagenome (GOLD analysis project Ga0209154, IMG submission 185878) | Grasslands soil microbial communities from the Angelo Coastal Reserve, California, USA - 14_0919_12_20cm (SPAdes) (version 2) | ecosystem: Environmental > Terrestrial > Soil > Grasslands ... | reverse complement strand
TCTCTAATGTTTCTGACTTGTGTGGGGGTTAGTTCGTGATCGAATACTACGCTTTCGGCTTTGCGGGGCGCTTTCACGAGCTCGCTCAGCTCTTCGAGTTTTCCCGGCCCGATGAGAGACGCGGCCGTAGGGGACTGCAGTTTCTGCGTGAGCGTTCCGACGATATCCCACCGCAGCGTTTCAATGAGTTGCCTCAGTTCCCGAAGCGACGCATCGTGCTCTTCGGCGGGCGTCTTCTGGAGCTGCACATCTATAAGGATGGTGGCCGGCCTAACGTCGGACTCTGAAGGATGGGTCATCTTCAAAGCATATCTCAATTAAGCCGGAATTTGCGATTTGGACCTCTGTCTCGCGCATCGTACGCTTTTCCGCGGTTCTTGACGGCCAAGTCCCGAGAAACGGCATTCGCGGAGATGAGATGGAATGAGGACCATTCCTGGATTCCTAGGCAACCCCGCTGAAAGAAGGGCAACTCAGGAATCGAAATCTGAATTTGAGCAAAATGCCAACGACGGCAAGAGTCCTTGGCAAAGCAGAAATGCCTCGCCGATTGCTGCATAGAAAGCTCATGCTGAGCAACACGTCTGGAGTGATGTCATAACGACGCCGGCCTCGCAACGGCCCGAGTAGACTGTTTCGGTGTTCGCCCTAGCAGCGCTCGGACCGAGGGAGGCCGAGATGCGAATTATAGGCGTTGATTTCCACGTACGACAACAAACGATCGCAATGTTTGACACGGAGACCAAAGAGCTGGTGAAGAAGACCCTCAAGCACGAAGGCGAGCAGGTGCGGGAATTCTATTCCGCATTGCCGCGTCCGGTGCAGGTGGGGATCGAAGCCACCGGATCGATGTACTGGTTTCTGGACTTGCTGGAGGAATTGCGGATCGACCGCCAGGTAGGTCACCCTGCACAATCCGCGCGGCCGAGCCACGCAAGCAGAAGTTCGATGGGCGCGATGCGTTGTTGCTCCTGCACCTCCAGATCGAAAACCGCTTCTCATCGATTTGGGTGCCCTCGAGAGAATTGCGAGATCTGCACGTGTTGCTGCGGCACCGCCATCAGTGGGTGGCGTATGCGGACCAGGGTACAAAACGCACTGCAAGCCATCGCCGTGAGTCACGGCTTACGGCGCGGACCGTCGCTGTGGAGCCAAACAGGCCAACACGCGATCGTGTCGTTGCCGTTAGCGCCGCATGCAGCCCATCGACGAAACGAATTGCAGACCTTGTACTGCACGTTGAGCACGAAGATCGACGAGCTCGACGAGCAGGTGAAGGACCAAGCGCTGCAGCGTTCCGGGGCCAAGCTGTTGATGAGCCATCCGGGAGTTGGACCTGTCACGGCGTTGGCGACGGACGCGTTTTTAGGTGACCCGTCGCGATTCGCCGACAGCAAAACGTTGACGAGTTACATCGGCATAATCCCGAGCGAATTGCAGCTATTCCGACTTGCACTATAGCAGATTCTGGAATATAGTCGTTCCGTATGGTCCGTCGAGTCGACGACGATCGCTCTCCAGAAACCTTCCTCCCTTTGCATCGCGACACCTTCCAGATCCTGGTCTCGCTAGCCGATCGCGAACGCCACGGATATTCGATTCTTCGAGACATCGAGGAACGCACGGGCGACGTACGCGCCATCACGCCCAGCACTCTCTACAGCTCGATCCACCGCCTGCTCGAAAACGGTCTCATCGATGAACTCGCCGAGCGTCCCGCGGAAGATGATGAAAGGAGGCGCTACTACCGTCTCACGGCTCTCGGACGCCGCGTGGCCGAACTCGAAGCGCGCCGGCTCGAACGCCTCTTGCGAGCTGCCCGCACGGGCGGCCTGCTCCCTAAACGGACTTAGCCATGAACGAGCCGCGTCTCGCACTCTGGGTCCACCGAAGGTTGTTGCGGCTTTACCCCGCGCAGTTCCGGCAGGACTACGAGCGTGAAGTGGTTTCAGTGTTCCGCCGCCAATGGGAACGGCAGCCCGGGGCCGTGTGGACATGGCTCTTCTTTCTCGAAGCCTGTGTTTCGATAGTGTGGAACGCGCCGGGAGAACACCTCCATATGCTGACGAGCGATCTGTCCTACGCCTTTCGGGCTTTTCGGCGAAGCCCCGGCTTCACCGCCGTGGCCATCGCGACGCTTGCGTTGGGCATGGGAGTCAACGCGGCCCTCTTCAGCGTCGTCAAATCCGTCCTTTACGGGACGCTGCCGTACGACAAGCCCGATCAACTGGTGCGAGTGTGGATCCGCAATCCAAAGCAGGGCTTCGACCACGACATCTCGAATCTGCCGCGGCTGGAGGACTGGCGGCGCGCGGCGAGCTTCCAGGGCGTGGCCGGGTTCACTTCCGCAAAGCTGATTTTGACCGGGAGCGCCGAACCGGTGCAGCTCCGCGGGGCCCAGGTTACCGCGGATTTCTTCCGTGTCATGGGCGTTCGTCCCCAGTTCGGGCAGGACTTCGACGTCGGCGACGATCAGCAGGGCCGCCCTCGCAAGATCGTCATCAGCCATGAATTGTGGCTCCGGCAGTTTGGTGCCGATCCCGCGGTCGTCGGCCGGCAGTTGGAGTTGAGCGGCCGCTCTTACGAGGTCACCGGAGTCGCGCCGCCGTTAATCCGCTTCCCGCAGCGCGATGTCGATTTCTGGACTCCGCTCGTGGTGGACGACCGCGCTCGCCAGAACCGCGGAGCTTTCTGGCTGAACGTCGTGGGACGCCTGCGGGACGGCACTACGCTGCGCCAGGCGCAAAGCGAGATGGATGCGCTCTCGCGTACTTTGGCCGCTCAACACGCGGAGGACCGGGACCTTGCCGGCGTCGCGCTGGTCAGTCTGAGAGACGATCTTACGGGGCCAATCCGCACGGCGCTGGCAGTTCTCAGCGGAGCCGTCATTTTCATTCTGCTGATTTGCTGCGCGAATATCGCCGGGATGCTTTCGGCGCGGGCGGGAACTCGTTCATCCGAACTAGCGATCCGAACGGTGCTCGGAGCCGGCCGCAGCCGGGTAGTGCGCCAGTTGTTGACGGAGGCGGTGCTGCTGTTTTTCATCGGCGGGATAGCCGGAATCGCGGCGGGTTATGGAGGCGTGGGCGTTCTCCTGCGCCTGGTGCCACCCGAACTTCCGCAGTTGCAAGACACGCGGCTGGACCTCACCGTTGCCGGCCTGGCCCTTGCTGCATCCACGGCCGCGGGTCTGCTGTTCGGCCTCCTGCCGGCGCTTCAGGCGTCGCAGCACGATCTGGCGAGCAGCATTCGCGAGGGCGGTCGTGGACTTGCGGGCCACAGCCATAGTCGGCGTTTCCGCTCCGTCCTCATCGCGGGCGAGATGGCGCTTGCCGTGATCCTGTTTACCGGTGCTTGTCTGCTGATTCGCAGTCTCGAGCGCGTCCAGCAAGTTTCCGTCGGATTCGACCCTCGCGACGTGGCCCTTGCGGAGGTGCAACTTCCTTTCGCGCGCTACGCCAGTGATGCGAAGATGAGGGAGCTTTACGATGGCGTCCTTGAGCGCCTGAGGCACACTTCCGGGATCAAGTCCGCTGCTGCGATCAGCAATTTCTTCTTAGGGCGTCTTCCAGAATCAGGTCCTTTCAGCATCGAGGGCCGGCCGGAGCGGATCTCCATGCCGCTAACTACAGACGCAGTCTCGCCCGAATTCTTCTCCGCGATGAAGATTCCGCTGCTGCGCGGCCGCTTCTTCGACGAGCGAGATCGCGCCGATACCGTGCCGGTGGTCATCGTCAATCGGACGACCGCGGACACGTATTGGGCCAACGGCGACCCTCTGGGAAAGCGCATCACGTTCGACGATCCCAATAACCAAACAGCGCGGTGGTACACCATCGTTGGCGTGGTCGCCGATACAAGGCGAGCCGGCGCCGATCGGCCGGTGTTCACCGAGTCATACCACCCGCTCGCACAGGAACCTTCGCTCACGATGGAAATCGTGATTCGGGGATCCGGTGCCCGTGCGGCCCTGCAGGGTGCTCTTCACGTAGTGGATCCGGGGCAGCCAGTCGACCGGTTTGTAAGTATTGACGCCGCTCTTGGAGATCAGATGGCCTCTCGGCGGTTCACCACCTTCCTTCTCTCCCTTTTTGCGGCGACCGCACTGGTCATCACTGGCGTGGGACTCTATGGGCTGGTGTCCTATTTGGTGACCCAGCGGAGCAGGGAATTCGGTGTCCGAGTGGCGCTGGGCGCACAACCACGTACTATCCTTTGGATTGTGGTTTCGCAAGTAGGACGCTTGGCAGCTTACGGCTTGATTGTCGGCACGCTGGGTGCGCTCGGGTTAGGCCGCCTGATTGATTCTCTGCTCTTCGGGGTGACACGTTTCGATCCCGGCAGCTATTTCGCCGCAGCGGCGGGATTGCTCTTGATCGCCCTTGCCGCGGCGCTATCGCCTGCCGTCCGCGCGGTGGGCACCAGCCCGATGACCAGCCTGCGAGCCGAGTAACATAAGCTTCGCGGGACAGTTCCATCATTTCAGTCGGAGGATTACTGCGAGTGACAGGTTTGACGTGTAGTTGCCCCGCGGATCTGGCGGCTAAGGCGATCTTGGGAGACTGACGGGCAACCCTTCCGTAATCCGGCAAGGGAACGTTTGCCGACGACTCGCCCACGATCTCTTCCCACTTGCCGTTCTACTGACCGTGATACGGACTGCCAGGATTGCCATAAGTTCCTCATCTTTGCGTTCCGTTCAGAGCAGAGCGTTGACACTCGCCGGAATTGGCGAGTACCATCGGCCAACCTCGGAGGACATTCCCATGAACCACCCAGGCCTAGTTCTACTTTGTGCCTCTGTGCTCACAGCCGTTGATGCAACCGCACAATCGAAGTCCGCAGTCTGGACGGCACCATCCGCCGAGCAGGTGAACGCTATTTATCCCGATGTAGAGTCGCTTTATTTCGATCTACATCGCACTCCCGAACTCGCCATGCATGAGCAACAAACGGCAGCTAAGCTCGCCGAGCGCACCAAATCCCTGGGATTTGAGGTAACGGCTGGCGTGGGAGGAACAGGTATCGTTGCCGTCCTGCAAAACGGCCCCGGCCCCAAGGTTCTCCTGCGGACCGATATGGACGCTCTTCCTATCGAAGAGAAGACCGGCTTGCCCTTCGCCAGTCACGTCGTGGTGAAAAGCGATTCCGGAACATCAACTCCGGTGGCGCATGCCTGCGGCCACGACATCCACATGTCAAGTTGGATTGGCACCGCAAAATTGATGGCGACGAATCGGGATCGCTGGCACGGCACTTTGATACTCATAGCCCAGCCAGCGGAAGAGACAGGCGAGGGAGCGGCTGCCATGATCAAAGACGGCTTGCTCACGCGCTTTCCCAAACCCGATTTCGCCTTGGCCATTCATGACAGTGCTAACCAGCCGGTCGGACAGGTGGGCTACACTTCGGGGTACGCGTTGGCCGCGGCCGACTCCGTGGACATTACGATCTTCGGAGTGGGCGGCCACGGTGGGCGTCCTCAGAACACTATCGACCCTGTGGTGATCGCGGCCCGTACCGTTCTCGCCCTGCAGACCATCGTCTCGCGCGAGAATAATCCTCTCGATCCTGTTGTGATTACCGTCGGCACAATCCACGGCGGGACAAAGAACAGCATCATTCCAGACGAAGTCAAATTGCAGCTGACTGTGCGTACTTACAAGCCCGAAGTGCGAAAGCGCGTGCTGGCATCCATGACGGGCAGCGCTCCAAAGGAGCCCATCGTGAAAGTTACCCCTGCCGCGAACGCCATGTATAACGATCCGGCGCTGACGAAGCGGCTCGTCGCGATGTTGCGCGGTGTTCTCGGCCAAGCCAACGTCGTCGAGGTTGAACCCACCATGGTGTTTGAAGACTTTGCGGAGTTCAACCTTGCCGGGATTCCATCAGTGGATGTCTGGGTCGGCGCGGTCAAGCCTGAGAACTTCGCCGCCGCGCAACAATCTGGGACCCCACTCCCACAGCTCCATTCGGCCACATGGGCGCCTGACTATGCTCCCACACTCAAAATGGTGATGACGGTGGAAACCACAGAATTACTGGAATTGCTCGGACACTAACGCTCGGTTCCTCCTCAATCAGGGCAAACCGGAAGTAATCCAGACGGGCTGTGACGGCAGAGGCCCACGCCGGGGGACATTTGGGGGACAAGAAAAAGGTGTTTGGGGATGATTCGGAAGCTGTTAACTGACGCCAGAGAAACGAGTTATTGGATTCGAAGTTCTCTGTTAACAGCCGAATGCTCTACCGTGAGCTACCAGGGAACCGACAACGCCTTTATTTTCATTCGTTTTCATTCTATTACATCAAGCAAATTCACGCCATGACCTTTCGGTAGCCAGCAGAATGCTCTCCAGCGTTGAGCTAGCAGGAAGTTGAGAAGTTGCCGTGTTTTTTGATCGTTACGCAGGGTTTTGAAACGCCGGGAGCGGGGACATTGGGGACATGATTGGTCGACCTGACAACCAGACTGAGACCCTTGATCAGAGGAAGCGGACGGTCAAGGCGCAGATTTTTAGACGAAAAGGGCAAAAGAATTACCAAAGAGTGATTAAGATGCAACCGCTAGCGAGACGTGAAACGATCTCTTTATGCTCTTTATATCGATCGATAGAGCTTAGAATCGTTCATTAGTTACTTTGCTTGCTAACTGAGTCGCGTTCATGGATATCTACCTCATTGACGGGACCTACGAACTATTCCGCTTCTTCTACGCCGTGCCGTCCGCCAAAGACACCTGTGGCCAGGAGATTGGCGCAGTTCGCGGAGTGCTTGGGTCGGTTCTCTCAATGATTGAGGGAGGAGCAACTCACGTTGGAGTTGCGACCGACCATGTGATTGAGTCCTTTCGCAACGATCTTTACTTGGGCTATAAGACTGGCGAAGGCGTGGACCCGGCACTGCTGTCGCAATTCCCAATTCTCGAAGAGGCCCTGCAATCCATGGGAGTGCTGGTGTGGCCGATGACCGAATTCGAAGCCGATGATGCACTCGCTTCGGCTGCGGCGAAAGCAACTCAGAATGATCGCGTTCGGCAGGTTATTATCTGCACGCCCGACAAAGATCTCAGCCAATGTGTGGTTGGCTCGCGAGTCGTACAACTGGACCGCCGGCGCGAGACTCTCCGCGACGAGGCTGGCGTGATCGCAAAGTTCGGAATAAAACCGTCGTCGATTCCTGACTATCTAGCTGTCGTAGGCGACAGTGCAGACGGCTACCCCGGCATTGCAGGATGGGGATCCAAGACCGCAGCGGCTATTTTCTCGCAATATCCTCACCTGGAAGATATTCCGAAAGATTGGCGTCACTGGGATCCGATGGTACGGAGAGCGCGTCCCCTTGCCGAATCTCTTTTCGCTGCGTGGGAAGATGCGCTGCTGTTTCGCACTCTCGCGACACTTCGAGTCGATGTTCCCGTATTCACCTCCATTGACGATTTGCTGTGGAGAGGCCCGGCTGAGGATTTCAAACGGACCTGTGAGCACATGAAGGCGCCTGAACTGTTCCGGCGCGCCTTGGCAAAGAACGCGAGCCAAACATTGCCGTAATCACCCGCCGCGTGTCACCTGCTGCGCAGTGTCTGTGAGGGCAACCACAGGCTGAAAACGAAAATATTACAGCGCGTTGAATTACAAAGCTTCCATTCAATGATGAATCGTTGTGATTGCGATGCCGATGACGTGGAGAATTGCCGTTCCAATTTCCGCAACGAGGGCATAGCTGATTAACGGCTAACCGGACGGTGACTTCAGCCTATCCGTGATCTCAAGCCCTATTAAAGGATTGAACAGACTCAAGGCCGAGAGGCGAAGGTTCTCCAGTGGGCTGTGCAGTTTTCTGAATTATTCAGGTAGCAGGATCGGTCAGTCCCTCTAAGGGATTCGGCTCGTCCGGCTGGACTCGGACCACCACCCGCTTGTTCAACAGCATCTCAATCCAAAGCCGAAGTCCGATCACAATCGCCATCCGCAACGGATGGGTCTTCCAGTAGCCTCGGTATACTCGCGCCACTTCGCTTCGGTCGGTAATGATTTGAGCCGTTCCAGAAATCGCGGGACCGTCCTTGCTCCCCACATAACACATGACACGCGGATTCTTTCGTGCTCGCTTCACTTTATATGAATTCCCCGGAGTGAGGAATTCGATCTGTCCGCCATTCACAACGAGCCACACCTGTATTTTCTTCAGTTCGCCGGATGCTTTGTAGGACCCGAACCACTGAGTGTGTCGTTTGAGGGCGCGTTCCAGTTCTGGAGTCATAGGGCGTCGGCCTGTCATCTTAGGACCTCGGCTGGCAGTTTGGCAACTCGCGAGGCAGGACGGCCACCATGACGTGCCACCTCCCGGCTCGGGATGAATTGAGGCGGTTCCATTGTTCGAGTATATCGGCAGATGCCTGATCTGCCCCGCGGGATCGGTGCCAGCGGGGTTGTACGCGCCCTGCTTGATGGGATCGAAAGTACCGGGAGCGGTGGTCACTGACCCGCCGACAGCGAAGCTGCCTTGCTCCTGGATCATCAGCGGCTCAGGCCCCGCCCTTGTTGATCTCTTGTGCGCCCGCCGAAGTGAACAGACAGACTGCAATCAGCGAGAGCGCAATGAAAGGCTTCCGGTGGCTCCTATCCCTGGGATTCGCCCGGGTGATCCTGGGGGCAGGGAGTTCACGATTGCTCTTTCCAGATTCCTTCGAGTGGGCCCGCTTGGTCTACCGTATGCTCCGCTACGGCATGAAGCACGTAGACCACCCTGGGCAAAAGAGTGTTTCCCAGGGACAGCGTTAGGTCGGTTAGGTCCTGGGTCCAGCGTCGTTGTTGCAGGGCTTTCCTTACCGCTCGTCTTTCGAAGAGTCTGTTGACGGCGGCCATTCTTTTGGATTGCCGTGCTCGTCGATTACCAATGATTTTGAACCCGGCGGCAATACCTGCAGCGACCTCAAGAATTCAATGAGGTCGTTCTGCAGGTCCGGCTGCAAGGCATCAAATGCCAACCGCTGGGAGAGAGCCTCTCCGTTGTGCGCTTCGACTGCTTCCCTGGCGGTGGTGAACTTCCCGTGATGCATAAACGCCCCACCCTGGTTATAGAAGCCCCACAGTTTGCGGGTGATGAATTTGCAGTTTCCCGCGAAGAAGCCGGGTGAGCCCGCTGGTTGGTTCTGGTCGAGTGGTTCACATTCCGGGTCGGTTGCGACGTCGCTCGCAGCACTGATGTCATGCAGCTTGAGGTCGGTGTAAGCGGGCACCATAACCACACCACGATGTGCTCGGAGACGCGGAAGCGGCAGCGTATCGCTCGTCAGGTCCACCGTGAGTCCAGGAGCACTGACTGGATAGTTCTTGGGTCCCAACTGCAAGTTCGGTGAATTGGGACCAGTAGCGGGATTGTAGGGATTGGGCTCAAAGTAGATCCAGCCCGGCTGCCCTGGCAGACCGGGATTGTTGTTTGAAGTAAGAGGTAGGGTAGCATGGCAGCTTGCGCAGCCTATCCTATTGAACACGCGCTCACCGATCATGATGGCATGCTCCACCGCCGGATCATTTGGTATCACCTGGCCTGGCACGGGCAGTGTGGCCTGGAACATGGAAACTGCGGTGAGGTCGGCGGTCGTTAGTTCGTTTGTAATCCCGTCTCCATCGGGGTCGGCATCACGCCCAAAACGCTCTTCAGACTGCATGCCATGGTGATGGTTGAAGGCATTGTTGCTGAATTGTCTTAGCGACACCACATTGCCGACTTGATGCAAAGGCCGGATGATCAGGCTCGGTCGAGTGCCACTGCTCGGCACGCTCGGGGCAGCCAAGCCTTGGACTCGGGAGGTATCCCAAGTGCCGTCGGGATTGTGCGTCAAAACACCGAAGAAAATCCCCTTCGAGATCAATTGCGTACTGCTTCCGGGAGGCGTTACGTCGCGCTCAGCCTGCAGGTCTGCGGTCATCTGCCTGGCTAGCATCTCAACGAAGCCGGAACCGTTCATGCCAATGGTCTTCCTGTCGTTAGTGGCACTCTCCATTGTGACCAGTTTTCCGGATTCATCCACGGCACCGCGCGTCGTAATGCCATCGTCATGATCGAACGTCAAACGATCAAAGCGCTGGGCCAAGACGAAGACTTCCGTCACTCGGTCGCCCCCTGCACCGGGGACCGGGGCATTGTGACAACCAGAACATGAGTTTGCGTCGGGCGAAGAGATTCGGTCGAAATTTCTTGGAAACACCAGAGGGGAACTTGGATCCGAGATGGCTGCGCCAGTTCCCTTTGAATGCGGGCGGCCAGCCCCCTCCTGAATCGTGAACTTCGCATTAAACAATTGAGCTCCAAATTGGATCAACTGTTCTCGCGGGATGGTGAATTCGTCGCCGTCCTGTAGGTGTACGGGTACCGCCACTTCGCGCCCGATTTGTGAACTGCGGCTTTGCCCCAATGCCACAATCCCAATGGTTAACGGAGATACGGCAGCAAGCCATAGACATTTCCGTCGCAGCCTTTTCGTCATAAGACCACCCTTATCGTTGTTCATCGTTCTCGGGCCACAGGGCCAGCGAGCGGAGTTTTCGCTGGTAGTCGCAAGGCCACGGCGAGCAGAGGATCAATTTCCGCCCGCCGTGAGAATTCTCGTGTGCCCTCCGCGCGGAGAAGCAGGATGCGTCATGAAAAGAAAACGCCGTTACTTTCGCTGCCGATCAGCGCGTAGTTGACCGTGGTTGTTGCCGGGTCGGAGACGAACCGGAAGCCGTGCCCGGTGATCTTGGGTGTCGCGGCGGTAACGGCAATAGTGACCTTCCCGATCTCGAAGAAGTTGCCCAGGAAGTGATTTGTGGCGTCATGGACTCCCATGAAGCTCTTCGTAACACCGCTCCACTTGATGTCAACCGAATCAATTCTCCCGCTAACGAATCCAAGCGGGCGGTCCGCGCTAAGGCTGTTAGCAACCGTGAAAGCGTCGAATACTGCGCAGATGTTTTCGGCGTGGAGTTCGGCGGTGCCCGCGGCCAAATCCACTTCCGCACCGCCTTCCGGCACTGGAGTTGTCCAGAACGTTAGACTCTCAGAAATGCCGGCATCCCAGGAGTGATCGCGCCCCGAGCCCGACGGGCTCAGAGAGTCAAGTCATATGAACGTGAGCGTGCCCGCGTGCGGAAGCCCGTCAACGCCCACAAATGTCCCTTTAAAGAAACGCCAGTCGGTGTGGAACATGTACGCCGTGCTATCACCCGTATTCAGGTCCTTCCCTGTGCCGGAAAAGTTCAGGTCGGCCTGAGCAATCACTCCCTTAAAGTCGGTAATGGTTGACGGATCAAATCCGGCGTTGGGGAAGTGCGGGAATGTGGATGAAGCGCTGCCATCGGGCGGCCCAGGGAAGAAGAAGTGGCCACCCGGCGGTGAGGTGATGTGCGGGATAGGCCGCGAGAGGGCTTTGCAATTGTCATCATCCGCCTGTACCGACGACCGCAGGCCGGAGCCTAACAACAAACCAGCTCCGGCAGCGGTTCCGGCTGCTCCACGAATGAGGCTCCGCCGACTCAGCCATTTCTGCTGAAGCTTTTTCCATAAAATAAGGTCTTGATCGTTCATCGTCGATCTCCTTCGACTTGCCGTCCGCGCACAAAAAGCTGTGCTCCGGTGAGTGATGGCCCGGGATTCCAACCATACCAAGAAGAAAAACCTGGAAAATTGGGAAAACTGGGCGCTAGTCTGCGCCCGTGAGTTCAGACTTGTCAAGAAAAAGATCGTGAAAATTCGCATCAAACACGAATTCAAGTGCGAATTCAAGTAATGATAGTACCAAGGCTCGAAGAGAGCCGAACGGATTGTCGTGAAGTCTGATTTATCGGAGCGCGAAACCCGTGGAAATTCAGGAGTCATGATCGGGCAGGTAGCGGAAGCTTGTCGGGGTTGGTAATGATGTAGATGAACTTTCTGAAGTTCGTTGCGGGAAGAGTTTGACGGAGTTGGCTATTTGGCCTTTTTTCCGGATCGCGGGTGACGGCTCGAACAACAGAATTGGACGTCGCGGAATTCGCTCTTTGATCCGAGAACCATGTCCTCCGAGAGTCTTTCACCAGCGTTGGCTCGGCGCACCAGGTCGGCAGCAGCAAGATGAAACTTTACGTGCTCTGCCTGCAGAGTTAAGTATTCCTCCAGTTGCGCGTATTTGATTGCCTCGCCGACGATCCACTTCCCGAGTTCGCAGGCATTGTTTGTCGAAAGGGCTTCCGGTTTCGTGGAAATACGACTCTCCCTTCCAGCGC
>Ga0209154_1001821_pt1 | contig 12252 bp, 13 predicted proteins | sample GraSoiAngelo_121_FD_185878 | JGI IMG/M metagenome (GOLD analysis project Ga0209154, IMG submission 185878) | Grasslands soil microbial communities from the Angelo Coastal Reserve, California, USA - 14_0919_12_20cm (SPAdes) (version 2) | ecosystem: Environmental > Terrestrial > Soil > Grasslands ... | reverse complement strand
TATTGGTCCCCGGATCACCAGTTCGCTGTCTACTACCGCCAGGATCGAGAGTCGATACCCTCGCCCGGCATCATCCCGATCGCAAAGTTCGACGCTGGTACAGAAGCATTCAACGTACCAGGCTCGGTGAAGGTGACCATTGAGCTTGCCAAGTAAAGTAGACTTCACAGGAAAGGTCGTATTCGTGACCGGTGCAGGGAACGGCATTGGCCGCGCGGCGGCGCTGGCATTTGCTCGCGAGGGCGCGAGCGTGGTAGTGGCTGACGTTTCCGAGAAGGGAAATAATGAAGAAACAGCCCGCATGATCAAGGATCTCGGCGGGCATGCAGTCGCCGTCACGTGCGACGTGAGGCAGAACGAGGACGTACAGCGGGCCCTGAACGCGACGCTCGAGACCTTCGGGCGGCTGGATTTTGCATTCAACAATGCCGGTATCGAAAACACGATCAAGCCTGCGGCAGATGTCACGGAAGAGGAGTGGGACCGAATTATTGACATTGACCTCCAAGGCGTCTTTCTGTGCATGAAGCATGAAATCCCCTTGATCCTCAAGCAAGGGGCGGCGCCATCGTCAACACCTCTTCGAGCGCCGGGATCAAAGGCTTCAAGGGCGGCGCGGCCTATGTCGCCGCGAAGCACGGCGTCGTCGGCGTGACGACGGCGGCGGCTCTCGACTACGCGTCGTCAAACATCCGCATCAACGCTGTGTGTCCCGGGATCATCGATACGCCGATGATGAATCGCTTCAGTGGTGGGACCGCTGAGGGACGGCAGGCGGTGATTGCGCAGGAACTCGTCGGAAGAATGGGGACGCCCGAGGAGATCGCCGCGGCGGTTGTGTGGTTGTGTTCGGATGCGGCCAGCTTCGTCGTCGGCAGCGTCATGGTCGTCGACGGCGGCCAGACGGTGTAACGGCGTATTGATCCCTTCTCCACATTGCCCGTCGTGAAGGATGTCTTGGGAAAACGTGCTCACTAGCGATTGTAGGAGTTCCGAAATGGAAATAAAGAGGGCTGGTCACAGCCTTCGGCAAAAGGATCACCTGACTGGTTCACTGGTTCGGTACGCAATCGATCCGCTGTTTCAGCCGCCCGGTACCCGAAGAGTTGCAGAAACTGGTAGGTCGCTGAGGCGTATGATTCCCTTGCCCGCCCGCAGGAGGTCAGCATGATGCGCTTAGGACTAACGGTCCTCCTGGCAGCCCTTCTTCTTACGACTGCTTCTGTTGGAACCGCTTCTCGTGAGCAAGTCAGCACTCCGACACGAGCAGCCGCTCCAACCAGATCTGACGGTTTGGCCGCTTGGCAGAAGATCTATTCCGTCATGTCTCATCCACGCTGCATCAACTGTCATACGGCGTCTGATTACCCGCAACAAGCCGACGACCGACATCGCCATCTCTTCAACGTGGTGCGTGGGCCGGAGGGCAAAGGTGTTCCTGCGTTGCAATGCGCGACCTGCCACCAATCGTCTAATGCAGACAGCACAGGTGTGCCGGGCGCGCCTGACTGGCACCTAGCGCCGCTTTCCATGCGATGGCAAGACACGACTGACAAGATCCTGCCGAGTTCCGCAGTGTGCAAAACGGTCACGGACCGCACGAAGAACGGCGGACTCGATGGCGCAGCTTTGATAAAACATCACCAGACTGAATTGGTCAAATGGGCGTGGCAGCCTGGCCTTCACAACGTCGGCAGTGCGCGCTCAGTCCCGCCAATCAGCTACGAACAATTCATGGCTGCCACAAGGAAGTGGGTACAGGCTGGAATGCCTTGCCCGCAGTAAGCACGAGGTACAGATGAAAACATTCAAGCTCACGGTCAATGGTCAGGAAAAGGAAGTGACCGCCGATCCCGGAACCCCACTGCTTTGGGTATTGCGTGAGGATTTAAAGATGACAGGCACGAAGTACGGCTGCGGCATCGCCGCTTGCGGCGCCTGCACTGTACATCTTGGCGGCGTGCCAACGCGGTCTTGTGTGGTGCCCGTTTCTCTGGTTGGGAACCGTCCAATCGTAACGATTGAGGCAATGGCCGATGATCCCGTTGGTCGCGTGGTGCAGGACGCCTGGGTATCGGAAGATGTCGTCCAGTGTGGCTACTGCCAGAGCGGTCAGATCATGAGCGCGGTGGCTCTGTTGAAGAGCACACCCAAGCCGACGGACAAAGACATTGAGGAATCGATGGGCGGAAACCTGTGCCGCTGCGGAACGTATGTGCGCATACGGCAGGCGATCAAGACGGCCGTACATCAGCTCGGATGAGGAAGGTACAAATGTCAACTGCGAAGACTTCGCACTTGCCTTCGGTCAGTCGGCGAACATTTCTGCGGGTCTCTTCTGCTGTAGCAGGAGGGCTGTTGGTCTCTCTCTATCTCGATTGGCCCGCGCTTGCTCAGCAAACGTCCGCGCCTAAAATCTATCCGCCCGATGCCTTCGTGCACGTGCGTCCTGACAGCAAGATTGTGATCCAAGTGAACCGGCTCGAATTCGGCCAGGGTGTACAAACCGCATTGCCCATGCTGCTGGCCGATGAGATGGATGCTGACTGGTCGCAGGTGATTGCCGAGCTCGCTCCTGCGGCTGATGTCTATCGCGACCCGCTGTTCGGCATTCAGATGGTGGGCGGTTCCGGTTCGATTGCGCACTCCTTCGAGCAATATCGCCAGCTCGGCGCCCGAGCGCGGGCCATGCTGATCGCTGCCGCCGCTGCGCAATGGAACGTCACGCCCGCGCCGTGCCGTGCCGAGTCCAGCGTCGTGTACGGACCAAATGGCCAGTCGGCAAAATACGCAGAGCTGGCGGAAGCCGCAGCCCATCTGCCTGTGCCTGAAAATATTCAGCTCAAGAAGGAGAGCGATCTTCGGCTCACCACTAAGGATGTGCGTCGCCTTGATAGCCGCGCAAAGTGCAATGGCTCACAAAAGTTTGGACTAGACCTGGATGTGCCTGAAATGAAGGTCGCGCTAGTGGCACATCCCCCGGTATTCGGTGCAAAAGCCAAGAGCTTCAATGCCGATGGAGCGCGAGCAATTTCCGGCGTGCAAGAAGTTTTTGAGATTCCACTCGTCCGGGGAACTGGAGTCGCGGTCGTGGCAGATCGATTCTGGGCCGCAAAGCAAGCGCGTGACCGCCTGCGAGCCGAGTGGGACACTGCCCGCGTCGAGCGCCCCGACACAGCACAATTGTTCGCCAAATATCACGAGTTGGCGCGAACTCCAGGCAATGTCGCGGTTGCGCGTGGCAATGCCAACGCGATGGATAGTATTTCACCCGCGAATCGAATTTTGGTTGAGTACGAATTTCCATACCTGGCGCACACGCCGATGGAGCCATTGAACACCACTGTTCGATTCGATGGTGATCGCGCCGAGGTTTGGGCTGGCTCGCAATTTCAAACCTTAGATCGCATCGCAATCGCCGAAGTGCTTGGCCTCAAGCCAGAGCAAGTAACGTTTCACACCGAGATGGCAGGCGGCGGGTTCGGCCGGCGTGCTACTCCCGATTCGCACGTGCAGCGTGAAGCTGCGACGATTGCCAAGCGCCTGCGCGGCACTCCAGTCAAACTGATCTGGACGCGTGAAGACGACGTGCAAGGCGGCTACTACCGCCCCATGCATGTTCATCGAGTCGAGATGGGCATTGGCGCTGATGGAATGCCGGCGGCCTGGCGGCATGTAATTGTCGGACAGTCCATTCTCGCGGGAACGCCCTTCGCGCCAATGATGGTGAAGAACGGCGTGGATTCCACCGCCGTCGAAGGCACCGCCGACACGAAGTACAACATCCCGAACTTCCACCTTTCTGCGCACCATCCCGCGATTAATGTTCCTGTGCTTTGGTGGCGGTCTGTCGGGCACACGCACAACGCGTTCGTGATGGAAACTCTGATTGATGAGCTGGCGAGGCGCGCCAAAGCCGATGCCATCGTCTACCGGCTGAAGCTGCTCTCTCCCGATGCGAAGAAGCTCCGAGCGTGTTTGGCTCTTCTGGAAGAGAAGACTGCTTCATGGCGCAACAGCATTGCGCGCCACCACGCGGTCGGAATTGCGTGCCATGAGAGTTTCGAAACGGGCGTGGCCTGTGCTGTTGAAGTGTCGATAGAAGATAAGCGACCGAAAATTCATCGAGCGACGATCACTGTCGATCCTGGATTCGCTGTGAATCCGCTCACGATCGAAAGTCAGATGCAGGGTGGGGTGACTTTTGGCATAACGCAAGTGATGTCCAGGGGAGCCATCACGCTAAAGGATGGCCGCGTGGAGCAGCGTAACTGGGATGGCTACACGCCACCGTACATGAAGGACGCACCGGTCATGGCCGAGGTCCACATCGTGCCCAGCACCGAGAAGCCTTCTGGTTGCGGCGAACCGCCCGTTCCCGTGATCTCGCCAGCCATAGTGAATGCGCTGTCCCGGCTCACAGGCAAGCGCTATCGCACGCTTCCTCTGACTGAGATTTGAGCATCGCAACGAAAATTTCTGGGGAACACACTAGGGAACAACCTCGCCTAAATCTGCCTACTGGTGACTACGAAAGTGCTTGGGAAGACGTTGAAACCATTGATTTGTGGGTTGCTGATCGAAAATCAGTAAAGTTGAAGGTTCCTTCCGCGCTCACCATTTTCAATAGTTAGACGGTACCGCGTGCTGTCTGCGTGCTGTTAGCGAGGGCAAGGCGCGCGACCTTGGCGAGCGTCTCACTCTCCTGATTCGTGATTACATCACCGGTTTTACACAAGCAGCTTGACATCACGCATCCGTCGCCCTTGTTGACAATGTGACACAATATGTGTCACGATTCCAGTATGCCTAACATGAACATTCGGCAGCTTCGCGACACGCGCAAGCTCAAGGCTTGGCTCCAGGCGGGAAAGACGGTGGAACTTCGGGAGCGTGACCGAATCATCGCCCGTATCGTCCCTGCACAGCAACCTCAGCAGGCCATAAAATGGCCCGATTTTTCCGCCCGCCGCAAGAGCATTTTTGGCGATCGGGTTCTACCTGGGGCAGATCTCCTAATCGAGGAGCGGGGACGTTATTGACGATTTACGCCGATACCAGCTTTTTTGTTTCGCTGTACGTGAAAGATGCTCACTCAACCGATGCCGACCGACTGTTGGGTTCCGGCCCGGCGCCGTGGATCACCCCGCTTCATTTTGCCGAATGGACGCATGCCGTCGCAGCACAAGTCTTTCGCGGCTACATGACCATTGCCGAAGCTGGTCGAGCACAACATGAACTCGAAGATGATCGAGACGCTGGGCTGTGGGCAAGCATTGACGTTCCTGACAATGCATTCAACGTCTGTGCCGATTTGGGACGCCGCTACGGGCCAAAACTCGGAGTGCGGACCCTTGACAGCCTGCACGTTGCCTGCGCCCTCGAACTCAAAGCGGAGCGTTTTTGGACCTTTGATGATCGGCAGTTGAAGCTGGCCAGAGCCATGGGGCTAAAGACTCGCTGACCACTCATTTTCCACCAGCGGTGTTGGAGCATTCAATCATCGGTGGTTAAAGCGCTGGGCTGCGCAAGCTTTTCCTGCCAGACAGTGACAACGAAGTCAGCCGCTCGTTGTATCGAGCCTCCTATGGAAAGACGGTGACAGCGCGGTCAGCTAGATCCTACGGCGGGCGTTTTCGAAAGTGATTGCGCTTTGGATCCGGCCGAAGTGCTATATAGGTGCTGCATAAATAAAGGAACATGATGGTCAACGGAAGTATCGACGGGCGAAATCAGCTCCGAGTAAGCCTGCATTTCTGCGAAAATTCGCGTCAGCGTCTCCGCAAGGGCGCCTTCGTCCTCAAAGTATCGGTTCTGATGCCATTGTTGCGGGTATATTGCCAAAGTCGTTCCGTAGGATTCCGGTCGAGAGTATTTGGGTAGAGCCCGAACTTGCAGCCAGTCTCCGTTGGCCTCCAGCTGGGGTTACTCCAACCCAGGTGGGACTGGGCAAGGCGTGGCGGTTGAGATGCCGACGTGCGAGGAGCTAGCGCGGCTGGACCGGAAGCGTAAGAACGGAGTGTCGAACCGGGCGTGGAAGAATCCGGCGTGTCGTATAGTTGATTAATTTAATTTAGTCGGAGGCAAGGCGGCCTCGCGGCCTGACAATCCGCCGAAGGTAAACGCGAGCCACGCTGATCGTGACCACCAACCTGCCGTTTGCCGAGTCGGAACGCAGCCACGAACCCGCCTGTTCAATGACAATTGCATTGCATGATCCATGATCCACATTCAGGGAAAAATATACCGAAAGAGGCTTATGACCTATTGCGAGAATTGCTGCTTAGTGCGACCCGTGGCCGTATCTCGATGAGCAGCCTGACGGGATTGGCAACGAAGCTAGTCCGATAGTCACAGAAACCATTCGTCTCCATGGCAACGCGCGTTACGCCAGGTTGACGTTCCGCCGCACGAATCTTTGACACTGCGAGTTCATTAACTGTCAAGCTCATGCCCAGCGGATTAGGCGCGAATTGCGTGTCCTGCAAGTCGACGTATACTCGTTCGGGCGAGGCCAGACGGTGGCTATGATATTTCACCTCGCGCTCAAGATCGATCACAACAATTGTGGAAGTGGTAGTGGAGGAGTAATGAATAGCGGTGACCGATGCGGGGCCCTCGTGCTTCGTGGCCGCCGTTGGAGCGCTCCCAGTCGAAGCAGACACCGTCGCTCGGGCGGACAAAACCCTAACTCTCGGCCTGAGCCCGTGAATCGCGATCAGGCCGACCAACAAAGCTGCAACCAGCAGGCACACAAATACGGCTGTAAATGATCGCCCGTGTTTCGGTTGTCGCCTGTGCTCAAGCGCACCGTGTTGCAGTAGTTCGGCCACTTCCAGGCGCGCCGCTGCGGTCCCCATTGGCGGGGAAGTCGCCTCGACCGGGTTGGCAACCGATGTCGCTAGCATCTCTAGTTGAGAGGCAAGCGGTTCTGCTGTCGCCACATCGCTAGAGAGCACACCAGTGCTAGGGAGGTTGTGCTCCTGTCCCTGCTCCTCCACCGAGCAGCCGGCTGTCCCAGTAGCGCTAAGCACCTGGGGTTGGGTGGGTAATTGTTGCATAGCTGCTTCGACTGCTGCGCCGGTGTTGGCCGGAGTTGCCCGATGACTTATATCCACAATTTCCGGCGTCCGCTCCTCACCAGGTTGCGTGTCCCCTATGCCTGCCCCAGCCACGTCGCTCATCAACCCGGGGAGGTTTAGCTCTTTGTCCGCGACTACTTCTTGCAAAATCGTAACGTCAATCTGCGGCTGCTCAACCGCTTGCGCCAGCAGCAAGGCATGGAAACATAGAATGTTGATATCTCGCGGAATACCTCGGCTATGTTCCCAAATCAACTTCACTGCTTCGGGCGTGAAGAGCGGCGCTCCCTGGTAGCCGGCGACACACAAACGGTGATCGATATAATTTATCGTGTCCTGCAAACTGAACGGAACCAGCGTCGTCACGATGGAGAGGCGCTGGGAGACCTGCGCCAACTCAGGATTCGCTAGCCTTTGCGCCAAGGATGATTGTCCCGCCAGAATAATCTGAAGCAGCTTCTCACTGGGAGTCTCAAAGTTGCACAACACTCGTACCATTTCCAGCACAGAGGCATCGAGGCTCTGTGCTTCATCGATGACGATGAGAGTGTGCCTGCCGGCACGATGTTCCCGGATCAGCAAATTATTGAGGGCATCCTGCATGTTCACCCGGTCTGAATCGTGCCCATCCCAACCCAGGTCCAACAGCAAATATCGTAAGAAATCCTGGGAGTCCCCTTGAATCTGGAACAGAAACGCGGTACGAGCAACCTCCTTAAAGAACTCCAGGACACTCAGCAGTATTGTCGTCTTGCCCATGCCAGGGGGTGCGATCAAGGCTTGAAAACCAGCTCCGCATAAGATGCCCGCGATGAGACATGATCTTGCCTCAGCGTGGGTCCGGCTTTCGTACAAGTAGCGCGGATTGGGGGTCGTACCGAAAGGGTTTTCCCGCATGCCATAGCGCCCATAGAGCAAGTCGGGTCGAAGTCTGCCGATAAGCTGCGGTTTCGTGTCTTGGGGGTTGCACTCATCACTGCGGCGTGGTGGCAGTGTGCTATCCGGTATCGGCTGGGCAGCTTGAGTCATAGAACTGTGCACAGCAAGCTCAATGTGTCAAAACGCCTGATCGCAAACCTTCCCTGGAGAAAGAGCACACGCAATGCCCTGCTCCTCCCGCGCGGTGCAGCGAGCAGTTGGGACACCGCATCGTTGGCCTGCAGGATCTTACCTTCGAGATCAGAGACGAATACCGGGTCCGGAGCGTTGGCAATGATGATGTCAGCGTCCAGGGAGCCATGGGATTTTGTGCCCCTGCTGTCGCCCATAACGATGACACGCTTCGTACTGTGCCGAGGGCGGCGTCTAGGCATTTCTTCCCCTCAGGAAACGCTGGGGAAACGTGGTCGCGCTCGCACCCACCTTCCGTTTTCGGGGGAGCTTTAAATTGGAGCGGAAAGCGGGCGGCCTACTCAGTGAACTTCACTCTAAAGGCATGGTGGCGCGGTTCAACTGAGTAGGGGCATTATTATACCCAGACACGGAACTGTCAAGCGGGATGCCAGGCCGGCGCGGCATCCCCGACATCCCGGAGTTCGGCTTTTCGCCGCAAGTGGGTGTGTCTGGCGAATTGTTACGGGGGAGCCGATTTTACAGGTAATCGCGCTGCGAAGCTGCGAAAGTGGGCTGAGTCTCACTTTCGGGACGCATCCGGTGGCGGTGAAACGATCGGACCCGCGAAGCACGCTGCGATGGAGAAACACCGAGTGATTTCTTGGAGGTTTTGCCGAGGTTGACCGCAGCGAGCGCGAGTCTTTGACAAATCAGGCGGCCTCCGGTGTCTGATAGAGGGCCCGACAGTGGGGTTGCCATCGAAACGAGCGGAGATTGGCTGCAGGTCGTGACGCGGGCGGATCCGGCGTTCGCCCTTCCCGTGAGGTATGCGTGCGATGGTGGTTGAAGTAGGTCCTGAAATCGAGCAGTTTGTTTTCGAGATCTACAGTCGTCCAGAACAACATGTGATCTAAATACTCGCGTCGAAGGGTGCCGATTAGTCTTTCCACCCAACAGATCGCCTTGGCGTTCCACATCCAAATCGACAAAGACGTGGTTCGAAGGATTCTCGCCCATCACCACTGGCCGGGACGCGCCGAAGCCAATGATCCGCCGCGTGTATTGATCCATAATGACCAGGACCCAATGGGCCCGCAAAGTGGCCGACTCGCACCGGAATAGCGTCTGTGAATCACGATCGAATCCTAGCCCCAGTTTACGAAATAGCGTGAATATTTCTTCCACTGATCCAGCCCTTCCTCAAAAACTTGTTGACCTGTCACTGCCAGACAGCGTGTCCCGCAAGGGTTTTCGCCAACTTCCTTGACGATGGCTTCCTCATCCAGGCCGGTCTCTTGTTAATAGTAAACTGTATACACCAATCAAACATTTTGCGCCCACCGAGAGCTCAGCCGGCCAAGCCTTACACCTCGGCCTCCCAGATACGTGGAGGACTCCCGCAACTTAGTCGGCCTACGTCAATAACCGCATAAGATGCTGGTCTTTCTCTCATATCTAGACGGGATATCCCTTTGGAGAGATTGTCCCTATCGAAAACTCGCTCTCGGTAAAAAATAAAAAGAATGACGTAAAAGTAGCGGCGGAAAGCGCATCACTCAGTTTGCAGGTCCGTGATTGCTTGGCCTGCCGCGAAAAGGGGCAACATGTCTGCTTCTCGGGCGTAGCGGTGCGGGTCAGCACCCATATATAAGGAGGGCAGAGTCTCAGGCGGCCCGTCGTTCGTAGCGGTGATGCGGCCCTCCGACCTGGGGCAGCGCCACCACTCGCCCTACTTCCGGCGGTTGAATCGATCGCGGCTCGAGGGAGTCCTTCCCTAAGGAAAGATGCGTTCTCGATCGGTGATAGTAATCCAGATACGAACGAAGGATACGACGTAGCGAGCTTTCGTCGAACACGATCACATGGTCCAGGCACTCGCGCCGAATCGAACCAATGACGCGCTCCATATACGCCCGCTGCCAAGGGGATCGCGGGGTGGAAAGGACTTCCTGGATTCCCATGTCGGTTACCTCGCTGCGGAAGTCACCGCCGTAGATGGCATCGCGATCGCGGAGTAGGAAGCGCGGAGGCTGGTCAAAGGGAAAGGCTTCTCGCAGTTGCTGTCCCGTCCATTCCGCCGTCGGATGCGGGGTCACATTGCAGTGGACAATGCGACGCCGGTTATGGGCCAACAGCAGAAACACATAGAGAACCTGGAAACGAATGGTCGGCACGGTAAAGAAATCGATGGAGACCAGCTGCTGCAGATGATTCTCCAGGAAGGTGCGCCAAATCTGCGACGGCGGTTTACAGCAGCGCAACATGTATTTGCTCACGCTGCTCCGCGATATGGATGCCAAGCTTGAGCAACTCCCCGTGGATGCGGGGTGCACCCCAACTCGGATTCTCGCGGCACATTCTGCGGATGAGATGTCGGACCTCGCGGGCAACCGTGGGTCTTCCTGTCTTGCCAAGTCGGACTTTCCAAGTCCAGAAGAGACGAAAGCTCTTGCGATGCCAGGCAATGACGGTCTCGGGTTGAACGATAGCCAGCGCAGAGCGCCAGTCGCTCCAGATGGCGAACAGCCAGACCCACAACAGACGGTCCAGCGGAGTCAACCTGGGCCGCTTTCTCACGGAACGTTGCAACACGCCGATTTGGTGCCGCAGGGCCAGGTTCTCCAACTCAAGGGCAGCGCGTGAACGGAAGATCGAGAACCGAGTGGGAAGGAATGCGGCAAGAAAAATGAGCATCGGAAGAGAGAACTATCAAAGAAGTATACTTCCCATCCTCTCAGACACATCGAGGTTTTCGGGATACACACTCCATTCAGGGAGGCTGGGGATTTCCTTTCTACGGCGATGCCATTGCTAGTGCCGAGATCTACGATCCTGCGACGAATGCGTTTAGCAAGACCGGGGCAATGGGAACAGCACGCTTTGCTCATGCGGCTACGCTGCTGCCAAATGGCAAAGTTCTAATCACAGGCGGATTCGCATCGGCTCAGGTTAACCAGCAAGCTAAAAGCCTTGCGAGCTCTGAAGTGTATGACCCCGCAACCGGGACATTCAGCTCAGGCGGCGACATGACAGTGGCGCGCGGCGGGCATACGGCCACGCTCTTGCAAGATGGGACGCTGTTGGTTGCAGGAGGGTTCGCCACGATTGACCCTTCGACGATGGTCTCGTCCAGTGCCGAGCTTTACGCTCCGTCAACCAGCGTTGTTCTTACCTCGACAAAAGAGATGAATTGGGCGAGGGCAGGGCAAACGGCGACATTGTTGGCTGACGGTCGTGTCTTGCTCGCCGGGGGAGTGACAGCATCCGGTGAAACATTAGGAACGACGGAACTGTACGATCCCACGACCGCCACGTTTACAGCAACAGACAGCATGGGGACGCCGCGCACTGAACAGTCGGCAACGTTGCTTCAAGACGGTTCGGTGCTGATATCGGGCGGTGAGCAGGCCAATGGATTCATTCCCATTTACTTAAGTTCCGCAGAGCTTTTTACGCCTTAGCGACCAAATGCCCTGAAGATTAAGAGTCGCCGTTCAAATCTTCGCCTCTATTTTTTCTATTGATTCCGAGCTACGCAATTGCTAGGCGGTGCAACTGAGACGCTGCTAAGTCAAACTGCAGGGACGTCGGTTCGTACGAATCGGGCAGGTAGAGTTAGCAAAGCACCGCCTTAACCGTTGCGCGCTGGCTGAGCGCTGCCTCATCGCAGCAAAGCGGCTACCACCCGCAATCGTCGGCAAGGGAAGAGTGCAGACCGCGCAAACAGAGGCGCGCTCTATCTGCGCTCTGTTTGCATGGCTTGAGTTGTCTTTCGTGGTCTTGCGTGTCATCCGTGGCCCTGCATGTTGTTGAAAGTACGTTTTGTTGCGGATTCGATCCTTCCGCGCTCGCCATTTCTTTTCAGGACTTCAGGGACGTCAAGGACTTAGAAGCTACTGATCTCCTGTCCCCCTGTCAGCAGGTCTGGATGTTTGACATATCTTGCGGTGCTGTGTTTTCAATGATTTCCTGAACCTTCCAGAACCCGGTATGCAGATTTTTCCTCGGACTTCGGGCAGCGCTCGATCAGACCAATTCAGCGCCGGAGAAACCGGAGAAATGGTGTCTATTCGAATTGCGACCCACAGCCACAATTACGTTACGTTAGCTGTATTGA
>Ga0209154_1001818_pt1 | contig 12259 bp, 13 predicted proteins | sample GraSoiAngelo_121_FD_185878 | JGI IMG/M metagenome (GOLD analysis project Ga0209154, IMG submission 185878) | Grasslands soil microbial communities from the Angelo Coastal Reserve, California, USA - 14_0919_12_20cm (SPAdes) (version 2) | ecosystem: Environmental > Terrestrial > Soil > Grasslands ... | reverse complement strand
CTCGCCCTCCCAGCCCGGCCAGTGTTTCTTGTGCAGTTCCAGGAAGCGCAACGCCCCTTCGATCGCCTCTGCTTTCGACTTCAGCTCAAAAACCGCATACCCGCCGACGACTTCCTTGGCCTCAGTGAAAGGCCCGTCGATCGCGGCTACCTGCCCCCGAGAAAGCCGGACGCGCGTGCTCATCGCAGTTGGAGCCAGCCCGCCGCTATCGACCAGCGTGCCGGCTTTGACCGCCTCTTCGCTAAGCTTCGCCATCGCGTCCATGAGTTCCTTGGGCGGAGGGCCCGAGTCTTCAGCGTGCTTGACCAGCATCATGAATCGCATCGTCAGATCTCCTTTTAGTTTTCGTTGTGGAGCCGAGTTTCCGGACGGTCTCGACCGGGAGTGCAACCCTGGCTCTACTGTAACGTCGAACGTGGGCCCGCGAAATCGACAGGTTCACTAACTTCTTTTCGGCTGGTGCAAGGCGGAGGCCTGTGCCGACTACGGCTTCTTGGCGGCTACCTGGGCGCGCAGGCCCTCTTCCTGCTTCCTGAGCTCGGGAGTAAGCTCGGAACCGAAGTCCTCTGCCTCGAACACCTGGCGAATCTCAATCTCGGCTTCCCCTTCATGGGGGTTGGGGCAGCGTTTGACCCACTCGATCGCCTCTTCCATAGACCTCACCTGCCACAGCCAGAAGCCGGCGATCAGCTCCTTGGTCTCGGTGAAGGGCCCGTCGATCACGGTTCGATTCCCTCCCGAGAACCGGACGCGCTTGCCCTTCGAACTCGCGTGGAGCCCTTCGGCGGCGAGCAGCACGCCGGCTTTCACCAGCTCTTCGTTGTACTTCCCCATTTCGGCAAGGAGCTTCTGGCTCGGCATAACCCCCGCCTCCGAGTCCTTGTTGGCCTTGACTATCACCATGAATCGCATTGTCATGTCTCCTTTTGAGTTCGAGTTGAGAGCTGGGTTTCCGGACGGCCTCGACCGGTTAAACCTGACCCCTACTCTAAGGTCGAACGACGGGCAGTGAAATCGACAGGTACGGTATCTTTTTTGGAAGTATTTGTTAAGGGTTCGCGAACCATAACGCCGCATAGGCAGGTCTCCCTACTATTCCTAGCCAGCTATGACGCAAAGCAGCGGCCAGATGGATGCCACAATTTGTAGTGAGTGCTGCAAAAACCTTGAATCCTCACAAAGATACGCCGACACAGCTTGCCAGCCCCCCAGGATGACCGGGCGCAATGCGTCTAACGCCACCCATGCTGTCTTGTCGAGAAGGTTGCACCCTTGTGCCGCCGCCCCATCGAGCTTATAAGACAAAGTGGCAAGCGCGAACCCCACGGCGGCAAGCTCCACGATTCGATTGCAGTTCCTAAAGTATTTGTTCGGCTCCGTCATCTCCGCCTCCTGCGTCTCGTTTTCTAGGCTCCACCTAGACGTCGAACGAAGGGCGATGAGATCGACAGGTTCAGTATTTTATTTGGGAGGTATTTTTCACGCGTTAGCAGTGTTTAGCCCGGTGGTCAACATCGCGGCCCGAAGAATCGAGGAATCTCCTGGTTTGATCCCGACCGGCGTCCAAAAATGCGAAGAATGCGCAACCTGGAAGCAACAGACCAAGGATAATGCTGCTGCGGTTAGGGCCTCACGGCTCTCTGGAGGTGCAATGCTCTGCTGCTCGCGAAAGCTCGTAACTCCTTTAGGATGCGCACTTACGGAAAAATGCTACCGCAAGTGTTTTAGAATGTGCTCTTACAGATTCATTGGACTTAAAGCCTCGCAAAATCAACAGTTACAAAAAAAGCGGGGGTCCCCCTTTCTTTGCGTTCTGCCGCGATTCGACGCGAAGATGGTCTTCGTCGATATGGTGTGGAGGCGCCGGAATTCCAGTGGGACGATTTCAAAGCAATGGATGCTGATGCATCACACAGGAGACCCATGACCCGGAAAACTCTCGACCGCTCTTTCAACAGAAATACGGGACAGGGGCTCCTGATCAGCGCGCTTGACGTGCAAGGCCGTTTTCGTTACAGTTTCCGGCGAAATGGCGCCTCGGGCACATCGCCAGCATCATCACCACCACAGCGGAGCACCGTGCCCGCGGAGGCCTGGGTAGCAAACTTTCGGTTGCACTCCTTGGCCCGCTGGCGCGGTAAGCGACAGCGGGCTTTTTGTTTTGGGGGAAGTGTTGCACGCTGCCTTCATGGATTCGGTTCTGCGGGGACGTTGTCAAACCGAGCCCGCCGCTGCGGGGCGATCGAAGATTCCGGCCCTAAGGCACGTGCCGGTGTCAGTGAGAGAACTGGGCTGAGCGGAGAGAAGGTGGAGTTCTGTCGGGTTGGAGGAGACCGACGCGCATGGAACTCGATTTCAGCAAACAGGGCGGGCTGATACCAGTTGTAGTGCAAGACGCTACGAGCGATGAAGTCCTGATGGTTGGCTTCATGAACGCCGAGGCCCTCGCGGCGACACTCGAGACCGGAGAAGCCGCCTTTTACAGCCGTTCGCGCCAGAAGCTTTGGCGTAAAGGGGAGCAGAGCGGCCACCGGCTGCGGGTGCGCGAGTTGCGCGTGGACTGCGACGCGGACACGCTCCTGGTGCGGGTGGAACCCCTGGGCCCCGGCGTGTGTCATGAAGGCTACCGCTCATGTTTCTTTCGCCGGCTGGAGCGCGACGGCAGCGTGGCGGTGATTGCCGAGCGCGCGTTCGACCCTGGCGCCGTCTACGGGGACACGCAGAAGCCATGAAGCCGCTTCGCCTCGGCATACCGAAGGGCAGCTTGCAGGACGCAACCCTACAACTGTTTGCGCGGGCTGGCTGGCGCATCACCGTCAACGCCCGCAGCTATTTCCCGACGATCGACGACCCCGAGATCCACTGCACGATGGTCCGCGCGCAGGAGATGGCGCGCTACGTCGAATCGGGCGCGCTCGATGCCGGCATCACGGGAAAAGACTGGATCCTCGAGACCCAAGCCAGCGTTGTCGAAGTCGCCGAATTGGTCTACGCCAAGCAGAGACTCGCGCGCGTGCGCTGGGTCCTGGCGGTGCCGGAGGATGCCCCGGTGCAATCGGTGAAGGATCTGGAAGGCAAAGTCATCGCCACCGAGGTCGTCCGACTCACGCAGAATTATCTGGCGCGCCACGGCGTTAGCGCTCGGGTAGAGTTCTCCTGGGGCGCCACAGAAGTGAAAGTGCCGCAGCTCGCGGACGCGATTGTCGAGGTCACGGAGACCGGGGCGTCGCTTCGCGCTCATCACCTGCGCATTGTGGATACGGTGCTCGAATCGGCAACCATGTTTATCGCCAGCCGCGCAGCATGGCAAGAGCCCTGGGCGCGCGAGAAAATCTCCAACCTGGTTCTGCTGCTGGAAGGCGCCATCGCGGCCTACAACAAGGTCGGGCTGATGCTCAACGTGCGCAAGGAAAACCTGGCGGGCGTTCTGGCTGTCCTGCCGGCGCTGAAGAACCCCACCATCTCGGCGTTGAGCGATCCCGACTGGGTAGCTGTGAACACGATTGTGGATGAAGAGGTTGTGCGCCAGATCATCCCGCGATTGAAAGCCGCGCAGGCGCAGGGAATCGTCGAATATCCGCTGAACAAGATTGTGGTGTGATGAAACTAATCGAGCTGACCAAAGCGAATGCAGAAAAGCTGCTGGCGGACCGCCGCCGGCGTGAGCTGGCTGCGGAAGGCGTCGCCGCGCGCATCCTTGCTGACGTGCGGCGTCGCGGCGATGCGGCGGTGCTACGCTGGACGCGGCGCCTGGACGGCCTTCGTCTCGAGCCGGCCACGCTGTGGGTCGCCAAGGGCGAATGCGAGGCGGCGCGGCGTGAGGCCAGCCGGAAGTTTCTGCATGCGGTTGAGCACGCCGTGCGAAACATCCGGCGCGTGGCTGAACGCCAGATGCCGCGCCCGTGGAACCTGGAGGTCGAGCCCGGCGTCCATGTTGGCCAGAGGGTTGAGCCACTCGAGGTCATCGGCTGCTATGTGCCTGGCGGGCGATTCTCCCTGGTCTCAACCTTGCTGATGACTACGCTGCCCGCCCAAGTGGCTGGCGTGCGCCAGATCGTTGTTACCTGTCCACGGCCCAACCCGGCATTCCTGGCTGCGGCCGATCTGCTTGGCGTGCACCAGATTGCCCGCGTTGGCGGAGCGCAAGCCATAGGTGCGATGGCCTACGGCACTGAGTCGTTTCCGCAAGTGGACAAGATTTTCGGTCCCGGCAACCGCTATGTCACGGCGGCGAAGCGACTGGTCAGCGCCGAGTGCGCGATCGACTTGGCGGCCGGGCCAACCGAGGTGTTGATCGTGGCTGCGCGAGGGAAACCCCGCCTGATTGCCGCTGACTTAATCGCCCAGGCCGAGCATGATGCCGACGCTGTGGCGCTCTTCGTCACCACCTCGCCGCGCCTGGCTCGAGCTGTGCGCGAAGAAGTGGCGCGCCAGCTCCGCGCCTTTCCGGCGTCGAACCCAGCCTGGCGATCGCTCAAGAGAAACGGCGCCATCCTGCTGGCCCCGGACCTCGAGGTTGCAGCGCGCTTTGCGAATCGGTTTGCTCCCGAACATCTCGCACTGCCAGGTGGCGAGCCGGCGCTGCTCGCGAAGATCCGCTCGGCCGGCAGCGTTTTTCTCGGCCCGTGGAGCGCGCAACCTATCGGCGATTACGCCAGTGGAGCAAACCACGTCCTGCCCACCGCGGGGTGGGCGCGCTCCCGTGGCGGGCTTTCCGCGAGCGATTTCGTGAAGTGCTCGAGCGTTCAGCGGATATCCCGCAAGGGCTTGCGCCGGCTGGCCCCGGTGGTGGCAACGCTGGCTGAAGCGGAGAATCTGGCGGCGCATGCCTGGGCCGTAGAGGTGCGCCGGTGATTCGGAGCGTGAAATCGGAAGTGCCCGTGCGCCTCACGGTGAAGCGCCTGGGTGAATACCATGCGCCGATCGAAGGCCGCGCCGGCAAGCTGCGCCTGGACTTCAACGAGAACACCATCGGCTGCTCGCCTGCGGTGCGCCGCGCGCTGGCCCGAATGACTCGCGAGAACCTGGCTATGTATCCCGAATACGAAGCGACGACGCGTCGCCTGGCGCGCTTCTTCCGGGTGCGGCCGGCGGAGCTGGTGCTCGCCAACGGTGCCGACGACGCCTTGCGCCTGATCGCGGACACCTATGTGGAGAAGGGAAGCGCCGTCCTGTTGGCCGAGCCGACGTTTACCATGTACCGCTTCTACGCCGAGCTTGCCGGCGCACGCGTGGTTGCCTTGCGCTACGACGACTCGATGCGCTTCCCTCTGGATCAGGCCTTGCAGGCGCTGCGGCGTCGCCCGCGTGTGCTGTTCCTTGCCAATCCGAACAATCCCACCGGCACACTGCTGGCCCTGGAATCGTTGCGCAGAATTCTTGCGGGCGCTCCGCAAACACTAGTGGTGGTGGACGAAGCCTACTACGAGTTCTCGCGTGCCACCGTCCTGCCCTGGATCCGCCGCTTCGGCAACCTGGTCGTGGTGCGGACGTTTTCCAAAGCCGCTGGGCTCGCCGGGCTACGCCTGGGCTGCTTGTTCGCCAGCCAGGAGGTGATGGACGTAATGCGCAGGGCCTGCTCGCCTTTTCCGGTCAACACGGCCGCTCTGGTCGCAGCAGAAGCGGCAGTGCGCGACGCGCGCTTCGTCCGGAATTATGCGCGGGAAGTGAGCCGCAGCAAGCAGGCTCTGGCCGGGGCGCTCGAGCGAATGAAGATCCCGGTGTTTCCAAGCGCCGGGAATTTCCTGCTCGCCGATTTCGGCGTTCGCGCACCGCGGCTGCTCATGGGCCTTGAGCGACAGGGAATCCTGCTGCGCGACCGGTCGAGCGACTTCGGGCGCGCCGGCTATGTGCGGATCACCGTGGGCACACGCGCGCAAACACAAAGATTGATTGGAGCGCTCAAGAGACTATGGTGAGGCTCAGGCCCCAAATCATCATTTTCGATGTGGACGGTGTCCTGGTGGATGCGCGCGGCTCCTACCACCGCACAATCGTGCAGACGGTGCGACACTTCACTGGCCGCCGCGTCAGGCTCGCTGAGATCCATCGCTGGAAGAGCCGCCCTGGCTACAACGACGATTGGAAGCTCACCACCGACTGGATCCGCACCCTGGGCCGGAAAGTGAGCTACTCCGAGGTTAAACAGCAGTTCGAGCAGTTCTACTGGGGGTCGAACAGCGACGGCAATGTGGCGCTCGAGCGGTGGCTGGCGCCGCGCGCCTGGCTGCGGCGATGGTCGCAGCGCGCCGAGCTCGCAGTGTTTACGGGACGCACGCGCCGCGAGACGCAACGCACGCTGGAGGCATTCCGGGTGGAACCCTATTTCCGGCGAATCGTCACCACCAGCGAGGTCAAGCGTCCCAAGCCTGACCCCGAAGGTCTGCTGCGGATTCTCGACGGCCGCGAGCCGAACGTCGCCGTGTACCTCGGCGATAACATAGACGACGCGCTGGCCGCGCAAGGTGCGGGCATCCCATTTGTCGGCGTGCTGCCGCGCAATAGCTCCGCGCGGAAGTACCGGGCTGCCGGCCTGCGCCGGCTCGGCGCCAGCACGATCATCGGCAGCGTGCTCGAACTGGAGAAGGTCTGGCAAGCGTAGAGGCGCCGCTTGCGGCTCCCTGGCGCGGGCCGAAAAAAACCGATCGGGTGGGACAAGCCCCCCACCACGGAGCGCCGCAACCGCGGCACAACGGATTGGACAGTGGGAATGAGAAAAGCGCAATTGCGACGAACCACCACCGAGACCGATATCCGCCTGCGGCTTAATCTGGACGGGCGAGGCCGGGCGCGGGTGCGCACCGGGATTCGTTTTCTGGATCACATGCTGGAGCTTGTGGCGCGCCACGGCGCGCTCGACCTGGAAGTGGTGGCGCGCGGTGATCTGGACGTTGACCAGCACCACACGGTGGAAGACGTTGGCTTGGCGTTGGGCGAAGCGACGCGAATCGCACTCGGCTCGAAACGCGGGATCCTGCGCGCCGGTTATTTTCTGATGCCGATGGATGAGACCCTGGCCTCGGCAGCGATAGATTTGAGCGGGCGGGCGCACTGCGTGTGCCGGTGGAAGCTCGCGGCGCCCCGCGTCGGGGATTTTCAGACCGAGCTGTTGGAAGACTTCTTCCGCGCCTTTGCGCAGGCCGCGGGGGCCAACGTGCACTTGAGGCTGCATTACGGCCGGTCGTCCCACCATCAAGTGGAAGCGCTATTCAAAGCGTTTGCGCGAGCCCTGCGTTTTGCGGTCACGCGTGACCCGCAACTGAAACGCATTTTGCCGAGCACGAAGGGCCTTCTGTGAATGCAGCGAAGCTAACACTGGTGGACTACGGCGCGGGCAACCTGCCTTCGGTCGAACGCGCGCTGGGACGCCTGGGGGTGGAGACGCAGCGAGCAGCTACCCCCGAAGCGCTCGCCGGCAGCCGGGCCATTGTCCTGCCCGGCGTGGGCCACTTCGGCCAGCTCATGCGCACGCTCGAAGAGCGAGGCTTGCATGGCCCTCTGCGTGATGCCATCGCCGGCGGGACACCGTTCTTGGGCATTTGCCTGGGCCTGCAGGCGCTTTTCGTCTCGAGTGAGGAAGATCCGAAGCAATCCGGGCTAGGAATCGTCGGCGGAAGCGTCCAGCCGCTTCCCAAGACCGCCAAGCTGCCGCACATGGGCTGGAACCAGTTGCGGCGGCTACGCCCGAGCGTTTTACTGCGCGGTGTTCGGGACGACGCTTACTTCTACTTCGCGCACTCTTTCGCGGCGCTCGATGCGCCCGACGCCGCCGTGGCGGTGTGTGACCATGGCGCGTCTTTCGTCGCCGCGCTCGAGCAAGAAAATGTGCTGGCCGTGCAGTTTCATCCTGAGAAGTCGGGCGATCCCGGCGCGCTGGTCTTGCGCAATTTCGTAGAGTTTGCGCGCGCGAAAACGGCACGGGAGGAGGCCTGACGATGAGCCTTGCTCGGCGGATCATCCCATGCTTGGACACGGACGGAGCCAGCGTGGTTAAAGGAGTCCGGTTCGTGAACCTGCGCGATGCCGGGGACCCGGCCGAGCTCGCTGCACGCTACAATCGCGAGGGTGCCGACGAGCTCGTAGTCCTGGACATCGCCGCTTCGCGCGACCGCCGGGGAACCTTTCTCGAAACTATCCGGCGAGTGGCGGAACAACTGGCCATCCCGCTCACCGCCGGCGGCGGCGTCCGCTCGGTTGAGGAGGGTAGAAGTATCCTTCGCGCCGGGGCCGACAAGCTGACTGTGAATACCGCCGCAGTCCTGCGCCCTGAGCTGATCGAGGAACTGTCGCGCGAGTTTGGCGCGCAAGCCGTTGTGCTCGCCATCGACGCCAAACGCTGCGCGAAATGCCCGGACCGGTCTGTCGCAGCTCTCCACCAGGCCTCCAATAGCGCTTTGGCCAGCGGGGCATGGGAGGTTTTTGTCCGCGGGGGCCGCGAGGCTACCGGCCGGGACGCAGTCGCCTGGGCCCAGGAGGCAGTCGCGCGCGGTGCCGGAGAAATCCTGCTGACTTCCATGGACCGCGACGGCACGCGCAGCGGCTTCGACTGCGCTTTGACCGCGGCTGTCTCGCGCGCGGTAGGCGTGCCGGTGATTGCTTCGGGCGGGGCGGACAATCCCGCAGATTTTCTTGCGGTGTTTTCCGAAGGGCGAGCAGACGCGGCGCTGGCTGCCTCGATCTTTCACGACAATCTGCAACGCTTGGGAGAATTGAAGCAGTTCCTGGCTTCACATGGCATCCCCGTGCGCTTGGTCGCGTGAGCCCGCCGCGGCGGGCTCGGGAAACAGTATGCTCGAGGACCTGTGGGATCCGTAGGCCACTGATGCTTGATGGTAGGCCAGTGTGATTGTTCCCTGCATTGATCTTCAGGGTGGCAAGGCGGTGCAACTGGTGCGCGGGCGGCGTCGCCGGCTAGCCGTGGACGACGTTCTTGGCCTGCTCGACCGCTTTCGAGCCTATCCGCTGCTGCATGTGATCGACCTCGACGCCGCAATGCGGCGCGGGAACAACGGCCGTCTGGTTCGCGCGCTCTGCCGCAGCGCAAAGGCGAGGGTTCGTGTCGGCGGCGGGATCCGCAGCCCCGCGCGCGCCCAGCAGATTCTGCGCTGGGGCGCCGAGAAGGTCATTGTCGGTAGCGCAGCCTTCCGCCGCGGAGAAATTGATCATGCGTTCTTGCGACGCCTGGTCGAGCGCATTGGCCGGCGTCGGGTCATCTTGGCCCTCGATACAGAAGGAGGACGGATCGTGGTGGGCGGCTGGCGAGAGAAGCTGCTTTTGCGCCCGGCAGAGGTGATGCCGGAGCTCGAAAAATACTGTTCCGAATTTCTGTGCACTTACGTGGATGCGGAAGGCACCATGCGCGGCACCAGCCTTGCTTGGTTTCGCAAGCTGCGCCGTGCGACCCGGCTGCGCATAACCGCCGCGGGAGGGATCCGCAGTCGCCGTGAAGTCCGTGCCCTCCAACGCCAGGGGATGAACGCCGCTGTCGGCATGGCCCTCTACCTCGGCAAGCTCTCGCCAGGTCCGCCTACTGCCGCGGACGCTTGAGCCAATGCCAGGACCTGCTGAACGAAATCTCCCGGCCACAGGGATCTCCTCTTACAAATCGGCGAGTCATTATCTAATACATTCTGAAATAACGACTTATAGCAAAACGCGGAGTCTTCCTCATTCCCCATCTCTAATTTCCCCTGGCTCTGCTAAAATAATTTTGAAGCTTAACTCTGCTTCATGCGGCGCAAATTTAGCCTGATGGGGATAGTTCCAATTTGAAACGCTACGGCGAGCATCGTATCCCTGGCCGACTGTTCGTCGTCGAGGGCATCGACGGCTCCGGCAAGTCTACTCAGTTATTGCTGCTACACCAGTGGCTGAGAGCCGAGGGCTACGGCGTGGTATTCAGCGAATGGAACTCTTCGCTCGTGGTCAAAGACACGACAAAACGGGGCAAGAAGAAAAAGTTGCTGACGCCTTCGACCTTCTGCCTCATCCATGCCACAGACTTTGCCGACCGCATGGAGCGCAACATCATCCCGCTGCTGAAGGCCGGGGCTGTTGTGCTCTGCGACCGGTACATCTACACCGCCTTCGCCCGCGACGTGGCGCGCGGCATGGATCCGAAGTGGACTCGGGAGCTCTATAGCTTTGCCGTGAAACCTACCCTCGCGTTTTATTTTCGGGTGCCACTGGAGATAGCCATGAAGCGGCTGAACGACTCTCGTAACGGCTTCAAGTATTACGAGGCCGGCATGGACCTAGAGCTGAGCGTGGATCCGGACGAGAGCTTTCGCCTCTTTCAGGCGCGCATCCTGGAAGAATATGAAAAGATAGTGCCCGAATTCGGTTTAACGGTGATCGACGCGACGTTGCCAATTGAGGCGCAGCAGGCTCAGATGCGACAACTTGTCGGGGCTAAGCTGGCCCAAGCCAAACAGCTCCGGGTGGCGCCATGAAAGAGACCTACGGTGTGGCTCTGCCGGGGATGAACCTCGGCGATTTGGTCGGAAAACTAATCGTGATCGAAGGCACCGACGGGGTGGGCCGCTCGACCCAGATCAGCCTGCTGAAGGAATGGCTCGAGCAACAGGGCCGCGCGGTGCTGGACACTGGTCTTTCTCGTTCTGGTCTGGCAGGAAAGGGCATCAAGCGCGCCAAGCAAGGGCACACCCTGGGGCGAATCACCCTGAGCTTATTTTATGCCTCCGATTTCGCCGACAGGCTGGAAAACGAGATCGTTCCGGCGCTGCGCGCGGGGTTTGTCGTTCTTACGGACCGCTACATCTATTCCCTGATGGCCAGGGCCATGGTGCGCGGGCTCGCCCCGGAGTGGGTGCGTAATGTCCACGCATTCGCGCTGAAACCTGACGCCACTTTCTACCTGCGAATCGGGGTGGACGACTTGATTCCCCGAGTGGTGTTCTCGCGCGGCTTCGACTACTGGGAGTCCGGTATGGACCTTTACGCCAGCGAGGATATGTACGATAGCTTTCGCCGCTACCAGAGCGCGCTGCTGGAACAATTTGACAAGTTGGCCGAGGAATACAAGTTCGAGGTGATTGATGCCTCGCCGGATCCCCGAACCGTTTTCGAGCAGCTCCGCGCGGGGATTCTCGGGGTGCTGCTCGGCGAACCGCAGCCGGTGAAGGGCGACGGCGCACCGGCCGGGGTGGCGGCCCCTGCTCCGGTGGACCTGCTGCCGGTCGATTCCTCGCCTAGTCCAGTGTTGGTGCGGCCCGAGCAGCCGGAAAAAGAACTCAAACTCTAGCTTCTAACCGCTGTTGCCCCGCCGGTCCTCAGCTTGCTGTTTAATTTAATTGTATAGTGCGCGGTGAACATGCCGCCGAAAGCCAAAGCGATCGCCGCAGAGCCTGCGACAGGCCTGGCGTACTGGATGCACCAGGTGCCGAAGGAGCTCGGGAACGTGGGGTACGGCCTGGCCCCTGGTCCTGTGCACGATCTGCGAGTGGCTTTGCGGCGGTGCAGGTCGATGGCTGCTGGGATTAGGCGGATCGACTCGCACCCTGATTGGAAACGCATGCAGAAAGCCTGTAAGCGGCTCCTAAAGGGTCTCGGAGGACTCCGAGACATCCAGGTGATGCGGGATTGGGTCTCGCGGCTCCGAGTTCCCGATGACGCACTGGGCAATCGGCTGCTGGAAATCCTTGCCGACCGTGAGCGACTCGCGGGCGAAGATGCCTCGAAGGCCCTGCGGGATTTTGACCACAAAGAGTGGAAGTCCTGGTCGAAGCTACTACCGCCTCGAGCGTCCCAAGTGCCGCTAGATAGTCCGGTGTTTGAACTTCTGGCGCTGGAGCGGTGGAGCAAAGCCTACGCGCGGCACCGGCAGGCAGTGCGCAACAGGTCCAAAGTTGCGTTTCACCGCCTGCGCATCGCTTTGAAGCGATTTCGTTATACCGTGGAGAACTTCCTGCCGCGGCGTCACGCCGAATGGGGCGGGGAGCTCAAGAGCTTGCAAGACCTGCTTGGTGAAATGCACGATCTCGATGTCCTCTGGGGGACGTTAGTCCGGCTGGGGAGAGACGTTGGGGAACAAGAGCGCGCACGCTGGCGCAAAGAAATCGATCTGCACCGCCAGCAACGGCTCGAGCGCTACCGGCAAAAGATGCTCGGCCGGAAATCTTTGTGGTGGGAATGGAGGGCAGCATTGCCCCAGGGGGAGCGCCTGGAGTCAGCCGGCATAGACTGGCTGGGTGCTTGGGCTTCCTATCTCGATCCCGATTACCCCCATGCGCAGCGGGTC
>Ga0209154_1001810_pt1 | contig 12291 bp, 5 predicted proteins | sample GraSoiAngelo_121_FD_185878 | JGI IMG/M metagenome (GOLD analysis project Ga0209154, IMG submission 185878) | Grasslands soil microbial communities from the Angelo Coastal Reserve, California, USA - 14_0919_12_20cm (SPAdes) (version 2) | ecosystem: Environmental > Terrestrial > Soil > Grasslands ... | reverse complement strand
ACGATCCGCTCCCCGTCCGGCGAGAACGCCGCGTGCCAGACCGCGTCGGAATGGCCTCCCAGCTTGGCCACCAGCTGCCCATTGGCCGCGTTCCAGACCCGCGCCGTATGGTCCCCGCTGGCCGTCACCACCCGCTGCCCGTCCGGCGAGAACGCCGCGCTGCTGACCGCGTCGGAATGGCCTTCCAGCTTGGCCACCAGCTGCCCATTGGCCGCGTTCCACACCTGCGCCGTATGGTCCCCGCTGGCCGTCACCACCCGCTGGCCGTCCGGCGAGAACGCCGCGTGCCTGACCGCGGCCGAATGGCCTTCCAGCTTCGCCACTAGCTGCGGGAATGCATGGCTGATCGCTAAGTGTGCCTCCGCGGTCTTGGCGCGCCCAAAGGCACGCATCGCGACGTCGAGTGCCTCACCGCTCTTTCCCTGAGACAAGAGCGCCTCGGCCTGTGCAGCAAGTTCCCGAGATTCGGCAAGCAGTTGCTGGGTGGCAGCAGCCCTCTCCGCCTGCTCCCGGCGCTCCGCTTCCTGGCGCAACTGCTGCTCGCGGGCGAGTTCACGCTCCCGGCGCTCGCGTTCCTTCCGGACTGCCTCATCCCGCGCTTCCCGGCTGGCTTGGACAAACTCCCGTACCAGAGGCAGTGCTTCGGGGTGTTTGCACAACCACTCCTCGGCCTGCGCAAGCAGTGCGCCTTGCACCAGGGCGTCGGAGTCTTTCCCAAGCCTGCGCCACTCTTCGGCTCTTGCGAGCAAGCCGCGTTCCAGTCGCAGGTCTTCACGTTTATCCTTGAGCCACTCGCGAAGCTGCGGCCATTCGCGAATGAGCGCCTCATGGGAGACCTCAACGAAATTCTCTTCGGGTGAGGCAGCGCCCTTCCCCTCTGCGGAGACCAGGCGGCTGGACGCAAGGCTCGCCAGAATCGCCTCAACTTTTTCGGGGCAGTCGAATTGGAGAAGGGTCTGCTTGGGAACACGCCGGCGCGTGTCCGGGGCGCCTTCGCCAAGCTGTACAAGTTCGAGAAAGATCCTTTGAACCAAGGATCCGTGGCCTTGTTTGCTGAAGTTTTCATAGACTTGATCGGCGTGTCTGCCCAGCGCACCTCGCAAGCGACCAATGGCGGTATAAGCGTCGCTCGTCAGTGTACATCCCGAGCCCCCGTGCTTTTCCCAAAGCTGGCCCAGGGCGTGCTCCAGTAGGGCCAGGTTACCCGGCTCTTCTCCCAAGTCGGTGAGGAGGGAGTCCAGCAGGCCCGGCTGGGCGTGTCCTCCGGCCAGCGCAAGCCGATTCTGGATCGCTTTCCGCAGTTGGTCCGGACTCATCCGCGCGACGGTAAACAGGTTGGCGGCGAGGTGCTGACTGAGTGCGGAGTGCTCCAGGCAGTGCGAAAAGAAGTCCGCGCGGAGCGCCAGCACGACGTGGACCGGAAGAGAGGTTTCTAACTGAGCGACTGCGAGGAGCGCGTCGATGTAGCGCTTGCGGGTTTCTTTGTCATCGGTCAGCGTGAAGAGTTCTTCAAATTGGTCGGCGACCAGGAGGACACGAGTGTCGGAGGACCATGTCCCAGACCGGGACGTCGCCTTGAGCGCCACAATGGCGTTTCGGAGTCCTTCGGCGTTCTCCGGCAAATTCACCTTCCAGCGCGCAATGGATTCCTCGATCTCATCCCGACTCAGCTCGGGCGCCAGACCGGGCAGAGCTTCGGCCAGCGCCTGAAAAGGCTTTGCCGACGGGCGGAAAACCGCAACGCGCCAGGAGGAAACATACGAGCCGTTGTGCTGGAACCGGCCGCGATGGAGAGCCGGAACAAGCCCGGCCCGGACCAGGGAGGACTTTCCGCTGCCCGAGTTACCGGTGACCACCAGCAGGGCGTGGCGGCGTAGTTGGGCAAGTAGCCGGTCCGTGTCGGAGTCCCGCCCGAAAAAGAGCCAGGAGTCCTCGGGCTCGAATGTGCGAAGACTGCGGAAAGGGGAATGATCCTTCCAATAGTCGGCGGAAATGGCAGCCCGCGAAGCTTGCTGGAGGACGTGGAGAATCCGGCGGATTTCCTCGGGGGCGCGGTTCGGATCCCGCAGGTCGGCACACTGCTGCTGCCCGAGAAAGGGGGGAAGGCGGGCCGGGTCTGAGCCTTCCCCAAGAACCGGGATCAAGTGAAATCCCTGGGGATCTTGAGTATTGCGTTCCAGGCCGAAGCGAACCTCGCGGTCGACCCAGCTCTGAACACCCCTACTTCCAACATACACGAGCATCGCCGAGGATGCGCGGATTGCCTCTTCAAGTCGTTCCATCCAGCGGTCACCGGGGAGTAGCGAGTCTTTGTCGAACCAGACGCTAAGGCCGCTGTGTCGCAGTATCTCCGCAAACTGGTGAGCTGCCTGAGTGTCCGCCCCGGCGTGGCTCAAGAAGACGTGCCCCGGCGATCTATCTGCGTTTAATGGGGGTGACATCGGGCGGCCATTATAGACTCTCGGCTGAGAATGGTGTAGACGTTTATCTTCCCTATCGATAATACTCGCCTCTTTGGGGTGGCCAAGGCGCCCGACGCTGAATCTGCAGAGGAGGAAAAATGGCGGAACCTTTGATCGCTATTCTCGGTAGCGTGGACCCAAGACGAGAAAAGGAACTCCAACTGCGCGATCCGGTGATGGCCTGCCGCGCCGCCGAGGAGATTGGCGTGGAACTCGCGAAGCAGGGCTGTCGCGTTCTGGTTTCCTGCCCGGCGACGCCGCAGGCAGAGTTCGCAGAAGCATTGGTGGTGCGCGGATACGTCAAAAGCGGTGTTGCTAGGTCTAATTCGATTGAAGTGCACCGTCCGATAGTGTCGCCCCTGCCCCCATTTGCCGAAGAAGGCATGCACCACGAGCTTTTCAAGTATGAGCTGATAGACAACGAGGATTGGGCAATCGCCTCCTTTCTATCGCTCGCCAAGGCCGACGGCATGATGATCCTGGGGGGTGGCCAGTCCACTTTGATCGCCGGGCTGGTGGGAGTCGGCTATCGCGTTCCCACAGTTTCTCTTGCTGGCTTCGGCGGAAGAGCTCAGGAGATCTGGGCGCTGCTGAGGTCCAGCGACAATAAACTGGCGACGCCCGAAGAGCTAAGCTTGATGGCTCAACCGGGGTGGAATGCCGATTCCGCTCGGCGGTGTGTCGGGACGCTGCTGAACCAGCGGAAAAGGAAACAGCAAGGAGTTGATCCGACCCTGGCGCGTGAGCACAGGCGAGTCATTGCGATTGCCGCACTAGCCCTTTCGTTTTTTGTCGCGCTTCTCGTGGCGATAGCCGAATACTCGCGGGGCGAGAATCTCAGCCGTATGCTGAGTTACGTTTTGTTCTGCGCCCCAGCGCTGGCCGGAGCCGGCGGCTCGTTGGTGCGGATCGGACGCAAGCGGCGAAGCGATTGGCCTCGCAAGGGCCACCGGTGATTTCGGCCGCTCTCGGAGCGGTGGCGGGAGGTGTGTCTGGACTATTCTTTATTCTGGCCCAGAAGATAGCGATCGGCGATCTGCAGACAAAGCAGGCAATCATTCTGTTACCGTTCGTTCTGATCGTTGGTTTGGTCGCTGGCCTGACGCTCGACAAGGTCTTCCCGAAGCTGCTTAGCCTCGATGTGGTCAAGACCGAGGCGCTCGAAGGCAAACCGAGTGTGCTAGAAGCCGGCACAAACAAATAATGGTCGGGCGGCTTTTGTTCCGTGGCCTACCTCTTATGCTTCACTTGCTGAAGTTTCTTAATGCAGTCATGATTCCGAGCAATCCAGGTATGAACTAATGCCGCGTAGCCTGTAATGATTATACTGCGAGACTGAAGACTTTCCAGCCATTCTAAAGCTGGAGGTTTTTCAAGATCCTTTGTCTTTTTTCTTCTTCCGCCACGCTTCGTTGTAACTCGTTGCGCCGACGCTCTCTCTCCCTCTCCCGAATTATTTCAACATTGCAGGCATTGTCATGATTCGTACTATCAAGGTAGTTCTTAAAATGAATTAGGGCGCTTGGAGCGTCCCCCTCATCAGCCGGAATTTGTGCTACATCGTCCTGGAAAGCAAACTTGCTGGGCTCTTTCCCAAGTATGCTCCGATAAGTACCAAGGTCGTGGAATCTATGAATCCAGTCCGAATTCGGCGCTTGGCTGAGCTTTAAATGCAGCAGGCCATCAGAGTAATCCGCTCCTATCAGACGTATAGGGTCGCTGACGATTGGATCGTCGATAGTCGTCTCAGGCACAACTTCGGTCTTGAGTCTATTGAGCTTCTGCAGGCTTATGAACTCGTTGTGGTGGGTGATCAACTGTTCCTTCACGTCGCCAATCGAAGGAAGTCTTCGTTCTGGGTCCTGTTGGATCATTCGATCCACGATTTCATCGAGATATGTGTAGTCTGGAGAAGCGGCCGCAATGCGCCTGAAACCAGCGCCTTGGGGGACCTCTCCTGTAAACATCTCATTGAGAATAAGGCCCAGCGCGTAGATGTCAGCCTTGCTGCCCACCTCTTTGCCTCTTGCGCGTTGTTCCGGCGCCGAGTAAAGGAAATTCGCTAAGCGTTCTCCCTCTGAGGTCTCAACAGCAGTGTACAAGTCTTCCTCTTTGAAACTTGCGATTCCGAAATCCGCGACCACGAGCGTGTTTGTATCGGGTTCGTAGAGAATGTTCTCCGGCTTCAGGTCACGATGGCAAACGCCTTGGAGATGGGCGGCCTCAACGCCATCTAAGATCTGAGAGTACAGAGGGAGGACCGCTTGCGCATCGATTCGCTTTGACATTAAAGTGCGTAGGGTACCTGTGTAAAGAGGCATCACATAGAAAGGTGACTGCCCCACGCCTGATGGGGAAAGACCGTACTCGATTACTTGGACGATGTTCCTGTGCGTCTGTCCTGAGCAGAATGAGATCTCGTTCTTGAACCGCTTACGCTTTTTGGTGTCGACTCTTGGGTTTAGCACTTTCAGCGCATAGCTCTTCCCCTCGACATCCTCCACTTCATAAACGACCCCTGTGTCACCACTACCCAGCGGCAGCTTCGCTCTACGCGTATAAATGTTGAATGCGGTCTCGAAGGTGAGTTCTTTCTTCTGCTTCATTGCACCTTTGCCTTTCTCTCTCGTCACTTCCTGCTGTCGAAACCTATCCTCAAGATTACGGAGATGCTCAAGTCGGTTGTGAACTCCTTCTTCCCAGATCGAGCCTGGTACTCCTTCTCCCTGACGTGTCGCCCAGTAATCCATTTCCTGGCGCACTCCCTCCAATGTAGTTGGGTATGGGTCGCCTAATGAACCAGAGGTGCTGGTTTGTGGTAGCTGGGGCGAAGTCGAAGGGGTCTCTGCCGCAGCCAGCGGTGGCATGGCACGCGCATTGACCTGTTCAAGTTTCTCTTTCTCCTCCAGCTGTTCGAAATAAGGGCCGCCGCGAGGTGTGATCTTGACTTGGAACTGGCCAGAGTAAAAGAATGTGGCGTTGTCCGTCCTTGCTTGAGAGAAATTCTCAAAATGATCGTGGCTGAGCTTCCGGAGAGAGGCATAACCCTGTTCGCAGAGGCGTATGAGGGTATCCACTAATTCCTGTTGGTCACCGATGCCGATCAGATTCATGAAATTTCCGATCGACGTTGCGCGCCACTGGCCCTTTCCGGGTCCTTCGGCGATTCGATAAATTGCAAGCTCTATTTTTTCTGAACGGCGCATCTCATTTGCATTTTAGGCTTATAGAAAAAACATCGCAACACTACACACCAACCCCGGAGTGTTCTGTCGGATTGCGGAATGCGCCGGCGGAGAGCAGGGAAGCAGCGGCACTCAAGGGCGGATGGGCAACAAGTGTGCGGGAAGGAGCATGGTACCCATCGTCATCGCTGTCTGTGGGCGTGCCGATGGCGCGGCGTAGCTATAGTTTGCCCGCTGCGGCGCCGAGCGCGACGCGGTCGCGACCCTCGGCTTTGGCCTGGTACAGAGCGTGATCTGCGGCGCGAAGAATCTCCTCCGCCGTGCTGCCGTGCTCCGGGAAGACCGCCACGCCCACCGATAGCGTCACCGGGCCCAGGGAACGTCCGCGGTGCTGCACGTTCAGATGTTTGAACTCTTCCCGCAACCGCTCGGCGCGTTGCTGGGTAACCTCCATCGAGGCTTCTGGCAGAATCACGACAAACTCCTCGCCACCATAACGGCACGCGATGTCTTCGCCCCGGGTGCGGGATCTCAGGAATTCCCCCAGTTCCCGCAGCAGCGTGTCCCCGGCCTCATGGCCAAAGGTGTCGTTGAAGCGCTTGAATCGATCCAGGTCGAGCATGATGGCCCCCAGCCGGCGCTGGTTGCGGGCCGCCCGCCGCAACTCGCGCGCCAGCGACTCTTCCATGTACCGCCGGTTGAACAATCCTGTGAGGGGATCTCGAATCGATTGCATCCGCAGGGTCTCGCGCAGCCGCAGATTGGCCAGGGCCAAGGCGATGTGTCCCGCGGCGGTGACCGCCAAACGTTGTTGGGCATCGGTCAAGTGATTCTGCCCCTCGCCCAAGCTGCCGCCGCTCTGCACATGCAACACGCCCAGCGCCTCGCCCTGCCCCATCATCGGCACGCACAGATAGCTCACGCCACGCAACGCACCCAGATGCCGGCAGACCAGGCCCGGGGCCGGGTCCTCCACCGCGTGCACCTGCCCGCGCCGCAGCGCCCAACACTCCTCCGGCGCGAACACGCGCTCACCCACCAGAGACTGACCCCAGATCGCCACTGCTTCGACCAGGTTCTGCGAGGCATTCAGCACGCACAGCGCGCCCGCGTCGCTGGGGAAGAGCTGCTGCGCAGAGCGCGCAATGACGGCGTAGGCTTCTTCGGCGCTAACGCAGGTCTGCAGCAGGTGCCCCATCTCATTGAGCACGGTCGTCTCGCGGGTCCGTTTTTCCAGCTCGTGGAGCCATCCTGTGAGCACGGCGTTAGCCTGTTGGAGGGCTTGCTCCGCGCGCGTGCTTTCGGTGATGTCTCGCGCAATCGCGGAAGCGCCGATAATCGTGCCCTCCGCGTCTCTTACCGGAGAGATGGTAAGAGAAATGTGCAGCACCTCACCGTTCTTCTTGACGCGCGTGGTGTGAAAATTGTCCACGCGTTCGCCCCGCTGGACGCGCCCCAGAATCTCCGGGAGCTCGTGCTCGTGTTCCGGCGGCACCAGCGACGAAATGGGTCGGCCAATGGCCTCGGCGGCCGTGTAGCCGTAGATGCGCTCGGCCCCGGGGTTCCAACTGACAATGATTCCATCCAGAGTCTTGCCGATGATCGCGTCTTCCGAAGATTGCACGATGGCGGCCAGATACGAAGCTGCCTCTTCCGCCCGTTTGCGCTCGGTGATCTCCATTCGCAGAGACTCATTTGCTTGCGCCAGGTCGGCGGTGCGTTCTGTCACGCGCGCTTCCAATTCGTGGTGCGCGGCGCGCAGCACAGACTCGGCCCGGCGGCGCTCGGCATCGGCCCGATCCAGCGATCTGGCGTTCCACCAGATCAATCCAGCCAGCAACGCCAAGTGCACCGCCGCAGACAGCACCACGCTGTGCTCTCTGTCATAGAGCCCCGCGCGCTCCCCTTCCCACCGCAGCCAGGCCAAAATCACCGAGATGCCGAACGCGGCGGGCAATAAGCGCCGCGCGGTCATGCCCCCTAGACTCTGGCTCGCCAGAATGGCGACCAGGCCGCGGTCCGGACGCACCAGCAAGACCCCGGTGCACAACACCCCGAAAAGCAGCGCCGTCGGCAGCGCCAGGTACAGATAAGAGAGGGCGGGATTCAGAGTGGAGTCCAGAATCACCGACCACGATGCCAGTCCGGCCAGCATGGTCAGGAACTGCGAGGCGCGATAACCCCCGCGGGTCTCTACGTCCAGCACTAGGAGCGCACAACCCAACAGAAAAAAGTTCAAGGCAATCATTAACGCCATTCGGCTGGGTCCATGAGCCGCACTGCCTGCAACATTCGGCCGCAACACCCACTGATCGATGCCCAACTCCCAACCGAACAGCTTATCCACCAACGTGAGTAGGCCCAAGAGTGCGACAAGCAAGGCGCACGCTTGGGCGACGCCCCGCTCCAAGCGGCCGGAAGCTTCTTTTCGCAGCAACCGGAGCGAGATGCCAGCCAGAATAAAGCAGACTGCCGTCTGGGCCTTCAACTGGGCTAGACCCGGACGCATGGTATTCATGTTCGCGATGCCGAGTATCCCACCCAGCAGAACGAACGCGCCGACCAGAATCACCAGGGTACTTGCCGCTTGCGATAGGGATTGAAATTTAGAGATCAGCTGAGGGTCAGGAGGAGAAACTTCCAACGCCCGCGCACCGTGTTCGCGGTTGCTCTCGGACAGCCGCCATCTTTCAGCAAAGGAATGGACTTCCCCCAAACTGTGGTGCTCTTCCTCCTGCATCAGTTCTCCGCCCATGCGAATCGCGCCCGCACGAAGGCTTCCTTCCCGGTGTCTGCCGACTCCCCTCCAACCTACGCGGCGGCCCTTAGAGTGTCAATCATCACGAGGCCGGTCGTAGAATAGAAGTAAACCGAGATCGCTCCTCTTGCGGCCGGTCATTCCCGCGCGGAAATGCCTCAGGATAAAATCCTGTACCGATGAATGAGCAGAGCGAGATTCGCCCCGGGAGGCGGCATTCACCGGCGCCGGATGGCGTGGAACGTTTTGTGCCCCGTAACCGAAGCAGCGGAGTATTTGGAGGAAATAGCCCGCCAGAGGTCACCACAGTGCGCCGTGCGGGGCAAGCGCCGCACCTCTGGCGTGCGGAGGGAGAGCGGACTCAGATGATTGCCGTGCCTTCCTCAAGATCTTCACGTCGCCGAAACGTTACTTTGTGCCTTTTTCCCCGATACGTGAACTTGAAGACGATCTGGCGGCCCCTCACCAGTCGGCCCCGCCCGCGCTTTTTCGACTCGGAGAGCTCGAGCCAGTTGCCTTCAATTTTGTAGGTGCCCTGTTCACCCCAGATTTTGTAGGTCCCATCGCCGTATAGAACCAGCGGCGGACTCGCGCAGCGGCCACTGTGCCCGTTTACAACCAGGCCGGCACACCGGTAGGTACCCGCATAGTTATCCTCTGCATTCACCGAGGGGCAAACCCACAGTACGATGGCAACGGCGAAGAGTCCAAACCAAAGAGAGCGCCGAAGGGCCATGAATAATGACCTCTGAGCCTGGGTGGCTGCGGCACCTGTCATCACTGCTGAGGGGACGTAGTTAGTCTTATAGCAAATCCCCGGCCAGAGCCAAAGTCTTTAAGTTATTGAAAATAGGTAATTTACTTGCAGGGCATAGAAGGAATTAGGACAGTTCGCTCAGTATAATTCCCACGATCTTCACGGAAGCGGAAAAATTGTGCAGCCTTGTCAGGGGTGGGTTCTGGAAGCCATCTCCTGTTGGCTTCGCGGCCCTGTGGCCGAAGAGCGCAGCAGCCTCGCCGTAAAAAGCCCCCAGGTCATGCCTTCGTCGAAGCGCACTCCGCGGCGAGCGAGCGTCACCACGCGGATGGGCCCAGCCAGCGGGTCGTCTTGCGCCTGGGGGCCACCATTGCGTGCCCAAGCGGCCCAGCCAAACCGAGCAAATGCCCTAGGCCGTAAGTAACACGACCGGCCGCGCCTGGTCTGCTCAATAATCCCGGACTGCCGGCACAACCCAATCAGTCGACCCAGAGAGCCACAGTCTCCTCTGCGTGCTCTGGTTCGTCGGACCAGCCCATTCGAGCGCCTGAGGAGAGAGCTTCCCGCGATTGCTGCATCGATTCTGGTCCTCGCGGTGGAAGCTCTGATGCAGTTCTTTGTCTCTTATAGCTGCTCGCTCGTTGCGGTTTATTCCCGGTGACGGCGTCTCGCGCGCGAGCGACCTGCCGTCCTTCCTCGATTCGCGGAAAGGTGTAGGACCACGCCAGGGGCAGCCACAGACCGCCGAGCGGAAGCAGCGATTTCGCGACCGGGGGCAGGTGCAGAAAGACCAAGCAAAAGCAGCAGAGGGCTGCGAACGCGCCGAAGGAAATGCCGAGCCAGAGGAGGGGGAAAGGGTGCCGCGCGCGGGTTTCCTTCGACTTGAGCATGGCGCCCAACGTCAGACTAGTAAGCAAGCGCCCGAAAGCGCTGAGGTTGCTAAATAGACCGAGCATACGGTGCGCAAGAGAGCCGTGCGCGCGAGAGCCAGTAATTTTCCATTCTGTGATCCTCACCACTTTGTTCCGCATCGCATCTTCACCACTTTGTCCTGCATCGCAATTGATAGGCCAATAAGAATTGTCGAAAGTATTCTCGACAGCGCGGCGATAAAACCAAAATGGGAATGACGCAGGTGAGCCAGTGGTGCCAATCGAGCGACCGCAAATCGTTGTCGCGATTGAACCTGATTCGTGTTTCCCAGATTGGCGAATCAGAAGATTCACCCTGCTTTGATCTACGACTCGCGGAGACTCCGCACCTGCGTACTCAGGCCGAGAGAACGTGTTTCGGTGCGGCACAACAGTTCGCCGATGGAACACTCTTGCGAAAGAGCCCAAGAAATCCGAGAGAAACGTCCTGCCATTACCTGGCACTAACTTCTCCATCTGTGTCACTCTGAGACCGGATCCAGTTCGGCACAGAAATACTCTCTGCTCAGTTCCCGGCGTTCCGCTGAGCACGCACGCGAGCGTGCAAGCCGCGGGCGCTGATTTCGCGAGAACTATCGCGCTTGCGGCTGGCACGGCGACGCTCACCTTCTTTCCCCTATTTCTCAGGGGGAAGTTCCGGAACGGCGGCGCCATCTTTACGCGGGTCTGAAGCGCCATAATTCACGCCGGCGGCAAAGTCGCGCTGAACAGCCTGACCGCCGCCCATCAGCGCCGAAAAAGCGCCGCGCGCTTCGATCTTGTGGCCCTTGGCGTCGAGTTCGGCGCGCACGTTGCCTGCTATGCGTCCTTCCATCTGGACGTCGCACCCATCGAAAGTTTGCTTGGTGAATCGCGGGGCCTCGAGCGCGGCCTGGATGTTCATCTTGAAGTCCACGACGTTGGCGACGAACTGCGCGTGGGCTTGCGACTGGTTCCACCCGCCCATGATTCCGAAGGCGATGCGCACGTCACCCTTTTGCATCAACGCCGGGATGATGGTGTGCAGCGGGCGCTTGTGCGGGGCAAGAGCATTGGGCGACGCGGGGTCGAGGCTGAACAGCGCCCCGCGGTCGTGCAACACGAAGCCGGTGCCGTCGGCCACCAGGCCAGAGCCAAACGATTGAAAATTACTCTGAATGAGCGACACCATGTTGCCGTCGCGGTCTACTACGCTCAAGTAGATCGTATCGTCGCCCGCCGCGGCGGGCACCCCGGCGTCGACTGCGCAATTGGCCTTATCCATGTTGATCAGCTTGGCGCGTTCCTTCGCATAGGCCTTGGACAGCAGACCCGCCACCGGCAACTTGGCCGACTTCGGATCACCGATATAACGCATCAGGTCGGCATAGGCGAGTTTCTTGGCTTCGATCATGACGTGAAGCGCTCGCGTGGAACCGAAGCCAAATTGCACCAGCGGGAAGTTCTCCATCAGGTTCAGCATCTCCAGCGCGGCGATGCCCTGCCCGTTGGGCGGCAGCTCATACACTGTCCAGTCGTTATAAGTAGTGGAGATGGGCTGGACCCATTCGCTCGAGTAGTCCGCCAGGTCTTTGGCCGTCATCGTGCCGCCGTGGCGCTTGGAAAGCTCGAGGATGCGTTGCGCGATATCCCCTTTGTAAAAAGCGTCGCGGCCCTGCGCAGCCAGTTGCCGGTAGGACCAGGCCAGATCGGCGTTGCGGAACATCTCGCCCACGCGCGGCGCGCGGTCGGAGATCAGATAGGTCTGCGCGGCGTTTTCGCTGGCGCGCAACAGGTCCACGTACCGAGGCCAGAGGGCGCCAACCATTTCCGTCACCGGGAAACCCTCTTGGGCAGCGCGAATCGCAGGAGCCAACACATCCGCCAATTTCTTCCTTCCGAAGCGCTCGAGCAGCTTTTGCCAGCCGTCCACGGCGCCCGGCACGGTGACCGAATAAATGCCGTGCTCAGGCATGGCGCGAAAACCTTTGCTCTTGAGCAATTCGATATTCAACCCGGTTGGCGCCCAGCCGCTCGCGTTCAGACCGTAGAGTTTTCCCGTCTTCGCGTCGTAGACGAGGGCAAACAGGTCGCCGCCGATGCCATCGGACATCGGCGCGACCAAGCCCATCATGGCATTGGCCGCCACGGCCGCATCGGCCGCTGTCCCGCCGCCCTCGAGCACTCCCACTCCGGCCTGCGCGGCCAGAGGCGACTCCGCCGCCACAATCCCGTACCG
>Ga0209154_1001795_pt1 | contig 12331 bp, 12 predicted proteins | sample GraSoiAngelo_121_FD_185878 | JGI IMG/M metagenome (GOLD analysis project Ga0209154, IMG submission 185878) | Grasslands soil microbial communities from the Angelo Coastal Reserve, California, USA - 14_0919_12_20cm (SPAdes) (version 2) | ecosystem: Environmental > Terrestrial > Soil > Grasslands ... | reverse complement strand
TGATTGCCTTGGGAACGTGTTCGGCTAGGGTGATCCCGCCACTGGCGATGATCGTAACCTTGTCTCGAAGCCCGTCTCGGACAAGTTGCTGATGCACATCTTTCAGCGCTGTCGAGATATGCCGGGCATCCCTCGAATAGTCCTGCCCGTGATAGTCAGCGTACAAGTGCAACCCGTGTACACCTTGGCGGACTAGTCTGCTCGCAGCGCTTCCGGAATCTTCCCTAAGGGGTAGCCTAGCTATGAGAATCGACCGATCGAAACGGGCGAGCAGTCTATCTAGGAGGCCAGGTGTTTCCGCGTCAAACTCGGCTATCTCTGGCTGATCCCGCTCCTCATTGTTTACGATCCCCTTTTCGTCAATTATCGGCAGCAGATTGTCAAGTCCCGTCTCTCGACCCCTAATGTCCCGGGAAATATTGAGTGTCCCGATCTTTTCGGATGCTAGGCCCACCGCAGCCCGAATGTCCGGAGTATCAGTTCCAGCGGGAAGCTCGTCGAAGATTATCGGAACCGGGATCTCCAACGACTTCGGCTGATCATCGATCTTTTCAAAGTCGATACTGGTTGGTTTACGTCCAATGTCGACGCTTGTCGAGATGTACTCCCGACCATACACTCCATCTCTAGTTGGGCGAACTATCTCCGACATGTCCGTCCACATGCCGTCAAACCCCTCTCCTGCAAACGCGCCTTTGTAGCCCATGCCCTTGACTGGGATCTTCCCGGTCGAAGCTTCATTCCATACCGTGTAGACGTTCTCGGGGGTCCAGAACGAGTCACCGAGCCGCTTGTAACTGTCAGATTGTTTAACCGTCATGATGTGCGGGTATTCCTGGACGCACCTCATGCACCCGACACACTTGTGCTTCAACGGTTTGAATCCGCCAAAGCGGCCTCCGAAAACCCCGTAAATGCAAGGCCGGCTAAGCACAACTTCCTTGTTCAGCCTGTACTCGAGCGCCTCGTGAACAAGCATAGATGCGAGGCGCAGCTTGCGAGCGCTCACGTCGAACTTGTTCGGAATCTGATAGACGTGCGGAGCCGGCTTTGGCTCTATCTTGAAACGCTTGTAGCCTGCTTCTTCCATTGTGTTCCGCCAAAGTCGATCTGTACGAACCGTCAAATTGACAGTAAAAGAACGAGCAAATTTAAGGTATCTGGCGTCCCAGCTGGACAAATGTCCACTGATCGCACTAGAGACTTTTGCTGCTAGACGGGCAATTCAACTGATCTATCGATTTCGCCCCTTAAATGAAACGTGAGACAGGTCCTGGATTGAAGTGAGCGGAATGAGAGGAATGCCTCATACGGTTAAGGTAGAGAGACATCAGAATGAACTTGTTGTCCATGTAGCACTGCTTCACGGACCTGACGCAAGACTGCCGGGCGGAGTCCTCCTTCATACAGAGGGCTGGGTCGATATAGGGTATGGTCTGAAGATGTTCTTAGTCATCGGCTCTGGGAACATATCCTACCATCCCAAAGAGATTGAAGAGAAAAAGGGCTTACTCCAACGCCTCTTTGCAAGAAAGCCTCAGCAACCCCTTTTGGAATCGAAACAGTCCACAAGTCAGTAATCTAACTACAAATCCTAATCAAAATCTGTCCACAGATCATTCGCAATGTCTCGTAGGGACTGGTAATTCGATAGTACTGTGGACACGATACAAGGGTTTCGATTCGCTTAATCTTCGAAAAGCCGAGTTTCCACTTGGCGAGACGGAAGAGCGCCGAGAGGATATGAATTGAGATACATCCTAACCGTCGACTTTGAAGATGACATCGACATTGAGAGCTTCATGCACTTCGTCGCGTACCACACTAAGCGTTTGAAATGCGCGAGCAAGGACGTCTTCATTCGCCTCGCCCACGAATGGGAAAAACAGCTGGTGAACCCGCATGAGCCAACAAACCCAAATGGAGTCAAGAAAGAAAAGAAGAAAACGCTCAAAGAGACTAACGAGTAGCAGATACAAGATCCGCGTCCGCTACAAGTACCACTACTACCGGTGGATCAACACCAGAGACTACGGCAGCTACAAAGACATCTACGAAAAATACAAGGACAAGGGCTACACGTTCTGGTGTGTTCCGAAGGGAGACCCTGTGTTCGCTAACCCTGGACTAGAAACAATGGGCGAGCAGCTCGACTCAGTCGTGTCCTATAATGGCAATTACGAAATCCCTACGAGATACTTCGAGAGAGAGTATGCCGGTGACTTAGTCGTTGTCAAACCCTTCCTTCTTCCTGAGACCCGGCTGACTCCTGAACATCCAGTCTTGTTTTGTGGCTCCACTCCGCAGAAATCGAAGTGGTATGATCCTCAAACCAGGCCCTCGCTAAAGAAAGAATGGAAGCCGGCAAGTGAACTGACAAGGGACGACTGGGTTTTCTTCCCCATCTTCAAAGGCAATCGGGAAGCTGATCCCGAGCTACTTTACTTGCTCGGATTGTACATGGCAGAAGGATATCCTACGGGCAAGCAAGTCTGCTTTTCACTCGGTCACCATGAAAGAGAACTCGCCGAACGAATCTGCCGGATGGTGGCGAAGCATTGGAATGTTCGCGCAACGATCAACTCTCATCGATCAGGACTTTCGGTGCGCTTGTCAAAGGAATCTTTAGCCGATTTCATGAGAAAGGAATTCGGTAGCAGAGCCTTCAACAAGAAGATCCCATCCTGGATTCTAGAGCAACGAAACCCACGACCTTTCCTTGATGGCTGGATACAAGGCGATGGTTTTAGACAAGGAAACACTTGGCGCCTGCATACATCATCTCGCACAGCTGCATACCAGGCGCTACTCATCGGCTCCCGCCTCGGGATCATTCCTGCAATCTACAGAGATGATCGAGAAGGAAGGCATCTCATCGAGGGACGAAGAGTAAACGCTAAACCTTCGTACGAAGTTCGATTTCATCCTGAAGGGAGCAAATACTCCAACAAAGAGAGTCACGTTGTAAGGACAAGGAACGGGTACTGGATTAGAATAAAGGAAATCCAGAGAGAAAAGTTCTCTGGCAAAGTCTGCAACATGGAGACTCCCTCAAACACCTACCTCCTATCCTTCATCGTTCACAATTGTGCTGATTTACCGCCTGAGTTCTCGAGCCAGGACGGCACGTGGACTGGATATCGCCTAGATGGTGACAAGACTCACACTGCTTCGACGCTGAAAAGATACGGGCGACATAAGTCGTGGGTCGACAGTAGCTACAAGTTCGAAGGCAAACCGGTAATCCTCGTCTACAACGCTTCGCGGTAAACCGGAGTTAATTCCCTCTATTCCTTCCTGATTGTTGATTCTTCAACACTACACGTGACTGTCGAATGTGACTACGACGTGTGAGCCAGCCTTATGAGTTGCCGGGTTTTCCTATTTGCGTATGGAGACCGCGACTGTCGAGAAGACCTCGCTCTGGCATAATCGTAATTTTGTCAGTCTCTGGACCTCGGAGACCATTTCTCAGTTCGGAAGCCAGTTCACCCAGCTCGCGCTCCCACTTACCGCGGTCATCATTCTCGGCGCGACTGCGGAAGAACTAGGCATTCTCGGTTTCGCAGGCTCGATCTCATGGCTTCTATTCGGACTGCTCGTGGGAGTCTATGTCGACCGCCACCGCAAGAAGCGGATAATGGTCACGTCGAATATTCTCCGAGGCTCTCTACTAGCGCTCATACCCATAGTCGCGGTCCTTGGACTCATCACGAGGCTAGGAATTCCATTCCTATACGTAATAACTTTCTTCATTGGATTCCTCCAAGTCTTCTACGATGTCACCTACCAGTCGTATCTTCCTTCTCTCGTTCAGAGGGACCGGCTTGTCGAGGGCAACAGTAGACTACAAGCAAGCGCCTCGACAGCCCAAGTTTCAGGGCCTACAATTGCTGGGATTGTTATCAGCATCCTCACAGCCCCGGTCACGATCGCGATCGATGCCTCTTCCTTCTTCGCATCCGCGTTTTCGCTGAGCAGGATAGACCATGAAGAGATGATCGACGAGAAGGGTCCAAGACCATCAATCCGCTCGGACGTCAGAGAAGGGCTGCACGTCGTCCTCAAGGATTCTCGCCTGCGAATGATCGCGGGTTGTACGGGCACTTCCAACTTTTTCAGTACTGCATTCCAGACAATTGTTCCGCTCTATTTCATCCTCAACACTCCGGACGGTCTCGGAGTATCGAAGTCGCTGGTGGGGGTCACTCTGGGAATCATCTTCAGCGTGGGAAGTATCGGAGCACTGGTAGGAGTCGCAATATCCACACGAATCGCGTCACGGATTGGTGTCGGCCCCGCCATCGTACTAAGCGCGCTTATCTTCGGCCTGGGCGGGCTCCCATACTATCTCTCAGGCTCTCTTGTTGCAAATCCACTCTTTTCAGTTCTAGGACTGAAAATTAACTGGAACATCTTGGCCCTCATGGCAGGAACCTTCGTAATTTCGATCGGAGTTGTAGTCTACAACATCAACCAAGTCAGCCTTCGGCAAGCCATTGTACCCATTCGTCTCCAGGGACGAATGAACGCGACGATGCGATTCCTAGTCTGGGGCACGATCCCTCTTGGTGCTCTCGCGGGAGGATTATTGGGGACATTCCTTGGGCTCCGAAGTGCCGTCGGCATAACCATCCTCGGAGTATCCCTTTCGTTCTTGTGGGTCCTCCTCTCTCCCATCCGCTCGCTAGGGAAGATTCCCGAGCCGTTGGAATGACTTCGGGCGAGATTTCTCTCATCACATCTTGATTCGAGCAGTGTGCTATGAGGCTAGTTTGTGGTTGCGTAGCAGTCCATTATTGTTGCGATGTATCTGATTCCGTTCAGAAAGTTGTCAACTGTCGTCCATTCGTTTGGGGCGTGTGCGTGGCTGTATGCTGAGGGCGGCCCGCTGCCGGTCCATATCGAGTCGAGCCCGAGATGTTTGGTGAATAGATAGTCGGGTCCCGAAGCCGGGTTTCTCGGCATCACGACGGGCGTGCGTCCGTAGACGAGCCTACCCGCTTTCTCAGCTGCCCTAGCGATCGGCGCGGAAGGCTTGGTCGTCGAGGGCTCGACGAGGCCTAGGGCCTTGACCTGGATATCGTCGAATCCATGACTGTGCAAGTGCCCCTTGAGCAACTCCAACAGTTTTCTGGGATTCTGGTCGTTGACGATACGGAAGTCGATCTTGAGCATCGCGCTCCCCGGAAGAACAGTCTTCGAGCCTTCCCCGATGTAGCCGGTCTTGAACCCGCAGATTGTACAGGTCGGCTCTGTCATGTAATGCTTGAATGCTTCTCTGTTGTTCTTCGCCCTCGGAAAACTCTTGAATCCCCACTCTTTGAGGAGCCCTGGGCCGTTGAACTTGATCCTGTTCATCAGTCTCGACTGGATTGATGAGAATGGGACAACGTCATCATACCATCCTTTGATCTTGATCTTCTCGTCCGGACCCTTGATCGTGTTCATGGCCCAGACAAGTCTCCATGCCGGATTCTCGGCGAGAGGCGCGTAGGATGAGTGGAGATCCTCCTTCGCCTTCTTACAGCGCAACTCAACGTAGAGGAGACCTTTCACTCCCAGCTCGAACTTTGGCCGGCCCTCTTCGGCCATGTCGCCGTCGTAGCAGACGACGCTATCAGCCTTCAACTTCTCCGCGTTCTCGTCAATGAAACTCGGCAGGTGTGGACTCCCGATCTCCTCTTCGCCCTCGACAACGAACTTGAGATTGAGAGGAACATCGCCGGAACTTTTCAGATAGCTCTCAGCCGCTTTGATGAAAGAGACAACATTGTTCTTGCTATCTGCCGCGCCCCTCGAGACAATCTTCCGCCCGGTCAACTTCGCATCGAAGGGGCCAGACACCCACTTCTCGAGCGGCTCCACCGGCTGGACATCATAGTGGCCATAGATGAGGAGAGTCTTCGAGCTCGACTTTGATCGGGCCTCTCCGTACACGACTGGATTTCCGTTCTTGACTGGAAGAATCTTCGCCTTCAATCCCGCCATGTCCATCTGTTTCTTCACAATCTTCGCACAATCCTCGATCCCAAGCTTCTGAGCAGAAACACTCGGCTGCTTCAACAGAGTGCGGAAGTCTTGTAGAAACCGATCCTTGTTCTTCGAAATGTGATCAAGTGCGGGTTCCAGCTGTGCCGTTGGCATAGGGGTAGCCTGTGATGACGGGTAAATATCATCTTCTATAGCGGCCGATAGCTCTGGCTATGCATTTTCTTTAGTATGCCGAGAGCCTTTCGCTTCTCTCGGGTGCGAGGAAAATCTTCAACCCGAGTCCGGTCATAAAGATGCCGACTACGAGTAAAGGTGCAGCAACAATCAGTTGACTCGATCCCGTCGCGAACAAGCCTCCATAGATGAATGAGCTAATGACTAGTGTTAGAATGATAAGGAATCCGACAGAGTAGAGGACTCCGCCGATTATCTCACGCCCCTTAGCAATCCCACTCGGAATAGACCATCTGACCCCAGCAAGCGTCAAGATAGCTCCGGCAAACGCAACCAAGACGCCGAACCCAGGATATGCAAGGCGATAAGAGATGTAAGGCTCGCCTATGAAACCTATCAGGCCAACAAATGTCATGGCTCCTCCGAATCTCGACAGGAACGAGAGCAGTGCACCTGCAAGGGCCCAGTAGAACATGACGGCGAATAGGCCGCCAGACTGGACAGATATTGGATACATTCCATTGATAGTCATCCAAGGCAATTGGACAGACAAGAGTGTTAGTGATCCTCCCAGGATGTTGAAGAAGATGCGAGAAGCACGATAGTCCTCGCTCATTCCGGGTCCTTCACAGATAGTCTCGCGCTCTCTTCTCGGCCCATCTTCTCACAAGTAGCGAGAAGATAGCTGAAGGGAGGAAGATCAACACGATGATCGCAAGAAACGAGAGCTCGCCTGTGCTTGCGTTGCTCGCCCCGTAAAGAGGTTGAGCGGAAGGAAAGAAGGCTCTTTGGCTCCCTAGTGTCGAAGGATTGTTCGCGGTAGGCGTTGCCGTTGAAAAGACCGCGGGCAATGCAACGAGAGCCACTCCACACAGAATACCTAGGGCCAGCCTCAAAGCGATTCTCGAAGTGGTCAACGCTCAACCCTCCTCTTGTCACCCGTCGTGTTCTCTCTCAAGCCATCATAGAGCCTCGCGTCCCGGATAATCCCACACGTTAGAACAGGGTGTACCGACATCAGAACGGCCTCATTCTCCAGACCCGGAACGTCTCATTCCAAGACACGACGACTGCGGAGACCCCGAAGACGAACGCCATGATGTTGTGAGCTGAGAAATTGGGCGGGTAGATTATTGGGTAGAGAATCAGCATCGCTGTGAACATCGTAGAGTAGAAGAGATACCGTGGAAGCAGAACGCCCAAGACGCCCACAAAATTGCGTAAAACTCCAACTTTGACCTGGCCGACAAGTCTGTATTCGCCGGTCGCATCCTTGTCGAGAAGGCCCAGCGTCTTCAATTTCTCTAAATGATGCGATGCGACGCTGGGGCTGCTGAGCCCGAGAGCCCGCTGGACCGACCGGGTCCCGATGCTTTCTTTCTTGTTCAGACTCAGGATGTGCCAGTAGACCCGAAGTGTCAGGCCTTTCAGCTCTGACTCAATGATCCTCTCCCGTTCTTCCTGCAAAATGAATCTCCGAGGCTCTAGTCTCGAGGTCGTTCAGTTCAATCTTGCCCTCTCAGCGCTTCTGTTCTTATCTCCGAACAGGGCCGTTCTGGTCTACAGACGTCGTGTTCTAAACGCTGGGATTAAGCCCACAGCCGCCCCTATCATGGAACTACTGGAGCGGAAGAAGATGAAGCCTCGAGCCAAGATAGCCCTCCTCGTAGTCTTAACGATGGGAGGAATCATGCCACTATCAATTTACTTTACAGTCCCGGCTGCTCATGGACTGGTCAGATTCAGCTCGTACTCTGAGCTGGAACGTTTCTTGCTAACTCGAAGCAGTTGCAGCTATGGATACTGGAATGGATACAACAAGCAGCTCCAATTCTACGGTGGACCCGCATCCTTTGGCCCAGCAGTACCGGGAGCGTTAAGCGCGAATGCCGCTACGACTACAGTCAGCACTGTGCCGTCACATTCCGAAACAAATAATCAAGTGGCTGGCGTTGATGAACTGGACACCGTCAAGACGGACGGACGATACATCTATACAGTGTCAAACAACACAGTAGCAATCGTCGACGCGTACCCCGCCACCAGCGCACAACTATTATCGAGAATCTCACTTGTTAACCAGACGATCGATGGAATCTTTGTTGAAGGAGATCGGCTCTCCGTTGTCAGCGAGGCACTAAGAAACTTCTACCCGGGAAGTGTATACTGCGGAGCATTAACAATGGGCGCGAGCCAGATGCCGCTCGCACGCTGTTTCTGTTACTCGTCACTCCAGATCCAGAACACGTCGATCTCAGTTTATGACCTCACAAGCCGCTCCAGCCCGACACTCATGACCACAGTTACAACCCATGGTGCATTCGTGGGAGCCCGTCTGATAGAAGACCTTGTCTACTTAGTAGCAACAACGCCGGCACAATACAATCAGACACTCCCAGTAACGGTTGTCAATGGCCACGCCAAAGAGACCCTGGCCACGCAAATCTACCACTCCGACATTTCAGACTCTGCTTTCAGCTACACCACAGCTCTAGCACTCAATGCGACACAGGACAACCCGTCTCCAAATGTTCAAACCTATTTGCTCGGAACAAGCAGCACCATTTACGTCTCACTCACAAACATCTTCCTAACCCAGCCCGTCTGGGACGGTCAAGGTGAGACTGCTATACATAGAATCAGCATTGACAACTCGAACATAAGCTACGAAGCGACAGGCACCGTCCAGGGCCACATCCTGAACCAGTTCTCAATGGACGAGTTTCAAGGATACTTCCGAGTCGCGACCACCGGATATGCGGGTTGGACTGGCCAGACAACAAGCGTCTACGTGCTCAGCAATAGCCTCAAAATCGTAGGACGACTAGAAGGCTTGGGCCAAGGCGAGAATTTCCACTCCGCCCGTTTCATAGGAGAAATGGGTTATCTAGTCACATTCAAGAAGACGGACCCTCTCTTCGTAATAGAACTCAGAGACCCGACGAGACCGAAAGTTATGAGACAGTTGAACACAACAGGTTACTCAGACTATTTGCAAGCCTTGGACGAGTCGCATCTTATCGGCATCGGTAAGGACACAGTAGACGAAGGAAGTTTTGCATGGTATCAGGGCATCAAGGTATCCCTCTTCGACGTCTCGGATCCAACCAAGCCCTCAGAAGTGGCGAGGTATGTCATAGGAGACCGCGGATCCGATTCTCTAGGACTGCGAGACAGCAAATCAATACTTCTAGATGCTCAGAAGAACCTTCTAGTTCTTCCCGTCACCGTTTCCCTATCACCGAATCCGAGTGTCCCGAACGCGTACGGTTCTCCAGTCTGGCAAGGCGCCTACGTTTTCCAAATTACTACAAACAAGCTCACCTTCAGAGGCGGGATAACTCACATCCCGGACGGTTTGCCGCCCAGTCCCATGACAAGCCCGTTGACCATCACGAGGGAGCTGTACATCGGTGGAGTTCTGTATACGATCTCTTCCGCAATGATAGGAATGAACTCGCTGTCCGACCTACAGGTCGTAGGATCTCTAAGTCTACTTTAGAACCGTCTACGTGAAGTATTTCCGGTAAGCTTCCTCTAGTTCCTTCCTAGTAGGGCTTCCACGGGTTTCAGGATGACAGGCTTTCAACGCTCCTGCCATGTTCGCATAACGAAACGCGGTCGCGTCGTCCAAGCCCAAGACTTTGTAGGCTGAAAACGCTCCAACAAATGCGTCTCCGCTCCCAGTTGTATTGACGACTTTCCGTCCAAGCTTTTCGAGTGAAACTCTCGGAATCTTCGACAGCTTCCCCGCTAAATAGAACGCGGCCCCTCTACTCCCCAGAGTCACAAGAATCCTCGCCTTCGGCGACACCTTGGCCAGCTTCGCCAAGGAGGCGTCCAGTCCTTTGACTCCTGCAAATGACGAAGCCTCGTGCTCGTTGAGAACAAGATAATCCAGATCCTCCATGTCGTCCTCGAACTCGTCTAGTCCAAATCTTGTTAGTACCCCTGGATGCCACATTACTGACCTTCCAAGCCGACGACCTTCTGCCAGCAGTTTTCCGGCAACGTGCCGTGGTGGGTCGATAACAACCAGCATTCGTATGCTCGCGAACATAGACTGGACTTGTGGGAGCATCAGGTGCTCACGCTTTAGTCCAGCGTTTGCGCCAAAATGAGTCTCTATGACATTGCTTCCTTTCTCATCGACTGTTATGTAGGCTTGGCCAGATTCAAGCCGATCCAGTGATTGTACCGCTGTCGTGTCGACGCCTTCCAGTTTCAAGATGGCGATCTGCTTCTTGCCCACTTCATCGCTTCCGACGCAGGCGAGCAACGCAACGTGCCCTGGCCCAAGTATTCTCGAGGCCGCGACCGATACGTTGCCGCCTTTGCCCCCAGGGACCCTATCGATCTTTTCGACTACGACTTCTTGTCCTGACAGAGGCAAGCGCTTGACGAATAGGTTGACGTCCCAGTTCAATGCCCCTGTGATCGCGAGTTCGGGAGACAAGGAATTAGCGATGTGCTAGGAGTATTGGCCTAATGAATGTTCAAACAGAATCAGGGAATTCAAGCCCTGCTGTCCGTCTATGAACTATTCTTGAGTGCTGCGGCAAGAACTGGCGCAACCGAAACTTTGCTAATTGGACTTGGGATCGTGTCTGTCGCAATTATCTTGGAGACTCCGGCGGCTTTGACCAGTTTAATCGCGCCCTTTGCGAGGACTGGGTGAGTGCAGACTACAAACATACGCTTTGCTCCTTTCTTTTTGCAAGCCCGAGCAGCCTGCGCGATCGTTCCACCTGTGCTGATGATGTCGTCTGCAAAGACAACGTCTCGACCTTTGAACTCCGCGTTGCGTGTATCCAACTCTAGCCTCGAAGAGGTCTGGCCTTCTTCGCGGATTCGTCTCTTGGTGAAATGTGTGTGTTCGGCGTCGAGTTCCTTTGCCACGGTTCCTGCCCACTGCTCGGCCTCTTCATCTGGGGCCACGACGATGAGGTTGCGGGGACTCAGGTTTTCCCTGACATATTTGCCGAGAGAGGGCATAGCCGACAGATTCTTTGCTGGAACTTTGAAAACCCTGGACACATCTCCCAGTCTGTGCAGATGGCAGTCGACCGTGAGGACTGAGGTTGTCCCAGCGGCCTCGAAGAGCTTTGCGACTGATGCAGATGTCAAAGCTTCTCCCGGATAGAATCGCGAGTCCTGCCGTGCGTAGGCGAGGTACGGTATAACCCCAGTGATCGATGAAGCTCCCATGTCCCTTACCGTATCTGCGATAATCAGGTATTCGAAAATGTATTCGTCAGGCGATCGATACAGAGACTGAACAATCGCGACATCTTTACCCTTCACGTCTTCGTGTATTCGAATGTATTTCTCGCCGTCAGGGAATCTCTTGATTTCGATCTCTGCCGGCATCTCGCCCAGTTCCTTTGCGACTTTCTCCGCGAGGCTGGTTGACGCTGAGCCGCCCAATATTATCATAGGGAAACGGAAGCGCGCTTCGGGGATCTAATAAAAGCTGGGCCGAATCAGACCAGAGTCCTCGGATTTGCGAGAGTCTGTCTAATGCTCCGGCGTGTCACTTGTCGAGACTGATTCTGGTTACAAGCCGCCTTTCGAACTAGAGCCCGTTCCTGTCTCTTCGGGGTACGGGCGTCTTTGAAGAGGTCGTCGGAGGATCACAGACTTGAAGCTCTCCAGCCGACCGGTATTCCAATCCTCGACAAGGTAACCGGGGGCGGCTTTCCTCGGCCCTCCGCGATCGCTTTGATGGGACCCATCGGTAGCGGCAAGTCTTCGCTCGTCAGGGAACTAGTCACGAATTTCATCCGTCAAGGATGCAGCCTTCTCTACTATTGCATTGATGATCCGGCCGACATCGTGAAACTTGGGCTGGAGGATCATCATATCGCGGTCGACAAGATCGAGGCGGAAGGTCGCCTTGAGTTTGTGGACATGTTTTCTCTAGGGGCTCAGAAATTGGCAGAGTCTCTGCCGAAGATGGACCCGTCCGAGATACTCGAGGAGACGCTGAGGTTTCAGGACCTTCTAAGCTACGGTAGAAACTTCGCGCTGAAGCCTGGGATGGGTCCTAAGATCATAATAATGGATTCCATTACGCCCTTCTTCCTTCTCACTGAGGCTCGAAAGGTCTTCCAGTATGTTCAGGTCATGCGATTCGCGACTAGAATCGCCCGAGCGGTAACAA
>Ga0209154_1001794_pt1 | contig 12331 bp, 10 predicted proteins | sample GraSoiAngelo_121_FD_185878 | JGI IMG/M metagenome (GOLD analysis project Ga0209154, IMG submission 185878) | Grasslands soil microbial communities from the Angelo Coastal Reserve, California, USA - 14_0919_12_20cm (SPAdes) (version 2) | ecosystem: Environmental > Terrestrial > Soil > Grasslands ... | reverse complement strand
GTCCAGGTCGTATGGATGTCGGTCACATTCAAGGTATGAGCGAATTCTCCCGCGCCCGAATTGCCAGAGTGGGAGACCAGGTCCACTTCGGTGAACCCTGGCGAGGTCACCTCCCAGCTATCCGTCTAACCGGCCGCTTCCCAAACGGCCGTCAGGATGGACAGTGTTTCCTGGCCATAGCGCAGCGCACGTCGCCGCGCCCGCCCAACGCGCTGCTTTCCTGGGGGCGGACCGTTCAGAAGCCGAATCGCGTATTTCCGGTGGTAGCCGGTGTTGAGACAAGATTCGTTCAGGATCACGTGCTTTACCCTGTGCCCCGCTTGGCGGTAACGCTCATAGATGGCTCGCAAGTACTCCCATTTCGTTTGATGGCCCACCATAACCCTCCTCAAAGGCCTTCTGAGTTGGGTTACATCTTAAATGGCGCGATAACACCCCCTAGGGTTACATTTTAGATGGCTCGATACGGTATATTGACAAGGCAATACCTATATTCTAGAATCGCGGCCTAAGCGCTCGTCGGCAGAGATACGAATGTCTGTTTCGAGAGGTTTGGGCATAGTCGGCATGCCGCGCCGACTCGGTCGGTGTTTTCAATGACAAACCGCCCCTTCCCGGTCCGATTCGCAGACCCAGCGTGTTCGCTCGTCTTAGTACTGTTTTTCGCTGCCTCTGTCTTCGCGCAGAGTGGGGCGTACACGGCGCCAGCCGATTTGGACCAACTGGTCCAGAGCGCAAAAACCGTCGTCCGTGGCCGCGTCATGTCTGCCAGGGTTGAGCCCCATCCCCAATTCTCCAATCTGCAGACCGTCGTCGTCACGCTCGCCGTGACCAAGGTGCTTAAGGGCGAAGCAGCTTCTACTCTCACTTTTCGCCAGTTCCTCTGGGATGCTCGCGATGTGCCGGTCTTCGCCGAATACAAGAGAGCCGGTGAACTCTTGCTCTTTCTGAACCCCGTCTCGCCGTACGGCCTCACAAGTCCTGTCGGCCTCGAGCAGGGGCGCTTTCGCATCCTTCAAGATGCAAAAGGAAATCGCTACGCCCTCAACGGCCGTGGCAACCTCGGTCTGTTCGACCAAGTCACCAACAAGGCTAGCTCTCGCGGTGTGGCACTTTCCAAGCAAGTTCGAGAGATGTTGTCAAAGTCCGGCGGTCGGGTGCCTCTCGACGCATTGGAAGACGCTATTCAGGCACTCGCGGGAGCACCTAAGTGAAACGACGCGTCGCTGCGCTCCTTTTGTCTTCTATCCTCTTCGTCGGATTTGCCGATGCTGGTGGTCCTCGGCGCGTCACAGGCCCTGCCTCGAAGAATCCCGGCCAGCCGTTGATCTGGGATGTTTCCACGCCCATTCGCTTCACGGTCGACGGCGGCCCTCTCAGTGTTGATCCCAGCGGTCACGTCGTCATCAGCAACTCCCAGGGAGTAGCCCGCGTCCAGAGCCTCTTTCAGAACTGGCAGTCAGTTTCCACCGCTTCGATCACCTACTCCTACGCCGGTCCGATTACTGCTCCAGGCCTCCCTCCAGACGGTGACGTGAAAACCATCCAGGATTTCAACGCCGTCCTGGGCACCTGCAACAGCGGTTCTCAAAATCCCGTCATCTTCGATGCCGACGGCTCTCTCCTCCGGGCGTTGGGTCTCAATCCGTTGGTCATCGGTTTTGCTGGAACCTGCAAATTGGACCCGCAGGCGGGCCACATCGTCTCGGCCCTGGTTTTTCTTAATGGCGAGTTTCAGGACGGCATCAACGATCCCAGCACCTCGAATTACGAGCTCACGCCCGACCAGTTCGACGAGGCCATTACCCATGAGCTGGGCCATTTCTCCGGTCTCGATCATTCCCAGATCAACCTCGACCTCTTCCAGAGCGGTATGGTGGGCAACTGCAATGTCGACAAATTGGCAGGCCTCCCACTCATGTTCCCGGTTGCCTTCTGCCAGTCCAGAAAATCAGCTGGGCTTCCCATTCTCGCTCCTGACGATATCGCCTGGATTTCCAAGTTGTATCCAAATTCAGGCTTTTCATCCAATTATGGAATTATCAGCGGGTTTATCTTTTTTTCCGATGGGATCACGCACGTTCAAGGTGTGAATGTCATCGCTCGCCGCGTCGATGATCCCTCCACACCCGAGGACGAATCCAAGCGCATTGCCGTCTCCGTCGTATCCGGATTTACGTTCACCGGCAATCCGGGTCAGCCGATTACTGGCAACAACACTGCAGGCAGCCCGTACGGGAGTCGCAACCCCGCGTTGATCGGCTACTACGAAATCCCTGTGACCCCGGGGAACTACACCGTTCAGGTCGAAAACCTTGATGCCGCCTTTACTCATGGCTCCAGCGTGGGCCCGCTCGACCCGCCGGCCATCACCTACGGTGCCTACGAGTTCTGGCATCAATATGAGTCTGCTTTCGACGATCCCTCAAAAAAGGATCCGCTTAGAGTGCAGGCGGGCCAAAAGCTCAGCAACATCAACATCATCCTCAATCAGACGCCTCCTCGGTTTGATCAGTTCGAAGACGGTGAGGTGCAGCTCGAGCAGCCGAAGCCCCCGTTTGTGTTTCCCGCTTCGCTCGAACCCTGGATCCTGGGAAAAGCGTCGTGAATGGCAAATCGCCATCTCTGTTCAGTCTCGTCGCGTTTGCGCTTCTCGCGCTCACAGCTGGCTGTGGCGGTGGCTCGGGTTCCACGCCGGTACTCCCCCCTCCGCCTCCAGCTCCGGAAGTCCTCACCATCACAACGAATTCGACCGTCCAGTGCGTTCAGACGGTTCCCTTTAGTCTCACGTTACAAGTCCAGGGCGCCTCCAGCGCCGTCACCTGGACCATCACTTCCGGCCAGTTGCCGGCAGGACTATCTTTGGATTCTTCTACAGGCGTCGTCTCCGGAACACCCACCGCGGGTTCGGGCGTTACCGTCACCATTCAAGCCGCCGATGCCAAGGCCAGCACTTCCAAACAGTTCAACTTCCTTGTCTTCGCCAAGCTCATCATCAATCCCGTCAATCCTCCGCCCGCACATCTTAATGCGCCCTACTCGCTCTCCATCACCGGCCAGGGTTCCTCGGCCATCGCCAGTTGGACCATTTCTGCCGGACAGTTGCCTCCCGGCTTGTCCTTAAGCGTGAGCCAGTTCAACGTCGCATCCATCTCCGGAACTCCTACCCAACTGGGCACCTACACCTTCACCGTGCGAGCTCAGGATTACACGCTTCCTCAGACGGCTACGATGGTCGTCACCATCGGCGTCGATTCCCATCTCGCGATTACGAAGTCCTCCTTGAAAAACGGTGGCCAGAATCAGGTCTACTCCGACTCCTTCGCAGCGGTCAACGGCACGCCTCCATATCACTGGTCCATTTCCGGCAATTTCCCCGCAGGCCTTTCTCTCGCTCCGTCTTCCGGGCAGGTCACCGGCACACCCAGCGACTTTGGCGGTTTTGTCTATTCCGTCTCTGTGAGCGACTCCAGTTCCACCGTTCAAAGCGATTCCGGTCAGGGCATCCTCAATATTGCCCGGCAGTTGCAAATCATCGGTACCTTTCCTCCCGCCTACATTAGTTTGCCATACACCCAATCCCTCATCGCCACTGGAGGCAATTATCCCTATACATGGAGCCTGGCTTCCGGTGCTCTACCTCCCGGCCTGTTCCTCCAATCCCAGGGCTTAGTTTTCGGCACACCGACCCAACTCGGCTCGTACGCCTTTGTCCTCCAAGTCACTGATTCCGGCTCTCCCCCCTATGTGGTCACGACTTCCGTCACCCTGAAAGTCACTCCTCAGCCGCTCAGCATCCTGGGCGGGCCGCTCTCTCCCGCGCCCGTGAATGTGCGCTATCACTCGCAGATCCCCGCGTCCGGGGGAACACCACCCTATTCTTGGAGCATCTCTTCTGGCCAGTTGCCCCCGGGGCTCGCTCTCGATCCGGTCACAGGCAACATCGACGGCACTCCCACGCAGGTCGGCACCTTCAACTTTGTCGCCAAGGGCACTGATTCCGGCAACCCGCCACAAACTGCCAACGCGAACGATTTCATCCAGATTCGGCCCGGTCTGGGTCGCAATGATTCCGTCGCCACCGCCACACCCCTCGGCAACAGTGCCAATCTCCAGATCCCCATACCTCTTTCGATAAGTCCTTATATCGATCCCATCGACGCCGCCACGCCGAATCCCGACACGGACTTTTACAGACTTGTCGCTAATGGCGGCAGTCTGGTTCACGTCGAAACTTTCGCTCAGCGCTCGTGGGGCGCAGATACGCTCGACAGTGTACTGGAAATCTTGGATGCAAGCGGGCAGCGTCTCCAGACTTGTACTCAGCCTTCGTACACATCTGCGTGTCTCAACGACGATCTCAACTTGGCCACGCTCGACTCTGCACTCGATTTGAAAGTTCCCGGCCCTTCAAATACGCAGGCGACCTTCTACGTCCATGTCTTTGACTGGCGCGGCGACGCGCGCCCGGATATGCAGTACTACTTGAATATCAGGGGCGTCATCGAACCGCTCGCTATTTCGCCCTCTACCCTGGGTCTTGGCGCGACTCGCGGCGTCAGCTACCAACAGCAATTCACAGCTCATGGCGGCACGGGCAGTGTCACTTGGTCTATCGACGGCGGGTCCCTGCCGCCCGGCTGGTCATTGAATTCGTCCGGCCTGCTTAGTGGTGTTGCGACCACCGATGGCTCTTATACGTTCACCATCAAGGCCACCGACTCTGCTAACCCACCCCAGACCGCGCGTGCTCAATACACGCTTCAGATCGCGGAACCTGTCGTTATCACGAGTCCCGCGACATGGCCCAACGCCTGTCTCAACCAACCCTATTCCTTCACAATTCAAACCTCAGGCGGAATACGTCCGATTAATTTCAACTTCTTCTCCAGCTCCTGGATTCCCATCAATCTGGATCAAAACACAGGCACTTTCAGTGGTGTCGCCGGAGTTCTCGGCACCTTCACAGGCATAGTTGGCGCCTCGGATTCCGCCCGGCCTCCTTCCGGCCAGAGCCAGACGGTCAGCCTGACCGTAGTGAATTGTCCTTAGTTTTTGGGTATGCATACCCCGCCCCTGTGGCCGCAAAGTGGTACAAGCCCAGGAGGAGTAAGATGTCTGGAGCAGCTAAGATTCTTACGGCTTTGCTGTTTGCTCTCCCACTCACAATTCTCCTGAGTTGTGCAGACGGCTCTCTTCCTCCAAGTGCTCCCCGGTCCCTACTCCTTCCGATCCGTGGTTTGGAACCGCTGGGAACGTTCTTATTTCCGACCGGGGCCGAGACAGTGACGGAATCCTTGACCAAATCTAGATAGGTTTCAACTCCGCAAGCAACTGGCAAGACTTCTTGGCGCTTCACCAACAACATCCCAATGCGGGCTTGATTGGAGGGGTCGTAGTGGTCGAACCCAGGAACCCACTGGGGCTCTACTTCGATCCCAATACTGTCAAGGCAGCTGAGATCACGGTAGACGTGATCCAGACGAGCCTGGACGCCATCAAGAAAAACCCAGCTCATTTTGCAAACGCGGACTGGTTCGTGGTAGCAGTCACTGAGCAGGATTCCCGGTTAAAATGATTTCCTTTCTGCTCTCTGCGACCACACGTCGCTGTTGAATTCCTTGACGACCGCGCAGAATCATGTTTCAAGCTTTTCGGAACTTGAATCAACTGTTTAATCTGTCTCGAATCTCAACTCGCTCCGCCTGAATCATCAATGGCTCGTGCAAAGTCTTGTCCCGACCCTATCGTGGGGCTTTAGGGCCAAGCCAAACAACGCAAAGTACGGACGTTAAGCTAGGGTAGTCTTCGGCGATGAAATTATGACCCAGGAACAGAAAACTGAAACCAAACCGGCAGCCGCACCGAAGAAGGTTATCCTCCGGGTCTGCGTCACCTGCAACAACATGTTTCGCGTCACCCCCGAGAACTACGAGTCTAAGCTGTGCCCCAACTGCCATAAGGCCTAGCCTCCAGCACCTCGCCTTTAGGGCGGCAGGCAGACGGGGGCCGTGCCGGGCTGAAGCCCGGCGCTACAAAAACAATGTAGCGCTGCCCTTCAGGGCAGCATTGCGCCAGCACAAAAGTTGCCAGCTGACCGATGCCAAGCTTGCCGATTTGCTTTCGGCGGGCTTTCTACCATTTCCAAAGACCCTTAGGAGCTTACCAGTTGTTTCCGGGCGTCATTGCGTGTTTTGCGCATTTTCTTTGTCTCACCGCAGACCTGGAATCAGTTTCCCGTTGACATGCTATTACCGCCGAGGCAACATGAAGTGCAAAGCCTGCCAAGAGCTTTGCAGAAACGACCGACTCTCAGATGGTGAAGCTCTCTGCTTCGTCTACGCCCGCCACGCTCTGTCTTAGGTCCGCCCGCGCAACTCCTTTGGAATACGCAGTTACCAAAAATGCGTCCGCAAGCCCTTTGGAATGCGCAGTTCCAAAATCATTGGACTTAAAGTCTCCTGAAATGAACAGTTACCAAAAAAGTGGGGGGTCCCCCCTTTCCTTTCGCAATCTTCGTTTGTCAATCGGTGTTCATCAGTGTTCATCTGTGGTTACACCTTTTGCCTTACCAAAATTCAATTTCGAGCCGGGTTCGGCTACAATCTGCGCCGCGTACACATGGGAGCAGAGGCATGAAAGTTCACAATGAATATCTGACGGTGCAAACCAAGCAGAAGCGCGAATTCCAGAACATCACGCCGAGTGTGAAATTTGCTCTCGAAAAAAGCGGCATCCACGACGGCCTGGTGCTGGTCAGCACGCTGCACTCGAACGCGGCGGTGTTCATCAATGACGAAGAGCCGGGCTTGCTGGCTGACCTGGACGCCTGGCTGGAGAAAGTCGCGCCGCACGGCGAGGACTACAAGCACAGCGCGAAGTTTGAGAGCAATGCGAGCGCGCACCTGCAGAGCTTGCTGGTACATCACCAGGTGCTGGTGCCGATCAGCGACGGCAGACTCGAACTGGGCCCCTGGCAGAGCGTGATCTATGCCGAGTTCGACGGCCTGCGCCCGAAACGCATCCTGATCAAGGTCATGGGCGAGTAGTGGCTGAGATGCCCCAGGAGCTGAAATCTTTGCGCAGCTCAATGCGCAGCGGTCAGCGCGGACGGTCGGCCCTGACGACAGATGGGACTGCCAGGGACGCGTCGGCATGATTGAAACACAGCAACTGACCAAGGTGTTCCAGGACAAGAAGCGCGGCGAAATCCGAGCCGTGAACGGCGTCAGCTTCCGCTGCCAGCCGGGACAGATCTACGGCCTGCTGGGAGCGAACGGCGCGGGAAAGACCACGACGCTGCGCATGCTGGCCACCATTCTGGAGCCCACCGACGGCACCGCCCGGGTGGCTGGTTACGACGTGGTGGAAGAATCCCAGAAAGTGCGCGCCAACGTCGGCTTTCTTTCCACCGCCACCGCTCTCTACGGCCGGCTCACTGCGCAGGAGATGGTGGAATACTTCGGGCGACTGCACGGGCTGGACGAAGTGACACTTGGCAGGCGCGTGGTGGAAATCTTCCAGCGGCTGGAGATGAATGAGTTCCGCGACCGCCGGTGCGACAAGCTTTCCACCGGAATGAAACAGAAGGTTTCCATCGCGCGGACACTGGTGCATGATCCTCCGGTGATGATTTTTGACGAGCCGACGCTCGGGCTCGACGTGATGACCGCGCGCACCATTGTGGGCTTCATCCGCGAGTGCCGCCAGAACGGCAAGACGGTGATTTTCTCCACGCACGTGATGAGCGAAGCCGAGAAGCTCTGCGATACCATCGGCATCATTCACAACGGCCGCATCCTGGCCGAGGGTACCCTCGCCGAGCTCCGCCAGCGCTACGGCGAGCAGGACCTGGAAGAAATCTTTGTGCGGGTGGTGACCAATTGAACCCTTTTCCGGGCAGGGGCGGGGCTTACTCCGCATGTTGAACAGAGCAAAATCATGAGCCTGCGGAACATCGGGATTGTTTATCGCAAGGAATTGACCGATTCCTTGCGCGACCGCCGGACGCTGGTCTCCATGATCGTCATACCGCTGCTGGTGTTCCCGGTGATGATGCTGGGGTTCAGTTATCTGGCGGTGAAGCTGGTGGGACAGGCGAAGAAGGAGGTCCCCCAGATCATGGTGCTGGGCGGTGAGGACTCGCCGAAGGTGATGGCCCGTCTGCGCAACCTCGACACCATCGAGATCGTGCCGCCCGCCCCCGACTACGTGGACCAGATCTCCAACAAAAAGATCCGCGCGGCGGTGGAAATCCCAAAGGGGTTTGATGCGGCGCTCGAGCGCAACGAGAAGACCACCATCAAAATCTACATGTACGAGGGTGAAATCAAATCGTCCTTTGCCGCCGACCGCGTGGAAAAGTTTTTCAGCGAACTCCGCGAAAAAACTGCGCGCGACCGCCTCGAGGCCCGGAAACTGCCGGTCAGCCTGCTCAAGCCCTTCGACATCGAGCAGAAAAACGTCGCGCCGCCGGAAAAGGTGGGCGGGAGCATGTTTGGCGGCCTGATTGGATACATGGTGATCCTGCTGTGCATGACGGGGGCCATGTACCCGGCCATCGACTTGACTGCAGGCGAAAAAGAACGCGGCACCATGGAAACCATCCTGTGCAGCCCGGTCCAGCGCACGCACTTGGTGTTGGGAAAATTTCTCATGGTGCTGACCGCCTCGTTGGCTTCCGCCATGCTCTCGGTGATTTCCATGGGGGTTTCGTTTCTGGGGGTGAGCAAACTGGGAAGCCTCGAGTCCGGGGGGAGGTCCCCGTTTCAGATGTCGATTAACCCCAAGGCGGTGCTGGCGGTCTTCGGCATGGTCCTGCCTATGGCCGTGTTGTTTGCCGCGGCGCTGATGACCATCGCCCTATTCGCGAAGAGTTACAAGGAAGCCCAAAGCTACCTGACACCGATGACGTTCCTGGTCGTCATTCCGGCGGTGGCGTCGTTATTGCCCGGAGTGGAGTTGAACGCGAAACTGGCGCTGGTACCGGTTCTCAACACCAGCCTGGTCAGCAAGGAGATCCTTACCGGCACTTACCACTGGAACTACATCGCGCTGATTTTTCTCTCCTCCTGCGCCTATGCTGCGGCAGCTATGTTCATCGCCGTAAAGATGTTCCAGCGCGAAGACGTTCTCTTTCGCGCCTAGAAGGAGGACCGGAAGCCGAGCAAGGACTACAACGGCCAGGGATCAAGACGGAAGGCAAAGGAAAAAAAGGAAAAGGGATTAGCGAGTCGCGACAAGGCAAAGTTGAAGAGTGAAATGGAAACCCTCACCAATCCCTTGGGGAACAATCCCCAAACCGAAATAGGAATTGTGAGGAAGCCCAGGGCAGGTCAAGCGGAGCGGGCGTGGTCGTGCCGGCTCTCCCAGGCGTTGCTGAGCCGGCGGACAGTTTCGCGCAGGCGCACGGCCAACTGGGCGATGGTTTGCAGCCGCTGGAGAGCGGCCTCGCCGAATATCCCGCTGCCTTTTTTCTTCTTGCATTCGGCCAGCAGCAGCTCGGCATTGCCGAGAATGCCGGTCAACGGATTATTGACCTCGTGCCGGAGAATCTCCCCAAAATCGCCAGCTCGTTCCTCCGCGGAACCCAGCAACTCGCCCGCGCGGCCTGCCTGCTCGGCCAACCGTACCCGGCGCTCCAGCAATCCCACCGCAAGAGGAAGAAAATCGCCCACACGAGCTACAAAATCGACTGCCCCCGACATAATCAGGAGGGCCAGCTCGGCCTGGCGCTCAGCCGCAGCCAAGACGACTACCGGAGCGAAATCGGTGAGGACGCCCACCGCCGATTCAAGCGACTCGCCTCTTTCCCTTACTTTGACCGCCGACTCGTCCAGAAGAATGACGGTAGGGGCCACGCGGCGGAATCCCTTGCGTGCCTGTGCCACGCTGATCGCCAGTGGAAGTTGATAGTGTCTGCCCGCGGCCACCAGCTCGTTGATGAGTTGTTGGGTAAGCGCTGCGTCGGCACTCACCAGAAAGATTACTCCCTCTTGCGGAGTCATCGTTTCCTCCTGACATCGCGTGGCCTGCCCGAAGTTTCGGCCCCCGCCACCATCTGCAGCGGAGATGGGGCGACGCTAAGGGCGCGCCGAACAGCCGCCTTCAGCTCTTCCACCAGGAAGGGCTTGGCGAGATAGGGCAGGCCACAAGTGTCCAGGAATTCCAGGGTGTGCGGGGTCAGGGTGTCACCAGTGACAAAAACTATGCGATGTTGCAACGGGCTGCCGGCGCGGACCAACGCGCGATAGATGGCACGCCCATCCAGGTGTGGCATTTTCAGGTCGCAGATCACCAGGTCATACTCCTGGCGAGACAAGCGCTCGAGCCCCTCGCGGCTGTCCAGCACCGTTTCTACTGCGTGCCCTTCCTCCCGCAACACGTCGGCGATCAATTGGGCCACGGTCGGCTCGTCTTCCACTACCAGCACTCGCTCGCGGCGCACCGGAAGCTGTCCTGCTTTGTCAGGCGCGGCGGCGGGGAGCGGAGTGGGTGCGGGCGCGGCTACTTCTGCATTTGGGGCCATGGCGGGCGCGGCGACAATCGGAAGCTCGATCCAAAACACCGCCCCCTGCCCGAGTTGACTACTGACCGAGATTTCTCCCCCGTGTTCGTGGATGATCCCGTAGACGATGGAGAGGCCCAACCCTGTGCCCACACCAACAGGTTTCGTGGTGAAGAAGGGATCGAAGATGCGCGAAGCCACCTCGGGCGGGATGCCTGGGCCGTCGTCGGCCACCTCGAGCGCCAATCGCTGCGTGGAGAGGCGCTGCGTGCGCACGCGGATGTGCCCGTGCCCGCGCCCCTGCTGCATGGCCTGCTCGGCGTTCACCACGAGGTTGAGGATGACCTGCTGCATTTGGGCTGCGTCGGCGAGCGTGAGCGGCAAGTCCGGATCGAGCTGAGTTTCGACAGCGATGTTCTCGATTTTGAGCTCGTAGCTACGCAGCGCCAGGGTGCGCTCTACAACTTCGTTTAGGTTCACCGGGCGGCGCTCGGGCTTGGCCTCGCGCGCAAACAGCAGAAGGTTTTTCACGATGTGCCCGGCCCGCTCCGCCTCCTGATAAATCATGCGAGCGTCCGCGCCCAGTTCCGGCTCCAGGCGGCGGCCGAGCAGCAACTGCGCGTAACCCATGATGCTGGTCAGTGGATTGTTCAGCTCATGGGCGATGCCCGACACCAATTGACCCAAGGCCGCCATTTTTTCGGTCTGCAGCAGTTTGGAATGGATCAAGCGCTGACCGGTGATGTCGCGGTACACCTCCAGCCAACCCAGGCGTTGCCCTCCCGCATCCATGACGGGCCGGGAGAAGCGCTCGATTACCTTGCGCGTAGGCCGCATCAACTCCAGTTCGTCCCAGCTGGCTTCCTCGGTGCGGCCTAGCAGCTCTCTCCAGCGCACGGCGAAGGCCAGCGGCTCGCGGAAGTGGCCGGCAATGGCTTCCACCAGGGCCTCAAATGTGGCCAGCTCGGCGGTCCGGCGCCGATCCAGTCCCACCAGTTGCATGAAGCGATCGTTTACCAGGCGAACGCGGCCCTCCAGATCGAACAACAACACACCGCTATCCACCGAATCCAGGACCGTGCGCAACTCCACTTCCGCCTGGCTGCTGCTCTGTTCGGAGGCACGCAGCGCGGCAATGTCTTCCACCGCAACGTGCCAGCGGCTCTCCTCCCGGTCAACGTTCCGCGGCCCTCCGCAGAAGCGCAGGCGCACCAGGTTCTCGCTGGACAATTGGGCTTCCAGCGGCGCTCTCGCTTGGCCGCTCCAAGTGGCAGTCCGCCACGCGACAATCGCCTCACGCGCCGACGGGGAAAATAAATCCTCCAGCTGCACGCGGCCCAGCCTTGTCGGCTCCAGGCCCAAGGATTGGCGAGCGGAGCAACTGGCTTCGCGAATGGTTCCCTTTGGGTCCAGCACCAAAATCCATTCGCTGCTGGTTTCGAGGACCGCGCGATAAGAGCTTTCCACCTCTGAAAGCTGCTTCTCCCGATCTTCTCCCCAAAGCGCTGCTGTCGCCAGCGTGGCGTAAGATTCCACCCGCTCGAGTTCCGCAGCGGGCCGGGCCGAAGGAGCTAACCCCGTCAGCAACACCCCGAGCTGCTGCCCGCGCACCTCGAGCGGAACCGCAACCACCCGTGTCACGCGTTCCGATTCAAACCAATCGCTCGCCGGCCGGGTAATCCCGAGTTCGTTCAAATTCACTTCGACTGACCGCCTCTGTTCGATCGCCGTGCGCCAGACCTCCACCATGGGCTCCTGATGAATCAACCCAGCCCATTCCCGAGGCCCGGCAAGAATCTCAAACCTGGGCGAGTCTTGCGGCGT
>Ga0209154_1001792_pt1 | contig 12334 bp, 12 predicted proteins | sample GraSoiAngelo_121_FD_185878 | JGI IMG/M metagenome (GOLD analysis project Ga0209154, IMG submission 185878) | Grasslands soil microbial communities from the Angelo Coastal Reserve, California, USA - 14_0919_12_20cm (SPAdes) (version 2) | ecosystem: Environmental > Terrestrial > Soil > Grasslands ... | reverse complement strand
CATCGGCTACGCTTCACACGCGATGGTTGACGCCTACAAGCGCTGCCGGGAATATCTCGATGCCGCAATCGAACTTGTACGCCCCGGTCGCACCACGGCGGAGATTGCCGCGGTATGGCCCAAAGCGGAAGAGTTTGGTTTTCCCAACGAAGAGGCTTGCTTCGCGTTGCAATACGGGCATGGTGTTGGCCTCGCCATCTGGGAAAAGCCGGTGATCAGCCGGCTCGTCTCGTTCGACCATCCCCACGAGATCAAACCGGGAATGGTGTTCGCGCTGGAAACGTTCTGGCCGTCGACCGACGGCTGGAGTGCCGCGCGCATCGAGGAAGAAATTGTGGTCACCCAAACCGGACATGAAGTCATCACGCGTTTCCCAGCCGAAGTGCTGCTGGTGGCGGGCGCGCACTACTTCACTGTTAACGGGCCTCTGCCGACCACGCGTGAGCACGAACCCGCGCCCAGCCCGCGTGTCGTCGAGATGATTGAAGCCAGTTCCAAGACCGAGCGTGTCGGAGTGGCAGACTGAGGCCCGCTTACTCCTCCCAAACCGCCTATGGCAATCAGCGTCGTGATGCCCGCTCTCGAAATCGCGCAGGAAACTGGCACCCTCATAGCTTGGCGGAAAAAGGAGGGCGAGCAAGTAGCTAAGGGCGAAACACTGCTTGAAATCGAGACCGATAAAGCAGTCATGGAGATTGAAGCCCCTGGAGACGGTGTTCTCGTCGGGGTAAAAGTACACGAGGGCGCCGTCGTGCCGGTCGGCCAAACCATCGCTTGGATCGTCGCTCCGGGAGAAGCCCTTCCAGCAGAGGCAGTGCCGTCTAGTACCACCACGACTCTGTCGGCCACTGTCCCGGCACGCGCAGCAGTCGGTGTGGCCCACACGCCTCATCAGCAGGATGCGTCGGTCGCAAAGATTTCTCCTAAAGCTCGCCGCCTTGCCAGAGAGCGCGGGGTGGATATCAGCAAGGTGCGGGGATCGGGTCCTGGCGGAGAGATTGTCGCCGCTGATGTTCTCACAGATGCAGTTCAACACACGTCATCTCAAAGGAGTGCCGAACCGTTAACTTCCGCCGGACGGCTGATGGCCGAACGAACCACCCAGAGTTGGACGACCGTGCCACATTTCTTCCTGGTCCAAGAGATCGACGCCAGCGCGATCGTGGCGGCACGCGAGCACCTGGCGCCCGCGATTGAAAAGACAAATGGCGTAAAGCTCAATTACACCGACCTGCTGATTGCGCTGGTAGCACGTGTACTCGCGAAGCATCTGCGGCTGAACTCAAGCTGGAGCGATGGGAACATACGTCTCAATCCAGAAATAAACATTGGCGTTGCTATGGCGGTCGACGGTGGTGTGGTTGCGGCGGTGATCCATCAAGCCGACCGCACCAAGCTTGGCGAAATCGCTGTCCAGCGGCGAGATCTAACGGAACGGGCCAGAGCAGGCCGTTTGCGCCCTTCCGACATCGCGGGCGCAACTTTCACCATCACCAATCTTGGGATGTATAACGTTGACGCTTTCAGCGCCATTATCACTCCGCCTCAGGCGGCGATCCTTGCCGTGGGGCGCATTGCCGATCGCGTTGTGCCAGTGAACCGGCAGCCCGGCATCCGTCCGATGATGACTTTGACTCTTTCCTGTGATCACCGTGTCACTGATGGTGCTACGGCCGCAACCTTTTTGAGTGATGTCGGCGAGGCATTTGGCGAGCCGGAGAAGCAGTTGAGCTAACTGTGCTCCCAGCGTCTGCTGCTTAAGCTCAGGCTACGGGAGGAGATGGGACGGCGTTGACACCGCTCGCGAGCATCCCACCGTCCACCCTGAGAATCTCGCCGGTTATGAGACCCGACGCCAGATACACAGCCGGGCCCGCAAGCTCTTCAACCTCTCCGAAACGCTTCATAGGCGTGCGCAAGAGGAATTCTTGTCCACGTGCAGTACCTTCCAGTAATTTCCGGTTCAGGTCAGTGACAAACACTCCGGGCATGATTGCGTTCACGCAGACTCCGTATGGCCGCCATTCGAGCGCCAGCGATTTCGTCAGTGCAGCCACTCCCGCTTTGCTGGCAGAGTATGCCGCAGCCTGGTTAAGAGCACGGAATGATCCAATCGAAGCAATGTTGATGATGCGCCCGTAGCGGCGGTCAATCATGTGTCGTCCAAAGACCTGGCAAGCGCGCAAGGTTCCTTCAAGATTGATTTCAAGAATGGCATTCCAATCATCGTCGGAGAATTCCATTGTCGGTGCAACTTGAATGCGTCCTGCACAATTGACCAAAATGTCTACTTTCCCAAACGCTTCTACGATGGCTTTCAGCAGTCTCTCCAACGAAGCACGATTACAAACATCCGAATCGATCCGTAACGTTCGTCTACCACGCTCTTCAATTTCACGAGCGGCGGAGTCAACGTGTGCCATGCGACGGGAGGTCGGCACGACATCAGCGCCGGCTTCTGCCAGCCCATGAGCTATAGCCCGCCCAATACCGGAAGTACCTCCAATCACAACCGCCACTTCGCCGCTTAAGTTCCCAATCATAGCTCGGCTCGCTGTGGCCAAATCCTACCACGGGCACAGATCGTAGCCGTGTGCTGGGCGACCATCGCCAAGAGCAATGGTGTTCTACCGGGGCAAGTAGAATTCGTAATAGACCGAGTCGCGGACCCGTAGTATTTACCTCTGGGGGCAGGTAGAGCCAAGTCCGTAGTCATAGCAGATTTTGATGGAGACAGTAATTTAGATCTGGCAGTGGGAGGCAGAAGTGCCCAGATTTGCCTTGGCAAGGGCGACGGAACTTTCCAGCCACCGGTCAACTACGCTGTTGGTGACGTAACCGCAATCGTGGCGGGCGATTTTGATGGTGATGGCAAGCTCGATTTCGGAGTATTGACGACAACCGGTCTGTTTAACTCGGCTTTGGGCTACGGCGATGGCACATTTCAAGCCGCCCTGGCATTTAGCCAAGGTAGTGGGCGGGTCACCTTGGTCGACTTCAACAAGGACGGCAGTCTTGACGTTGCGATTCCAGGAAGTGTTTTGCTTGGTAATGGGGACGGCACTTTCCAGCCTCCTACCAATAACGGGGCGAACGGAGGAGGTTCCTTCAGTAGTGCAATGAGAGCCGCTGATCTAAATGGTGATAAGAATTTCGACGTCATTGTGGGCAACAGTTCAAACATAGAGACCGCGTTAGGCAATGGAGACGGTACCTTTCAACAAGCGATGACTTTTTTTGCCGGGGGGTGGGTCGGAAGTCATTCTCGCAGACTTCAATAAGGATCAGAAGCTCGATATGGCAGTCCCTACCGGGGGGTTAGTTAATATTCTGCTAGGCAACGGGGATGGGAGTTTCCAATCGCCTATGAATACGGGTCTGGGAACTTCTGCCACATATGTCGAGTCGGGTGATTTCAACATGGATGGTAGGGTCGATCTGATCGCCACGGGCAGCAGCAACACTTACCTGCTTGCCGGTAACGGGAACGGTACATTTCAGAGTCCTAAAAGCATCGGAGGGCCTGGCATAGCACTGCGAGCAGCGGATCTGAACAACGATGGGAAATTAGATTTGCTGATCTTGAGCGGTCAGAGTTTTCAGGTTCTCCTTGGGAACGGAGATGGCACTTTCCAGCCACCTAAAACTTTTGGGCAGGGCACCACCTATAGCGAAATGGTTCTCAAGGATTTCAACGGAGACGGGAAATTGGATGTTGCGGCAATGAACAATGGTGGTAATGTGAGCGTGTTCGCTGGCAAGGGAGATGGAAGCTTTGAACCGCGAGTTACTTACATAGTCGGGGCCCCTGGCTCCCACCTTGCAAATGGGGACGTGAACAACGATGGTGCAGTGGACCTAGTCGTTTCCCGTCCTGCTCCGTATAGCGATCTCGTACTAGTGCTCAACAGACGGGGGATTTCGACTGCGATGACTAGTTCTCCGAACCCGTCCACTGCCAACCAACCCGTCACGCTTACAGCGACTGTGAGCGCATCCGTTAGAGGCTCTGGAACTCCGACCGGCACTGTGATGTTCCAAGAGGGGACGACGGTATTGGGCACGGCGGCCTGAACAACGGAAAAGCAAACCTGACGGTGTCTTTCAAAGCCGGGACGCATAAAATTAAGCCGATCCACTCCGGAGACACAAACTTCAATACTTTCATTGGGAAAGTGTTTACACAGACGGTAAACCCCTAAGGCGCGCTCGGAGTCTACGTCGAAGAAAGCCATGACTGGCAAGGTAACGAGATCGTGGGCTTATTCCAAATCTACTTAGGGATAGTGGGCCCGGATGGATTCGAACCACCGACCAAGGGATTATGAGTCCCCTGCTCTAACCGCTGAGCTACGGGCCCGTGGGCCCAATCTAACATAGAGTCAGTTGCGAGTGGCAGTTGCCAGTGGCCGTTGCCACGTTGCCAGTGATCAGTGGTCGGTCACTATTGCGAAAGCGGTCGCTGCGCAGGAAGAAATCCAACTTAGAAGAAATCTAGCCCAGAAAAAATCCCACTCGGCTCGATCAGGCGGCTTTCTGACCTGGCAATTTCGCTTCGGGATGGCCGCGACGCGCGGCAGCCTGCTCAATTTCAGAGTTGATCTCCGCTCCTATCAGGAAAGCGAGGCCGGTCACGTAAAACCACAGTAGAAGGATAATGACCGCACCCAGGGACCCGTAGGTCTTGCTATAGGTGTTGAAGAAATGAATGTAAGCGCGCAAGCCAAAAGACGCGGCCAGCCACAGAGCCACGCCGAAGACGGAGCCGGGAGTGATCCAGTACCAGTGCTGTTCTTTCACGTCGGGGCCAAAGTAGTAGATCAAAGAAAAAGCAAACACCAGAAGAAACAGCGCTGCCGGCCATTGCAGCACCTTCCAGGCCATGACCGCGAAGGATCCCAAATGGAGTTTGGCTCCGGCAAATTCTGCGACCTGTCCACCAAGAAGCACCATGACAAGGGCGGACACCAGGAGCAGTGAAATGGCGATGGTCAGTCCCAGGGCAATGGCGTGAGCCCTGAGCCAGGAGCGGGATTCGCGCACGCGATAGGCGCCATTCAGGACTGAGATCATGGTGGTCATGCCACCCGAAGCGGCCCACAACGCGAACACAATTCCGAACGTCAGCTTTCCGCGAGTGCTGCTCTTTATGACCTCGTCGATGGTTTTGGTGACGAGTTGGAAAGCCGGCTGGGGGAGAATCTGGGCAAAGTAGAAAAAAAGATTGCTTTGGAGCTGGGTGCTGCGCGAGACAAATATGCCAAATAACGTCAGCAGGAAGACCAGGAACGGAAAGATTGCGAGCAAATAATTGTAGGCCAGCTCTGAGGAACGGACGAGAACGTTGTCCTCAGTAATCCCGGTCCACAGTCTTTTCGCAAGCTGGCGGACAGTGAGACCGCCCAATTGCCATATGGAGCGCAGTTGCTCTTTCGTGGTTAGCTGAGACTCAGCCATAATCCGAATATAAGAATCGCATTTTCGGATTCGATTCCAAGAGCGCGCGTTGCCCGCGAAGTGTCACAGAGCGGGTTCGCATGCAAGAGTGGAGCGCAAGTTACAGTTGGGGGTTTTCAATTCAGCGTGCGCCGCAGCGTTCATCAGGAAATTGTGCGCCGGGAATAATTCCTCGGGAAATCAACCTTGCTGCTGTGGCCCCAGCCCGGGCGCGATGAGTCTCAGCAGTCTTAACACTTAGTCCCAAGGCGACGGCGACCTCCTTGGTGCTTTTTCCTTCCGCCAGGAGCTGCACAATCTCGCGTTCGCGAGGAGTTAAGTCATTCTTGGCGCTCGGAGAAAACTCCGGCTTACTCCGGAGATAATTTTCCAGCACCATCTCAGCTACGTTGGAAGTGAAGAATGTCTGGTTCTTCTGCAGGGCTTCGATTGCGGAAACGAGGTCTCGACCCGTATCTGATTTCAGCAAATATCCTCTGGCCCCCGCTTCCAGAACTTCACGGACAACCTGTTCGGATTCGTGAATAGTCAGGATCAACACTTTGGCTTCGGGCCGATGGTGAAGGATCTGGCGGGTGGCTTCCAAGCCGTTCAAATTCGGCATTCCAATGTCGAGGATGACAATGTCAGGCCGCAACTGGACCGCCTTCTCTGCCGCGTCACGACCGTCCACGGCCTCGGCGCATACCTCCCACCCGGCGTGTTCCTGCAATAAGTTGCGCACCCCGTGTCGCACTATTTCGTGATCGTCAGCTACCAAAATGCGAAGCTTTGCCATTAATGCCCCCATCTGCCCCTAGCTACTTTACCTCAATTGCGCACACGTTGTTGTCCGTTACCTGACATTGCCCCAGTCCTGCAGCACTGTCGAAACCTCCGTTCCGCGCCGGTTGTGCTCATCCAGTCCAATCCAACCGGCTTAATACTCTGATCCGAGAGCAGTGAATGTCTTGTGCTGACTCACCGCTTCCACTGCTTCCAGCAGATCGCGCGCGGCATGAGACTTCACCACATATCCTCTCGCCCCGGCATCGAGCGCTTCCCGCAACATCTGCGGAGAATCGTGCTGGGTGAGAATCAAAACCTCGGTCGTGGGCACGGTCTGGTGGATCAAACGACAGGCTTCCAGCCCACCCATCTTGGGCATACTGATATCGAGCAGCACGACATCCGGGTTTAGACGTTGCGCTTTGTCCACAGCTTCCGCTCCATCCTCAGCCTCATCGATAATCTCCCAATCCGGCTGCACACCCAGCAGAGCTCGCAACCCATGTCTGACAACCGGGTGATCGTCCACCAGGAGAATGCGGACGGTAGAGGTCATTCGGCATTGCCTAACAAGGTGATGTTTTTCAAAGAACATCCTGCTTTCTATCGTAGTAAGCTATCGGCCTGGCGCGACACTCGCGCCATCTTCAAGCCCTCGGACACTCCGAGACCGAGTGGCCGATTCTGTCGGTTTCCCGCCATGCAAATCCCTGGTACGTTGAGCCAAGATTGGCCATCCTCCTGTCTCAAGATGAACAAATCCTCTTACCGAAAATGATGTATCAGAATAGGGGAAATCCTGTATTTCGATTGCGGAATCCCTGTAGAAGATTATGCTGCCCTTGCCGGCTACCTGAGCAACCTCAGGTATACTCGGCAAATGCGTGAATCAGTGTCTAGACTGCTGACCCAGGTCACGCAGGTCTTCAAGCCGCATCCTAATCTGAGCGATGTGGTGAATCACAACATCGTTCAGTCGGAGATCGAGGGCGGGGTGGCGCTCAATGATCTGGTGCCAGAAACCAAGCTGGTGATCCACACTGAGCACAGTTGCTACACGGTAAGCGTCATCGGCAACGGACGGGTTCTAATTTCTGGACACCCGCAATACTGTCCACAACCGATTTTGGTGAAGATCGAGGGCTCGACGTGGGGCGGTTCCATGATGAAGTTGCGTTATATCGGTCGTGGGATGTGCCTGGAATTCCGGCATCCTGATTATCGGGCGCCCATCGTCACCTCACGAATCCAAACCATCCAGACCGCGTAAACGAAATCTCATCCGAAAAGATTGTGCTCTAGCTTGCGAGCTTCGTCACCGTGCTGCTTGGTCCACGGCTGGAAATTAGCCCTGCCACCTTTCTCAAGTCGTCAACAAAGCGTTCAAATTCTGCGTGGCGATCTTTCTCATCCGGCATACGGAGCAGAGAAGAAGGATGCACCGTGGCAAGGACATATCGCGCCAATTCAGAGTGCACCAGTTCGCCACGCTGACGGCTGACGCTGAATTTTCTACCGAGAAGCGACTGCGCTGCGGTAGCTCCCAGGCAAACTAGAACTTCCGGCTTCACAACTGCGAGCTCAGCGTCCAGCCATGGCCTACATGCGTTTATTTCCGACGCGCTGGGCTTTTTGTGGATGCGGCGTTTACCCCGTTCATCTGCTACCCACTTAAAATGCTTGACGACATTCGTAACATAAACCTGGTCCCGATCGATGCCTGCCTGGACGAGCGCGCGATCGAGAAGCATACCCGCGGGACCTACGAACGGCCGACCAGCAAGATCTTCTCGGTCTCCGGGTTGCTCACCAACAAACATCACTCGCGCCGACGCTTGTCCTTCACCGAATACGGTCTGAGTGCCGGTCTTCCATAGATCGCACGCTCTACAGCGAGCGGCCACCGCGCGCAATTTCTCCAACGAGGGATTTGGCGGCACTAGACTGGCCGCGGTACGTCCACCCTTCTGCTCTCGTGAGGAGATCGACACCACATTGTGGGATGGACCGCGACGAACCGAGATTGATCTCAAGCGCTTCAATGGTTGAGTCCGAAATGACAGCGAGTTTGATAAGAATGACGACGCTACTTAAGATTTCCCACGCCACCTCGAGGAGGCGAGGAGCAGGTGCCAGGGACTGCACATCCTGGCGCCTGCCTGATTGGCGGGTTCTCGGAGAGTTTTCAAAAAGCCTTCGAAGAGATTAGAACGGATGCGAGTGGCCGACAATCCCGTCGATGCTGTATTCGGTTATGGGACTTTACTGTAACGATAAGTAAGCGCCTTTCGCAAAACTTGGTACGCGAAAATCTGGACCGCGCCTCGCCAAAAGGCAGAAGCGGGGCAACTTGTACAGCAACTCGGCGCTGGAATTACGGACTGCACCTGATGGACGCTCCACACACAGAACCGTAGAGTTTTAACGTGATGGTTAAAGACCAGGTTCTGAAAGGAGATGTCCGTGGGGACAGCCACTCATCCTGTAGCTCGCGTTGAGACCGAGGTTAGTTTGATAAAACGGGCCCAACGCGGTGACGCCACAGCCTTTGCAAACATCTTTTATGCACATAAACCACGCATCTATTCGCTGTGTCTCCGCATGACCGGCAACATCGCGGAAGCGGAAGATTTGACTCAAGAGTCATTTCTCCAGGTTTTCCGGAAGCTGCCAACCTTTCGAGGTGATTCCGCTTTATCCACGTGGATGTATCGCGTGGCCGTCAACACCGTACTCATGTATTTTCGGAAACGAGGACGGCCTCAAGTCTCCCTCGACGAGCCATCCAGCGACCCAGTCAAGACCAAGAAGCGGGAATACGGAAGCGATGACCAGCGCCTGGTCACTTCGATTGACCGGCTCGCACTTGCCCGGGCTATCAGGGAATTGCCCGACGGCTACAGAACCATCTTCTTGCTCCACGAAGTGGATGGCTATGAGCACCGGGAAATCGCGCGTCTGCTGAAGTGTTCTGTGGGGAATTCGAAGTCTCAACTCCACAAGGCACGCGTTCGTATGCGCGAGATACTTTGTTATCGCCCCGAATTAACAATGGACGGCAAATCGGATTTCAGGACTATAACTGCCAGACCACGCCCAGTATTGCATAAATCGTCGTTGCATAAATCGGCGGCTTCAATTGTGGCACGGGCATCGTGGAACGCCTCCAAGCGGCCCAGGAAAGCACGTCCCGAGAAAACCGTATTTGTTGGCGCACTCGCAGCCTCGAGAGATGTCGGAATAGAAGTCGCGGCGTGAGTAGAGTTCGTCATTGAAGTGTTGAACGGCGCAGGTCGGTTCCTGCGCCCCTCATTTTTCTGCCTCGCCCAGCGCGCCGACTGTGGGAAATTCATTCCCGATTATTTAAAGACTCACGTTTCAAGTTCTGAGTATAGGAAGCTCAAAGTGTGAACTACAGTATGGACCGGATACTGTGTTCCCTGGATGTCGCCTTAAAGTTGTCTTTCGTAGTCGGGCCCACTGAAACTAACCTGCGTGCGCCCTGTTCCGGTTCGGATGCGGATATAAGCACAGCGCCTGCGAAAGGCCCCGCCGCGCTTTTCAATCCAGAGGCGCAGTCGTTAAAATGAACGCAATGAGAATAGCCCAGGTGGCGCCGCTTTATGAGAGTGTTCCTCCCAAGCTTTATGGAGGCACCGAGCTTGTTGTTTCCTACCTTACTGAAGAATTGGTACGGCAGGGGCACGACGTCACTCTTTTTGCGAGCGGCGACTCAACCACCCAGGCAAAGCTTGTTCCCATTTGCCCCGAATCATTGCGGCTCGACACCAAGTGCATTGATCAACTAGCCCACCATGTTTTAATGTTGGAATATGTTTTCAGCGAAAGGGAAAATTTCGATATTGTGCACTTCCATATCGATTACCTGCACTTCCCGCTGAGCCGGCGGGAGCAACTTGTCAACATTACAACTCTGCACGGACGATTGGATATCCCCGATCTCGCACCGCTCTACCAGGTATTTCGTGATATGCCGGTTGTTTCCATTTCTGACGCGCAACGCGATCCACTCCCGTGGGCAAATTGGCAGGGCACTGTGCATCATGGACTGCCGGAGGATCAGTTGCGTATTCGAGATGGCAGGGGGGAATATCTGGCATTTCTGGGACGGATCTCGCCAGAAAAGGGTTTGGACCAAGCCATAAGGATTGCGAAACTGGTGGGCATGCCACTTCGCATCGCGGCCAAAATAGATCGGGCTGACGATGAATATTTTGAAACTCACATCAAATCTCTGCTAAATGATCGTCTCATACAGTTTGTAGGCGAAATTGGATATCCTGAGAAAAACGCGTTCCTCGGGGATGCCCTGGCTCTACTTTTCCCGATCAACTGGCCGGAGCCGTTTGGATTGGTCATGATCGAGGCTATGGCATGCGGAACACCGGTGATCGCTTTTCCCCATGGTTCGGTTCCCGAGATCATCGACGACGGCGTGACTGGTTTTTTAGTTAACAATGCTGAGGAAGCCGCCAGAGCGATACGACGTATCTCAGCCATAGACCGCAGAAAGTGCAGACAGCAGTTTGAAAGACGCTTCACCGCAAGACGTATGAGCGAGGGCTATTTGGCTCTTTACCAGCGCCTCGTGAACGGGCAGTCGGAAGCCATAGCGGTAACGGATGGAGTTCCAGTTGGATGAAGTAAGCGTCGCACAACAGTTCTACATAACAACTAAAGCGGCACGAGCTGAGGACCGGCCCCGGGTTCTTAAATACGGCACTCTGTTCGCCTTATTTGACCGCTACGGAGACATCGAGCCATTTGGTCTGGGAGAAGAAGGCCTTTTTTATGATGGGACTCGTTTCCTCTCCGAATCGGTGCTTTACCTGGGCAGGTCCCGGCCGCTCTTCCTAAGCTCGAATATCAGTAGGGATAACTTTCTTTTTACCGCGGACCTCACTAATGTAGACATCCTGAATGACGACGATGAGCTGGCGATCCCTCGCGGGACCGTGCACGTAGCTCGTTCCAAGTTTTTGTGGAAAGGAATCTGTTACGAGAAATTCAGAGTGTCTAATTACGGTCTGTCTGCCGTCAATGTTCCTCTCCGGCTCACATTTAATGCCGATTTTGCCGACATCTTCGAAGTCCGGGGTACGAAACGTGACAAGAGGGGCGAACGCCTGGTTGCCTCGCCAAAATCAGATTCGGTGGTGCTCGCCTATCGGGGTTTGGACGGGATCTTAAGGCAAAGTTGCGTTCACTGCAACCCTCCGCCTACGAGACTCTCCGCTTCCGAGGTGGTCTTCGGCGCAACTCTGCGGCCCAAGCAGGAACTGACATTTCATGTGATCGTTTCCTGCGACCCCGCGACGCCTGACCCTCCCATCGATTGGGAAACCGCATTCGTGACGGCGAAGGAGGAACTTAAGTCCGACACGCCGGGTGCATGGCGGATCCAAAGTTCCAATGAACAATTTAACGATTGGATAGGTAGGTCGCTGGCCGATCTCCAGATGATGATTCATGGCAACCCCGAGACAGGTTATCCCTACGCCGGAGTGCCCTGGTTCAGCACCGTGTTCGGAAGAGATGGCATCATCACCGCTCTTGAGTGTTTGTGGCTGGCGCCGTCCATGGCGAAGGGCGTCCTCCAGTTCCTGGCCGAGCATCAGGCTACGGAAATCGATGAAACTTCCGATGCCGAGCCCGGCAAAATCTTGCACGAAATGCGCAGGGGAGAGATGGCGGCCCTGCGGGAAGTCCCTTTCGGTCTGTACTACGGCAGTGTAGATTCAACTCCCTTGTTTGTGATGTTGAGTGCTGCCTATTACGAACGTACGGGCGACCTGGAGTTTATTCGTAGCTTGTGGCCTCATATTGAGGCGGCTCTCGACTGGATTGATAAATATGGCGATCCTGACGGGGACGGTTTTGTGGAATATGCGCGCCACGGCTCCGGCGGATTGGTGCAACAAGGCTGGAAAGATTCTAACGATTCCGTTTTTCACGCGGACGGACGAATCGCTGAAGCTCCTATCGCACTCTGCGAGGTACAGGGATACGTCTTTGCGGCGAAGCGAGCGGCGGCAACGTTGGCTGCCGCGATGGGCAATACCGATCGCAGTGTTGAACTGGAATACCA
>Ga0209154_1001791_pt1 | contig 12340 bp, 15 predicted proteins | sample GraSoiAngelo_121_FD_185878 | JGI IMG/M metagenome (GOLD analysis project Ga0209154, IMG submission 185878) | Grasslands soil microbial communities from the Angelo Coastal Reserve, California, USA - 14_0919_12_20cm (SPAdes) (version 2) | ecosystem: Environmental > Terrestrial > Soil > Grasslands ... | reverse complement strand
GACCGAGCAGGTGACGAAAACGTCTTTCGAGATTTTTTCCACGAGGCGTTTTACTGTTTGCTCGTGCGCTGGGTTCCTGAACGACCAGAGAAAGCAGATGGCGATCGCCTGCACCCCCTCGGCGACGAGGCTGTGGATCGCCGCCTCGGCTTCTTTCTCGTTCAATGCAACGACGATTTCTCCAAAGCAATCCACCCGCTCGGAGACGCCGCGGATCAGGCGCTTCGGGACGATGGGCGCGGGCTTCGAGGTCTCGGGAAAGTGCACCACCTTGCGGATGTCGCGGCCGCCGTAGCCGCGCGAGCCGCGCATGATGTGGATCGCGTCCTCGTGGCCCTTGGTGGTGATGAGACCCACCTTCGCGCCGCGCTTCTGGATGATGGTGTTGGTGCCGACCGTGGTGCCGTGCGACAGGAACGCGATGTCGCGGCAGAACCTGTCCAGCGAAACGCCGAGCGCCTGCGCTCCGGCGCCGAGCGCATCGAGCATGCCGCGCGAGAAGTCGGGCGGCGTGGAGGGAACCTTGGCGGTCAGCAGCTTGCCTGCGCGGTCGACGATGGCGCAGTCGGTGAACGTGCCGCCGATGTCGATGCCGACCAGGTAGCTCATTGCGTTATCTTCTACCGGGTCGAAAGCTCGCGCGCCTGCCGGGCGCCTTCGGCGTCGCCGCGCGCCTCGCGCGCCTCGGCGATGAGGCGCCAGTTCTCCGCGCGCAACGCGTTGTCGCTGCCCGCCCAGGAGTTGGAGCGCGCAGCGACGCTCTCGGCCTGAGCATACTGCCCCTGCTTCAGCCGCACGCGCGCCAGCTCCTGCCACAGGCGCGGGTTGCGCGGCTCGATGCGCAGCGCCCGCTCCAGCGTTGCCGCGGCATTGGCAAGCCGGCCCGCCGCCGCGTCGGCACGCGCATTTTCCATCAGGCCGGCGATGGCGATGTTCTCCGCGCGTGGCGCGGGTACGGCTGCCGGTACGCCTTCGGGTGCCGGTGCGGTTTCGGGCGCCGGCGCAGCTGCGGGGGGTGGCACGGGTTGCTCCGCCGGCACGGGTTCGGGCCCGGGCACGGTTGCGCAGCCGGCGAGAACTGCGGAAACGATGATGACGTATTTCATTTGCCAAGCAGGCGTTCGAGCCAGTTCTTCGCGCTCTGGACGGTGGCATCGACCGCTTCGGCCGCAGCGTCGAGTCCGCCTGAGCAGGGCGCGCGACCTTCGGGCGCAGAGCCCTGCACGAAGGGCAGCTCGAGGGCGCCCGCGCAGCCCATGCTGCCGCGCAATCCGGTTTGCGGGTCGATCCACACCAGCTCGATGTGGTCCGGTTTGGCCAGGGCGAGCGGCTCCGGCGCGAGCGCGGCCATCATCTCGCCCCAGACGGGCAGGGCGGCGGCCGACCCGCTCAGGCGCGCCGGGCGGTTGTCGTCGTAGCCGATCCACACGACGCCGAGCCGGTCGCCCGTGAATCCGGCGAACCAGGCGTCGCGCTGCTCGTCGGTGGTGCCGGTCTTTCCGGCTACCGCGAGCTCGGGCGGCAGGAAGTTCTTCAGCCCCTGCGCCGTGCCCTCGCGCACGACATCCTGCATGGCCGCGGTCAGGAGGTACATCGGCTCGGGCGCGAATGCCTGCTCGACCGCGAGCGGATAGCGCTGCAGCGGCCGGCCTTCCTGCGTGGTGACTTCGCGGATCGCGCGCAACGGGGTGCGCCAGCCGCCGCTCGCGATCGTCTGGTACATCTGCGCCACCTCCAGGGGACTCAGGTCCGTCGCGCCGAGCAGGGCCGAGGCGAACGGCTGCAGATCGTGCTCGATACCGAGCCGGCGCACGTTGGCGAGCACGCGCTCGATGCCGAGCTCGGTGCCGAGGCGCGCCGTGGCGACGTTGTAGGATTGCGCCAGCGCCACTCGAAGCGGTACCGCGCCGTGGAACTTCTTGTCGTAATTCGCCGGCTCCCAGTCTGGAGCGCCGCGGCTTTTCCAGACGAAGGGGCCGTCGTCGATGGGCGTGAGCAGCGTATAGCGCGACGGCTCGCTCAGCGCGGTGAGATAGATGGCGGGTTTGAGCAGCGATCCCACCGGGCGGGCGGCGTCGAGCGCGCGGTTGTAGCCGGGGTAGCGCACATCGCGTCCGCCGACCAGCGCCTGCACCTCGCCGCTTTGGGGATCGGTGACCACGACTGCCCCTTCGAGCCCGGGCTCGCCGAAGCGGCGCTCCTTGTCGAACTGGGCCAGGCGCCGAGTCAGGGCGCTTTCGGCCGCGCGTTGTACGCGCGGGTCCAGCGTGGTGAAGATGCGCAACCCTTCCGAGCGCAGATCGGCCTCGTCGTAGTCGCGGCGCATCTGCAGGTGCACGAGCCGCAGGAAGGCCGGGTAGGGCGAAGTGCCCATCGCCGGCTTGCGAGTCACCCCCAGCTCCGTGGCGCGTGCGGCCGCGTACTGCTCCATCGTGATCGAGCCGTGTTCCCGCGTCTCGCGCAGCACGAGATTACGCCGCTCGAGCGCGCGCTCCGGATGGCGGTAGGGGTCGTAGTACGCCGGACCCTTCACCATGCCGACCAGCAGCGCGGATTCTGCAAGCGTGAGGTGCTGCACCTCCTTGCCGAAATAGAACTGCGCGGCCAGCCCGACGCCGTGGATGGCGCGGTCGCGGTCCTGGCCGAAATAGATCTCGTTCAGGTAGGTTTCGAGGATTTCGTTCTTGTCGTAGTGCAACTCCAGCAGCACCGCCATGATGAGCTCGGTGACCTTGCGCTGTAGGGTGCGCTCCGGGGTCAGGAAGAAGTTCTTGACGAGCTGCTGCGTGATCGTGCTTCCGCCCTGGATCTTGTCCGACGCAAGGCTCAGTGCCGCGCGCACGAGGGCGCGCGGGTCGAACCCCCTGTGCGTGTAGAACTGGCGGTCCTCGGTGGCGATCAGGGCCTGCACGAAATGTTGCGGCACCTCGCCGAGCCTGACCAGCACCCGGTCCTCGTTGTTCGCCGGGTAGATGCCGCCGATCGGCAGTGGCTCGAGGCGCGCGAGCGGCAGCTCCGCGCCCACGGCGTCACGCAGCGCCGTGATCGCGCCGTCCTCGAACGCCACGCGCAGGCGCTTGGCCGGCTGCGGCCCGTCCCAGAACACAAAGGCGCGCAGCGCAATCTCCAGCTCGTTGCCGCTGCGCACGAACCAGCCGAACTCGCCTTCGCGCGCCACCTCGGGGTAGCCGAGGTCGCGCAATTCCTGCTCGACGTCCGGCTGCGCAATGCGCAGCCCGACATGCAGCTCGAGCGGCCGGGCATAGATGCGCGCCGGCAGCGCGAAGCGGCGGCCCTCGAACTCGCTGCGCACGCGGGAGTCGAGGTATAGCGTGCACACCGCCGCCGCGAACGCCAGGGCCAGCCCTGCCCAGCCGAGGTATCTTAGGCGGAGGTATCTCAGGATCTGAGCGCGACGCAGCATCGGCGAATTTTACCTGTTAGAACAACCACAAATGCCGCCAGGCCGCTCACGCTCATCCTCGCGGTCTCGCGCGCGCGGCGAGCTCTCCGAAATCCGACATTGCATCGTGGATCTTCGGCGCGTTGTTCCTGAACGGCCCGGAGCATCGCGTTTTCGCTGCTTTACCGGCGCACGCCGATGTTGCTGTGGACGAGATCCTCGGCGCAGTGCTGGTCGGGCCGGCGCTCGGCCATCTCGGCTTCGCCGAGGTGTTCGGCGCGCGCCACGCCGCGACGAGTTCCGGGTGCCGTGGTAGATGACGGCAGCGTTCTTCGCGCTGAGGCCCTAGGCCGCGGGCGGCGCGCGCCTCCCCGCGTTGATCGGCGCGCTCGCTGCCGGCGCCGCAGCCAGGGCTGGCGGCTTCAAGCCGGCGCGCTTTTCGCGATCGCGCAGACCAGCCTTTATGTGCCGCAGTTTTCGTGGGGCGTGATCGTCGAGCTCGTCGTGCCCCCGGCGATCACGCTGCTCGTCGTCCGGAACAGCGAAAAATAGGAACGCCCCGCGCTAGGGCTGCAGGGCGTACGTGCCGCTCAGACCACAGTCAGGCGGCGCCGTTCAGAGAATCGTAGTCAGGTAGCCGAGCAACGCGAGGCAAAGTACGCCCGCGAGCACGATGGACGTGATTTTTCGGGGTATTGACGGCTTGGGCAGCTCGTCAGCGGGCGAAACACCCGGCTCGTAGAAACGCCGATTTGCAGCGGCTCCGTTACGGAGCCCGCGGGTATAGGTGCCAGTGCCTTCGTTCATGGTCCGCCTTCCGGTGCGCGCGTGCCTCTACAACCCTAATCATGCTCCAGGCATGAATGCGCGGCAAGCTAATTGGGGGCGTTTCGTGAGGTAATCCGCGCCAGACCGGCTAAGGCTCGGACGGGATATCCAGCGTCAAGCAGACGGTGGTGCTCTGTGCCAGGAATTGGAACTCGCGCTCAAGCACTTCAAACAGCACCGGCCCCCTCGCCGTAAACAACCGAAATCGCTCGCCGGGGGCGGGGACGCGATGATTTTTCCTGGTTTTGAACGTGGTGGGCATTGCTGATCCAGCGAGAATCGCCATGGCGGGCCCGGTGAACAGCAATTGCAGCGTCGTTACCGCATAGGGCATTGGGATTGGCTCGCTTTCCATTGGCGAAGGATGTCATTGGAATGGGCTGCTGTCACCATGGAATCTGCAAAAATTGTCTCGGAATTAGTCACTTTTGGTCAGCAAGATTCGAGGCTAAAGCGGCAGGAAGGACTACCACCGCAGCCGTTAGTACAAAGGAACCATTGTGGACGCTCTGTTTCTGTAATAGGAGCAGCGTATATAGAGTGGAACAGTTTTTATGCAAATTCGTGTTCGCGAAGTGTCCGCCAAGTGCCGCCTCTGCGGCGGGGTTGAATTTGCCCCGGTCAGGAAAGGTGCTATAGGGCTCGCAGACTGGTTCTACTGCGTCGAGTGTCTCACTCAAAGGGTCCTCGCCGGTCTGATGGTTCAGATCGGCGAGGAAGTCATGAAACAAACAAACGATTTCATAGCTGTCCACAAGGCTATAGCGGACGAGGTCAAAAGCCCCTTCCCTCACTAAACCAGCATATTGGTAGTTCCGCTCGCTTAGCACTGATCGCACGAACCCCGCCGCGCGGCGGGGTTTTTGTTTACTCGGATTTACACTGTAGGGATGGCAAATCCGCTTCCCGCGCTCTCGCTCCTGGAAACTCGCGTCATTGGCACCCTGGTCGAAAAGCAGCACACCGTGCCCGATTCCTACCCGCTGACGCTCAACGCGCTGGTCTCCGGCTGCAATCAGAAGACCAGCCGCTCACCGGTACTGGAGGCGACGGAGGCTGAAGTCCAGGCGAGCATCGACAGCCTGAAGAGCCGCAACCTGGTGGTGGAAACGAGCGGCGAGCGGGTAGCACGCTATGCGCATAATCTCGAGCGGGTGCTGCAGGTGCCTTCCCAGGCGGCGGCCCTGCTCACTTCCCTTATGCTGCGCGGCCCGCAGACGGCGGGGGAGCTGCGAATCAGCTGCGAACGGCTGCACAGCTTCTCCGACATCTCGGCGGTGCAAGGTTTCCTCGAGGAATTGGCAGCCCGACCGGCTGGAGCTCTGGTCGTCGAATTGCCACGGCTGCCCGGGGCGAGGGAGAACCGCTGGGCCCACCTGCTGAGCGGTACGCCGAAACAGGAGGCGCCGACGGCGCAGAGGGGGGCGGACGGCGGATCGAGGGGCGATGTCTCCCTCGGCGAAGTGGCAGCCCTCAAGGCGAACGTCGCGCGGCTCGAAGCGGAGGTCGTTGCACTGAAGGCCCTGGTTGCCCGCATCTGCTCAGAGCTCGGCATCAAAAAGTAAGGCTTGACAAAGCGGCTGGCGCTGCCTGATACTAAACCTAATGGTTAAGTATTCGGAAGACGAGCTCGACACCGTGTTCGCTGCGCTTTCCGACCGCACCCGGCGCCGCGTGCTTCAGTCGCTCGCGGAAGGCGACCGGCCGGTCTCCGAGCTTGCCCACGCGCACCCGATGTCGCTTCCCGGCTTCATCAAGCACCTGCGCGTGCTTGAGGACGCCGGGCTCATCGCCCGGACGAAGGAGGGGCGGGTGGTGAGCTGCGAGCTCTCCGCCGCGCCCATGAAAGAAGCTGCCGCGTGGATGTCGCGCTACGAGAAGTTCTGGACCGAGAAGCTCGATTCGCTCGCCCGTTATCTCTATCAGCAAGAGGAGCTGCAGACATGGAACAAGCCAAGCTCAGGGAAAAGCCCTCGCTTACCCTCACCCGCAGCTACCCCGTCGCGCCGGAGAAAGTCTGGCGCGCATGGACCGACCCGCAAGCGCTAAGGAAGTGGTGGGGGCCTGGAAACAACGAGCCGGTCTCCCTGGCCGAGCTCGACGTGCGCGTCGGTGGGCGCTTTCGCATCGTGTTCGGCGGCCCCGACGGCAAGGCGCACGAGTGCGCCGGAATCTATCGCGAGGTCGTGCCGAACCGCAAGCTGGTGTTCAGCTGGACCTGGCCCAACAGCACGCCCGAGCGCGAGTCGCTCGTGACGGTCACGCTGCGCGCCGCGGGAAAAGGGACCGAGCTCGTGTTCCTGCACGAGCAGTTCTTCGACGAGAAGGTGCGCGACGACCACCAGCTCGGCTGGAGCGGATCCTTCGACAAGCTCGAGCGCTTCCTGAAAGGCGCCTGAACATGGCTCGCCCGAAAGCGTGGAGGCGCAAGGGGCGGCGGTCAGCCAACGCGCGGCTGCTCGAGTTCCTGCACCTCGTTCACAACCTTCGCCGCATCACCGGCATGCTCGCGACTTCCATTCTGAGCAGAAATTGAGTTTTAAAAACGGAGAAATCATGGCTTACGTAGATGGTTTTGTCGTACCCGTACCGAAAAAGAACCGGCAAGCATACGTGCGCATGGCCCGCAAGGCGGGAAAGGTCTGGCGCGAGCATGGCGCGCTCGACTATGTAGAATGCATAGCCGACGACGTGAAGCCCGGAAAGCACACGTCGTTCCCGCAGAGCGTCAAGCTGAAGAAGAATGAAGTCGTCTGGTTCTCCTGGATCGTCTACAAGAACCGCAAGCACCGCGACCGCGTCCTCGCCAAGGTCATGAAGGACAAGCGCCTCAAGCCGATGATGGATCCGAAGGCGATGCCCTTCGACGGCAAGCGCATGTTCTACGGCGGATTCAAGGTGATGGTGGACCTGTGAAGCCCTTCGAGATCACGCGCGTCTTCGACGCGCCGCGCGAGCGCGTGTGGAAGTCGTGGACCGAGGCCGAGCGCCTGAAGCAGTGGTGGGGGCCGAAAGGCTTCAAGGTGCACACCTGCAAGGTCGATCTGCGTCCCGGCGGCGTCTTCCACTACGGCATGACGGCGCCCGACGGCAGCGACATGTGGGGCAAGTTCACCTATCGCCAGATCGAGGCGCCGAAAAGGCTGGTCTGCATCGTCTCCTTCTCGGACCCGAAGGGCGGCACGACCCGGCATCCCTGGCACGCGAACTGGCCGCTGGAAATGCTCTCGAGCGTCACCTTCGAGGAGCAGGGCGGCAAGACCAAGGTCACGGTGCAGTGGATTCCCGCTGATTCCGCGACGGAGACGGAGCGCAAGAGCTTCGACGAAGGGCGCGACGGCATGAAGCAGGGCTGGGGCGGCACCATGGACCAGTTCGCCGCGTACTTGGGACAAGCGAAATGAAGGTAGAAGAAAAGGACCTCCTTCTCACACGGGTCTTCGATGCACCGCGCGAGCGGGTGTGGAAGGCGTGGACCGATCCCAAGCAGGTCGCGCAATGGTGGGGCCCGGCCGGCTTCACGAATCCCCGCTGCGAAGTGGATGCGCGGCCGGGTGGAGTGCTTCGCATCGACATGCGCGCACCTGACGGCACCGTCTATCCGATGGCGGGCGTCTACCGGGAAGTCGTCGCGCCCGAGCGGCTCGTCTTCAGCGGCTCTGCTCTGGACGAAAAAGGCAAGCCGCTGTTCGAAGTGCTGAACACCGTCACCTTCGCCGAGCAAGGCGGCAAGACGAGGCTCACCGTGCGGGCGCAGGTCGTCAAGAAGATCGCCGCCGTGGCCGACCAGTACCTGAAAGGGCAGGAACAGGGCTGGAGCCAGAGCCTGGAGCGCCTCGAGGAATTCCTATGAACAACAGAAGGCGGTGGCTGGCGCTCTACGTCCTTTGCGCCGGCGAGCTGATGATCGTGCTCGACACGACGATCGTGAACGTCGCTCTGCCGTCGATCCGGGAAAGCTTGCGCTTCACGGAGACCTCGCTCGTGTGGGTCGTGAACGCCTATCTGCTCACTTACGCGGGTTTCCTGCTGCTTGGCGGGCGGCTCGGCGACCTGTTCGGCCACCGGCGCCTTTTCCTTTACGGCATCGCCCTTTTCACCGCTGCCTCCCTCGCCTGCGGCCTTTCCGGCTCGCAGGCGCTGCTCGTCGGCGCGCGCGCGGTGCAGGGGCTCGGCGGCGCCGTGGTATCGGCGATCGCGCTCTCGCTCATCATGGATCTCTTCACGGAGCCGGGCGAGCGCGCCAAGGCGATGGGTGTCTATGGTTTCGTCTGCGCTGGCGGCGGCAGCCTCGGCGTGCTCGCGGGCGGCGTGCTGACGAGCGCGGCCGGCTGGCACTGGGTATTTCTCGTGAATCTGCCGATCGGCATCGCGGTCTATGCCCTGTGCCGCTCGCTGATCGCGCAGACCGGCGCTCAAGCGCTCGCCGGACGGCTCGATATCGGCGGCGCCGCGACCGTAACGACGTCGCTGATGCTCGCTGTCTACGCCATTGTCAACGGCAACGATGCCGGGTGGGGCTCGGCGCGCACGCTCGGCTTGCTGGCCGCGGCGGCGGTGCTGGCGGCGGTGTTTCTCCTGATCGAGTCGCGCGTGCGCAATCCGCTCATGCCGCTGCGGCTCTTTCGCCTGCGCAACCTTTCGACGGCCAACGTGGTCGGCGCGCTGTGGGCCGCCGCCATGTTCGCCTGGTTCTTCATATCGGCGCTCTACATGCAGCTGGTGCTCGGCTACAGCGCCATGCAGATCGGCCTCGCGTTCCTCCCGGCCAACCTGATCATGGCCGCGTTCTCGCTCGGTCTGTCGGCAAAGCTCGTCATACGCTTCGGCATCCGCCTGCCGCTCGCCGCCGGACTTGCCTTGTCGGCGGCAGGGCTCGCGCTCTTCGCGCTCTCGCCGGCCGACGGCAGCTTCGCGCTCCACGTGCTCCCGGCCATGATTCTGCTCGGCGTCGGCTGCGGCATGGCGCTGAACCCGGTGCTGCTGGCCGCGATGAACGACGTCGCACAGGACGAATCCGGGCTCGCGTCGGGCGTCGTCAACACCGCCTTCATGATGGGCGGCGCGCTCGGCCTCGCGGTGCTCGCAAGCCTGGCGGATGCGCGCAGCTCGAGTCTCGCGGCATCGGGCGTCGATGCCCCTGCTGCACTCACCGCCGGCTATCACGCCGCGTTCATCGCCGCGACGCTGTTTGCTGCCGTCGCAGCCGCGCTCAGCGCGCTCCTTCTTCGTGAGAAGCGGCGCGGCCCGGCACTCGAAGGCGTCTACTAGATGAAGCTCCACTACGGCTGGGTGATGGTCGCGATCGGCGCCTTCATGACGTGCATCGCGATCGGGGCCATGTTCTCGCTCGCGGTGTTCCTGCAGCCGATTACCGAAGCGACGGGCTGGTCGCACGCCGCGGTATCGAGCGCTATGACGATCGGCTTCCTGGCGATGGGCGCGGCGGGCTTCGGGTGGGGTGCGCTGAGCGACCGCATCGGACCGCGCAGCGTCGTGCTGGCCGGCGCGGTAGTCCTAGGGCTCGGCCTCTTCCTCGCGAGCCACGCGCAGAGCCCGCTCCAGTTCCAGCTCGCGTTCGGCTTGTTGGTCGGTATCGCCGTGGGCAGCTTCTTTACGCCGATGATCGCCGCGGTCATGGGCTGGATGGCCGAGCATCGCGGTCTCGCGGTGTCGCTGGTCTCGGTCGGGGTCGGGGTCGCGCCGATGACCATGTCGCCGTTCGCTGCGTGGCTCATCACGCGGATGGACTGGCGTAGCGCGCAGGTCGTGCTCGCGCTGCTCGTGTGGGCGACGCTCGTTCCGGCCGCGCTCTTCGTGCGCCGGCCGCCGGCAGCACAGACGGCGGAGCAGGGCGCAGCCGAAGGACCCCGGCCGAGCCTGCGCGACGTGTTCGTCTCGCTGCCGTTTCTCGTGCTCGCGCTCACCTTCTTCGCCTGCTGCGCGGCGCACGCCGGGCCGATCTTCCACACGGTTACCTATGCCATCACCTGCGGCCTGCCGACGATGGCCGCCGTGACCATCTACAGCGTCGAAGGATTCGCCGGGCTCGGCGGACGCCTCGCGCTCGGCGTGCTCGCCGACCGCCTTGGGGTGAAGCGCGTGCTCATCGCCGGGCTGTTGATCCAGGCGACCGCCGCGGGCACGTTCATCTTCGCTTCGCGCCTCGGCGAGTTCTACGCCGTCGCCGCCACCTTCGGCTTCGCCTATGGCGGCGTGATGCCGCTCTACGCCGTGCTTGCGCGCGAGTACTTCGGGCAGCGCATCCTCGGCGCGGTGTTCGGCGCCGCCGCGATGGTGTCGAGCCTCGGCATGGCGCTCGGCCCCGCGGTCGGCGGCTGGATCTTCGACCGCTTCGGCGCCTACACCTGGCTGTATATCGGCTCGTTCGCGGTGGGTATGGGCGCAGTCGCGATTGCGCTCGCGTTCCCGCCTTTTCGAGCGCCGAATGTCGATTTGGCGCCCGCTCGATCGACTAGTGCATGAGCTTCACTGTTTCAAGGAGATATCCATGACGATCCACAGGGGCAGCTGCCACTGCGGGAGAGTCGCTTTCGAAGTCGAAGGCGAGATCGGGGAAGTCACGGCCTGCAACTGCTCGATCTGCTCGCGCAGGGGATCGCTGCTGTGGTTCGTGTCACGCGCGAAGCTGCGCCTGCTGACGCCGCAGCAGGATCTCAGCACTTATCGTTTCAACAAGCACGCGATCAGGCATCGCTTCTGCGCGCAGTGCGGCATCCATTCCTTCGGGGAGGGGACCGACCCGAAGGGAAACCAGGTGGCCGCGCTGAACGCGCGCTGCCTCGAAGGCATCGAGCTCTCGACGCTCGCGGTCAAGAACTTCAACGGCCGGGCACTCTGACCTTTTCGCATGAAGTCCACTACAAGGAGATATCCATGAGTAAACCCATCCCCCAAGGAATGCATGCCGTGACCCCGCATCTCATCTGCGCCGGCGCGGCAAATGCGATCGAGTTCTACAAGAAGGCCTTCGGCGCGACGGAGAAAGGACGCCTGCCGGCGCCCGACGGCCGGATCATGCACGCGGCAATAGGCATCGGCGACTCGACCGTGATGCTGGTCGACGAAATGCCCGAATGGGGCGCCCTCGGGCCGAAGGCACTGAAAGGTTCGCCGGTCACGATCCATCTCTACGTCGACGACGTCGACGCCTTCGTGGCGCGCGCGGTGAAGGCCGGCGCCAAGATCACGATGCCGGTCGAGGACCAGTTCTGGGGTGACCGCTACGGCAAGATCGAGGATCCTTTCGGCCACCACTGGTCGGTCGCCACGCACCTGCGCGACGTCAGCCCCGACGAGATGCAGAAGGCGATGCGGCAGATGAAGCCGACGCAGAAGGCGAGCGCCTGACCATGCAGAGAATCACGCCATTCCTGTGGTTCGACGGCAGGGCCGAGGAGGCGATGAATTTCTATGTCTCCATTTTCAGGAATTCGAAGGCCGGACGCATCGTTCGTTACGGCGAGGCCGGCCCGGGACCGAAGGGGAGAGTCATGACTGCGGTTTTCCAGCTGGACGGGCAGGAATTCATCGCCTTGAACGGCGGGCCGCAGTTCAAGTTCTCGCAGGCCGTATCGTTCGTCGTGAATTGCAAGACCCAGAAAGAGGTCGACGAGCTGTGGGAGAAGCTTTCCGCCGGCGGAGAACGGCAGATGTGCGGCTGGCTCAAGGACAAGTTCGGCCTGTCGTGGCAGATCGTTCCGACCGCTTTGCCGGAGCTCCTGAGCGATCCCGATCCCGCAATATCGCAAAGCGTCATGAAGGCGATGATGCAGATGAAGAAGCTCGACATCGAAGGCCTGAAGCGGGCCAAGCAGGCGGCGGCCAAGTAAGGAGACACCACCATGGGTAGACCCGTCGTTCATTGGGAGTTCATGTCGAAGGATCCGGAGAAAGTGTCGGACTTCTACGCGAAGATCTTCGGCTGGAAGGTGCGGCACATTCCGCAGCTCGATTACCGCCTGGTCGAGACCGGCGCCAAAGAAGAAATGCGCGGCATCAACGGCGGCATCCTCAAGCCCGAGCGCGAGGGCCCCTGGCCAGGCAACATGCTTTTCTACGTCCTCGTCGACGACCTCGCGGCGTATC
>Ga0209154_1001790_pt1 | contig 12343 bp, 10 predicted proteins | sample GraSoiAngelo_121_FD_185878 | JGI IMG/M metagenome (GOLD analysis project Ga0209154, IMG submission 185878) | Grasslands soil microbial communities from the Angelo Coastal Reserve, California, USA - 14_0919_12_20cm (SPAdes) (version 2) | ecosystem: Environmental > Terrestrial > Soil > Grasslands ... | reverse complement strand
CCCCCTCAATCTGCCAATTTCTGCAGTTCAGGGTCCTACCCGTGATCAGAGACAGATTCTGTTTCTGCTTCAGAGTGGTAACGGGCTGTGGTTGACCCTGAGGAGTCAATGGACTCTCTTGCCCTCCTTCACGACTTCCTTTCCCTCGATAAGGACCTTGTCTACTAGTCCTTCTCCGTACGTGTAACCGATCCACTTGTGACTGGGAACTTTCAAGATTACGATGTCAGCGCGTTTGCCATTGGCGATACTCCCAACACCGTGTTGAAGGCCTAGCGATCTGGCTGCGTTGATTGTGATCCCGCGAATGATTTCCGTTGCTTTCATCCGTAGTCCTCTGGCCGCAATTGCGGCCACCGTTAGGGGTCTGAGAATCCAGTTGGACGGGCTAAAGTCGGTTCCTAATGCAACCGGGAGCCTTTGCGATAGCATGTCCCTCGCAGGTGCATAGTCCGTGCTCAGCAGACTGTGTGACGAGGCTGGAAGTAGAACTGGAATGACGGAAGTTTGGCCCATTCTCTTCAGTTCGTCCGGTTCTGAATTTACGAGGTGATCAGCCGAGGTCGCCCTGACGTCGTTCCCAACTCTTGCGCCTTGGCTGTCTGAGAACTGGTCGGCGTGTATCTTAGGCTTAAGACCGTTCACGATTCCCGCTCTCAATATTTGTTTCGATAACTCAGAGCTGAAGACTCCCTTTTCGCAGAAGACATCGCAGAATTCCGCAAGTCTCTCCTTACGAACGGCAGGAATCATTTCCTCCATAACCATCTTCGCATAATCTTCGGGAATCATTCCGGTGGGTATTGAGTGGGCGCCGAGAAATGTTGCAGCTATCTTGCAAGGATTCTGTCTCTTCAGCCGGCGGATGACTCTAAGGATTTTCAGCTCATCTTGCAGGCTGAGCCCATATCCGCTCTTGATCTCTAGTGTGGTTGTTCCGCCCTCTAGCATAGCGTCGAGACGGCTCTGAGCGATTGAGGAGAGCTCGTCCTCAGTTGTCTGGCGTGTCTTATTGACGGTTTCCATAATTCCTCCTCCTTTGCGGAGAATGTCGAGGTATGACGCTCCTCGAAGTCTTTGTTGAAATTCTTCTTCTCTTGATCCCGGAAAGACTAGGTGGGTATGGGGGTCTACAAAGCCGGGGAGGATTATCTCATCTGTTGCGAGTATCTGTCTTGAAGCGGAGTACTTTCTTTGGAGTAGCTGAGATGAGGCAGCCTCAACAATCCTGCCTCTATCGATTGCGACTCCTCCGTCGTCTATGACGTCGAGGTCGTCCTCTGTGGAGTTGGCTACTGAGATGGTTTCCTTTGAGTCGAGGATGAGAAGATCTATTCGGTGCTTCGTCCGTGGTTTCCCTTTTTACTTGTTTGACAGGGTATCGATAATTACAATGGGGTCAGATTACGAGCTTGCCGTCGACCATGATGGCCAACCCATCGATGTCGATGGTCGGCTTTGTGAGCGTCCCTGAGAATGCCAGGCTACTGTCGTTCTGCCCTCCGATTCCTTTGTTAGCGCCGATTCCGATAGTCGCTGTTCCCAGAGCCAGCTCGTCGGTGCGATATCCGATTATCTCTATCTTGGGATTCAACCCAAGAGCAAACTGCCCAATCTTGTCTTTATCGCCTTGAGTAGCTTCGAAGACCTCTCTGAACACATCCTCGTATTTTTTGGCGTGGAATTCCTTGATCCTTCCTTTCTCAAAGACAAACTGAAGGTCGGTTATGAGACGTCCCTTCAGGGCTCTAGGAGTATCGAGCACAACAGTGCCTCGAGCGCTAGTTTCGATCGGGGGCACTTCGACTTTCCCTGAGGGAAGTTGAGTAGAGACGAGGCCTCGTTCCATGTCTTCTTGGTCTACAATTCCGTCCTCGATGTGTACGGGCCGTTTCGTAATGTCAAACCTGAGATCCGTTCCGATCTTTGAAGTGATGTGGACCTTCGATGCCCGTTCGAGACGGCCGGCAATCTTCTTTCCTAACTCCGTCATTTTTGGGTAGTCAACCTTGATCGCGTCCTCAGTGTTCTTGAGCCATCTGGCATAGTCGAAACCGTAAGCCCGGGCTCGTTGGGGAGTGACATCGCCGAGCAGAACTTGCAAGACTCGGATCTTTCTCTCAATGGTCTTGTCTACGAGTGGTTTGTCTCCTTCGAAAAATGGCTCGAGACGGGAGGAGGGAACCTCTCTGAACTTCGCCGGGTCTTCGGGACCGCCGATCCCAATCCAGACTGTAGCACTCTCCATCGCACTCAGGATATGTCGCGGGGTCTTGCGGAAATATTGTTCGGGTATCTCCTCCAAAGCCTTCCACCACAATCGGTCGGTCATAAGTGTGATGAGAGGCTTTGCACCGGTCCTGAGGCATTCGAGTGCAATGTCACTCGCCAGGTCGATAGTATGTTGCCAGGTATCGATGACAACCATGTCGTCCTCATGGATTCTCAACGAGGTTTGGACGACACGTTTTGCTATGGAATCATCGGGCAAGCAAAGACCAGTTGAGATGAAGATTTGCCGCGTAATTAAGCGTTGAACAGGTCGAGTGGAATATGGCACTAGATGCTATGAATGTCTGAGGTTCAGGGGTCAGTTACCAGCGCTCTCGGACATGTTTCTTGAATGTTCGAAATGCTCACGCGGGACGCCTCAAACTCGAACTAGCGGGAATGGCTAGGTCTTGAGACGCTAGCTGGAATCAGTCTTCCAATGGCAGAGTCTGAGGATGACCGTGTAAGAGGCTCTTACCTTGTCCGCGTTGACTCCTGAGAGGGTGCCCCACTCCTACAGCGAAGAGAACTGTCTCAGAAACCCCATCGAGATTCAATTCTTTCTCGATCAGGTTGTCGCGGAATATGCCAATGCAGAAGGAGCCTAGTCCGAGAGCTGTAGCGACTAGAAGAAACGACTGGGAGAGGTGTCCGGCATCAAGTAGGAATGCCCTGTAGACTCGTGGCACCCTATATTTCCAAGCCGTTCGTGCAACGACAGCTGTCATTATGAACAGGGCACTGGCGTTTCTTGTCCATGAATGACCGGCAGTCAATGTTATGCATCTCTCTCGGAAATCTCCGGCTTTGAGAAGTTCAAGCGAGTGGTCCCTCACAGAGTAGTGGTATATGCCTGGCTCAATCCCCTCGACATTATTGACGATCGCGTAGGTTTCTATTGGGTGGCGGGCTCCAGCAGAGGGACTGGTCTTGTGGAGCAGCTCACCGAACTCGCGAGTTTTGTAGGATGAGATCCTTCCCCAGGTGTAGTAAACGAGTCTTGACATTTCATCGAAGCTTATCGGTTTCCCAGAGAGTTCTCTCGTCGAGTGTCTCCTGCGAAGCGTTGCGAAAAATGGGGCTTCGCGGTCAGGTCCTTTCACCAGTTCGATGTTAGGTTGTCTATGATAAGACTTGTAAATTGGTGGTTGTCTTCTTCCCTTAAGATATTTATCGTAATATCGGTTAATCTCTTCGGTCGAATTGTGGGGGTCGTCGATCTTGGTGGAAAAGTGATAGTACCGGGAGGCTGTCGGCCACTGCCATTCCTTTCCAAATTTGTTTTCTAGCTTGTTCTCACTAGAACCTTTGGTGATAAGCAAACCGCTGTCTCTTAGGTTCTGAATCGTGTGAAAGACGGACTCTCTGGTATAACCGCTCAGACTCTCTGAGGCCTCCGAAGCAGTTCTCCAGTTCGAAAAGTAGCTGAGGAGCATCATGGCGTTCAAGTCAATTCTGAAGGTTCGTCGCCTCATGTAATTCTCGGCAATTAGGTGCTCTCGACGAAAATACATCATTATATTGGACGATCTTCTCATCTTCAACCTAGACAGTTCACTATTGTTTTTTCTACCGTCAGAAGTCAACTTGCTCTTCATCAATCCCCTTTTGGCATCGGAAAGCGTTATATTTCGTGCGATGTGAGATGAGGCCGAGGAAATACTACTTGAAGACCACGACGAAGCGCAAGAAGCTGAACGTCAAAGTTGTGCCAATTCGGGCATCCCCGCGCCTGCCTGCAGGAAAATGGACCCTCAGTATCGATTCATAGACTTCTCAAGCATTCAGAGAAATTACTCCCCTTCAGTCGGAATCATACTGGTAGTGTGGCTTATTCATCCTGTAGGCTGTTTTCGCATCGAAGTATTCGCTAATGAACGTTAGAGTTGTCATCTCCGTGACTTGACATCACTGACATTGATCATAGATGGACTCTACCCGCGTATGTCCGAACTCCCAAATCCGAGTATTAGTAACGAGTGAAATCTTCTCATCAACAGACTAATTTGTGGTTTGAATAATATGGCTACGTCAGATTTCTGTTCTCTGTACTCTTCGAAACTTCCTTTGAAGGATTCAGCCAGCAGCAACATTGCATACTCTTCGTACCTATCTCCCATAACTGTGTAGGCCCCTGGTCCGAGGTCTCTCCTTCTGAGTAGAACAATTGGTAGCTTTACACGTGTATTTGCTTCGGCAGGAAGAGTACGAGACAGTTCTTCAAGCTCATCCTTCTTCATCTTGATAGGGTCTCCAGACGCAGCTGGAACCTTCGGGGCGGGATCGCTCAGAAGTTCTTTCAGGGTTCTACGGTTCTTAGGAAGATGAGAGTTGAGCTTTCTCATGTCATCGCGAAGCAGTGCGTCAAAGAACCGATCACGCTGCTCCAAGTCGAGTTCACCGTTTGCTGCCCAGGATCATACAGTGGTCTTTTTCGAACGGGTCGAGTCGGATCATTTCTTTCACCCGGTAGCCCTTTTCCTCAAGGACGGTTTTTTCTCGTTGAAAAATTGTTGATGGTTCCTCCGAGACATCGATGCTTCTAGCCTTTACGGCTAACATGAAATCTCCCTGGTCGCTGAGATACTGATGGATGTTCTCAGAGAGGATTCTTGCCTGGTCCGGTTGTGCGATGTCAGCGTAGAGAGTGTTGACCCCTTGGACGATGCTCCTGTACTTTTCTGGAAACCTTGCGTCTCCGAAGATTGGGGTCATATTTCTCCTGTTCTTACTCGTGTTATTAACTAGGTCTCTAAATGATCTCTGAGCGAACTCTACACAGTAGACTCGTCCCTTCTCTCCTACGATGTCGCTCACGTGACTGGCGGTGGTGCCACTTGCCGCCCCGAGGTAGAGAACACTATTCCCGGGTTTGATAGGAACTTCAGACAGCCCTTTCAGCACTGCGGCAGCGAGCTTACTCCTATATGGGTCCCAGACCCGATACTCTCTATCTCCGATCCTTGCGGTGTCTTCCCCGTAGACGGTCGTCCCGGGGTCCTGGCTGAGTGTGGCCAGTCTCTCCTCTCCCTCTCGGAGTACCCAGTATATCCCTTCGAACTTCTTGTGCTGGCGGGCGCCACGTCCTTCCATGCTCTCTCTTGCGAGGTGGACCTTGATAACGACCTTTCAGATCTACGATCTTCTTTTCGAGTGCGTCCTTAAGCCCCTGCCCCTTGTCACCTCCCCCATACGCGTCCATTCGGGCTGCTATGGCGAGTTTTCCAGCAACTGCTCTCGCGATCTTTCCGCGAAGCCATTTTGGCGACTGATGGATCGGTGCGTATTGAAAGATGACACCATGCTTCGGCGGTCTAGCTCCAGTCTTTAGCGTTCTGAAGAGCGCTTTTTCTGCTCCGAGCACTTGGAGGGTGCTTGATGGCATCTTTGCGATATTCTCGAGTCCTCCTGCCATGGAGATGAGTTTCGCGGAGAGAACTGCGCCGAGGACTGATGTCATGTTCGGTGCTACCTCTCCCATGATCTTGTCAGTGTATTTCTCGGCAGCTTCTCTCAAGCCATACAGTTCAAGCACTGTTCCGCAGACCTGGCGTAGCCATTCTAGATCCGTGCCTGTCATTTCGGCCCCAGAGGACTTCTCGGCCGATGCGGAGATCTGCGTCGCCTTGTCTTGTGGTATGCCGAGTTTTGTCAAGGCGTCGTATGAGAATGAATCTCTGGCGCCGAGATTATGAACGAGTCGAATGTACGAGTCGTGTTTTTCCACTAAGCGATCCAGTTCGGGGAAGTGGAGGCCATACCACTCTCTGACTCTGCCGGCGAGAAGGTTGAGAATCTTGTCCAGGTCTTCAATACTGCGCACTGTTTGAATTGCGTAGAGATCTCGTTTCGTTGTAGCTTCTGTTATCGCCGTCTTGGCAAGTTCAAGGGAAACCTCTCGGACGAATTGCTCATATTCATCTTTCGATTCGATGATCCTAAGGCGAACTAGAATCGATGGCAGTCTGTTTCTGAGCTTTGAAATGGTAGGGTCGTTCTCGTCTTGCACAACTTCTGCTTTGACGATTGAACGGGCCAGCCTCGCTAGAGGCTCGCTGTCCACGGTAACCTGGTCGAGTTCTATCTGGGAGAGCCGTTGGCCGAAAGCTGAGGACTCTGGGGGGAGTTCCCCGTTGAGGACTTGTTTCAACTGAGCGGCGGCGTCACTCGGATTATGGGCAAAGAGTGCCCGTTCCGAAATCTTCCCCGTTTTTTCGAGTAGAAACAGTCCGGCGGGGGAATCGATCAGGTACGCTTTCAAGACTCTACCCCTGACTCTAAGACGAGAATGTGGCGATGGCGTGACATTCGCGCGAAGATAATTATCACGGCGATAGTGTTCATGCTTAGACGCACTTGGAACCGGATTTATCGGTAGAATTTGCGGGTATTAAACTCCCCAATCCCACAATTCTAGCCTCCGGGATTCTAGGAGTCTCGGGCGAAATGATGATCCGAGTCTCTAGGGCAGGTGCAGGCGCCGTCGTCAGTAAGTCGTTCAATAGGAAGGGGAGGGAAGGGTACAGAAACCCATCTTTCATTGAAGTCGAGGGCGGGTTTCTCAACGCTCTGGGCATACCCAACCCGGGAATGGAAGAGATGCGGGAAGAAGTCGAGACCGCTTCGAGGCAAAGAGTTCCGGTCATAGCTAGCGTCTTCGGCTTTGATGCAGAGGAGTTTGCCGAGGCTGCAGTAGTAGGAGAAAAAGGCGGCGCTATCGCCGTGGAGCTGAATGTTTCATGCCCGCACGTCAAGGAGGTAGGGGTTGAGATCGGCCAACGCCCGAAGGTTGTTGCCGAGGTTACTCAAACTGTGAAGAGTCGAGTCCGTGTCCCTGTATTCGTAAAGCTAAGCCCAAATGTTACCGACATCACTGAAGTCGCCAGGGCTGCTGAAAGCGCGGGTGCCGACGCCATCACGGCGATAAACACGGTCTTGGGAACCGCAGTCGACGTAGATTCAGGCTTCCCGATCCTTGGAGGCGTCCTCGGCGGACTCTCGGGTCCAGCCATACATCCAATCGCGCTCAGAGCGGTCTATCAAATTAGGCAGGCAGTTCGCATCCCTATCATTGGAGTCGGTGGAATTGAGGATTGGAAGGGCGCGGTGCAGATGATGATGGCAGGTGCATCAGCAGTCCAGATCGGAAGCGCCATCACGAGTAAAGGTCTCGACGTTTTCCGAGAAGTGACCACAGGAATTGGAAGGTTTCTCGAAAAGAACAGATACGGATCAGTTCGGGAAATTGTATCGAGCGCCGCGGCTCACAGAGCTGAAGGTTCATGAGAAATCTTGTCCTCACTCTCAACACGACGAGCTAGAAGCGACGCTGCCTCTTCAAGAATCTCTCGATCTTCTTGGTTGAAGGCGGATAGTCGATTGCTGTCGATATCTATCTCTCCGAGGACTCCTTTCTTTCCCTTTATCGGGACGACGATCTGACCGGGTTGTGGCGAAGCACATGTGATAACTCGGGTCCTTGCTAACGTCCGGGACCACAATCGTCGCTCCTTCTTTAGCTGCCGAGCCGCAGATTCCCTCTCCTATCGGTATCCTAACGTGCTCAGTCTCCTCATCCCCTGCATACGCCTCCAATACCAGATCTTTTTCTCGCACGAGATAGATGCCTACCCAGTCATAGTGGTCCGAATTTGCTCGCAATATCTGCACTGACCTCGTCAACGCCTTGGCTAAAGGCTCGTTTGAGAGTGCTCTATTCAATGTGGCGATGACGCTAGAATAACCTGGGCTTTGCGTCGCCCGTGTCCGAGACTTGGGCATTCTCTGCTATCGAGTGATTCTAGGGTTCTTATATGATTCTCGACGAGTGCAGGCTGTCGACTCCCTAATGAATAAGATTCAGTGGCTGGAATGGGGAAACGAGAGTTTTGAGAGGGCGAAGTCGCTTGGGAAGCCGATTCTGTTGGACATAACGGGTTCTTGGTGCCACTGGTGCCACGTTATGGACAACACATCCTACAAGGATCCAGTGGTCATCGACTTAGTGAACAAGAACTTCGTTCCTGTTAGAGTCGACACCGACAGGAGACCCGACGTTAATCGTCGTTACAATATGGGGGGTTGGCCTACTACAGCTTTCTTGGACAATGAAGGGAGAATCATCACCGGCGGAACCTACATTCCTCCTGAGCAGTTGAGGGAAGTCCTCCGGTCCGTTCTAGACTTCTATGGAACAAACAAGGGGAAAATTGGGAGCAAGCTCCAGCCAACGCGAATTCCTCAGGCCAAGAACGAAGTCTTGTCGGACACGATCACAAAGGACATTGCAACAACTGTGGCGGTCAACTTTGACATAGATTATGGCGGCTTTGGTTTCGAGCCAAAATTTCCCCACTCCGAGGCGTTGGAGTATGCGTTATTACGCTACCACTATCACGGGGAGAAAGAAATGCTGACCGTTGTAACGAAGACCCTTGACAAGATGGGTAACGGAGGAATCTATGATCAGGTAGGACAGGGATTCTTCAGGTACAGCACTACTCGGGACTGGTCGATTCCCCACTTCGAGAAGATGGCGGAGGATAATGCGAAACTTCTGGCTGTATACTTGCATGCCTTCCAATTAACCGGTAGACAGCTATACCGAGATAGGGCAGAGGGAATCGTGAAGTACGTGAATTCGAGTTTGGCGGACTTGGAGAAGGGAGGATTCTTCGGAAGTCAGGATGCAGATGAGGAGTACTACAAACTCGATCTCTTAGGGCGTAGCACTCGCAAGACCCCGGCGATTGATAGGACACTCTACACGAATTACAATGCGCTACTCGTCTCGGCCTTCCTTCTTTCGAGTATCGTCTTGGACCGGTCGGAACTCGGCAAGTTTGCTTTGAAGACCCTAGACCGCATCCTGGGTCTTCAAGAGGACGGAGGACTGTCCTTTCACTACTGGAGAGAAGAGGAGGGTGTGAAGTTGAAAGGACTCTTGGTGGATTACGGGCCGTTGCTCCATTCACTTCTGGACGCTTACGAATACTCGGCCAAGCGAGCCTATCTCGACAAAGCCGTCGCAATGGCGGAGGATTCGATTGAGAAGTTGAACGACAAGACCTCGGGAGGCTTCTACGATATTCCATCGGAGGATTCCAGTTTGGGCGAACTTAGGATGAGAGACAAGCCAATTGACGAGAACAGCGTGATCGCAAATGGACTCCTGCGACTATCATGGCTTTTTGAGAAAGCTGACTACGCAACCGTTGCGGGCAAAGCACTCGGATTGTTCAATGCCGACTATGAGAGATACGGAGTTACGGGAGCGAGCTATGCGCTGGCGCTCGATTCATACTTTAACGGTCCTATAGGGATCACAATTATCGCACCTTCCAAGTCGAAACAATTCATCGCGTTCAAGGCAGAAGCTCTGAAGCTCTATCCTGCCAGAAGATACGTAAGGTATCTGGATCCAGCCAGGGACGTGGACCAGATAGATCGTCTCGGGTTCGATGCTGGGAAGGCTCCAGTAGCTTACGTTTGCGCGGGGAAAACCTGCGGGCCGCCGATAAGCGATCCCGCCAACATTGACCCTTCTCTTTCTTCTCTGCTCGCCAATTAGTCTCTGACCGCGACATTTCATTTTCTCACAGATCACGAATCGTCATCTGAAAACCGTTTCAGCAGAGAATTCGCGTTCAAAACGGGGTCGGGCCATTCAGTGAGCTTCAAAGTTTGATTGAGGCACCTAAAATTCTTCTGAGAGAATTATCTGTCAGGACCGACACAAAACATCCCCCTACCCGGCCAGTCAACGGCTTGGGAATTCGCAGACTGCTCCTCTTTCAAAGAGGACAAGCGCAGAACAAGCCCCGATCAGAAATCGGGGCAGGCGATTTGAGCTTGCGACTTTTTCGTGTTGACCTCTACGCTTAATCCACCATCTCGAAAACGTCGGATCTATGCATTCTGGGCCCTGAAGCGTGAGACTCGCCCAGAACAGTTTCAACTGGCGGAACCCCTCTCCAAAAATCTCAAAAACGTTAATCCTCGCGACACAAAACGGCAGTTTGGAGAAATATCTGGCCGAGAGCAGGCACGCTAACAGCCCAATGCTGAAATCTCCATCAAGCGGTTCCAGACAGGATAATCTTGCCTGTTACATTGCCTGTTACCGATCTCATCCTCTACAATGGCAGGATCTACCCGGAACCGGAATCCCGAAGACGCTTCGAAGCAACAGCGATTTCGAAGGGTAGAGTTACCGATCTTGGCTCGAATCGGGAGATTCTCAAGCTCAAGTCGAAGCCTACACGAGTAGTCAATCTTCGCAGCCGGACAGTATTACCGGGCTTCTCCGACTCACACATTCATCTCCTACATTACGGAATGCTTCTTCGCACTCTCAATCTCTCTCGTTCACGATCTATTGAGGAAATCAAGAGGCGAGTCGCAAATTGTAGCAGCACTAGATCTCCAGACGCTTGGGTCCTAGGCAGAGGGTGGGACGATGAGAAGCTTCGGGAGCACCGCTACCCTACAAAAGACGATCTAGATCTTGCAACTTCAAACCCCGTCTTCCTCAAGCGAATCTGCGGCCACGTAGCGGTTGCCAACTCAGCCGCTCTTTCTGTCGCCGGAATCGACAACCTCTCCACGAACCCCTCAGGAGGGCAGATTGTCAGAGATCCACAAGGAACGCCCAACGGGCTCCTAAAGGAGACTGCCATAGAACTCGTTGAGAAGGTCGTCCCAGAGTCGATGGACGAGACCAAGAAGGCCTTGGTCTACGCCTCTAGGAAGCTTGCAAGGCTCGGCTTGGCATCATTACACTGTATCATCAGCAGTTTAGCCGAGCTGAATTCTTTGCGAGAGTTGAAACAGGAACAGAAGATTCCGCAATCTATCTACGCGATCATACCGGCCAAGCTTGTGGATAGTCTCGCACCCTTAGAACTCTCAAGTGAGAAAAACGGAGACTCTTTTCACGTCGGAGGAGTGAAGTTGTACCTTGACGGATCCTTGGGAGCTCGCACGGCCGCCTTAAACGAGCCGTACCGCGACGACCCATCCTCAAGCGGCATGCTCGTCATGAGTCAAGAAGAACTGGCCGAGATAGCGTCGAAAGCGAAAAAATCCGGATTCCAACTTTGCATCCATGCTATCGGAGATAAAGCTGTAGACCTCGCAGTCCGAATCCTCGGGGACACCTTTGGGCCAGAAGGTTGTAGACAGCTCCGACATCGGATTGAACATGCATCGATTGTGAGTGAAGCGTCGATGAAGGAAATGCGAAGACTAGGGATAATTGCATCCGTACAGCCAAGATTCGTGTACTCGGATCAATGGGCGAACGATCGGCTGGGGCACGAACGGCTCTCTGAACTCTACCCTTTCGCCTCAATGAGCAGAACGGGAATCATGCTCACTGCCGGGTCCGACTGCCCCGTGGAGGATCCCAATCCGTTCGAGGGGATTTGGTCGGCGGTGGCACGGCCCGGTCCCGACAAAAAGGAGAGACTTACGGTGGGTGAAGCTCTGGTAGCTTATACAAAGAACTCGGCTTACGCGTCTTTCTCCGAAAACTTCAGAGGCACCTTGGGTGTGGGAAATGTCGCCGACATGGTTGTGTTAGACAGAGATCCCTACGAGTCCAGTCTCGAATCCCTGCGAGAAACAAGGATAGTCCGGACAATAATCGGAGGAAAAGTGGTCTCCTAGACCCTTTCCGGAGACTCAGATGGGAGCAATACATCGTGTGGTCTTGCTTCTTCAGCCCCGGAATTGGTAATGCCCGCGAGCTTAGACTTTTCCCAGAGTTCTGGAATCGTTCTTGCCCCAGCATATCCCATGGATGCTTGTAGCCCTGCGACCATCTCCTGCACCACTACGCTGAGCTCACCCTTGTACGGAACCCAACCCTCGACCCCCTCAGGTAAGCCCTTTGAGGGTTGAGCGTATCGGTCGGACGAGAATCTCTTGGCCATGGCAGATGGACTTCCCATTCCTCGATATTGCTTGTAGTATCTTCCCCCGATAGTTATCAGAGTGCCTGGTGCTTCCTTAGAGCGGGCGAAAATATTGCCCATCATCACTGCGGAAGCTCCCAGTGACAGTGCAATCG
>Ga0209154_1001789_pt1 | contig 12352 bp, 7 predicted proteins | sample GraSoiAngelo_121_FD_185878 | JGI IMG/M metagenome (GOLD analysis project Ga0209154, IMG submission 185878) | Grasslands soil microbial communities from the Angelo Coastal Reserve, California, USA - 14_0919_12_20cm (SPAdes) (version 2) | ecosystem: Environmental > Terrestrial > Soil > Grasslands ... | reverse complement strand
ACGAACGGTCCGTAGATGCGAGAGGTGATCCAGGTCCAAGGGAAGAACTGACCCCGGTGCGTGTGCCCGGAAAGCTGCAGGGATATGCCTTCCTCTTCCGCGATCCGCAGCTGCTCGGGAGCATGCGCCAGCAGAATGCTAGGGCGCTTGGGGTCGAGCGAAGCCTTGCGCAGAATGGAGCGGAAGGTCTCGGGATGAACAAGAGCGCCATGGTGCACACCGACCAGGTCCAAGCCATCAAGGGATACCTTTTCGTTGTCTAGTACGCGAATACCGGACGCCCGAACCGCGTCGAAGTATTTTGAGTGGCCAGAGAATTCTTCGTGATTTCCTGCAACGAAAAACGCGCCGAGGGGTGGTGCCAGGTGCACCCAAGGCTTGGCCACCCTTTCGAGGTTCGCGGACGTTCCGTCAAATAGATCACCGGTAATGAAGACCACGTCGGGTCGAAGGCGCAAAAGCATGTGGACGATGCGCTGCATGAAACCGCGGCCCCGGACGTGTCCAAGGTGCACGTCGCTGACCAGGGCTGCCACTCGGCCCCGCCAAGATTCCGGGAGGTTCGGAAGCTTCACGGAGATTCGTCTCACGCGAACCCGAAGGGCATTGATGATGGCGTACGCGCTAGCACACGCGGCGAGGCTAAAAAGCAAAAGCGCGATCGTTTGTTTGTGAAACGGGAGGCCAAGAAGCACTGTCGCAGCACGCGTAAGCCAGGATAAGGACGCTGCCAGGAAGAAAAAGCTCAGCATCCCAAGCCAGACGGCAGAGATCGTGTAGAAGATTCGAATCAGCATATTCGAGTAACGGAACGCAAGCAGAGAAGTGATGACAAAACTGACCGAAAGCAAGACCAGAATGATCTTCGCCGCCGATACGCCTGGCGCGTTTGCAGCTCCCGTGAAACTCATCCAAGTGGCGTAGACAAACCAGTGCACAGCAAGAAGAATCGCCTGAATGACGCTGATGAATATCGCAATACGCGCACGCATTTGTGAAGCCTCGTTTGCGGCCTACCCTCGCCGAGCTAATAACGAACAGCCGAACATTGCCGCACCCACTTGCCATTCGTTAGATGTCTGAAAAATGAAATCAGCCACATCCTCAAAGGAAATCCTCCTGAGGGTGTTTGTACGCAAGCCGGTCCCCGAACGGCCCTTACAGGTGTGGTAATAGATTGGACCGCGTTATCCCAGGCTGGGCGCGCTCGGCGTTGATGCGCTCCGTCGCCAATTGAAGGTCGTAATTCTGCTTCAGCGCTGTGCGAATGAGCTCTTGCAGTTGCGACTCCTCGAAGACTTGCCACCAGGGAAGGTCTGCGTAGGACGCTGCCTGTGCTTGGGCCTGCGGGTTTTCTCTCAGATCGCGGTACGCCGTCGGAGGTTGAACGACGGGTTTATGAACACTCCCGCGCGTTCCGGAGGGACGAAGCGGCCCGCGTGGCTGGGCTGGAGAGATTTAGCAATTCCGCGACAAGTCGTCAAGCCCTTTATTGCCCATATCGCATTTCACCTTCCGCGCCCCTGCGCCGATCTAGCGCCTTCGGGTTCTCCTGGGCCTCTTCCACGTCTTCGACTTCGTCAGAGCCTCGATGGCGCGCCGAACATCCTTGGGGGACCACAGCCGCATTCTAATGCCACGTACGTTAGCGAGGGGAGGAGCGGGGATCGTGCCTCGCTTGATGGCCCGCTGGAAGTTTGGCTGATGCATGCCCAGTAGTTTGGCGACTTGAACCGTGGAGAGCTTTGGCATTTCGTTATAGACCCAGAGCGCAACCGCGCACGACATCCAACCCTTCGGCCTTTGGGAGTTGCATCACACAGACAGTGGCAGGCCGGGACCAAGACCGCTGTTGTCCGCGGTCTGCGGCACCTGCCCTGTTCCCTTTCGTCGTGGAAACATCCAGCATGACCCTGGTGCTCTCCATAGTTCACAGGCTAGCTTGCGCAGAGAGTTCTTGCCTTACTTATCGTTCGTATGCTTAGTACCCCAAGCAGGAAATACCTGGCGCTGCGAGGATGCGCCTCATCAATGGAAACGCTCGGCGGCGCTTCGCAAGAGCAAGTTGTGCAAGTGATTCAGATCAAGATCTTCGGCGGGCCACCTTAACCTCGTTTGAAGGGGCGCAGATTACGCACCGGGGCTACTTCACATACCATCCGCGTGTCGCTGCCAGAACTGAAGTCGTGGTCTGACCTGACCGCACTGAGGCACGCCTACCGGGGCTTTCATGGCGCTCGGCTAGGTACCGGGATGGCCCGCCAAGAGTTTCTCGACCCACTCGACAGAGTGGCGAGCGGCGGACACGGCCCCAGAGGTCAGCGATTCAGGTCCTTCGGAATCCGTGTTCGCGAAGAAGATGCGTTCCATCGGCTGTCTGGCTACGGGGATGATGCGCGTGTAGGTGCCCGGCGTGGCCATAAACATAGGGTGGCCACGCCGGTAGATGTGCACCTCGGTCGGATCAATGTTGAACCCTGGCATCAGCCCCTGAAAATCACGGAGCACAGCGCCGGCCAACTCGCGGCAGCCCTCTTCGCTTAGCAGACGAGCACGTTCCGCTTCGGGGAGCGGCGTATAGAACGTCAGGATGTTCTGTTCTTGCCGGTAGTCCGGCTGATTGCGCAGCACCCAGTCAGCCACAACGAAATCCGTGAATGCCTTGCCCGGCGCCCAGGTATCATACCCGCGACTGTAGACCGGCCGGTCGAAAATCACGTTTACAACAGGATAGGGCGCGTAACGGATTTTCTTCATCGCCTCTCTCTGCCTTTCCGGCAGACCCATCACCAGCCGTGAGGCGATGAACTTGGGTGTGGCCATGATCACGGCCTTCGCGGCGATCGTCTGCGGCTTTCCTTGATGCACGAAAGTCACATGGACTTCGTTCTTCTGGGGCTCGACGACCACAACAGTGGCCCCGCCTAGCATTTGCTCGCAGTGCCCTGGCATCAGAACTTCCGTCAAGCGCCTGCTGATGGCGCCCAGGCCCCCGGGCAGTGTGACACGTTGGTCGGACCCTTCCCCGGCGATGGTCTGGAGTTCCTCGATGGCCACCAGCGCTGAGGTTGCTTCCGCCCGCGCACCCCAGTTCGATGGGCCAAAGCAGTCCCACCACTTCTGAACCTGCGTGGCGTAGCCGGCCGTATACTTCGTCAGAGGTTCGTTATCCAGTTCCTTGCGGCGCTTGTCGATGTTGATCGCTCTCATCGCTTCACGGAACTTCTTGAAGCTCTCGCGCACACTGGCTGGGTAGGGAAGCTGGTCCAGCCCCTTCCGCCAAGTGTCCTCGACGAAAACCCCCTTCACAATGGTGGGGTCGGGACAGTTGACAGGGAGCAGCTTCAGGCCGATTTCGTTTGCCAATTGGTCCCCGGCCTCACCAGCGAATTCAAATGCGGATCCCGTGGCATAGGCCTCGCCTTGGTGCTCCTCCAGATAGGCATTCCCGCCCCAATGGTTTTCTTTTTCGAGGAGGAGAAATTTATAGTTCTGCAAGAAGTAGGCGGCGGAAAGCCCGCTCACTCCTCCGCCGATGATGGCGACATCGCAGCGACTCGAAACCCTCGGGCGCGCGAACCGGTGGTGGTCGCGCACTTGGTGACAGACATTGTAGTCTTCGCCGTTGACGTCTGCCGGGTGTCCCGCCGGGATGGCCAGCAGCAGTTCGTCCAGCGGACAGCCGGCAACCACCGACCCAGCCACTATGAACTTAATGAAATCCCTGCGAGTGTGCTTCATGTTTAGTCTCCTCGGAGCGTGGCCGGGACCATTTCGGCGGCGGCCTCAGGCCTTAGCTGCGTGTGCGCAGGCGATACCACACCAGGATCAGGCCAACTGAGGCCAGGAAAATGATCGTCGAAACGGCATTGATTTCCGGGGTCAAGCCGCGGCGCAAGCGTCCCCAGATTTCCAGCGGCAAGGTGTTGTCCCGTCCGATCAGAAAAAAACTCACCGCGATCTCGTCCATCGAGAGGGTGAAGATCAGCAGCCCCGCGGCCACCAGCGGCAACCGCAGGTTTGGCAAGGTTACGCGCCAGAACGTTCTCCAGTAGCTCGCCCCCAGATCGAGCGAGGCTTCCTCCTGTGCCCGGTCCATCTTCTGCAAGCCGGCGGAGATTTCCGTGGTGCCCACGGAGATCAGGGCGGTCCCGTGGCCGATGATGACGGTGAGCAGACTCAATTTCATGCCCGCGAACACCGCCAGCATCAACAGGGAGAGCCCGGTGATAATCCCCGGCAGGATGAGCGGCAGCAGAACCAGCCGTCGGAACAGCGCCTTGCCTGGAAACGCCACGCGGTCGAGCGCCAGAGCCGCTGGCAGGCCGAGCGCTAGGGCGATCGCGACCGCGGCCAAGGCTACGAGCAGGCTGTTGACCACGGCGTCCAAGATTGCCCCGTCGCTCGCCAGCATCCGGTACCAATCGAGCGTGAGATGGCGGGGTGGGAACCCGCCAACGCCTTCGCGATTGAACGAATACAAGATCAACACCACGATGGGCAAGTAGAGGAATGCAAACACACCAGCCGCGTAGGTCGCCAGCCACCCGAATCGGCGCCGAACGGAACTCTGCCCACTCACGTGAAGGTCCACTTTTTCTCGGTTCGCTCCACCGCAAACAGCATGCCCAAGACCAGGAGCATGATGCAAACAGAGATGGCCGCCCCCAGCGGCCAGTCGAACGCCGCGCCAAACAGGCTGACCACTATGTTGGAGATCATGATGCCGCTTGCTCCCCCAACCAGCAGCGGCGCAAGGAAATCTCCGAGCGTCAGCACAAAGGCAAATGTAGCACCGGCCAGCAACCCGGGTAGTGAGAGGGGAAAGATTACTCGCCAGAACGTCACCCGCGGCGAAGCGCCCAGGTCCTGAGAAGCCTCGACCAAATGCCGAGGAATGTGTTCAAGCGAGGCGTAAATGGGGAGGAGTGTGAACGGCGTATAGATATGTGTCAGCACGAGTACTACGGCAAATGGACTATAAAGGAAGAATCCCACAGGCTCGCGAACCAGGTGGAGATACTGGAGGAAGCCGTTCAGGACGCCGTCGCTGCCGAGAATGGTTTTCCACGCGTAGCCGCGCACGAGGTAGCTGACCCAAAGCGGAACGATCACCAGTTGGTAGAGCAGGTCCTTCCGCGCCCCAGCGTGGAATGACAGGTAGTAGGCCAACGGATAGCCCAGGACCAAGGCAAGCATCGTGACAGCACCGGCGATTTTCATCGATCGGAATAGCACCTGCAAGTACATCCAGTTCCGCCCGAGGTCGCGATAATTTTCGAGGTTCCACTGCCGCATGATCGTGCCCGAGGATACAGTCCAAAAGCTATAGCTGAGCAACAGGGCATACGGGACTAGTAAGAACAGCGTTACCCACAACAGCGGCGGAATTGCGACGGCCAATTTATACGCTCGCGAATACACGCTCAGCTCTCCTCTGCGTCGTGCAGCCGCACTGCGTCGCTCGCCGAAAAAGCGAATGCGCATTGCCCCTCGAGGATCCTGCGGCTCGGAGTCCGCACCTGGAGCACGCGGCCGTCCGCACAGGAGATCTCGATCAGGTCGGTATCGCCGCAGAAGGTCTGCTGCCCGATGGTCGCCAAGAATCGTACGGTTTGTTGGTCGTCCGGGTCCGCCGGTGAAACGAGTCGGATGTGCTCCGGTCGCAACGAGAAAGTGGCCGGCCCGGGGCGGCCTTCGCACGGCCAGGAGAAGGCGCCCCATCGCGCCACGCCGTCCACAACCTCGGCGCGTAACAAGTTGGTCTGTCCGACGAACTGCGCGGTGTAGGCCGTCGACGGGCGGTTATAGATTTCGCGCGGCGCAGCGATCTGCTCGAGCTCTCCGGCCCGCAGCAGCGCGATGCGGTCGGAAAGAGCCATCGCTTCGTCCTGGTCGTGCGTCACGAACAGAAACGTGATGCCGACCTCGCGCTGGAGCATCTTCAGCTCCCACTGCATCTGCCGTCGCAGGTTTGCGTCCAGTGCCGACAGCGGCTCATCGAGCAGCAGCAGCAGCGGCCGGTTCACCAGGGCGCGCGCCAGTGCGACCCGTTGCTGCTGCCCGCCGCTCAATTTCGACGGAGCCGCGCCGGCATACGCGCTCATCTTGACCATGGCGAGGGCCTGCTCAACCCGTTGGGCAATCTCGGCTTTCGCCACACCTTGCGCGCGCAACCCATACGCGACGTTTTCGAAGACGGATAGATGCGGAAAGAGCGCATAGTGCTGGAAAACAGTGTTAACCTGCCGGCGATGGGGAGGCAGCCGGTCCAACCGCTCGCCCCCCATCCAGATCTCTCCCGTGTCCGGCCGCTCGAAGCCGGCGATCAGCCGCAGCAGCGTAGTCTTCCCGGAACCGCTCTCCCCCAGAATGGTCAGGAACTCTCCCGGCGCGACATCGAGTGAGACGTCGCGCAGCACCGTGCGGGGCCCGAAGCTCTTGGCAACCGAGCGAATCTGAAGCAGTGGCTCGCCGGCAGCCGCCTTCTCCGGCGCCTTCGGGGCTTCTTGAGGTTGGGTCAAGTGCGTGTCCCGGTTCTGGATTGACACCCCGCGGAATTTTGTCGGCCAGTTACTGCGCGGCCTTCACTTCGTTCCATATCTCGTTGTACTTACCGCGCCGGGGCACGTGCCTCCAGAAGAAGATGCGCGCCATATAGGCATCGGGGTCATCGAGGTGTAGGTTCTTTTTCTCCTCCAAGGACATCTGCTGGGCAGCCAGGGGGTTCGCCGGGACGTAGCCGGTCACCTCGGTCACGAGCTCCTGCGTGCGCGCCTGGATCATGTACTCGAGGAAGGCGTGCGCGAGCTCCTTGTGCTCGCTTGCCGCAGTGATCATCAAGTGGTCGATCCAACCGGTGGTGCTTTCCCGTGGGATGATTTCGCCAATGGGAAAGTTGAGCTTGCGAAGCTGGTTGGTCATCAGCGGCCAGCCCATGGCCGCCACCACCTCGTGGTTCTGGAATAGGTTGGTGAGTTCGCCTCCGGTCGCCCAGATCTTTCGGATATTAGGCTTCAGCTCGAGCAGCTTCTGCTTGACACGAGCGAGCTGCTCATCGCTCAGGTTATATAGCGCGGCTGGATCGGGCTTGTCGTACCCCAGGACTTGCGCGGCCATGTAAACCGTCGAAAGGTCATCCCACACGGAGATCTTGCCCCGATATTTCGGATCCCAGAGCACGCTCCAGCTCTCCGGCGGCTTCGCAAAAAAAGTCGCGTCGTAGAGCAACGGGTTTGGCCCCCACATGAACGGTACGCCGTAGACTTTGTCGCCTGCGCGGACCAGTGGCAACGCGCGCAATTTCGGCGAAAGCTGCGGGTAAGATGGCAACTTCGAAGGGTCAAGTGGCGCGGCCAGGCCCGAGGTCGCAATCATTGTGGCCACATCGCTCGAAGGGGAAATGACATCGTAGTTCGAGGCGCTTCCCCCGCGAAGCTTGGCGACCAGTTCGTCGCTCGAGCCCATGTAGGACGCGACGATCTTGCAGCGGTGCGCCTCCTCGAATCCGCGCACGAAGGACGGGTCGGCATATCCTTCCCACACCAGCAGGCTCAGCGTGGGAACCTGCCTGCGGCACGAATCTGTCGTCACCACCGCGAGGGCGATCAGCGCGACAAGCACAGCTCGTTTCATCGGGTCGCCTCGGGCTGCGCGGCTCCGCGGCTAGCCCAGCAGGAAGCCTGATAGACTGTCTTCCCACCCACCATAGTCAACAGGACTGTGGTCCGGCGGACGGCGTGGGGGTCGATTTCGAATAAATTCTGCGACACGATTACGAGGTCGGCGAGTTTACCCGGCTCGATCGATCCTTCGGTTTTCTCCCGTCGGCCGGCGATTGCCGCACCGAGAGTATACGCCTCGATGGCCTCGGCCATCCTGAGCCGCTGCTCGGGTACCCAGCCCCCTGGAGGGAGGCCTTGGACGTCTTGTCGTGTGACTGCATTTTGAAGTCCCGCCCAAGGGTTCAAGGTCACCACGGGCCAATCGCTTCCGAAGGCCAGCCGGCCTCCCCCGCTGGCCACGCTGCGCCAGGCAAACGCGCGTGTTTCGCGCTCCGGGCCAACGTTGCGCACCCAAACATTCAGCGTATCTTCGTCAGGATAGGCGTGCAAGGGCTGAAAGCTGGCGATGACGCCTAGCCGCCCGAAGCGTGAGATGTCCGCCGAGCTAATCGTTTCGATATGCTCGATGCGCGGGCGGGCGTCACGGCTGCCGTTGGCCTGAGGTGCCTGTTCATAGGCGTCCAGGGCCAAGCGCACGGCCGCGTCGCCAATGGCGTGCGTGAAAATCTGAAAACCGCGGCGGTTCAGCTCCGCCACAGACTGCTTATACTTGTCAGCCTCCCAAAACATCTTTCCGCTTACGCTGCGGTCGTCAGCGTAGGGCGCCAGCATCGCCGCCGTGTGCGACTCGACGACGCCGTCGAGCATCGTCTTGACAGCTCCGGCCGAGAGCCACTCGTCGTTGAACCGGCGACGGGCTTCTTCAATGGTTTCGATCGTTTCCGGCTTGAGGGCTGGCGGATTCAGGAAGTAGGCGATGTACATGCGCACGGTGAGCGCTCCGCTGCCCCGGAGTTCGTCGTAGAGTTCGAACTCTTCAAAGTCTCCGCCGGCGCTGTGCACGCGGACCAGCCCGTTGCGATTGGCCTCAGCTATCCCTTGCTGTAAGGCTGCCAGCTTCTCGGCGCGCGTCGGCTTCGGCACAACACGCTCGATTAATTCGGAAGCCGCTTCCTTGAGCGCGCCCGTCGGCTCGCCGGTCTCCGAGTCGCGCACGATCTGGCCATTCGGCGGATCCGGCGTGTCGCGAGTGATGCCAGCCTTCGCCAGCGCGCGGCTATTCGCCCAGTAGGTGTGACCGTCAAAGCCCTCGAGCAGCGCGGGACGATCCGCCAAGATCTCGTCAAGGAATTTCTTGTGCGGCAGCGCCGCCTGTCCAAAGACCGGGTAGGTCCATCCGCGACCCAGTATCCACCCCCTGCCAGGATGAGAAGCGGCATAGTCTTTGACCCGCTGCTGGATTTCGGCTACGGTACGCGCGCCCTCCAGGTTCACCTGGCCGAGGGCAAGCGAGCCGGAAAGGAAATGGATGTGGCAATCGGTGAAGCCCGGCAGCACCAGGTGCCCGCGCGCGTCGATCACCCGCGTCCCCCGCCCTCGAAACCGCTCGATCTCTCGGTTGCTTCCGACAGCCACGATTTTGTCGCCGCGGATGGCCAACGCTTCTGCCCACGGCTTTTGTGCGTTGACAGTGTAGACTTTGCCGTGGACGATGATGGTGTCTGCTGGCGCGCTCTTTGGCTTGGGAACTGCCGCGGAAGCCGCGCCCAGCGAAAAAAGGCACCCGATCACCAGCGCTCTTCGCCAATCTGACATCGACGATCTCCCAGGGCTGCTTGGGCGGAAGTGAGAGTTCGACGAGCGACACCAACGCCTAGAAGGTAGGCGGCGTGTTCACCCACAGCAGCCACGTTTCTCTCCGCCCCGGATTCTGCCAGCGATGAGGCGTGCTACTTTCAAAGTAGAAGCTGTCACCCGGCCGGAGCCTGTAGCTCTCCTCCTCGTTGAGCCGAATCTGAAGCTGGCCGCGCAGAATATAGAGAAATTCCTCGCCGTCGTGCGCGTAGGCCTCGCCGCTGCCCGCGCCGGGGGCGATGCGGAATAAGTGCGGCTCCATCGCGGTATTGCCCCAGGCGAGCAACTCCATGCGCACGCCCGGCCCGGTTTCCAGCACTTTGCGATTGCCGGGACGCACCAGGCGCGGGTTTTCGGCGGAGGGATCAAACAGCGCGAGGATGCTGGTGCTGTAGAAGCCGGCCAGCCGACGCAGGGTGGCAACTGACGCGCTCATTTGGCCGCGTTCGAGCGCGCTTAGGAAGCCGACCGAAAGGTCGGTGGCCCGGGCAACAGCCGCGAGCGAGACGCCGCGACTTCTCCGCAGGCGCCGCAATTGCGGTCCTAACAAGCGGGCCGGGGCCGGCGTCGTCCTTCGCATCCTCCCCTGACGTTTTAACAGGTGGATTATGGCGGCAGGATTCAAGCCGCGGACACGCCGCCAGAAGTACGCGCGCTTGAGCAGCTGCACGTCCTGCTGCGTATATAGCCGATAGCGGCTCCTACTGCGCTGAGGTTGAATCAGCCCCAGCGCTTCCCACGAGCGCAGCGCCGAGGAAGATATCCCCACCATCCGGGCGACCTCGCCGATGCGCAGATAGCCGCCCACGCCCAAACGGCGTGGGGTCGCCCGCGGCAAACTCTTTCCGCTTGACAGGGGCATGGGGTTTCTCTAAGTTTGCGGGATTATAGTAAGGTTCCGTCCGGGGGGCAACCACGAATTCTCGCTCGGGAGTGGGGTGATGAAAACACAAGCTGAGTGTGGGCAGCCAACCGGCTGTCGCCGAATCCCTGCGCGTTTCCTTTTTGCTTCTCTGTTCGCGCTGCTGCTTTGCGCGCCTGTGAGCCTGTGGGGCCAGGCGACTGGCGGCCGCGTGCGCGGCACGGTAAGCGATCCTAGCGGTGCGGTGATTCCGGCCATCAAGGTTTCCCTTGCCAGCGAGGCCACGCGCGCTACGCGCGATACGCAGACCAACTCGAACGGAGACTACGCCTTCCTCGAGGTCCCGGTTGGCACCTACACCATCGAGTCAGGTGCCACGGGGTTCAAGAAGTACGTCCGCAAGGGCATCACCGTCGAACTCAACCAAGTTGTGCAGATTGATATCGTGTTGCAAGTGGGTACTGCGAACGAGGTCGTGGAAGTGACTGCCGCTCCGCCGCTGGTGGACACCACAACGACCCAGTTAGGAGCCGTGGTCAACGAGCGTGCGGTGACCAACCTGCCTTTGGCCTCCCGTGACACCTATCAGCTTTTGCAGTTGCAGCCAGGGGTTCAGTCTCCAGTCGGCTCCGACGCCTTCTATGGAAGCGATCGTGCCGGGGTAGTCTCCGTCAACGGTGGCCGGGGCCGCGACAACAACTTCTCTGTAAACGGTGGCGATGGCAACGACCTGTTTGCCAATCTGCCGGTCGTACAGCCCTCGCCGGACAGTATCGCCGAGTTCCGCGTGCTGACCAACACGTTTGACGCCGAGTATGGCCGCAACTCCGGCGCCGTCGTAAATGTTGTGACAAAGTCCGGCACCAACAACTTCCACGGCAACCTCTACGAGTTCTTTCGCAACCAGGCGCTCAATGCTCGCGGCTTTTTCGACACCACGAAGCCCGATTATCTGCAGAACCAGTTCGGCGCCACCTTCGGAGGCCCCATCCGCCCGGACCGCACCTTTTTCTTTGTCTCCTACGAGGGCAGCCGCGTCCGCCGCGGCACGCCTTCCGACACTGTGACCCTGCCAACGGATGCCGAGCGCATGGGTGAGTTTTCGAGCGGCCCGATCTTCGCTGGCACCCTGACCAATCCCACCGTGGCTGCACTGTTGGCCGGGCGTCCTGGTTGCCAGGCAGCGATTGATGCTCAGCACGGAGGGTCTTTTCCCATCACGGCCAATACATCCTATGGGGCCACCCGAGACTCGCGGGGCAACATCCTCACCGCCGGCTTGTTTACGGATACCGTGCGCAATCGGGACAATATCATCCCTGTGGCCTGCTTTGACGCCACCGCGCTCGACTTGCTCAACCAGTTCGTGCCCCGCAGCAGCACCGGCTCTTTCCAGTCGGTGCCACTGGGACACCAGCGAGATAACCAGTTCACCTTAAAGATGGATCATGAAATCACGAAGAATCAGCACCTGACTGGCTACTACTACTTTACGAACGAGTTCCTGGCTAAGCCGTTCGCGCGGTTCCAGGCCGGCGGCGCCAACCTACCCGGCTTTGGCGACCTGACCGATCAGCGCATCCAGCAGGTCAACATCAGCCACAATTGGGCGATCAATGCCAACACGGTGAACGAGGCTCGCTTCACCTTCTTCCGCGAAGGCCAAGGGACATTCCTGCATCCCCAGCGCACCAACCCGGTCACCGCCTCGTGCACAAGTGCAGCTCGGGCCTTCTGCTTCACCGGAACCAACAACGGGCCTCTGGTGGATGGCAACGGCAACCCTATTTCCCCCAACCCAAAGCTGGGAATCACCCCCAGCCTCGGCGCCGGCCGCGAAGGGGTGCCCTTTATTTCAATTTCGGGTGGCCCGACCTTCGGCAATAACTTCGAGGGTGAGCTGCCGCAGACCGGCAACACATTTCAGTGGTCCGACGGTTTCAGCAAGGTCATCGGCAGACACGCGCTGAAGTTCGGCGGCGATCTCCGCTATCAGCGGTTCGACCAGGAACTCTTCTTCGACATCAACGGCGAATTCCTCTTCACCGGTGGCGGGCCCAACGATGTCGGT
>Ga0209154_1001784_pt1 | contig 12395 bp, 8 predicted proteins | sample GraSoiAngelo_121_FD_185878 | JGI IMG/M metagenome (GOLD analysis project Ga0209154, IMG submission 185878) | Grasslands soil microbial communities from the Angelo Coastal Reserve, California, USA - 14_0919_12_20cm (SPAdes) (version 2) | ecosystem: Environmental > Terrestrial > Soil > Grasslands ... | reverse complement strand
ATTTCCACCGCGAACTTGAAGAAAATCGGCGTGACTTGCGCCACGTCGTAAGTCGTTCCCGAGCCGCGGCCCAAGTCGCCGCCATCGGGGTTGTAGGAACCTGCCTTGCCGCCCGGAACGAGCTGCAAAGGCAAACGCATGTTACGCGAACTGACTTTTTCCACGTCGCCGCGCTGCTGGATCATGGCCAGCAGGATGTCGTCCCGTTCGTACAGCAACGGAATTTTGTCCCGCACCTTCTCCAGTTGCAGCGCAACAGCTTGGCTGTTGCTCATTGCTGGCATTTATTTTTTCTCCTGGTAGTCATTCCGTTTGCTACTTTCTTCCGGCTCAAGAATGAGCGGGCCGGAGATGGGGGTCGCTTCCCGCGGCCCCCAATTCTTCCGGCGACTGCCAATTCGTCCTAAGCTGGATCAGGCCATATCCAGGATCTCCTCATCCGTCATTCCGCGAACATCCTCCGGTTTGAGCGGGCGCACGCGCACCTCGGGCGCTCCGCCGCCGGCAATATCCACGCGCTTGGCTGCGCCTTCCTTTTTTTCGATGAGCGCTTTGTTGGCGCCCACGAGGTAGGAGGTATGCTCTGCGACCACCTGCTTGGCGACGGCCGGGATGAGGGCCTTCGCCCGGCCCACCAGCAGGCTGACCACCGCGTCCTGCGCTGCGGGATCCAGCCGCCATCCCGCCCCTTGGGCGGGACCGCGCGGCCGCACAATCGAGGCGTATTGCCGCGCGAGACCTCGGTCCGCGCGCAGCGTGTTGTCCACTTGCCGGAAGATGTCCTCCGCAATCCGCTTCTTGCCGCCCTCGGTGAAGGGCGCATCCTTCAGCACCTTGGCCAGCGTGCCTTGGATCGATTGTTGTACTTGCGTTTCGACGCTGGTCTGCGCCGCGTTGTGAAACGCCCCGTACCGCTCGGCCTGCAGTGCCCTTCGCTCGATGTCGAGTTTCTCGCGTTCCTGCTGGATGGCTTGCCGTTCGGGATCGATCCCGCTCCTGGCCGGACCGCCGCGGCGGGAAATGCCTCGGTTCTCCGCCCAGCCCACCAACGTCTCGACCAAGCCCTTCAACGCCTCGCCATCATTCTTGGCAAGCGCTTCGCGGAGAAGGTCCACGCGCTTGTCGAACCTCTCCGCCTGTAGCGCCGCAAGGAACATGCCTTCGGTAAGCTGCTTGTAGGTCTCCGGTTCGCGTTCGGCCAACAGCCGAGCCGATACTGCCACCATGCGGCTAAAGGCTTCCGGGTTGTCCTGGTACCACTCCAGCGCCAGCTCGCCCTGCGCGGCTGGATCGCCGCTGACGAATTGCTCGTCCGCCGCATCGAGCGCGAGCGCCCTGGCGTGAACTGCCTTGGCTTCCTCGGCCCCGCCAGGAAAGAGTTCCCTGACGGCGCGCGCTTCAGCCACAGTCGGATAAAGCTCCCGGTAAGCCTGGTGCTGGTCCCAGAGCTGCTGCACCTTGGGGCCGATCCCGCGATAGGCGGGATCAGCCAGCAACTGCTTCGCCCACTCTGGAAGCGGCTGGCCGGGCTGAATCTCCTCGGCCTGTGTAGCGCCGGGCTTTAGCCCGGCATCTTCGGGCTTCGGTTGTGTCTCCGCGGCCCGCCCGTCTTCTTGACGGGTAGCGCCGCCCTTTCGGGCGGCATCTTCCTCCCTCGCAGTCGCTTCCGTTGACGCCTGAGAATCCTCGGTTATCCCAAGGATTTGCTCATCCGTCAGCGCCGCACCCGCCGCACTCCCGCTCTCGCCGGGAATGTTGCCTGATGTTGCGCTGGTCCCGCCCTGCGGGACCGTTGCTGTTTCGGGCATTTGGCCTCCCTCACCCGCCAATATCGATGGCGGGTTGCTGCATTCCAAATGAAAAGGGCGGCCAACTTCGCCGCCCTCTCCAAACTCGTCTTGTTACCGCGCGGTGAATATCCCCAGGTCTCTAGGCCCGGGTACTCTTTCCTCCGCGACCTTGATCCCTTCGGGTGCCCCATCCTCGCCTTGTGAGGGTGGGGCTGTCACTTCGAGTCCGCCGTGGCGGACGAGAAATCTCTCTGTGGTTCGCAAAGTTCGCTCACAATAGGAGAGATTCCTCGGCCCGGCAAACAGCGCCGGACCTCGGACTGACAATCGCGCAGCGCACGGCCAGCCCACCCTCGCCTGCGGCGAGGATGGGGCACCCGTCCAAGAGCCCTGCCCGCCAATCTTGATCGCAGGTCCGCCGCGGCCGGTCCGTGAAATAAAAAAGGGCGGCTATGTCCACCGCCCTTCCCGAACTCGTCTTGTTAGAGCTGTAGCCCGGGTCTTTGGACCCGGGGCCTTCGTGACCTCAGTGGCTGTGATTTTCTCGAGGGATTGGGGAGAAGGCCGCCTAGCGGCGGCTTCCGCGTTTTGCCCTTCCCCGCTCTGCTATACTCCTGGCCCTGACATTGGAGGAAGGATGAGAAAGAAAGCCGGCGGACCATACTTGCAAGCCGCCCTTTTTTGCGAGCGCGTGCTCCAGGAGAAAGACGAGGTCCTTAGCCTCATTCGGGTGATTGACCGCGTCATCTTGAGAGCCGTAGGGTCCGCACCGCCCGACCAGATGCCGGCAGGCATCGTAGCGTGTCAAGCCGTCATCATGCTGAAAACTGGCTCCCTAGCCGGGAAATACAAGCTTGGATTACTTCCGACCACTCCCTCTGGCAAGGTACTCCCGGAGACCTCCGTCGGAATCCTTTTGGAGGGCGGAGAGGATCGTGGCATAAACGTGATCTTAAATGTTCAGTTTCTGGCTCAGGAGGAAGGAATCTACTGGTTTGATCTCAAACTAGAGAACCAACTGCTGACCCGAATACCCTTGCGGCTTGTATACCAACCGCTGACCCAAAGTTCGCAACCGGGGACACCGTGACGCTTGAAGTCGCGCCAGTCTGCCATGGACTGCCCTGGGTGGTCCAAACGATCCTTGCCAGGGGCCGAAGCTTCTCACGCAGTTCCGATTCGGTCCAATGGCCTTTGGAGAACTCGGCCAGCCACAGATCGATCTGACCGGCAAGCTGCTGTGCGGCTGTGGTTGCAGCATCGAAAGCATCCCAAGTGGCAACGTCGAACCAGCTCCTGAAATCCTCAAGGGAGATCTCGCCGCTCAGATACCGAGCAACGTAGTTTTGAATCTCAAGAGCCAATTGCTGGTCCATGATGAAAAAACCGCCCCGGAAAAAAGTTCCAGCGGATGAGATTCAGAACCTTTTCAACCATGCTAACTACTGGGGCCGCGTCAAGTCGGGCGAATTCTCTGAGAAGCTTTACTCGCAAGGTCCACCCAGCCCAAGATCGGGCGAACCTCCCGGCACTCTCAGCCAGATGATATCATACCTAGACCCGCACGGTCGGGAAATCGCCCGCGTACATCAGTATTTGCGGAAAAACGGAACGCTTGGAGGGAGTGGAAGGCCCGATCCCAAGAAGCTCCTCCACAACGATGTCCTCTACGTCGACCCATAGCCCCACTTACTGTGATAGCGGGGCCTGCTTCCGGCCCAGCGCTACCAAATGGGCGGCGGCGTGGGCGCGGACGTTGGCGAACCCTGCCGGGTTATGCATCCGCGCGGTCTGCCCGGCGTCGCTATTGGCCCAGCGCTTGCACTCGGCAAACTCCGCTTCGTGATCATCCAGCAGCTCATCCACCGGCACGGAGGGCAGAAGTTGTACCGGCAGTGCCTCTTCGGCCCGACTTGCGGGATCGCCACTGTCCGCCGCGGCGCACATGATCGGCTGGCCCTGTAGCAGCTCGTCAATCTCTCGCAATTGCTTGATGCGCGACTCTTCGCCGGGCACAACGATATCCGTAAGGCCAAAAATGGACTTCATCAGCTCCTGGTTCGCCGGGATGCCCATAAGCTGCTGGATCATCGGGTCCGGGCTGTTCATCAACTGCTGCAAGACCGCGCGCTGCTGTGATTTCAGCCGCGGGAATTGCTCATCTTCCTCATCGCGTACCTGAAGATTTCCCTTCAGGTCCGCCAAGCGAATCCATTTGGCTTGGAACTCTCCGCCGGCGCCCAAGATCGGAATCTCGACGTCTTCGGGGCGGTTTTTGCGGAAGCAATCGACCCCCAGCAGCATCAAGTCGCCGTAGAAACGCTTCAGCCGGCGCCAAACCAGCCCCAGGCGCCCCATGGCCTGGTCGCGCGCGATCGAATAGCCGGTCGCGGTCTTCACATGCTCCATTTCGCCGCCAAAAATCGCCGGGAAAAGGCCGGTAAGGAACTGCGGCACTGGCCCTGCCAGGTCCTGCTGGTACTTAATCAGCTCCGGGGGCACAGACGCCGGCGGAGGCTGAAAAAATCCATCGGCTAAACGCTGCCCGGGCTTGGCGCGCGCCGGATAGTGCGCCGCGGGCTCCGCCGTCTGATTGCTCAACGCGTCAAAATCGAGCACTTGCGGGTCCGCGTAAATCGGCGGGATGCCAAACTCGAACGTTTCCATCTGCAGGTTGGAGAGATTGTTGTACCGCTCCTGCACCTGCACCAATGAATCGCCCACGCTCGGCCGGTTTTGCCCATCGCCTGGCAGCGCGTGCATCACGCGCCAGTGGTCTTCCATGCTCTCGTTGCGCGATTCGCAGTACGTTTCACCAGCGAAGGCCACGTAGCAGCCGTCGGGGAAGAGTTGCAGCAGCTCTTCTCGCACATCCTTGTCCTCAATCGAGTAGAACGACCACGGGCGAATCCACGTCCGCGAAAACGTAATCAGGTTGTAGAGCGCGTCGCCGGGATGGATCACCGGCAGGCCTTGCTGCACGGCAACGCGCGACGCTCGGGCATACACGTCGTCGGCCTGGATCGGCCCGCCGGTCTCGATCTTGTCTGCCACGTGCGGGTAAGAAGCCTTCAGCTTGGCGCGATGCACTTCCTGCTGCCATTGCAGGTAGGGGAATTCGTGCATCTCGTTCGCCCACACCGGAGTGTGGAATTCGAGGCCGCCGATGATGCTGATCACTTCCTGGCCATTCGGAACGCGCCGGGTTCCAGTGATGCGCGGCACCGGCACCAGATCCGCTGGGCGCAGGTTCTCATCTCCCAGCTCGGCGCCGCACTCGGGGCAAACACTTCCCGCCATGAAATCCGTCGCAGGAGTCTCGGCACCGCACTGCGCGCAGACGTAGACATCCTCGCCCATCTTCAAGATGGTTTCTTCCATCTCGTTCTGGTCGTGAAAGCCAAACCGCTGGCCATCGGCGACGTACCGCACGTACCCGCCAATCTTGCCGTCCGTCCACAGCAGGTAGCCGATGCCGGTCAGCAAATCTTGCACGCGGTTATTCTGCTCGATCAACTCGACGGCATGATCCGCGGCCTTGGCGGTGGTGATGTCCTGTTCGCTCTGCGTCGATTGCGGATAGAACCGCGTGGTGGGCACGTCCTGGCTCATGATGGCGATGAACGACAGCCCAAAGCCCTGATAGAAGTTGGTCACAAACTGATACCGCGGCATGTCCCCCGCGGTTTGCGCGTCTTCCACACCACCCACGCCGCTCGCGCCAAACGGCAAATGCCAGCTCATGTCGTTCGGGTTCCACCAGCCATACTGCAATCCCTGCCAGAAGAGCCGCGCTTGGCGAATGCGGCGAATCTCGTGCCGGCGCGAGACAATGCCCTCCATGCGGTACTCGATAATCATCTGACGCAGCGCGGCAACACAGCGCGGCTTCAGCTCCTCGAGCCGCTCGTTATTCGGCCCCAGGTCGCCGGGCGCGCCATCCTCGCGCAGCGAGGCACGCTCGCCCGCCGCAGCGGGCTCAGTGTGAAGGGCCATTGGGCCCTCTTTGGGCGCAATTGTCCCCGGCGCAGATTGCGCAAGGCCTTCGGTGCCAATCGGCGGTGCTGCTGCCATTTAGACTCTCTTCAGCGAGGGTGGGATCTGACCTAGGTTGCCGATCCCGCCTTGGCGGGACCGCTCGCAACTGCCGCGCCCGTGGGTTTCTCTTCTGGCGGAGTCATGAACAGGTTTGCTCTCAGGATGTCCACCGTATAGCACGCCTGAAAGCCCACCGACGACGGCTTATCGGGGTCCAGAAACTTCTTGTAGTCCTTGTACTCATTCGGGGACGCCGGCCGAAACTCCAGAAAGACAACCAGCTCTGTCTTGTCGCTATTCAACTGGACTGTGGCGACGAGGTTCATTGCTACGTTCTGGAGGAGGTTGTAGCCCGGGTCTTCAGACCCGGGGTTTTTTCCCCTAAACTAAAAGGCCCCGCCTCTAAAGAGGTGGGCTACAGTGCTGAGGCGCATCCACCGGCACGCGGGCGCTACACGCTATTTGCCATCAGGCTTTGCCTGCCCGTGTTCCTCGCGTGGAACGATCCCGCCCCCGCGGTGCGGCTTCAGCGCTCGAAGCGTGCGCGCGATCGCCCACTGATGCCACGACCGCTTGCGCGGCTGCCCGCCATTTTCGCCTCGGGCCAATCCGCCGTGTGCGGACTTCTTGGCGGGCGCCCCCGCTGCCGCGAGATCAATCGGCGGGAAACCACTACGCGCCAGCAGCGAGTTCAGCATCGCGCGGTTCTCCGCCCGCAGGCGGGCAACTTCTTCTTCCAGATGGCGCGTGTAGCGAGATTTAAACCACATCACTGAATCACTTCCGCTGATTTAGCCACGGAGACACGGAGAAAGAAGCCGAAGTTTCTTTTCTCTTAGTTCCCTGCCGTTCTCTGTGCCTCTGTGGCTGATTCTGTTTCTCAGTCTGTACGCTCATTGGTTAGTGGTCCGAAATCAAAGGCCCCACCCTCATAAGGCGAGGATGGGGCACCCCCGGACGTCCCTACCACCGGTCACAGCCAAAGGCCCCCTCATAAGGCGAGGATGGGGCACCCGCGGACGTCCTTACCACCGGTCACAGGTGTTGAGCTCACCTTTGCGGGGTTTGTCGGGATCACTAACCCCCCTTTGTCATTCCGAGGTCCGACGGGGTTTGTCGGGCCGAGGAATCTCTCTGAGAGATTTCTCGCTACGCTCGAAATGACACACCGGAGGATCCCTCGCCCACGGCGGGATCGGGATGACAGCCCCACCCTCACGCTCATTGAATCACGACAGTGCCGGCCAAGTTGATCGTGCCGCCAATCAGTGCCGCTAGGCCTGGCGGATTGTCGGTCAGTGTGGCGGTCGCGCTGCCGCCAAGCGTCGCGGTAATCGTAACCAGCGTGATCGAGGAGACTGCGGTGGTAGTCCCGGTAAACGTCGCGGTGGTCTGGCCCTGCGGGACGGTCACGCTCGCCGGGACCGTAGCGACGCCGGTGTTGTTGCTGGAGAGTGTTACCACAGAGCCGCCGGACGGGGCCGCGCTCGAAATGGTAACGGTTCCTGTGGAAGCGTTTCCGCCGACCACGCTGGCTGGGTTGAGGGTTACGCTGGAAATTATTGGCGCGCTGGCGCCGAACTCGAATGCTCCGCGGTCCCATACGCCATCCGCACCGCGCGTATTGCCGTCTGGGTCGGTGTTGTAAGGGGCGGAGAGTGTATTTCCCGCCTGAGTTGCCGCAAGCAGATGATAGTTCTCATTGACCCAATCCACGAATGGGTTGCTGCTACCGGTTTGTATCGTTATTTCGCTGGTACACATTCCGATAGTGATGCACATCGTCCAATCGTGGACCATCTCAGACGCCTGCATCGAATAACCGCAGTTCTTGCCTGTCGGAAAGTAGCAGAGATTGTTGTAGGCGGTGAACCCGGCTCCCCCAGCTCGGTTAGCAGTAGAGAATATCGTGCTGCTCGCGCCCCCCGCCGAATCGCCGGTGTTGATGAAGGAATTGTTGTAGACCAGCCAGTTGTTGGCCACGCTGTTGGAGGTCGTGGCGATGATCCCATTGCCGATTCCCGACCGCCGGTAAGGGTTGCCCTGATGCCACATGAAGACGTTGCCGTAGACTTCCATGCGATTCGTCGGCCCGGTGCCCACAGATACGATGACGCCTGTACCCTCAATGTCCTCGAAAATGTTGTAGCGGACGTTTGTCCGACCGTTCGGGTCGATGGAGCCTGCATGGTTGCTGTGCTGGTCAGCGAAGCCTTCGGAGTGATGATTTCCGCTGCTGGTGTTGCGCGCAAACACGTTGTACTGAATGGTTGTATTGCTCGGGCGACCGTCATTCTGAAGTGGCGTGTCGCTTGAATCGTGGACATAGCTGTATTCCAGGGTCAGACCGTCCAACGTCCCTGTGTATCGAAAATCGAACTCGAAGAGGCCTCCCAGCCCTCCGGTAACCGTGCCGCCGCTGGAGGTGGCATTCGCTGTCCCGACGTTGGCATATGTGAAGTGAGTCTGATCCGAAGTGGCGATCACGCGAGCACTCGTGGTGTTGAAGCTGGCGTCCGCTACGCCGGAGACCGCGATCAGCGAGCCTACGACCGTAGGCTGGTTATCGGCTATATAGCGGGCGTTTGAGCTGGTAACGACCGTCGCCTGGGTGCCAGCGGCATTTCGGGAAACGCTGCTGATCGCGAACGAATCATCAGTGGTGCCGTTCACGCCGCCGCCAGCGATCTCCAGATAGCGGACGGTGATGTTGCGGAGTTGCGGGGTACAAGGCGGCCCGGAAGCGCATCCGACAACATTTACTGCATAGAGCGTATTCGAGGTTCCTAAGCCTTTCGTGCCCCAGTTGATTTTGAATCCGTGACCATTCTTCAATCCTGATCGATATTGGCCATCAAAGACCCAGTAGCCATTATCTGTGAACTGAAATGTGCCACCGTTGCTGATGTCCCAAACCGCTTGCCCAACGCCAAAGCTGGCCACCCAGCCGGTTTCCGTGCAGTGATCCGTCGGCGTGGCCTTCTTGATGGTGATGACCGTCGTGCCTGATTCAGGGGTGTTGAAGCGGTAGCCGCCTGTGTAATTGCCCGTGGCGATGTAATACACGTCGCCGCGGACAAGCGTCGCGGGAAGCCCTGCAAAAGCATTGTCCCAAGTGCTGCCGTCTCGCAAACCAGCTCCCGCTGGCGTGACGACATGGCAGACGGCCGGCGCGGGCAGAGCGAAGAGCAGCAGTGTAGCGGCGGCCTTCAGGCCGGCAAGAGATGCCCGCCTGAAGGCGGGCACTAAGAAACCAAGCATGGATCGACGCGGATGATCGAAGTGATGCACCTTCTCATTCCTGGGGATAGCTCCAAATAGGTGGAACGGCACTAGCTCGCGCCGGTCACTTTCACTGCCCACGCCAAGCCGAGGGCTCCGCATGTGCCGGTGCACACGGTCCTCAGTCCGAGCGTGTCGGTTGGGTTGAAGGTGAAGCTGTGAGCGGTATCATTGCAGGTGGTTCCAGTCCCAGAGATTGTGCAGGTCACGGCCTGCGCGGTCCCGTTGCGAAACACGGTGACTGAAAAGGAGTTTCCCGTGCCGGGCGCCGTTATCACCCGAGCGTACAACGCGCTTACCGTTCCCGTTGCGCCTGCTGGGGAGACATTTAAATCCGTGCCGTCGCTGGTGCCTGCAAGAGCGCCGGTAAGCGAGAAGTCAGTTGTCCCTCCGAGCGCGTTGCCTGAGCCGCCGGCATAGGCATAGACAGCGCCGCCCCCACCCGAGGGCGTCGCACACGTGGGCGCCGCATTGTCGTTCAGCGCGTTGACAAACTGGTTCGCTGGGCAGCTACCTACGCCGCTGGCGGCTGCGATCGTCACCGGCGATGGCGAAGTGGCTGACGTGGATCTCAAGAATCCCACGGCCGGGGCGGATGGCAGCGTCAAGAAGTAAGCTGTGGGCACGCTCGTAGGCGCTTGGAAACCGGCTGAGTTGGCTGTAGGTGTCTGCGCATTGCCCTGCACCAAGCTGATGGAGCCCGCGCCCGGCGCCCCAGAGGAAATACTTCCGGGGAACGCAGTGGAGACGGTTCCGGTAGAACCGGAATGGGTCAACGTCAGGGTGCTTGCCCCGTTGGTCCCGTTCCCGAGAACATTCTGGATCGTCCAGTTGTCGGTCGCGGTCGCAGCGCCGTTCCAGTACTGCCCGCTGAGGTTCCAGATGGGCGAGCTTTGGGCGGCACCGCTTGTAGCTGCGGTGGTGTTGGCCCAGGCCCAGTTGACGGCGCTGGTGTGGTTGAAACTCGTCGTGAATCCGGCCATGGCAAGAGTGAGACTTGCCGTGGGATTGATCAGAGCAGACCAGGCGCTACTCCCACCACTAGCTGGGGTGGCCCACGTGCCATCCCCGCGCCAGAACGTGGTGGCCGACGCCCCGGTGCCACTCCCCAGATTGGTGACGCCCAGGTTTCCTGTGACTCCTCCGTTGCCGCTGGCCGCCAGATTGATCGCAGGAATATCTGCGCCAACCAGAGCACGGAAGGTGGGCGCCGCGGCTCCTCCGCTTGAGGGTCCGCTGAAAACCGTGTTCGCGCTTTGGTTGGCGAATGCTCCCGTCAACGTGCCGGAGGTCGTCACCGGAGAGCCAGTCACGCTGAAGATCGCAGGGAGCGCCAAGCCGATACTGGTTACCGTTCCACCGCCCACGCCCGCTGCGCCGATGTCGAATGGATACAAGAAGGTGTTGACCAGCGGGCCTGCCGTGTTGGAGCCAGGAACCGCCGCGCCACCCGTCACGCGAGAGTTGTTGGTGAAGCCACCGATAAAAGTTGAACAGGCGTTGCCTGTTGGAGTGGACAAAACAGTCCTGTTATCTGCCGCGCCTCCGCCGTTGCAGGTTGTTGAATTGAACGTCTGCAGCGTTTCCGTGCCGGCGGCGCCGCCCACAGCGGAAATATAAACTCGGTAGCCCGGTGGCTGGCCGCTTGCGCCGTAGCCTCCCGGCACGGCAGTGATTTGTCCAGTAGAGGTAGAACAAGTCGCGGTGGTTCTGGCTACCAGGGTTTCGCCGCCCGCATAGTTGACGGCAGTAGCGGAAACTTGATAAGTGCCGGCTGCGTAGCTCCCGCCTGTAGTGGTGCAACTGGCATTCGTAGAAGTCAGAGGAGAAAGCAAGGCGGCAGTGGCTAGCACGCGCCCGATCACCTGTCCCGAGGTCGGGTAGGCCGAGCCGGCATCGTGGACCGCTCCGGCCTGGGTAGAGCTCAAAGTCATGTAGTCGCCGGCGACCGTAGCGTTGTCGCTCAAGCAATTGGCCTGCCCCAGGACGGCAATCTGGACTCGGCCCGTGGTTCCTTGTCCGGCAACCACGCAGCCAAGAGCACCGCGGGTGTCTGTAGTGGTTGTCAGGATGGCAGTCGAGGGCGCACCAGTCGGCTTGACGGCTACCCCCACGAAGGTGCCGGTGGCAGCTTCGTTCGGCAATTCCAGCACTGCGGGAAACGCAGTAAGATCGAGCGCGAATGGCTGGTCGCCGCCATTGGCGAGACCTGGAGAGCCTTTCGGACCGTTTACATTCGTAAGCCCGCCAAGCAGTACGGCTGTGCCGGCCACATCCGTCCACGGCTTGCCGCTGTTCTGCCGGTTATTAATCAGCGAAATCGGCTGCGTCGGAGCAGGCGACGTGACCTTGATTATGCTGGCTCCGCTGGGCGAGCCAGTGAATTCGTTGCCCATGAATGTGAGCGCAGTGCCGCCTTGGACAGTGACCGGCGGCTGAGTGGTGCCGCCATTGGCAACGAGGAAGGAATTCAACACCACGCCTGCATTTATCTGGTCGAGAAGCAAGCCGGTTTGAAAGGCGGTATCGGCGGCCTCGAAGTCGATATTCAGATAACTGATCTTGGGATTCGGCCCGGTACTGCCGGCGCCTATGAAGCTCGCCGGGATCACCGTGCCCTGGACAATGCCGAACAACATGTGCTCGAAGACACCCGAGGGGAAAAGGACAAAGAGCGGATAGGCGTTGCTGCCGCTGAAGTTAAGATGCTCAGCGCGTGTGATGCCTCCGGAGAGAAGCAGCCCATAGCGCCCGTTTGCGCTGACGCCTACATCCCTGAAATCGGCCAGAAAACTGCAAGGCGCTAGAAATACGCCGTTGTGACCGGAGCTGATGGAAACATCCTTCATCTCTGCCAGATTCCCACCCGTTTCCAAGTAGACGCCATCGGAGCCGCTCAAGGTCATCTGCGCGATTTGAAAAGCGACCGGCGGGGGGCAATCGTTGTGCAGCGGCAGATAAACAGCCTCATTGGGCTTGTCGTCCACACCCGTGCGCCCTACCGTGAAGTTGCTACCTGATGGCTGGTTGTCGAAGTTGAGTTGGACGAGGGTGTTTGCGTCCGCCGCGCCCCACTTGGCCGTGGGTGCGGTGAAATTCGCGGTGTAGCGCGGGGCATTACTCAGCCGCACCCCGTCGATGAAACCGTGAGCGGCTGAGTTGATTGACCCACCCTCTCCGAAGAATCCCTCTTCGCGCCCTACATGGACCATTTCGGTTAGAGCTTGGGTGATTGTGCCTGTGGCGGCCGAGCTGGCCTGCTGAGTGCCATTCAGGAAAAGGCGC
>Ga0209154_1001782_pt1 | contig 12395 bp, 10 predicted proteins | sample GraSoiAngelo_121_FD_185878 | JGI IMG/M metagenome (GOLD analysis project Ga0209154, IMG submission 185878) | Grasslands soil microbial communities from the Angelo Coastal Reserve, California, USA - 14_0919_12_20cm (SPAdes) (version 2) | ecosystem: Environmental > Terrestrial > Soil > Grasslands ... | reverse complement strand
GACCATCCGCGACCACGCCTCGGCATTGGAGATTTTAAGGCGCGGACTGCGCCTAAGGACCGAAACGCCTGCGATAGCTGGCGTGGCCCTTGAAGCCCCTAGCTTTAGCTATGGGGCGTAAGTCACTGCCGCCATAGATGACCATTTTTTTTAAAAGGCGACGACCTGTTGCGCCTGGTGTTCATCGCCTGCCATCCCGTGCTCTCGACCGAAGCCAGAGTTGCCCTGACCCTGCGCTTGCTGGGGGGCTTGACCACCGAGGAAATTGCTCGGGCATACCTGATCGCGGAAACCACGATCGCCCAACGAATCGTTCGGGCGAAGCGCAATCTAGCCGATGCGCACGTTCCCTTTGAGGTCCCTCGTGCAGCCGAGTTCACCTCGAGGCTGACCTCGGTGCTGCAGGTCATCTACCTCATCTTCAATGAGGGTTACTCAGCAACCTCAGGCGACGACTGGATAAGGCCGGCGCTGTGTGAAGATGCGCTACGTCTGGGCCGCATTCTGGCCGAACTGGTGCCGAAGGAACCCGAGGTGCACGGCCTGGTGGCGTTAATGGAAATCCAGGCATCGCGTTCGCGGGCTCGCGTGGGCGCATCGGGAGAACCCATCCTGCTTCTCGATCAGGACCGCGCACAATGGGACCAGTTGCTGATCCACCGTGGTCTTTCGGCGCTTGATCGGGCCGAGCAGCTTGGCCGGAAACGTGGCCCGTATGCAATCCAGGCGGCGATCGCCGCCTGTCATGCGCGGGCCGCTACCCCGAAAGATACTGATTGGGCGCGCATCGTGGCTTTCTACGACGAGCTGGCGGAAATTGCACCGTCCCCGGTCGTTGAGCTGAATCGTGCGGTTGCCGTCGGCATGGCATCGGGTCCGGCAGCGGGCCTCGAACTAGTCGATCCCCTGCGCGATGATCCTGTACTTCGAGCCTACCATCTGCTGCCGAGCGTCCGTGGCCACCTGCTTCAGAAGCTCGGCCGCCTCGAAGAGGCTCGCGCGGAGTTCACCAGAGCAGCATCCATTGCGCGCAACAGACGCGAACGCCACTTGCTCCTGGAGAGAGCCCGGGCCTGCGGCAACGACCTAATGAAATGAACAAGACGCCTTCAGGCCAAATAGCGCGGCCTCCCAAGCGCCCGGTCCGCTACCTGAGTGCAAGGTCTCAGCTGCTCGGGCATAAGGAACCCTACTGGAGCGAACTCGCAAGCCTCGAGAATGGGGCGTTGGCATGCTGCCCGATAAACCGGATGGTGCCGATCACGAGAGTGAGAATCGTGGCCAGCATTGCCGCCCATGATCAATCGCTCCACACCAGTCGCGGACGACGCCTTTCAGCGTGAGCATTTGTCGTCCTGCCAGCTAGGGAATCGCGAGGAACACTAAGCAGAGCCGGAGACCAAGCCCAGCAGGAACTGTTGAAGCTGAGTTAACCTCTTACCCGAACTTCAATCTTTACACGTCTCACGTCACCCAGGATCATCTCTAGCGCTGCACGTCCAGTTCTGTAAACTTCGCCGTGGTTGTTAAATCGGTGGCATGCGACGTCAGAAGCCACACAGGGTTACTCACTTGAGTCCAGAGCCTTCAACAATCGTTACGTAACGATCGATGGGGAGGTCGGTGAAGTTTTCCATCTGCCCACTGGGTTGCGGCCATCGAATCTCTAACCGGTCAATCCTTGTGCGTTTGCCGACGCCTTCTTCGAAGTCGCAGAATTGGGATCCCTGATACCTTACGAGCGGCCTGCAGTCAATTACTTATTGCTGACATTGCCGGAATCGAACAGACTTCCCCATGTTCGTATGTGCAGATTCGTAGCCGATTGAAATGGGACCGTAAGTTTTCGCATTTGGGCATCGTAATGATAGTCTGCTCCCTCGCGCAAGGCGACTCCATTTCTGGTCACGCCGCCCGGATTTGTGCAGTAAACCTCCAGAGTGCCGTTCACGCCCAAGTCGCCAAAGTCGATTCCCAGTTCGGTACCTACAGAGGCGACGGTGATCTTCTGGACGCCGCTGCCCGTGAAATAGGTGAATTGACTCGACAGCTTAGTAGACGGAAACACCTCGATTCTCAATTTCGGACCCCAGTTGTTTTCCCAGTTGTTGTTGAGCCTAACGATATTGCCCCGCGGGATGATGGCTCCTGCACGTGCAAACAGAGGAATAGTGTCCAGCGGGGCGGCCGCCGTAATCGTAGCTTCGCCCTGGTAGACCGTGCGCTTGTCGTCGTAGTTTATCCACCTGCCGGCCGGCAGGTAGACTGTTCTATCGGCAGCCTTGGGCTCAGTCACTGGCGCTACAAGAATATCGTTCCCGTAAAGGTACTCATCCCACAGGTCCGCGAGTTTGTTATCGCTGGGGAAAGCAAACACCAGGGCCCGCATGACCGGCATACCGGTCTGCGTGGCTTGGTACATGTAGGACCGCGTGTAGGGGATTAGATCGTGGTGCACCGAGGCATACACTCTCGCGATGCCGACCAGTTCATCGTCATAGTCGTCCCACAGCGTCCGCTTGGGCCCGAGGAGTACCTCCATCATCGGACTAAAGGCGCTGAATTCCAACCAGCGTGCCAATAACTCCTTGTCTTTTTCTGCGGGCGCAAAGTAGCCTCCGGTATCGGAGCCCCACATTGGGAAGTTCATAGCCCCGGCGCGAAGCCCGTTCTTGATGGAGACCTGTAGCCCGGAAAAGCTAGACCAGGTATCACCATTCCAAACGGCAGTATATTTTCGGCTGGTGTCGTTGACATTCCGCGAGAAGGTGAAGTAATCGGCACCGTAGGCTGCGCTCAGCCCTTCGGCCGCCAACTTGGGAAAGAGAACTGCCTGTTCGTTCTGGAACGAGTCCGGCATTTCGTTCTCCTCCCCACGATCGATCTTGTAACCCTTGATGCCAAGGCGAACGTAGGCGTTTAAGTTATCTGCCAACCAGTTGTAAACTTCGGGTCTTCGAATATCGGCGGCCGGCCATTTCAAAGGGAACAGGTAGCCTTTGGTAGAACCTTCCTGAAACAGACGGCTTGAACACCGGTTCGCAATCCACAGAAGAAGATTCATGCCGCGCACGTTCAGATCACGAATCATCTTCGGCGGGTCGGGAAAAGACGAGTCAAAATCCATGTTTCCCCAACCCAAGTCTCCCGATCCAAAAGGCCTGTCCAGCCAAATTGCGCCAGCCGGTATGTGCAGCGCACGCAACCGGTCGGCATCTTGAATCACTTTTTCTTGAGAGTTCGCAACCCCCCGCAGATCCTCGTGCTCGTCGTCTCTCCACCAAATACTGCCGAACGCCCATGTGGGTGGCATGAAGGCGGGTCCGGCGATATCGTTATATAAGCTCAGGATCTTGGCGTAGGAAGGCCCGTAGATGATGTCATACTTAAGTTTCGAATCTCTGAACGAGAAGCCAGTCTTGCCTGCTTGAGCGATTGCGTAACGCCCTTGCGCGAGAGTCTCTGCATAAATGCCATACTTCTTTGAGGTCATGTAAAAAGGAGCTCGCGCACTCGCGTGGTGAACGTAGAGCTGATTCCCGAGGCCAAGAAATTCTCGATCCGCACCTCGGTTATCAAGGTTTCCCCCGAAGGGATACTCCCAGATGCCGTAATAGTGCTCACCCTGGTCGTTGAACTCTTCGGAAATCTGATCCGGAGTTGCCTTTCCATAGGAGATGAGCACTTGTAATACCTGAGGCTTAAGAAATCTGAAGCTCACCTCCGCCCGGTCGGGCGTCCCGAGAGGCAGGGGATATCTCCCCGCGAGTTCGAGCCCTAGCCTGGCGCGCAAAGTGTCGGCGGTCTTATTGATATCGGTTGCGTCTGTGACGGGATAAAGTTCCACGCCGAAGGTCAACGCCGTGCCACTCTCTGAAATCAGCACCTCGCCGGTGGATCGCTCCAGCACTCGATACGAGTACGGACTCGTGCTCACTTCAAGGCGCAATGCGGAGGACTCCAGAGTCTCTACCGCCATGCAGATCTCTGAACCTGCGACCGTGGTGATGAGCAGAAGTACTAGGCGCGTCCAACACCGGAAGGTTGTTTCCATGAGGTGCTCGCAGGAAAGGAGCTGCAATCTGGCGTTCCGGAAGGTCATCAGTGTTTTGCCGAGCCCGCAGTGCATGCCGCCTGGACCTCACAGTTGCCTGATCTAGGGCGACAACCCTGATGTTGGTTTTTGGTAAAGTGAGCCATGGCCGCGAACGATAGGCAGCAAGGCGCGGAGTGTCAAACCGGAAATATTCAAGAAAAAGTTTAACAACACTAAAGAAAGCGTGAGAGGTTAAAGCGACCGCCAGGGGGCCGCTCGTTTACCTTCAGTGTGCTGCACAGTTCATTTTCGGGAAAACGCAAAATGGATATCCATCAACTCAAGCTGTTCCTCGCCGTTATGGAGTCTTCCAGCATGACCAGCGCGGCCGAAAAAGTTCATCTGTCACCCGGCGCCGTCAGCCTCCAGCTCCACAATCTTGCGGACGAACTGCACACAGAACTCTTTGTGCGCTCTGGAAAAAGGTTGATTCCGACTCCGGCTGCATCGCGCCTTGGCGAGCATGCCAAGGACCTGGTTAAGCGCATGGAGCAAATCCAGCAGGAGTTTGAGAATGAGCTCTCCAAAGATGTGCGGCCGTTTCATTTTGCTACCGGCGTCACCACGCTGATTTACCAGCTTGGCCGCCCCCTTAGGCAACTACGAAAGCAGTATCCCAACGCACAGATCAGGGTGACGGTGGGTGTGACGGAGGAAATTGTCGCCGGTTTGCACGATCGGCGTTTCGATTTGGGCCTGATCTCGTTGCCAGTTTGCGAAGAAAACCTCACGATGCTGCCGTTGTTCGAGGAGGAGCTGCTGGTGCTGCGTCCGTCGGCAAAAAGCGTGGGCGGCAGCCACGTTGCACTGATGAAAGCTCCCGAGCTGGCTCGGGCTCCTTTCCTGCTCTATCCCAAGCGCAGCAACATGCGGCAAGTCATCGATAAATTTTTTCAAGACATTAATGTGATCCCGCGGGTGGTCATGGAAGCAGCCGATACCGAAGCCATCAAGAGTCTGGTGGAGGCAGGGTTCGGCTACTCGATACTCCCCGAACATGCATTGCGGAAGCGGAACAGGTTTTTCCAAACTTTTCGAGTGGAAGGACATCGCTTGAGCAGAACCTTAGCGCTTGCGATGGCACGCACCGACTATCCTCGCAAGCTGACCAGATCGATTGCGGAATCTCTCCAGAAACTTCTTTTGGAGTAGGAGGGTTCTTGCCGCGGATCAGTGGGCAACAGAGCTTGCCACGTGTGTACCCGTCCATTTTTCGAAATTTGAGCGAAACAGGCGGTCCACATCACGCTGGATAAGCTGGCGGGTGATAGCGCGGCCATCGCGGGCGAGCAGTCGGTATGACTCTGCCAGGACGCACGCCAGAGTGGCGCGGGTATTTCGCCATTTGTAAATGACCTGCTCCAGCACCCGCGCATCGGAATGTTGCGGGATGAAACTGGTGCCCAGCATTTCTATTCGCTCACGAGTGATCTCTTTCACGATGGAAGGATTATTTAGGAACCACCAGCACCCGAAGGGCATAAGATTATTGAATTTTCTTGCGTAGACACAGAGTTCGTGCTGGTTCTCACGGCTAAGCAGACTCACCAAGAAGCGGTTCTCAGGAAAATGTCGGCATAAGCTCTCCACCGAACGGAGATTTGCTTTGCCCACCGCATCGCCCGCCAGGCGGATCCGGGGATTAACCTGGTAGCGAACCCCAATCATGAGAGAGAGCGGCAGGTTGAATTCGCGGCACGAAGGGAGAACAGCCTGGCTTAGAATTCTGCTCTGGACCGTCTCCTCCGGGAATTGGAAGCTGTCGGGCAGCGAAACTGCCATGTACACGGGGCGCATACGCTGGTACCAGTCCGACAGGAATCGCCGGATCCCAACCAATGTCCTTCCCGAGGCATCGCCTTCAACGGCATAGCCCTGCTCGGCCAAGGTCTGCCAATGCGCCGGCCAGTCTCGGACGATGCGGTCCAGACGCAGCACGGCGTGGAATTGGGGGTGGGCTTCGTAACCGTTCATCCAGATGCGCTGTTCCTCAGAATGCAACGGATCATTCGTCATTGCCACCGTGCTCACACCTGCCATCTGGAGCACTCTTGTAATGTGCGCGTCGATGTTCTGAGCGTAAAAAAACGATCGCGCCTCTTCCAATCCACTACTCTCGGTGGGCAAGTCGAAGGCTCGTAGAACAGCAATAATGCCCCGCGTTGCTTCCGAGATGGGGCTGTTTTCAACGAACAACGCTCGCCAGATCGCCTCCGCCCTTTCCTTCTTGGAGAGTTCCCAATAGCGCTCGGGTGACATGTCGGCCGAGCGGAAGAATTCCGCTTCCAGGTAATGGTAGGTCAGCAGTTCGTCGATTCCCCATAACCCCAGATTGCCGAAAGCGGGGGCGAACAGGTGGGTATGGATGTCGATGAATTCCGTGGAACGCAGAACGTCTTCGACAGTGGATTGGATCTGAGCGACCGGGAGCCCATCCGGACTCGAGGTGCCGTCACCAGAACCTGAATTTACGACTGATCTGGTTTCCATTCCCCTGCCTGCATCTGTGGCTCAGCCGACTGGGATCTAAGGCCAGAAGCCCCAGCCATAACCTCGGGCGCCAAAGCTTGCTAACTCTTCGACTAGGAGAAGCGTGCGATAGCCTAAGCGTCGCGCAATATATAGGGGTCAGTTGCAGGGTTGTCAAATCAAGAGTGATAAACGATTGCTTTAAAAAGACTCAACGCCGCGGCGGCCCTCACCCTTTATAATCGTGCGCCCAGTGGCGGTCGATGAGGGAATGTGGAATGGGTCATCCTGGGCTCGATCTCACAAACAAAACTGCCGTAGTGATCGGAGGTACCAGCGGCATCGGGCTGGCGCTGACCAAAGCCCTGGCCCAAGCGGGAGCAAACGTGGTCCCGTCCGGTCGCCGTGCCGAGCTCGTGCAAAATGCTGCCTTAGCAGTGGAAGCCCTCGGTTGCTCGTCCCTGGCTCAGATTTGTGATGTCACTGACAGCGCCAGTCTCGATCGGCTCTTGCAGTCAGTTTGCAGAAAGTTCGGGAGTGTGCAGATTCTTGTGAACTGTGCCGGCCGGACGAAGCGGATGCCCACGCTTGAATTTCCGGAATCAGAATGGGCGGGAATTCTGGAAACCAATTTGAACGGAACCATGCGTGCCTGCCGCGTCTTTGGCCGGCACATGATCGAACGGCGCTATGGACGTATCATCAACATCGCTTCGCTGGGGTCCTTGCTTGGTCTTTATGAGGTTGCTGCATACTGCGCAAGCAAAGCCGGTGTAGCCGCACTTACCCGATGTCTGGCTGTCGAGTGGGCCCAGTCCGGCGTATGCGTAAATGCGATTCTGCCCGGCGTCTTGCGTACTGATCTGAATGCCGAGTTGCTGGACGGAACCGAACGCGGGCGCGAATTCCTGCTGCGCACGCCGATGCACCGCTTCGGACGACCGGACGAGCTTGCCGGTGCCGCCGTTTTTCTCGCATCCGATGCCGCCAGCTTTGTGACCGGCCACTTGTTGGTAGTGGATGGAGGTTTCCTGGCGAGCGGGGTCAATCAGTAAGATTTCGTCACACTGCCTGGACGACCCTGCCCACCGCCGCATGCTCGACCATCGGCAGATTCCCGCGGGCACAATGGCCAATTTCTGCTATTCGAGTAGGTTTTGGCCACCCCGAACAACAATCAAGACGCAGATGACCCAGCGAGACCGGCCCACTGGAAAAAGCGCGTGGGCAGACTGGCGAGCTACAAACATTGAACCCGAAATGTCGCGAAGTTCGGGGGAGCATGCGTTTTTATTGAGAGTGCCTAAAATCGAAGCCCAGTTTTTATAAGTTGACACCTCGTAAGCAACCTACTTACTCTCCTATCTCCGTGAAATCGCTTTCGATAGAGTGGCTTTCTCGGGTGAGAGCCCCTTTGAGATAGCAATCCATTTCAGGAAGCTCGGCGCGCCATGAATATTTCTCGATGGGTCGTGATTACGGCGTTACCCGCCTGTCTCGCATTGTGCTCTACCGCGTCAGCGCAGACCGCGGCTGCTCATTCAGCCACTCAGTTGGCCCAGACGCCGCCGATGGGTTGGAATAGTTGGAACAACTTCGGCTGCAATGTGAGTGAGCAACTCATCCGGGAGACTGCGGATGCCATGGTGAGCAGCGGCATGCTGGCGGCCGGCTATCACTACGTGAACATCGATGACTGCTGGCAGGTCAGCCGCGCCGCTGACGGTACGATCGTCGCCGATCCCGCCAGATTTCCCTCCGGCATCAAAGCTCTCGCCGACTACGTACACAGCAAAGGCCTTAAGCTTGGCGTCTACACGGACGCCGGCCGCCTTACCTGCGAAAAGCGCCCGGGAAGCCTGGATCACGAACTCCAGGACGCGAAAACCTACGCGGCATGGGGAGTGGACTACGTTAAGGTTGATTGGTGCCATTCCGAAGGACTTGATCCTGAAGTGCAATATGCGAAATTTCGTGACGCCCTGGCGCAGGCAGGACGGCCCATCGTGTTCAGCATCTGCAATTGGGGGGTAAAGGCGCCTTGGAAGTGGGGGCCGGCGACGGGCAATCTGTGGCGAACCACGGGCGATATCAGCGACCACTACGACCGCATGTCGGTGATCGGATTTTCCCAGAACGGCCTGGAGAAATTCGCTGGCCCGGGACACTGGAATGATCCCGATATGCTCGAGGTGGGCAATGGCGGCATGAAGCCTGACGAATACCGCACCCACATGGCCCTGTGGGCTCTGCTGGCCGCTCCGCTTTTGGCCGGGAATGACGTCAGGAACATGACCCCTGAGACGAAGGATATTCTCATGAATCGCGAGGTCATTGCCGTAGATCAGGACCCGAAGGGTGTTCAGGGGCACCGGATTTGGGAGGAAGGCCCGCTGGAAATCTGGGTGAAGCCGCTGGCTGATCGAAGCCAGGCTGTGGGTCTGTTCAATCGAGGCGAATCCGTACTCAACATGACCCTGAACTCGAAAGCGCTGGGCCTGACGGGTCCGGCCAAGTTGCGCGACCTTTGGCAACACCAGGATCTTGGCCCGGTCGAAGACTCGTACACCTCCGAAGTTCCGAAACATGGCGTGATGATGTTAAGAGTGTCGCAATAGCCTTGGGCATGGGTCGAGCGAATCCAGAGGTGCCGATGCTGTGGTGTGCCTCAGCCGGTGGTGAAGCTCCGGGCAAACACGCTGTCGCAACGTCTCCACCAAAGTCATGCCCAGTTGAGGGTGAGTCTTGCGTCACCTGCCATATGCCAAAGGTGGAACTACCCGGCGCACATTTCAAGTTCACCGACCACCGCATCCGCATCACGCGACCGGAGACCGATGCCCCTACTAGACGGACTAGTAGGCTGCGGAAAAATCACGAATTGCTGACCCGCTTAGACGGCGATGGTTGGATCAACGACTCCGGCAGTGTGCCCTAAGAAGAACTTCATTTCCACAGCGGAACCGTGATAGCCACTTGGTCATGCGAGGGCACGACCCGCGGCAAGCCACAATGTTGAACTACATTTCATCCGAGGAACGAATGGCGCACGATCACCCGCTCGCGCCTTTCGAGCGGCTGCGTCCGTTCAGTATCCCAGTTGCTTATCGACGATATTCAGTAGAGTTTCTCCGCGACGAAATCTCTCCAGCTGAGCAAGGAAGAATCGCATGGCGTTGTCGAGCCAGTCGGGAGTGTGGTCCGCACAATGCGGGGAAAGTAAAACGTTTTCCAGAGTATAGAACGGATGGCCGTTGGGCAGCGGCTCTTCATCGAAGACATCCAGGGCAGCGCCTTTGATTCTCTTCTCAGAGAGGGCTTTGATCATTGCACCTTCGCTGACTACGGGCCCTCGGCCGATGTTGATCAGTACTGCGTTTTTCTTCATGACTGCGAATTCCGCCTCGCCAATCAGACCGTGAGTTTCCTCGTTCAAAGGTGCCGCTACCACGACATAATCGCAACGCGGAAGCATTTCAAGGCGCTGATTCGATCCGTAGATCTGGTCGACAACCGGATCGTGTTTGTACTGTAGGGATATGTGTCGCTTCAGTCCGAGGACAGTCATACCCAGTGCGCGGACCCTGGCGGCAACTGCACTTCCGATATCGCCGTATCCGACAATGCCCACGGTTTGGCCAGAAGCCATTGTTACGTTAAACGGCTCCCACAAACCGGTCATTTGGTTGCGAATCATGCGGCGAAAGTCCTTGGCGAAGTATAGGATCGCCGCCAAGGCAAACTCGCCGAGCGACGGGCTAAAGACACCACTGCCGTTTGTAAGCGTAACGCCGCTGGCGATCAACTCGGGGAACAGCGTCCGCTCCAGACCGGCCGAACGCGAATGGATCCAACGCAAACGGTGCGATATCAGGAACACTTGGCGAATCAGAGAAAGACGGCCTGACCAGTTTAGAATGACCTCAACCTCGGCTGCGACCTGCTCGAAAGCGCGCGCTGAGTCTCCGACCACGATTGTTGCAACCTGACGCAACTCGTCTTCGAGCGGCAAATACGATTCGCCAGGAGCAGTCAACACCAGAATCGGCCTCTCGTTCATGACATTAACGGCAGGAGGGATCTCCTACCCGGGACTCGATGCCAACCGCAAGCATCAGGATTGCCGCCACCAAAAAACTGCCGACCAGACACAGAAGACCTGCACTGAAGGATCGCGTTCGCGCAACCAAGGATCCGATAACGAGCGGACCGACGAAGCCGCCGAGGTTGCCTACGGAATTGATCAAGCCAATCGATGCAGCCGCCGCTGACTTGCTCAAGAACTCAGTCGGTACTGCCCAGAAAGCCGGATGGAATGCATAGTATGCGGCGCCCACCAGGATGAAAGAGACCAGTGCGAGCGCCAAGGCTTGTCCAGAGCGGATGGCAAGAAAGAGAAACAAACCACTTAACAAAAGCGGGATGGCTGCATGCCAACGCCGCTCCCGGCTACGGTCCGAATGCCACCCGTTCATCTGTTGGGTTAAGAAGCCTGCCAAGTAGGGCAGAGCAGCGAGCAGAGTAACTCGCAGATCGCTCTGTCCGGATAAGCGTTTCAGCATGGTGGGAAGCCAAAATGCGATTCCGTAGTTTCCCGCTACCGCAAAGAAGTAGCAGAAGGTAAGCAGAATAACATTACGATGACGCAACGCTCGCCAGACGCTGTACGAGCCCAGGGTATGTTTCTCGCGTTGCTCTTGCTCAAGTCGTATCGTGATCCATTGGCGCTGGTTTGGGGAGAGCCACTCTGCCTGATGTGGCCAGTCCGTCAGGTAGAAGACGGTGATCACGCCAAGAACAATCGCAGGCAGTCCCTCGAGGATGAAGAGCCACCGCCAGCCTCTCAGACCTAGCCAATGCAGTCCCAGTAGTAAACCTGCCAGCGGCGAGCCGATAACATAGGAGAGCGGCATAGCCGCATAGAAGGCGGCGATGGCCTTGGCGCGGTCGGTGTTCCGAAACCAATGCGTCAGGTAAACAATGACCGCGGGGAAGAAGCCGGCCTCTGCAGCACCTACTAGGAATCGCACCAGATAAAACGCCCGAGCGGTGTGGATGAACGCCATCAGCACGGTCAAGACTCCCCACGAGAGCATAATTCGAGCAATCCAGCGACGTGCGCTCCAATATTCGGCAATCAACGCGCCAGGTATTTCCAGCAAAAAGTAGCCAACAAAGAAAATGCCGGCGCCAAGACCCATCGCACGTTCGTTCAATCCCAAGTCGCCGGGCATCTGGAGAGCGGCAGCGCCGACATTCATGCGGTCAAGAAAGGCCACGATGTAAAGTGCGAATAGAAAGGGTAATAAGCGGCGGGCAATGCGGCGCCTGGTCCGCAGAGAAATATCGTCAGGGCTGGCAATCAATGGGTTCGGAGTTCCTTTGTCGATGCCCGGCTTGAGCATGGAGCGTTTTGGAAACCTCGCAAAAATGACCTGTCAGGTTTACTTTGCTTGGCTGACCGCGGCAGCGATGGCTTCCCCCAAATCCTGAGTAGACGCACGGCCGCCAATATCGGGAGTGCGAATTTTGGAATCTGCTAAAGTGAGCGAAATGGCCTTCTCAACTGCATCGCCAACATCCCATGAGCCGAGGTGTCTCAGCATTGGGGCACCGGACCAAATCTGGCCTATGGGATTGGCAATTCCTTTTCCAGCCATGTCCGGGGCAGAACCGTGAACCGGCTCAAACATCGAGGGGTACTCTCTTTCCGGGTTGAGATTCCCCCAGGGGGCGATTCCGATTGACTCAACGCCAGCAGGACCGAGATCGGAAAGAATGTCTCCGAATAGATTCGATCCGACCAACACGTCGAACCAGTTCTTCATCA
>Ga0209154_1001781_pt1 | contig 12402 bp, 2 predicted proteins | sample GraSoiAngelo_121_FD_185878 | JGI IMG/M metagenome (GOLD analysis project Ga0209154, IMG submission 185878) | Grasslands soil microbial communities from the Angelo Coastal Reserve, California, USA - 14_0919_12_20cm (SPAdes) (version 2) | ecosystem: Environmental > Terrestrial > Soil > Grasslands ... | reverse complement strand
TAGCCTATCTGGCCTAGGTCGACTTCTATCCGGTTTCCGGCGGGTTTTGTTTTGCCCTGTTCGGATAGCGTCTGGAGGTTCTGGCTTAGCTGGTCTATGTTGATGGCTCGTTGGTGTTTTGGGTTGATGGGTGTGAAGCCTGTTTTTCCGATCTCCCAGCCGTACCGTATGACGCTGCTCCATCGGTGGCGTTTCCATCCTGCGTTGCCGTGTCCTCCTTGCATTCCGCTGTCGCGGTGTTGTCCGGATCGTCCCCAGCCGTGGCACCGGCTACCGCGTAATCGTCTCGTTTTTCTTCGCCGGGTGGCCATAGGGACATTGTTCCTGTTAGCTTGGATAAGTAGGGTTTGTGTGGGGTTCCGGGGCGGGGTTCAATTAAACATTGCCCGGTTTTGATGGGCTTGGTTGATTGGCGAAAGCCAATTAGGGGCGTCGTTTGGGTTTGGGTCTTTGCGGGAGCGGGCCTGGTGTTTGCGGGAGTCCGCCTTGTTATGGGGGCGGCTCGTGTTGCCAAGCCAGGTCAAAGAGACCCGTCGACTGTAAGGGGTCTTGGACGCGCAGGCCTGAGGCGCCTGTCCCGTAGGGGTTCGTGGGTTCAAATCCCACCTCCCGCACCATAACGGTTCTGAGCACGTAAAGTGTGAAGGAGTTTTTTTATTTTCAGATACCCCCGGGGGGGCGAGAAATAGTTAGTAGAAAAAAGAAAGATAAGATCTGGATATGGACATGATGAATCTGCATGGTTCGGGTTCTATGGACCCATGTCTCTGTGAGGCTTAGCTGGCCGACTTTGTTATCAGCTCGTCCAGCTGGAAGCTTCTGAATGTGGAAAGGGTGGACCCGCTGGGTGGAGGCCTGACATTCACCGCGAAGCCCCCGGAGCTCTTAGCATGGCTTGAGTCCCCGCCATAAGAGCCGGTTATCAGCTGTTTGCCTGTAACGGTCGGAGTGTATGACACTGAGCAGGTCGCCATTTTCGGAGCATTCCCCGCCGCGAGCGTACAGGTCGCGGATGCGGGATTGAAGGTTCCCGCGCTGTTAGTGGTGAAAGTCACTGTCCCGGTCGGAACGGTAGGACTCGTCGAATTGTCCGTTACTTTTGCGGTGCAGGTCGTGGGCGCATTGACCAAGACTGATCCCTGCGAGCAGCTGACAAGGGTCTTCGTCGAGTGGAGCGATGGTGGAACCGTGGAGCTAACGGCCAGGTTGAAGCTGCCAGTGCTCCCGGAGTGGGTTGGATCGCCATTGTAAGAGCTAGTGATAAGGTGGTGGCCTGTGACTGTGGGAGTGTAGGATATGTTGCAGCTTGCCGTTGCTACTATTGTTCCTGCTGCCAGAGTACAGGTGGCGGAGGCGGGAGTAAACGTACCTGTCGAGTTAGTCGTGAAGCCGACTGTCCCTGTCGGCGTCGTCGCACCAGATGGTGATGTATCAGTGACGGTGACCGTGCATGTTGTCGGCGAACTTATAGTCACGGTATTCGGTACACAGGAGATACTGGTGTTGGTAGAGTTCAATATCGCAGGGGTAACGTTGATTGTTGTGCTTCCCTGGCTACCGGAGTGTGTGCTATCACCGCTGTAGGTGGCAGAAATGGAGAGTTGCCCAGTCGCTGTGGGTGTTATGGTAATGGAACATGTTGAGTCTGGGTTTGGGTCGCTGTTACTGTGGGACAGTGTGCATGTTCCGCCAGGTGCGAACGTGACCGTGCCAGTGGGTATGCTGGCAGTGCCAGCAGCCCCATCTGCGACTGTTGCAGTACATGCTGTGGCCTGGTTGACGGCGACGCTGGGCGGTGTACAGGCGACGGTGACCGTTGGCATACGGAGACTGGTTGCAAGGGCAGTAACTCCCGAGCTTGTCGAATGTGTATGGTCTCCGCTGTACAAGGTAGAAACATCGATCGTGCCTGATGCTACGGGGACTATGCTGATCGAGCAGGTCGCGGAGGAGGAATTGACCCCCGCGAGCGTACAGACTCCACCCGGAGTAAACGACATTGTCCCAGTTGGTGTTGTGGGAGCTGCGATCGTGTCCGTCACGGTGGCAGTGCATGTGCTGAGCTGGTCTATGGTCACGGGGTTCGGAGTGCATGATACTGTTGTCGTTGTCGTGTCGAGTGGAACAGTCTCGACATTGACGGGGAAGGTGCCAGTGCTCGTGTCGTGGCTTGCGTCTCCGCTGTAGCTCGCTGTAATGGTATCAGTTCTCGCGGTCGTTCCGGTGGGAGTGTAAGTTACCTGGCAGGTTGCAACCTGTTGACTGAGCGTACAGGGCGAGCCAATGAACGTTCCCGGACCACTACTCGTGAAGGCTACTGTGCCCGTGGGTATGATGCCTATTCCAATATCAGTGTCGTTGACGAGAGCAGTGCACATGGTTGCGGAGCCAAAGTTGATCGAAGCGGGTGTGCAACTGGTGATGGTTGTCGAAGTCGGCCTCTTGTTGACGGTCACCGTTGTCTGGCCTAGACTGGACACGTGAGAAGAATCACCCGAATAAGTCGCAGAGATCGTGTGAGTACCTGTACCCATAGCACTGGGAACGTAGGAGATAGAACATGAGGCCACGTTAGCACCAACGGGGGTTAGCATACAATTGGCCGTGTCAGGGATGAAACTACCTGTACTATCAGACGAGAATGAAACATTGCCAGTGGGGTTGGTCGGGGCAGCTGACGTGTCTGTCACTGTTGCGGTGCATGGTGTTACTTGGTTGATCACGACTGTGTTAAGCAGGCATGATATGCTTGTACTGGTCTGGTGTGCCTGGACCTGCATTGTTACAGTGAGACTGAATGCATCGCTGCTCGCTGTGTGACTGGTATCGGTCACATAAGTTGCAGTTATCATATCGGTTCTAGCAGTTGTTCCACTTGGTGTGTAGCTTACCGAACAACTTGCAATCCCGGCGGTTGTGCCTTCTGCTAGTGTGCAGGGTAGGGTTGCGAATGTCCCTGTTGCATTGGTTGTGAAGTCAACTGTTCCGGTCGGGGTGATAGCTGTTCCGATTCCTGAAGAATCGGTCACTGTTGCAGTACACGAAGTCGCTGTTCCAATGTCGACTGATGCAGGTAGGCATGTGAGGGTGGTGGTGGTTGGGCGAGCGACTATTGTTACGCTCGTGGTTCCACTGGAAGCTGCATGGCCTATGTCTCCTGGGTAGTTTGCGGTTATGGATAAGGGTCCGATTGTCTGGCCGGTTATTGTTCCAGTGCAGGTTGCTGTCGCTGTATTCCCGCCCAGACTGCATGTTGCTCCTCCTGTGAAGGTTACTGTGCCGGTTGGGGTAGTTGGACTTGGGGACTGGTCTGTCACGGTCGAGGTGCATCCGAAGTTTTGACCCAGCAGAACCGTGGTGGATGGTGTGCATGCGACGGTTGTGATCGTGGTGTGTAGTACAGGCGGGTTGACGGTTATGAGGAAGCTGCTTGGAGTGTTGTACGTGTCGACGCTGTTCTGTGGATAGCTCGCCGTGATCGTGTGAAAACCGGTAACCGTAGGCGTGTACGTTACCGTGCATGTTGCGGTGGCGCCGGTTCCGTCGAGCATGCAGTTATGGTCGAAGGTTCCACTACTGTTTGTTGTGAGTGCGAAGTCGCCGGTTGGAGTGATTGGGGTTCCGGGCGAGATGTCTGTCGTGATGATATGGCATACTGATGGTGTGACAACGATTACCGGACTGTCACAAGTGATTGTCGTTGTTGTGGACCTTCCAAGTATACCAAAGCTGAGGACCACACTACTGCTGCCAGCGTGAGTTGTGTCTCCCCCATAGCTGGCGACGAGGCTGACAACGTCCCCACCCGGACCTGACCCGGTGAAGTGTACAGAGCATGAGGAGACGCCTACGGTGCTGGGAGACAGAATGCATGTGGGTGAATCAAAATTGCCACCGCCGGGCGATGGATTGAGGGTGAATGTAACTGTGCCCGTAGGACTGGTCGGGCCGGTTGTCGTAGTGTCGGTGACTGTAGCGGTGCAGACTGAAGCCTGATTCACAACTACTATGGTATCACATGAGATGCCGATAGTCGTGAAGCCTGATACCGCAACGATATAGGTCACAGTGATAGCGCGTGACAGTGTATCGCTCGTTCCGTTTACGACGACATTGAATGATCCTACGCTGGTAAATGTGCAAGATAGCATGGAGGTTCCGGAACCAGTGATAATGGTTGGAGTAAGAGTACAAGCGGCATTGTCATTGGTCAGGGTGACGATTCCATGGAAGAAGTCAAGACTTGTTATGGTAATGGTGGAAGTGGCGGTCTGATTAACATCAGCATTCACAGTTGAGGGATTGGCCGAGATTCTAAAGTCCTGGACTGTGTATATTACAGTCGCACTATGCGACAAGAGATCACTAGTTCCGGTTATTGTGACAGTGTAGACTCCCGCAGAACCATAACAGGACAGGCTAGAGGTCCCAGATTGGCCGAGCAGGACACTGGGTACAGTAAGGGTGCAAGTTAGACCTCCCGTGGATGGAGATATGCTCACGGTGAGAGTTACATTCCCAGTGAATCCGTTGATCTGCGACACCGTGATTATTGACTGGGCTGCTATCCCAGCGTTTACGGCTATGGTTATTGGATTGGCTGTTATAGCAAACTCAGGTACTCCGACGATATAGTTGACTGTGACTGAGTGAGACAGAGAGGGGTTGGTACTGGTGCCGGTGACAGTGACATTGAATGATCCTGCGCTGGCAAATGTGCAGGACAGTTTTGAATAGGCTACTGAACCGGTTACACCCGTTGGGTCGAGAATGCATCCGGAAGTGTCAACAGTAAGGTTGACGACATCAGCAAAACCATTGACAGCCGCCATGGTTATGGTTGCGTTGCCGGCTTGCCCGACATTTACAGCGACAACGGTTGGGCTTGCAGTAATTGTAAAGTCTTGTACTGTATACGTAAAGTAAACAGTTGCATAATGGGATAGTGCGCCGCTAGTTCCTGTCACAGTCACTACATAGTTTCCAAGGGTCCCAGTGCATGATAGAGTGGAACTGCCTGAGCCGCCTGTTATGATTCCTGGAGTGAGAGTGCAGTTTAGACCGCTACTCGGGGTGATTACCGTCGATAACGTGACTGCATCCGTGAAGCCATTCAGTGGGAATATGGTGATAGTGGAGTTTGCAATGATTCCAACATTCGCCGTAATTACGGCAGGGTTTGCAATGATTGTAAACTCAGGTGACGGAGTTGAGACTTGAACGGTGAGAATTGTTGTATGCGAAAGCGTGCCGAAGGTTCCAGTTATCGTGATGTCGTAAAAGCCGCTTGGTGTCGACGCAAGCGTTGCAATCGTCAAGATAGAATAGCCTGCCGAATATGAATTTACAGTGACGTTTTCTGTACTCAGTGACAGTGTGATACCATTTGCTGAACCCTGCGAACTCGTTGCTGTTAGTCTCACATTGCCGGCGAAGCCGTTCAGGCTATACACGACAACGCTTGACGTGCCAGATGCTCCTGGTTCGATCGTCACCTGGCTCGGCGAGATTGCGAAATCTTGAGCGTGAACAATGATCGTTACCGAGTGAGAAAGCTGACCACTGACGCCAGTTACAGTAACAGTATAGTCTCCAGCCCCGCCAAGCCCGGTGCTAACAGTCAAGACAGTAGAATTGGTTACTCCGAGAGTCAGGCTGGAATCGAGAAGCGATACGTTTGGTCCTAGTGGATAAATTGCGGCTGAGAGAGTTACATTACCGGTGAATCCGTTGATGACACCAAGGGTGATAGTCGAATTTGCGGATGAACCTGAGACGATTGTAACTGCGGTGGGACTGGCAGACATGTCGAAGTTGACGAGTAGCACGTTGACGATCACCAGGACAGAGTGGGTTAGAGATCCGCTGGACCCTGTCACGTTTACAGAGTAGGTTCCGGCGATCGAACTGCTGCAACTGAGCGCCGAGGTTGTATAGTAGTATACATAGGGCGTCACAATGTCAGGAACTATCGTGCAAGCAAGCCCAGACGGGGAGATTGTTGAAGATAGAGTTACAGGGTCAGAGAACCCGTCGATACTGCTTACGTAGACTGTTGAGTCACCGGAGGAGCCGTTGTCAAAAGTGATCGTTGTTGGACTGGCCCCTATGGAAAAGTCAGTGACATAGAAAGTAATTGTGACGGAATGGGAGCCTGAGGAGGCAGATCCGGTTACAGTCACCGTAAACCCGGTGACAACCGAACCCTTACAGGACAGTACGGCGATTTCAGACGTGCCGAGGTTGACTGTTCCAGGAGTTATTGTACAGGTTAGACCTGGCTGGGGTGAAGTGACTGCCGTGAGGACTACGGGGCCGGTGAAGCCAAGCTTGCTGGTTACTGAAATTGTCGAATTAGATGATTGACCTGGAATAGCGTACAATACGGTTGGGGTCGCAGTGATCTCAAAGTCTACGACGGTGATGCTGTGAGCGATAGTCAGACTATTCGCGGATGGTGCTGAGGCGTCGGTGATTTCCAGAACGATGATAAACGTTCCCGCCTTTGCGTAAGAGTGGATCGGATTTGTGCCTGAACCGGTTGTCCCATCGCCGAAATTCCAAGCGAAGGTGTAGGGAGGAGTGCCGCCTTGAACACTTGTTACATTGAATGAGACAGGATGACCAGCCGTGACCGTAGTTGGAGAAACGGTAAAGTCTGAGAAGAGGGCTGTGCCGAATCCATGGCTGGCAGTAGCAGTTCCGAGGCTGTCAGAGACAGTCATGACGACGATGAAGGGTCCAGCTCTTGAATAGGCGTGGTAGGCAATGGCGGCTCCGTTGGACCCGTAGTCTTGGTATGTGGAGCCGTCGCCAAAGTCCCAATAGTAATAGTAGAAGCCACTCGTGCCCGAGAACGCGACTATGCTTCCGGGTGCCACTTGTGGATATGTAAAGTCGACCAAGTAGGGGGATGAGACAACAGTTACAATATGGATTGCCACCGCTATATTGTCCTGAGAATCCGTTACTGTCAAAACTACAATGTAAGACCCGGGCGAGGCGAAGATGTGGGTTGGAAGCTGGCCGACAGCAGTTGACCCATCACCGAGAATCCAATCGAACTGGTATGGCGACGAGCCTCCCGCAGCCGTGGCATTGAACACTACCGGGCTACCGGCATTGACGCTGACCGTAAGACCATCATTGTGTGTTGGATAGACAAAATCTGCTGCCACAACACCAGAGCCAACCACCAGGACATGACTGGCTGTAGGGTAGAAACCAGTGTAAGAAGAAGCATTGTAACCAGACAACACGACAAAATATGTCCCAGAACGAGAATAGGTATGAAACGCCAGACTGCCGGAAGAAGAAGATGTACCATCACCAAAATCCCAGTAGTAATAGGTGAAGCCTAGAGTAGCATTGAAAACAGTAGGACTGCCCGCAGTGACAGTAGGATACGACACAAAGTCAATCCTAGGCGCCGACTGAACAAGTACAAAATGGCTAGCAACAGCATGAGCCCCACTAGCATCAGAAACAGTCAAGACGACAGTAAAGGTTCCACCGGTAGAGAAAACATGAGTCACAGTATTCCCGGTCGATGTTAACCCATCACCAAAATCCCAGCTGAAAGCATAGGGTGAGGTTCCCCCTGTCGCCGTCGCATTGAAAACTATAGGACTGCCAGAACTAGGATACACAGGGCCCACAGCAACACTGATAGTTGGATAGACAAGATCTGCTGCCACAACACCAGAGCCAACCACCAGGACATGACTGGCTGTAGGGTAGAAACCAGTGTAAGAAGAAGCATTGTAACCAGACAACACAACAAAATATGTCCCAGAACGAGAATAGGTATGAGACGCGAGACTGCTGGGATAGGAGTATGTGCCATCACCAAAATCCCAGTAGTAACTAGAGAAGCCTGGAGTAGTAGCATTGAAAACAGTAGGACTGCCCGCAGTGACAGTAGGAAACGACACAAAGTCAATCCTAGGCGTCGACTGAACGACCACGAAATGGCTGGTTGTTGCTTTGACATTGCTGGAATCCGTAGTCGTCAAGACAATAGTGTATATTCCTGGACCAGTGAAGGTATGAGTCAGAGAACTTCCTACCGCAAGGTTACCATCACCAAAATCCCATGCGAAAGCATACGGAGGAGTACCACCTTGAACACTTGTTACGTTGAACGCGACCGGGCTACCAGTACTTGCAGTCACGGGTCCGACAGCAACGCTGTAAGTAGGAAATGAAAAGTCGACTGCTACAACACTAGAACTAACCACTAGGAGATGACTAGCTGTAGAGTAAACACCAGTGTTATTGTAAGCTGTCAAAATTACAAAGTAGGTTCCAGATCGAGAATAGGTATGCGTGGCAAAAGCCCCATTGCTACTACCATAGTTGAAGTAGGTTCCACCATCACCAAAATCCCAATAGTACTGAGACAACCCCAGAGTAGCATTGAAAGAAGTAGGACTACCTGTAGAGACATGGTGGAGTGAAAAATCAACATGGAAAGTGGATACTACGATCACATAATGACTAGCCGTGGCAATGACTCCGCCAGCGTCTGTAGTCGTCAAGACAACAGTATAGGCCCCAGCTGTAAAGAACACGTGAGTCGCCGTATTCCCACTCGCTGTCAACCCATCACCAAAATTCCATGTGAAAGTGTAAGGTGAGGGTCCACCTGTCGCGGTAGCGTTGAACGCGACGGGACTACCAGTGCTGGCAGTCACAGGCCCCGTCGCAATGTTGGAAGTAGGAAATGAAAAGTCGATCGCTAGAGCACCAGAGCCAACCACTACAATATGACTCGCTGTAGAGTAAACACCAGTGTTATTGTAGGCACTCAACACGACAAAATAGGTACCAGACCGAGAATAGGTATGAGACGCGAGACTGCTGGGATAGGAGTATGTGCCATCACCAAAATCCCAGTAGTAACTAGAGAAGCCTTGTTTCGCATTGAAGGCCGCCGGGCTATTCATTGACACAAGAGGGTAGGAAAAATCGACCGGAGGCGCTAGCACTACGTTCACGAAATGGCTGGCCACAGCACGAGCACCACCAGCATCCGTAACAGTCAAGACAACAATATAGATCCCAGCCGCAGAGAAAACATGGGTCACAGTACTTCCAGTCGCTGTTGACCCATCACCAAAATCCCAGGTGAAAGTATAGGGCAACACTCCCCCGGTAGCCGTCGCGTTGAAAACCACAGGACTATCAGAACTAGGATACACAGCGCCCACGATAACGCTGGTGGTAGGATAGAGAAAATCTGCTGCCACAACACCAGCGCCAACAATTACCACGTGACTGGCTGTAGAGTAGACACCGGTGTTATTGTAACCACTCAGCACGACAAAATATGTCCCAGAACGAGAATAGGTATGAGACGCGAGACTGCTGGGATAGGAGTATGTGCCATCACCAAAATCCCAGTAGTAACTAGAGAAGCCTGGAGTAGTAGCATTGAAAACAGTAGGACTGCCCGCAGTGACAGTAGGAAACGACACAAAGTCAATCCTAGGCGTCGACTGAACGACCACGAAATGGCTGGTTGTTGCTTTGACATTGCTGGAATCCGTAGTCGTCAAGACGACAATGTATGCTCCAGGGGCACTGAAAGTATGAGTCGGAGAATTTCCTGCTGCAAGACTACCATCACCGAAATTCCAGGCGAAATTATAGGGTGAAGTTCCACCTGTCGCAGTGGCATTGAACGCGACCGGACTACCGGTACTTGCCGTCACGGATCCGACAACAACATTGTTAGTGGGAAATGAAAAGTCGACTGCTACAACACTAGAGCCGACAACCAGGACATGACTGGCAGTAGAATAAACACCAGCGGTGTAATTGTAAGCAGACAAAACCACAAAATAGGCCCCAGGAGCCACGTACGAATGAGTTACAGTCGCGAATGAACTAGTACCGCCAGTACCCGAGCCATCACCAAAATCCCAGTAGTAAGCGTAGAAGCCCTGTGTCCCGTTGAAAGCCACGGGACTATTCACCGAGACAACAGGATAGGAAAAGTCGACCCTAGATGCGAGCACTACACTCACAAGATGGCTTACAATAACGCTGGTGGCTGTGGAATCGTGCACGGTCAATGTAACATTGTAGGTTCCTGCTAGGGAGAAGACGTGGCTGAGGCTGGGTCTCGTTCCGAGGCTGCCGTCTGTGAAGTTCCAGTCGAACGCATAGGGCGGTGATCCTCCTGATACTGTTGCGTTGAATGCGAGGGGGCTACCGGTTGTCGGATTCACCGGGCCAATATTCTGGTTTGTAGTTGGGAATATAAAATCGGCCGATAGAGGCGATTGTAGAGCAGCGACGCTATTCGGACCAGCATACGGCGCTCCCTCGTTTGTCATAGAGGCGAAGAGTGGTGGCGAAAAGACTACAGCCCGGTTGCTAACTGCAGTATTGCCGATAGTGGAATTAGCCCTAGCACTTCCTGAATGGCTGCTAGAAAGCATCAGAGCTGGTGCAAGTACCGAGGATGTCGAAACTAGCAGTAGGATAATCGCGAAAAGACCAGTCAGGCCATTCTTGGTTCTGATGTTACTCATTCAGGCGCGCCACAACTCAGAACCATATTAGCCAAATACCGATGCATCGGAAGAGATGAGTAACTGTGATGACAACTCGTTATCGATTTGCCATATGACTCCAACTCCTTGCCGCTTAGAATCCCGCTCCGCTCTGCCGTCCGAACTAAATGCAAAATGAATAGGCCTGCATAATGAAAAGACCGGTTTAAGTGCGACCGCACTTAAGGCTATCCTAGAGACCGATGCCCTCTATTGGGCATCCAACTTTTGAGCACGACAAGGTAGGATTTGGAAACATTTAGACTGAAATAGCTACCATGGGCCTTTCAGAGTGACAGTGGAAGAGAGATTACCATGGCTGAAGCTGGGGACCTACGCCAGCTCCTACACGCCTACAACTCACTCCACCTGTGATAGGCACAACAAGCAGCGGCAATGGAAACCTCGGCTCAGGCAACGGCCTGCCGAATTGCTCATTATGATTGAACTCCTCAGAAGTCAGCCCAACCGCGTAGAGGATTCATCTCAGACAAACAATCTGACTTCGGTACCAGGGATTACTTCGCCCTGAAAATCTCACCCCTTAGACGTCTCTTTGCGAATTCTCCCCCGTATAGCCCCTTATACCAGGAGAACGAAGACTATACGGTTCGACATGGCAAACGGTCTCGACCTAACCACCATAACCTCTGTGCTGTCCGTTACAACATTCATTATCGGAATCCTGTTGGGTGTGATTATCAAGAGAGCGATCAAGCTCGCCCTGGCTATCGTGGCCTTGGTCGGACTGCTTGTGGTCACAGGCTACCTCAACTTCGCCTGGAGCATGCCCTCAGCAAATACAATCTACTACGTCTTCAACGGGGCACAACCAGTAGCCGCCCAAGCAGTTGGACTCGCTAGCCTGTTACCGATATCCTCAGTCGCATTTCTAGCAGGGGCCGCGATAGGACTCTGGAAAGGCTGACCTTGTCCTATGGACTCTATCAACGATAATTACCAACTCGAGAGCTCTGGAAGTTTCGGCCACTGGAGGAAGTCTACAGAAAGACTGAGAGCCCACCTACTGTTCCTTATCTAAGAAAGGGCCAAACGTACTTCCAGGCCAAGAACGCTGTGATCAAGATACCCGCAACCGCTAGGACTATTGAAACACGGCGGCCCCGTTTGCTTCTATGCTGTTTGGGCTGAAGATGCTGTCGTGGCAGAACCGCAGGTTTCTCTTCGATTGCAGATTTCTTCTTGGGTTCGTCTGGCTCGATAGCTAATTCCTGGGAGGGCTCGCTAGATCCGACGTCTCGCATTAGCCATTTTGTAGAGACTGAGGGACGTGGTACGCGGAAGACCCCCGAGCCGGTTTTTGCTACAAAAGCAGTCCAGGCAAGCTCCTTCCTGTCTCGCAAAGCATCAACCTCATGCTGACGCATTGCGTAATAGACGACTGAGCCGAGCATCTTCTCGACCTTGTTCGCATCAAACGTCCCAGGCGTTCCAGTGCTTCTGACAAGTAACAGGTCCGCGTCAGCCCGCAGATCTATATCGCCTCCATAGAAACGGTGCAGACCCGCAACCATAACCACTAGCCCCTGGCGCATTCCACGCTTGAACAGCTCGCCTCTGATATCGTACCACTTGTCCAGCCAGTAATCGATCCTCCGCATCTTCTCCAAATGTCCGTTGGAATTTTTCACCTCGACCGTCCCAGAAAGTTTTCTCAGCGCCTTCGTCATATCATCAGCAAACAAGAGTATAGCCTTCGGAGGCTTCCGGAAACGGCCGAAGAGCTTGTCGATATTCTGAAACAAACCTGGAAGGTCACGCGAAGCGCGCAGTGCCTTCACATTCCTCTGACCATATCTACGCGCTAACGCTTGAGAAA
>Ga0209154_1001780_pt1 | contig 12403 bp, 10 predicted proteins | sample GraSoiAngelo_121_FD_185878 | JGI IMG/M metagenome (GOLD analysis project Ga0209154, IMG submission 185878) | Grasslands soil microbial communities from the Angelo Coastal Reserve, California, USA - 14_0919_12_20cm (SPAdes) (version 2) | ecosystem: Environmental > Terrestrial > Soil > Grasslands ... | reverse complement strand
GGAGCAAGGAGGCAGAGGAGACTATCGAATATATGATGACCCAAAAAAGCGAAGGCGCACGCCTCTATGGCCAGCTATTCATCAACACAGCCTTGGGCAGACTCGACGAGGCTTTCAAGGCACTTACTAGACAGGCAGAAATCCACTCATGGCCATTCAACATCGAGTCACACCCTCTGTTCAAAGAACTGAGGAAGGATCCCCGCTACTCGGAGTTCCGCAATAAAGTCGGATTAACAAACGGCTAAAGCGTGCACTTCGATTGTGGACGTGGACGAGAAACAGGTGGTTAGTCTTCCGCAGAAGGCTTATTGGGACTCGGCCGAAGACCCGGATCTCTTGTAGCCCGGTGGTGTAGTGGACTAGCAAGGGTCGACGATGACCCGGCCAATGATGGGCTTTGGACTCCAAAACCAGGAAGACACCCATCGACGGGAGTTCGAATCTCCCCCGGGCTACCATTGAAGCCTCACCGCCTTCTCCAAAGATCAAGCGTCTCTCTGGGGCCTCCTACTGCATCGTGCGCCATGCTAATATTCGAATTGCCTTTGATTCTGCTGGGCACTAAGCGCACCGTCATCGCCATGTTCCAGGCCTCCGAGACACTTTCCAAAGCATTTCTGTGAAGTGAGTTCTGGAACAGTGTTCTAAGTCACATAGTAGACCGGCTGGAGCGGATTTCTCTGATCGTCCGGCTATATGGGTGGTTGTATCAAGATCGTTTCACCCAACGTATTTCCGCCATGTTCGACACACGGTAGGGCTGGAGGAGAGAGATCAAGAATATCGTCGAAAACAGCCGTCGAGTACCCGAACATTCCTTCGATACTAGCTCTAGTAGGAGGCGCTCTGATAGTGCTCTTTGACAGATTCCTCGTGACCGTCAGCATCGTAGTACTGCCACATCTCAACTACACCAACTTCACGTCGCCACGCGGCTACATAGGTAGTTCCGGTGCTCTCACCGGCAACAGTTCGATGTCGAGCCTCATTCCTGCATTGGGAAGGATAAGTCCCTCCCTATCAAACTACATGCTAATTCTTCGTTTTCGACTTCAGCGCTTCAAGCTCTGCCTTCAGAGCCTCTATCTCTTTCTCTTTCTCTGCTAGTGCTCGTTCAAATGTCTCGACATAGCCGGAGACTTCGATCTCAAGTTGGGGGATGATGGTTCTCGATATTGCGGATAACTCAGTCAGCTTTGTTCGAGTGATCTGCTCGACTAGTTGCTTGATTCTTTCAATATACTTCCTTACATTATCGGATGGTTCGAACAGCTTCGTCAACTGGTCTTGACGCCTCAGCATCATTTCGTTGACTTCTGTTATTCTTTGGATAGACTTGTACAACCTTTCTGTCGGGCGCGTAACCTTCATTATCTCTTTGAGTCTGCGATTCGCCTCTTCGACGGCAACGAATAGTTGAGGCTCAACGAATGGTAACAATTTGGCGGAGTTCTTTTCGTCTTCCTTCTTCTTTTCGGTCATAGCGGATTGAGGGGACTTGCCCTGCTTCAAAGTTCTTTCGGTCTCTCGACATCCAGGCTACGTAGGCATTTCTCAGTCTCGCCAGCTAATTCCGACCTTTCTTCGCCTAGTTTGATGGCGACGTTTGCCCGGAGAATCTAACGCAACTATGTCGAACAATATGCGCTTGTAGTTTATCGTCAGAGTTCTTGCATAGAAGTGTCCTTCGATGCTCATTTCCTTGAATTCGTGGCCTTTTCTCTCGTGTGGGCCGAATCTTTCGAACGACAAGCATTTTTCAAGGTATAGCTTCAGCTTACTAACATCAGCGTCTACCACGACTTCCTTTGGTATAGGTTGCTTCTTTGACTCGCGGAGCAGGTCGTTGAGCGCTTCTCTAGCTGCTTCATGGTTCTTCCACGCTTCCTCAACATATGCGGGGAAGAGACCATTTGCCTCCATCTTTGAGATGAATGAGCCGTTGTTGTCTTCTGCGTAGCTTTTGAGGAGGTGTGCTTTGATGTTGAGTTCGTTTGTTCTGTCGAAGCCGTAAAGGAAGCGGCGGGCGTTGCCTTCCGCGTCTGATTTGTAGGCGTGGTTTAGCGAGTCGCCGAAAGAGCCGCTGGCTAGGAGGAATCCTGCGATGTCGTAGTCTTGGGAGATTAGGGCGCTGGCGATCATATGTGCAAAGTCTGGCTCGTAGGGGATCTCGCTCATCAAAAGTCCCTTCCAAGTGGTTTTGCGAGTGCGCCCGTCGATCGCGCCGATCTCAACCAGCCAGTTTTCTGCGAAGGCGACCTCGCGGTGGTCGACTTTTGACATGAATTCTAGTTCTGAGAGTTTGAGGCCGTACTTGGACATCAGTAGTACTAAATCAAACGGGGTCTCTGTTTCGAGAGCTTTGCGCACTGGTATCGGATCGATCTTCTTTGGAAGCGGCGAGTCAGTCAGGATGACCGCCCGGCCTGGTTTGAACCGGCCGATTCTGCCCATCATCTGCAGCAGAGTATTGTTGTCTATACTCGTGTAGTGGAGTGTCTTTTGGCCTAGGTTGTCCTTGCTGTCGATCACGTCATCAAAAATCAACACGTTGTCAACGTAGATGTTGACTGAGCTGGCGATTACGTTTGTTGCGAAGATTCTCAGATTCTTGTCGGTCTCGGCTCGGCGCTGTATCTTGTTGACTTCGGAGCCTTCAAGGCCTCCGTGGATATAGACGCCCCGATAGCTGTCGGCGTATTTTTCGACCAGGCGCCTGGTTGGGAGAAAGACTAGCCAGGACTCGTCGCGGGGCTGCGAGTAGAGATATCGGTCTAGAATCCTGAACATTGCATTAAGATCGTTGACGAGCTCCACTTCGAGCTTGACGGGGTATCTGCGCCCGCTCATCCGGTAGAGGTTTGAAATGCCTAGGAAGGAAAGGAATTCTTTCGGGTCGATGGTGGCGCTCATGACCCGGAACAGATTCTTTGCAGTGTCTTCCTCCTTCTTCGCAAGCGACATGCACAGTTCAAGCTGGGAAGACATCTGGTGGCTCTCGTCAAAGTAGATTGAAGAGTAAGCGATCGAGTTCTCGGCCAGCATTCTCAGCAGGACTCCGTCAGTGACTATCTTGATCCTGCCACCAACATTGATCTGAGTGTCCTTCGTAATGACTGCAAGCTCAGTTTCGAGTTCTGGATAGAGCGCTTGGAGTGAATAGTAGAGAGCGTTGCACGCAGCCCTCGATGGCTCGCGGATGACGATCTCCCTCCTCCCCTTGGACAATTCGAATTCGTGAATTGGAGTTACAGTGCTCTTTCCCGTTCCGACGTCGCCGATGATTAGGAAATGTTCCGAGAAGTCTATCGAGTCGAGGATCGAGAAGATCGGGAGAGGTGGTTGTGCCCGCTTGTCGGCCGCTTTCTCAGTTCGTTCCTTAGCTCCCTCGTCAGGGACAGCTGGAAAACGATTATCAAAATCCAGACCGAGTTCGTTTCCGGCCAAAAGAGATTCGAGCCTTCATGAATATCATTTCGGGAGACAGAAATAAACCAGCGCCGATGAGAAATCCACTATCCACGCGACGGCAAGCCTGGAGTATGTTCGAGAATTACTTGGACGAACTTGTCTCTTGATCTTGTTCCTCTTAGGATGATGATTCTCGATTTTGAGACCTTGAAGTGTTCGGCCAGAATCTCCACGAGTCTCTTATTCGCTCGGCCACCCACCGCTGTCTCGTCGACCCAGACTTCAAGATAGTCCTCACTGACCCTGACTACGCGCCGTTGTTTCGCGTTCGTAGTCACATAGACCCTGATCAGCATACTTCGAAGAGCCGTCGAAGGTCGGAGATAGTCGCTTTATCCTTGCTTATTAGCCGGATGACTCGTTTTCCGGTTATGGCCGCTCCTCCTTACCCCTATCAACAACACGAGGACAGCCACACTCCGATTAGTGTCGTAGCCGCCGTCGTCCTATTTGTCCTGGTTCTAGTTGGAGGAATAGTTGCTTTCCTATTCTACACGCCGAACATTCTTGGAACCAGTAGCACCTCGCGTAACTTGCAGGATCCCAGCGTTACGAGTGCGACACTGACCTGTACTGGGATCTGCAATCTCACGGGCCAATTCTACTCAGACTACACCAGCCAGTCCGGGCCGATAGCCTCGACTAAATCAGCAATTTGGCAGCTCGACAGACCCTCGAACGCAATTTACTGGGACATCGAATGGCGAATCAATCTGACCTCAGCCGGATCTATGACCATAGCGCTGAATACTGGATTTGTGGTTCTACACCTTCAGGGTCCAGCTATCAACCAGGGCTCATGGACCACGTCCACAGAACAGCATTAGGGCTGAATAGGTCGTCCCTTATCTTCACATGTAAATCCGGAAGGTTCTTTATCGACCGAAGCCGTAATAGGGATTGGATGAAGGGCGTTTGCGGGTCGCGGTAGGCGATCTCATCGCGTCACTCTTCCTAGCCGTTTTTGCAGCTGGTTTCCTTGGTCTCGTTTACAACATCAATGTGGAGAGCGGCTGGCCTATCCTTACGACTATAGGACTATTGGCTTTCCTCATCGTGGCCTATATCTTGCAGAACCAAAGGAAGAATCAGCGGAAGTGGGAGAAACGGCCCATCACATTTCCCAATCCGGAAGGTGGAGGCATTCTGGGCTTGTATACGGAGCGTCCTTGGTATAGTGAATTGGCCGAGCTGGGCAAACGGTACAAGCGGAAGAAGCGCAAGTCTCAAGACAAAAGTCGCTGACCTGTCGAAGTTCCTCAGAGAGGCTAAGGTTTGGTTACTGCCCGTAAGGTCACAAATAGTGAAGCCGCTTCTAATTCTGGGTCGCTTGCTATTCCGACTCGGATATGTCTCTGATTCTTTGCGAGAGCTTTGCTCGGATTGGATTCTGGTTCCGAGTCAATTCTAAGACGACGATAATAGTCAGGCCGTCGAGCGTGTACCAGTCCATTCACATAATAGCAACTGATCAACGAGGCCCCTTTGATGTCTCTACTAGGAAGGGCAGGGCTCGACCTGAGATCGTGGGCCAAGAGCCTGAGAGCCTCACACCGGACCGTCATGATCTGCATTATAGGGTTCGTCCTTGCACTGCTCGGTCTGCGAATACTCGGAACTCCAGTAGACACATACTTCGCCCTTGCCTTCTACCATTCCATATCTAGTGACATCTTTGTCCCTCTAATCTTCGGGATAGCAACGTTAGGCGATATCATCTGGGTCCCGCTGGTCTTCTGGCTCTACGTCTTCCGCAGGGACAGCAATGAATGGACAAGCTCATTGATACTGGCTGTGGCGATGGTTTCCGCAATGGCTCTAACGGACATCTTGAAAGCGGCTTTCAACCTTCCAAGACCATCTCAGGTACCTTCGCTCGGAATAACACCCCGCGGTGAAATCCCCACAAATCCCGGATTCCCTTCAGGACATACAACAAACGCGTTTACAGTCGCCACAGTGATATGGTCTCGATATCCTTCCTGGCGTATTCCCTTCGTTCTGCTCGCAGGTGCCACCGGCGTCTCGATGATCATTCTCGGGCTACACTTCCCCAGTGATGTCATCGGAGGTGTTTTTCTAGGAATCTTCTGCGCGACATTCGTTCTGGGGTTAGCCAAACTCAGGTCGAGTAGGTGATATTGTCACTATCAAGACCGTTCGAGGCTGCGGGCTAGGCCCCAACCGACGATACTCAGCGGTTGAGTGAATCTCTGGTCTGCGAGTCTGCGAAGAGCTGAACCCTTCCACAGTTCTGACAGAGGAACGCGTCCAGGTGGAGGACATCTTCTCCAAGCTCCGCCCAGTTTCCAAAAAGGAGGTGAGCGGCTCCGCTGGTTCCTCCGGTCCGGAATGGGATGTCGCCCATGTCAGCCATAGCCGTGTTGCAGCTCTGACACTTCACGGCAAGGCTAGTTTGAGAAGTGGATTCAGACAATGCTCTCGCCTGGCGAGTTGCGGCTATCTGACCCTTAAGCTTTCATCGCTCACAGTCCATCCCGGACGGCTGGATTTCGAGGCGACTTTTCATGTAGAAGCAATTTCAGGTCAAAGTAAGAGCGGAATGGACTTTTTTCCAGATTTCTATGTCTCGAGATATCCCGCGTCGCCTGGATGAGAGATAAGCTTTAATCCCTAACGATGAGGCTCGCTCCTTATTGTGAGATATCTTGGAGCCACTCAGGATTCTTAAGGGAATCCAAAGAGTTCCTTCAAGTCCGCTCTTGGAGGGATGAGAGAATCTTGAGCCTGAAGCTCCCTCCTATCCTTTTGATTATTCTCGCGGCCCTAGTAGCAATTCCCAACCTGAGTATTCCCCCAGCCAAAGCAACAGGTTCTTCGCCCTGGACCTTCCGTGACGATTTCAACTACGGATCGATCAGTCAGCTCCAGGCCGCAGGTTGGACTACAGAGTCAATCGCGCCTGCGCCCTACTACACTGTGGGTAACTCGATACTTACACTCTTGAACGATGGCCATGTCGGTGCGGGAGCGGGCTATAGCAACATACCCGCCAATGTTTCTGACTGGAGCGCTTCCACGCGCGTTGAGTGGATTGGACGCTCTGGAAACGTGTCCGGCTACGTGGGGTCATTGCAAGTCGCTGTTGGTACTGTCGGGCACTCTTACGACTGGATGGCGGACGGCTACTACGGAAAGTTCTGGATCGGCATGGATGGCCATAACGTAGCCAGTTTTGCCAGTTATGCTAAGCAGCTCAACGTTTGGCATGTCCTCCAGTTGGACATGATCCGCGGAACGCTTTACGGATACTTTGACGGTTATCTCGTCGGGTCATACACCGAGCCGGATACGACTCCAGGAAACACCAATCTAATCAATATCCAGGCTCTGGCCTCGTGGGAGACAAACAACAATTTCGACTGGATGCAAGCAAACAATTCTCCCTCGCAGCCGCCGCCATCCCCAACATACCCGTACTTCACCATATCCACTAATCCTTCCGCAATCGCCCTCGTGGCCGGCCAATCTGCCAACTCCACGATCCGGCTTCAAAGCCAGGCAAATTTCTCGGGAACGGTAAACCTCTCTGTAACTGTAGAGTACGGGGGGCTCTCTGCTCAGATCATACCATCAACGGTCACATTGTCAGGTGGGAGCTCGACAAATGCAACTCTCTCTATAATCAGCCAAGCCTCGACGCCAAATGGTGGGAACTACGTTACCGTCAGCGCAACAGGTGGCACCGTGGATGCGTCCACAACCCTGACGGTCATTGTCAATTCAGGGACGGCCGACTTTTCCATCACCGAGAGCGCCGGCTCCATTGCGATTCCGGTTGGGTCAGAGAGACAGACCACGGTTACGGTGACGAGCATTAACGGGTTTTCCGGCAATGTAACGCTGGTCGCAACACCCTCCTCGACTGCCCTTCACTGCTGGTTCACTACCATGACGAACACGGTGACAGTTGCAGTTCCGGTTGTACGCTACTACTCTTACTATCCTCCCTCTTACGGGCCTGCATATCAATATCTAACATGCAGTGCCGCCCGTCCAGCTGGAGCCTACAGTGTCAAGATTACGGGGATCAGCGGCTCCCTAAGTCACACACTCCTTCTCAACATAACTATCACAGACTTCACGATGTCGGGTCCTTCCTCAATATCCCTCAATGCTGGCACTTCCAAAACTGAGTCCATCAACGTGACAAGTCTCTCTGGCTTCTCAGGCAAAATAGATCTCACAGAAACCTCCCCGCCATCTCTCCTATCTTCATGCCCGGAAAGCGTAATCCTAACCGCGAATAATCCTTCAACTGTAACCTGCTCTCTGTATTCTCCTACAGCGGGCACTTACAGTTTCACAGTAACTGGCGCTTTCGTCTGCATCGATTGCTACTACGATGGGATAGACTCGAACTCCATATCGACCAGCGTGACGGTGATCGGACCTTCAGTCCCAGACTTCTACATCTCAGCCAGTCCATCCAGTCTAACAATCATGACCGGCTCGTCAACCAGTTCAACACTCACATCAACTAGTTTCAACAGCTTCTCTGGCAGCGTCTCTCTCTCGCCATCAGCCCCGGCGGGTCTTACAGCTTCAATCAATCCGGTGAGTGTCAATTTGGCGTCCGGAGGCACAGCGACATCCGTACTGACGATTACTACGATGAGCTCAACGCCCGTAGGCCCCTACAATGTTACTGTAACAGGCACCAGCGGATCCCGAACACACTCGATCATAGTAACTGTGAACGTTGTCAACCAGGACTTTACCATTTCCGAGAGTCCGACCTCCCAGGCGATTCCCCTCGGTTCAGAACAGCAGACCGTCCTTGACCTTGACAGTGTCAATGGGTTTTCCGGCAATGTGAATCTGGTGGCGACGCCATCGTCTAATGCGATAGCCTGCTGGTTCACCTACACTCTGACCAGCACCGCGACTCTCTACATCCCGCCCAACGGTTCAGCATACCAGTATCCAACTTGTGGAGCCTATGGTGCGGCAGGAAGCTACAGCGTGACGTTCTCCGCAACCAGCGGATTGCTCAGTCACTCAATCACTCTCCCGGTCACGATCCTGGACTTCAGCATCTCCGGATCATCCGTCACGTTCACAGCTCCTTCCGGAAACGGTGCCCTCAGCTTAGCTAGCCTCGCAGGTCTCTCGGGGCCCATAAGTCTTAGCGTCTCCACATCCTCGGCGGTCACAGTCTCATGTCCATCTAGTGTGAACCTCGCATCTGGGAGCACAACGACAGTCTCATGTTCATACAGCTCCACCATTCCAGGAAGCTACAACGTCACAATAACAGGAAGCTTTGTCTGCAGCGGCTGCTACTACGACGGTACTGACTCGCACTCAGTGACAGTCTCGGTAAGGGTCTCGCAGCCTTCACAGCCCGACTTTTTCATCTCAGCGAATCCCAATGGTCTGGCCGTAACACCTGGGTCCTCAGCAACATCCACTATCAGCCTGACGAGTCTGGCAGGATTCGCCAACACAGTGAAACTCGTGGCCACAGTCTCGCCGAGCGGACCATCTGCCTCGTTGAACCCAACGAGCGTGAGTCTCGCGTCCGGCGGAACTGGGACCTCCACCTTGACCCTATCGACAGCATCCACAATCGCGACCGTGACCTACACAATCACGATCTCAGGAACCAGCGGAAGTCTCAACCATTCTACAACAGTAACTCTCTCGGTCTCATCCTCTGAGTTTACGATCTCTGAGAACCCGACTTCCCAGGCCATTCCTCTAGCCTCTGAGAGGCAGACTATCATTGATGTTGACAGTGTGAATGGCTTTTCTGGTAACGTGAACCTTGTGGCAACTCCTTCCTCTACGGCTGTCGCTTGCTGGTTCACTTACACACTGACCAACACAGCGACCGTGTACGTCCCATCCGGTGGTTCAGCATACCAGTACCCAACGTGTGGCGCTTACGGTCCCGCGGGGTCCTACACAGTTACGATATCAGGGACCAGCGGCTCCTTGAGCTATTCGATCATTCTACCAGTCATCGTGATGGACTACAGCATCTCCGCGTCCTCTGTCTCATTCACTGCCGGTTCATCCGGGAATAGCACCGTCAGTTTGACCAGCCTCTCCGGCCTGTCCGGACCTGTGAGCCTCTCGGTAGCAGCCCCATCTGGACTCAGGGCGTCATGCCCCTCAAGCGTCGCCCTGTCCGCCGGCGGCACATCGACAGTTTCATGCACATTCGCCGCGACAGCTCCAGGAACCTACTCCGCGACCATCACGGGAACGTTCGTCTGTAGCGGCTGTTACTATGACGGAACAGACTCACACTCCACAATGGCAACTGTGACCGTGACAAGCACTGATCCGCCTGTTAGTAGCAATGTGACCTTTCTAGGGATTACCGTGACAACGAGTGGTAGCCTGACAATCAACTCAGGAGCCGTTTCAGGAACCGTCTCTGTCATGGCCACGAACAGCAGCAGTGGCACAGTACTGTTCTCGAAGACCTACACCATTACAAACGTTCAGGTTGCCAATAATCATGCTAGGTTCCTGTTGAATGTGGCTGCGGGTCAGTATCCTCTCTCGGCAGACGTAACACTCAGTCTCTTTAGTGGCGTCTGGTCTGCTTCAGTCATGGTAACTCGACAACTCGCCATAACCGGTGCTGGTACTGTGGGTCTCGTCGACTTCTCAGTAGTAGCTTTAGCGTACGGGTCTTCACCTGGCAGTACAAGATACACGCCAGCAGCGGACCTGACTGGGAGCGGAACGATAAGTATCATCGATGTAGGCATTGTAGGACTATTCTACGGAGCAAAGGTGTTCTACTAGCAGAGTAGATCTATTCTAGAGAGAACGTCTAGTAGGACTTGCAACGAATTCTCCAATGAATAGCCGTTCACCCCTAGAGACTCAACCGTCTCTTTCACTCGGCTCTCCTCAAGATAGCTAATTATGCTATTCGACTTCTCTGCCTTTGCAGAAGAATCCCGACTTCTATGCCCGGCTGTTACAGGTCTGGTGCTGGACGTGCAGCAGGGTCACGACTCACGAGATAACCTTCCGATGGGGCGGGCGATGCTTTCTCTGCAGAGAGTGCGGAAACATCGTCGTAGAAAAGCTGTGATCAGAATAGATTTCTTAATGTCCAAGCCGGGTCCGGGTGCGGCTGGCTAGGAAACCTCGCTTCCACGAGCCGAGGGAATTTCCGAAAATCTAAGCTTCTACTAAATAACTCGCTAAAGACGAGGCCTATAGGACGACGATGGGCTTCGTAAGAAGGCAGTTGTCGATATTTGCTCCGTTGAGCATCAACCGCCGCGGCCTCTCCTTTCTAGGAACTCTTGCTTTCATGACGGCCTTCTTTGGAGCCCGCGTTTTCGCAGTTCTGAACCCAACCGTGGTCGTCGCGCAAGGGAGTATCCACTTTCACCATTTCTGGTACGGACTGGGAATGATTACGCTTGCAGGCTGGCTCGGCATAGCCTGCAACAGGCCAAGACTACTCAGAACATACGCGATAGTCTTCGGTCTCGGCGCGGGCCTCATCGGAGACGAAGTGGGACTACTCTTGACATTCGGCGATTATCAGTCGAGTCTAACTACGGATTTCTTCGTCGGGGTGATAGGCTTCATCATTCTCGCAAGCACCCTCGTCAGGTACAGGAAAATTGTGATGAAGGACGTGACGCATACGAGCTGGAATGAACGGTTCATCTACATTGGAATAAATCTAGCCGGACTATCAGCAATCTTCTTTGCAGTAAACAGCATCACACCGGGTCTGGTACTGGCAGCGATCGGAATAATTCTGATCATTGCAGCATTCGAAGCGGCGAGAGCAGGCATCGCTGCCGGAATAATCTCTGGAAGTATCGCAGCTTTCGGGAATTTTCTACTTGCTCAGAACTACGACGTTATCGGGACGACTTTCGAAGGGACCCCGTTAGCGCCCACGAGCGCGATTGAAAGTCTGGCAGCTACCACAATTTACGTTCTAGCCGTAGACGTGTTTCTTTCTGGAGTCATCGGCGGCGCTATTCTAGGACTAGTCTTCGCGAGAGTACATGATCGTTACCTGAAGAGTCGCAGTCTTCGGACCCGTGGAATCGTTTTCGGTATGATCCTCTGGATATTTCTCAGCCTGCCCAGTTTCGGCTCCGAGTTTGGCCTCCTATACGACACCATCTCAGTAATAATCGGACTAGCAGCCTACTTGGCCTATGGAATACTACTGGCTCGATTCTTTTCAAGATTCAAACGAAACATACTCGACCCCACACAAGAGTCCGATAGGCAACGGACGAGCCCTGCAGGAACAATGTGAGAAAGTCCTCTCGGGTTTACAGTTCGAGATTTGATTGAGATGCGGTGATCAGATCTTGCTCTGAACGGACGCGATCACGGGCACGATCTCTCGCCCGACTACCCCTGCTGCTATGGCTTCTATCCCAACGAAGAGCAGTCCGATGGACAACAGAAAGATCAACGTACCAATCGCCAACGCAGGAAAGGCTAGGAAGATGACGGCGAGAAGGATGCTCAATACTCCAACGATCCCCGAGCCCGCTCTCAATCTCGTAGGGAACATCTTACCTGCTCCTGCCATCGTCAGGGCCGCGATCCCACGAACAAACAGGGCGAAATAGAGAAAAATGACCAGGGTCGCCACGGCAACGCCAGGCGAAGCGAGTACGATCACGGAAAGAACAAACGCCAGTACTCCAAAGACGATGTCAACAATGCGTAGCCATCCGGGCAGGAAGGTGCCCATTGCCCCCAGGACAATATCTCTCGGTCAGCCCCGCCTGCCGAGTTAATACCGAATCAGAACGCGTCAGATCGGGGAGCAGAGTGATGCCCATTTCTTACTCCTGGACCCGGAATGCGCTCCTAGAGAGTAAAGCAAGTTAGCAAAATCAATCCTTTGAGCTCTGGGCAGAGGGAGAGATGCAGACGAACTTCAGTTCCGAAA
>Ga0209154_1001774_pt1 | contig 12429 bp, 11 predicted proteins | sample GraSoiAngelo_121_FD_185878 | JGI IMG/M metagenome (GOLD analysis project Ga0209154, IMG submission 185878) | Grasslands soil microbial communities from the Angelo Coastal Reserve, California, USA - 14_0919_12_20cm (SPAdes) (version 2) | ecosystem: Environmental > Terrestrial > Soil > Grasslands ... | reverse complement strand
TGCCCAGCGCGACATGCTGCTCGACCAGATCGACTCCGCCGGCGTGCAGCTCACGGTCGACGACTGGCGTCACGTGCGTGCGGAGCACGATTCCGGCGTCGGTCGGCTCGAGGGGCTGCTGCGCCTCTCACCCCAGCTGCTCAAGGACTCCGCGGCGACCCCGGACGCGCGCGTGCGGCTCGCGATGGCGCACATGGAGGGCTACCTCGATGCGGCGGTCACCCAGGCGACTGCGCCGTTCCTGCCGGTGCCGCCCTTTCTGGCCGCGGCGCTCCGCCGCGGCGAGCCGTGGTCGCTCAACGACGCCGGGATCGCGCGCGCGGTGGAGCGAGCGCAGGCGATTCGCGCCGCCGATACGACCGCCCGACCGGCGCCGGGCACGGGTCTGAAGCGCGCCCCCGGCCCGCCGCCCATCGCGGGCGACAGCGCGGCCAAGCGGACGCCGAGCTGACATGCGGCCGACGGGAGTGACGGTCATCGTACTGGCGTGGGCCGCCCTCGGAGCAGCGGCGGTGGCGGCACAGGGGCGCTCGGCGACGGCGCGGGCCGTGGACCGCGTGGTGGCGGTGGTGGGCACCAAACCGATCCTCGCCTCGCAGGTGGAGGAGCAGCTCGTGCTGGCGCAGTCGCAGGGGGCGAAGGTCCCCGAGGACTCGGCCGGCCGGGACGCGGCGCGGCGTCAGATCCTGTCGCAGATGGTGGATGAGGACCTGCTGGTGCAGCAGGCCGAGCGCGACACCACGATCAAGGTGACCGATCAGGAGGTCCAGGACGCGGTCGAGCAGACGGTGCAGAACGTGCGTAAGCAGTTCACCTCGATCCCCGAGTTCCAGGCGCAGCTGCGCGCGGCGGGGTTCGTGTCGGAAGAGGAGTGGCGCCGCTGGCTGGCCGACCAGCAGCGCCGCCAAATTCTGCAGCAGCGGCTGATCGAGGCGCTGAAACAGAAAGGCAAGCTGCGGCCGATCCCCCCCTCGGACGCCGAGATGCATGGTTTCTGGGAGGCGAACCGGGCGCAGCAGCCCAAGCGCCCCGCGGCCATCTCGTTCCGCCAGATCGTCATCGTGCCGAAGCCCGATTCCGCCGCCAGCGCGCGGGCGCTGCAGCTCGCGGAGTCCCTGGTAGTGGCGTTGCGCGCCGGCGCCAACTTCGGTGAGGTCGCGAAGAAGTACTCCGCCGACAGCGCCTCACGCGAGCAGGGGGGCGAGCTGGGCTGGTTCCGTCGCGGGCCGATGGTGAAGGAGTTCGAGGACGTGGCGTTCCGGCTGCGGCCCGGGGCGATCTCCGACGTCGTGCCGACCGAGTTCGGCTATCACATCATCCAGGTGGAGCGCGCGCAGCCCGCGGAGATCCTGGCCCGCCACGTCCTGATCCAGCCGACGATCTCGGCGGCGCAGCTGGCGATCGCCAAACGACTGGCGGATTCCGTGCACGACGCGTTGGCCCACGGGGCGCCGTTCGACTCGCTCGCCCGCCTCTATGCCGACCCGAATGAGCCCAAGCTGGCCGATGCACTACCGGTGTCGGAGCTCCCGCCCGATTACGGGAAAGTCGTAGGCGGCGACACGGTCCCGGGCTGGAAGCCCGTCTTCCAAACGTCCGCCAGCACCGCCCGGCCGCGCTTCGTCGTGTTCGAGCTGGTCAAGCGGCTCCCGGAGGGCGAGCTGTCGTTCGACGAGGTGAAGGACCGCATCCGCGACGGTCTGGGCCAGCAGCTCGCCGTCAAACACTACCTCGACCTGCTGCGCCGCACGACCTACGTCGACGTCCGTTTCTAAGACCGGAGGGCACCGTCCCCGCCTTGCCGTGACGCCCGGCGACCCGCGGGGGATCGGGCCGGAGGTGGTCGCCAAGGCGCTCGCCCTCGGGCCGCTCGACGCGGAGATCACCGTGCTCGGCGACCAGGGCACCGCACCCAGCTCCCTCCGCCCCGAGGAGGCGGGCCGGATCGCCGGCCAGGCGGTGGAGCAGGCCGTTCGCCTCGCCCTCGCTGGAGCGGCCGATGCCATCGTCACCGGCCCGGTGCACAAGCACGCCCTCCACCTGGCCGGCTTCCGCTATCCCGGTCTCACGGAGCTGCTGTCGCATCTCGCGGGCGATGTGGACGTCGCCATGATGCTCGTCGCCGGTCCGCTGCGCGTGACGCTGGTCACGACGCACATCCCCCTCAAGGACGTCCCCGCCGCGGTGACCACCGCGCGCGTGGTGGCGTGCGGGCGGATCACCGAGCGAGCGCTGCGCGAGTGGTGGGGGATCGGCGCGCCGCGCCTCGCGGTGTGCGCGCTCAACCCGCACGCCGGCGAGTCGGGCCTGTTCGGCGACGAGGACGAGCGCGTGCTCGCGCCGGCGGCCAAAGCGCTCGGGGCCGCGGGTCCGCTCCCCGCGGACACGGTGTTCGTGCGCGCTCTCAAGGGTGAGTTCGACGCCGTGCTCGCCCCCTATCACGACGTGGGGATGACGGCGGTAAAGGTGGCAGGGTTCGGGAAGGGCGTGAACGTCACGCTCGGCCTCCCCTTCCCGCGCGTAGCGCCGGACCACGGGACGGCGCTCGACATCGCGGGGCGGGGAATCGCGGACCCGGGGTCGATGCGGGCCGCGCTCGAGCTCGCCGCTCAGCTGGCGCGGGTCGGCCGCTAGCTCTCGGCCTTCACCCCGCGGGGATTTTCGGCGCCGACGGTGCGCCGCACGACCCGCACCTTGCCGACGCGGCGGCCGTCCATCTCCAGGATCTCGAACACCGCGCCCTTGACCGCCACCTGGTCGCCGACCTTGGGGAGGCGGCCGATCGCGCCGAACAGGAACCCGCCGATGGTGGTGTAGTCCTGCTCGTCGAGCTCGAGCCCGAACACCCGGTTCACGTCGCGCAGTGGCGTCGCTCCGGAGATCACCGGGGCCGCGCCCGGCGGCGCGACCCGCAGCTCGCCGCTGGGCCGGTCGTACTCGTCGTAAATCGGACCCACGATCTCCTCGAGCAAATCCTCCATCGTGACGAGTCCGGCCGTGCCGCCGAACTCGTCCAGCACAATCGCGAGGTGGATCTTCTGGCGCTTCATGTCGGCCAGTACGTCTTCCACTTCACGCGTGCCCGGCACGAACATGGCGGGCCGCAGCACGGCGCGCAGCGTCCCGCTCTTGGCCGCGCGGAGACCCGCCAGGATATCCTTCGCATGCACCACGCCGAGAATGTCGTCGAGCGACTCGCCGTACACGGGATAGCGGGAGCGGCCCGCGATGGCGACCTGGTCGGCGGCCTGCTCGAGGGTCAGGTCCGCCGGCAGCGCGACCATCTCGGTGCGCGGCGTCATCACTTCGCGGGCCGACTTCTCGCTGAACTCGAATACCCCCTGCAGCAGCCGCGCATCGTCGGCGTCGAGCTTGCCGCGTTTGCGGCTCTGCTCGACGAGCATGCGCAGCTCTTCCGGCGAGTGGATCTGCTCGAGCTCGGCGGTGGTGCCCTTCAAGCCGAGCAGCCGCCCTACGCGCCCGGCGCTCCAGTTGAGGAGATCGGTGAACGGCCGGGTGATCCAGGAGAAGAAGATGAGGGGGGCCGCGACCCAGCGGCTCGTGCGTTCGGGATGGGTGATCGCCCACGCCTTGGGCGCCTGCTCGCCGAACACGACGTGCAGGAACGACACGACGGCCACGGCGACGGTGGACGCCACGCCGCCGCGCGTGAGGAAGTCGAGCAGCGGCGGCAGCGCCGCGAACCAGTCGCGGAACAGGTGCGCGACGGTATCCTCCGACACGTAGCCCAGCAGGATCGACGCGACCGTGATGCCGAGCTGCGCGGCCGAGAGCTGGCGGTACAGGTCCTGGAGGGCCGCCTGGACCGTGCGGGCCTTGCGGTCGCCCCGCCGTACCATCGCCTCGATGCGCGTGCGCCGCGCGGCCACGAGGGCGAACTCGGCCGCGACGAAGAACGCATTCGCGAGCACCAGCGCCACCACGGCGAGGAGCCGCAGCCCGAGCGATTCCGACACGGGGCCAGACATAGAGGCGAGAACATAGAGCGTGATTATCTTGGGGACTAGGGATTAGGGACTAGGGACTAGGGTGAGCGCGACACTACCCATCGACGTGCAGTGCACCCACCGGGCACCGCTGCGCCAGGAGAGCCGCCGGCGGCTGGTGCTGGTGCTCGGCATCACCGCCGCGGTGATGCTGGTGGAAGCGGTGGGGGGATGGCTCGCCCACTCGCTCGCCCTGCTCGCCGACGCCGGTCACATGCTGGCCGACGTCGCCGCCCTCGGCCTGTCGCTCGCCGTCGCCTATCTCGCCCAGCGACCGGCCACCGCGGAGCGGACGTTCGGCCTGCTGCGGCTCGAGATCGTGGCCGCCCTGGTAAACGGGGCGGCCCTGCTCGCCATCTCGCTCGGCATCGCCCTCGAGGCCTACCACCGGTTTCGGGCGCCGTCCGAGGTGCACGGCGCCCTGCTGCTCGGCGTCGCGGCCGTGAGCCTCGTGGCCAACGGGGCGGGAGCCGCCATCCTGCATCGCGGGCACCACCACTCGCTCAACCAACGCGGCGCCTACCTTCATATCGTGGGCGACGTGCTCGGCTCGGCGGGCGCGCTCGCGGCCGGCGCGATCATCCTCGCCACCGGGTGGGTAAGGGCCGACCCCCTCATCTCCGTATTGATCGCGGTCTTGATCCTGGGCAGCGCCTGGCGCCTCGTGAAGGAAAGCACCGACATTCTGCTGGAGGCCGCACCGGCCCACATCCCGCTCGCCGACGTGCACGACCGCATCGCGTCCATTCCCGGGGTGGCCTCGGTCCACGACCTGCATGTCTGGACGGTCACGAGCGGCGTGATCGCGATGAGCGGCCACCTCGTGGTCCAGAACCCCGGCGACAACCAGCGCGTGCTCGAGGCCGTGCAGCAGCGCCTGGGCGGCATGGGGATCACGCACGTCACGGTTCAAATGGAAAGGGATCCGACGTGTGACTGAGTGCGCGGTGCGCGGTACGCGGTTGCTGGCGGCTCGGAGAGGAGCCCCGCAGCGGTAGCAACCGCGCACGGCGCACGGCGTACCCAGGTTTGTGTGATCCCGCGCCTTGTCTTTTCCAGACCACCCTTCTATACTGCGCCCCTCGATTCCAGCCACTATCAGGAACCTAGCCCTTTGCAGATCCGTAACATCGCCATCATCGCCCACGTCGACCATGGGAAGACCACGCTGGTGGACCAGATGCTCCGCCAGGCGGGGGTGTTCCGCGCCAACCAGCAGGTGAGCGAGCGGGTGATGGACTCGAACCCGCTGGAGCGCGAGCGGGGCATCACCATTCTGTCGAAGAACACGGCCGTACGCTGGGGCGACACGAAAATCAACATCGTCGACACGCCCGGGCATGCGGACTTCGGCGGCGAAGTAGAGCGCATCCTGCGCATGGTGGACGGGTTCCTGCTGCTGGTGGATGCCGCCGAGGGGCCGATGCCGCAGACGCGCTTCGTGGCCGGGAAGGCGCTGGCGCTGGGCCTGAAGCCGATCGTCTTGGTGAACAAGATCGACCGGCAGGACGCGGAGCCGCTGCGGGTGCACGACGAGGTGCTGCAGCTGTTTCTCGACCTGGAGGCCACGCAGGAGCAGTTCAACTGTCCCTTCCTTTATACATCGAGCCGTGCGGGCACCGCGACGGCCGACCTGGGGACCCCGGGGACGGATCTCAAGCCGTTGTTCCAGACCATTCTGGACACGATCCCGGCCCCCGTGGCCGATCCCGCGGGCCCGTTCCAGATGCTCGTCTCTACGCTCGACTATTCGTCGTACCTGGGACGCATCGCGATCGGGCGGATCGAGCGGGGTCGGGTGCGGGTGGGCGACACGGTGGCGTTACTTCCGCTGGGCGCGCCTGGTCCTGTGGGGGATGGGTCCTACGAGCAGGCGCGCGTCGTGAAGCTCTTCTCGTTCGACGGGTTGGAGCGGGTCGAGGTGCAGGAAGCCTCGGCGGGCGACATCGTGGCGCTGGCGGGGCTCGCGGGGGTGGAGATCGGTAAGTCGGTCACGGCCCCGGACTATCTGGAGCGGCTGGCGGGGATCGCGGTCGAGGAGCCCACGATCTCCGTGGACTGCAAAGTCAACGACTCACCGTTCGCGGGGCGCGAGGGCAAGTTCGTGACCGGCCGGCAGCTGCGGGAGCGGTTGTTCAAGGAGCTGGAGAAGAACGTGGCGCTGCGGGTGGAGGAGACGGACGATCCCCAGACGTTCACCGTGTCGGGGCGCGGGGAGCTGCACCTCGGCATCCTGATGGAGACGATGCGGCGCGAGGGGTACGAGTTCCAGGTGAGCCGGCCGCGGATCATCCCCCGGGAAGGGCCGAACGGGGAGCGGCTCGAGCCGTACGAAGAGCTGATGATCGACTGCCCCGAGGGGTATCTCGGGGTCGTGATGGAGAAGCTGGGGCCGCGCCGGGCGGAGCTCCTGGACATGAAGAACCCGGGCGTGGGGATGGTGCGGATGCGGTTCAAGATTCCGGCGCGGGGCCTCCTGGGGTACCGCTCGGAGTTCCTGACGGACACCCGCGGCACCGGCGTCATGCACCATCGCTTCTTCGAGTACGGTCGGTGGGCGGGCCCGCTGTCGGGGCGGAGCCGGGGGGTGATGGTGGCGGATCGGGAGGGCGCGGCCGTGGCGTTCGCGCTCTTCAATTTGCAGGAGCGGGGGACGATGTTTGTGAAGCCGGGCGATGCGGTGTACGAGGGGATGATCGTGGGCGAGAATGCCCGCACTGGCGACATGGACGTGAACCCGTCGAAAGAAAAGAAGCTCACCAACATGCGGACGACCGCGTCGGACGAGATGATCATGCTGGAGCCGCCGCGGCTGGTGACGCTGGAGCTGGCGCTCGAATACATTGAGGACGACGAGTTGATCGAAGTGACGCCGTCGTCCATCCGCTTGCGCAAGCGCGCCCTGGGGGCTACGGAGCGCCGCAAGCTGGCGCGCAACGCGCGGGCGGCCGAGGAGTCGTAGGGCGGTCGGATAGCTCGTTCACCACAACCTCAGCTGGGGGTGACAATGTTGTCCCGTGAGACGTCGGACTGGTCGCTCAAGCGTCGCAGCGACAGTCTCGGCGACGAAGAGTTTGAAGACTTCGAAGAGGACAAGGACCTGGACGAGGACTTCGACGACGAGCTGGACGAGGACGAGCTTGACGAGGAGGAGCTGGACGATCTCGACGAGTACGACGACCTGGACGACGAATTCGACGACGACGAGGACGAGGAGTTCCGCCCCAAGAAGGGGCCGAAGCGGGACTGGGAGTGAGCGAGAAGGTGCGAGCGGGAGCACGTGGCGGTGCTCCCGCTTCGCGTTTCAGTGAGCCATGCGCTGGCCGGCCGTCTTGCCGCGGAACACATCCCCCGACGAGTAGTGCGCCTCGAAGGTGCCCGTCAGGGTCCCGCCCTTGTAATGCGACACGTTGCGTAGCACGGTGACCTGCAGACCCTTCCGGAGAATGCTCGGGTAGGGACCGCACTCCGTGACGATGCTGTCGCCGCCCACGGCGACGATGCGGAGCGGAATCGGAGGCCGCGCCTCGAGGCGCATGATCCAGCCCTCGCGGCTGGCCGTGGCGACCACGACCGAGGTGGCCACCACGCTGTCTTTCGGCCCGACCATCGAGCGTACCTTCCACGTGCCCGCGACATCGGACAGGGTGATCGCGCCTCCCTGCAGCACGGTGACAAGGAAGAAGACGAAGGCCTGACGCATAGGACGCTCCCGAAGTGATGGGTGACTGCTTCCTCTTTCACGGCCCATAGTAGCTTCCTTCTGTCACGGTGCCGAAACATTTGGGGGTCGCCGAGCGTGGAGTACCGCGCCGAGCGGTGGTCTACTAAGTTGGGGAGCGGCGGGGCCTGTAGCTCAGGTGGTTAGAGCGCACGCCTGATAAGCGTGAGGTCGGTAGTTCAACTCTACCCAGGCCCATGAAGGAAAAAAAGGCGTCGAGGGAAGAACGTCACGCGAAGACGTCACCAAAGACGTCGCGCAAACGGTGCTAGTTACCGAAGCAGTCGCCCGAGCCGCACACGATGAGAAAAGCGGCCAGCACTGCCGCGGGACCGCCCACGCCCACGACGGTTCCCGGGACCGAAGCGAGACGCCCGCCGGCGAAAACCGCGACCCGCGTGCTGCGGTCCACGTCGAACTGCTCCGGCCGCAGAGCCACGACGTGCATGGTGAGCCCGGCGTAGTCGGCGAAGCTCACCCCTGCGTGCCCGCTGAAGCCCGGGGCCCCCGCACCCAGGACGACCATGCCGGGAGCGATGTCGAAGCTCGTGGTCTGGCTCATCCAGAACCGCAGCCTCGGGCGAATGCCAACGGCCGCGCCTTGACCGATCTGATCGCTCCCCCAGAGGATCGCTTGAGTGAACGCCGCGACCCCGAATGCATGGCGTGTGCCGCGATTGGCCATCCCACCGAGCTCCCACGTGAATAACGCACCCCGACTCGCGCCGCTGGGGTTGAACGAAATCGGGGCGGCCACACCAAACTCGGTGAGCCAGAAAACATCGCACCGCGGCTTGGGTCGCCCGCGGAAGCACCAGTGGGTGGTGGACTCCTGGGCCGGGAGGGCAGGGGAATAGGCCAGCGCGCACAACACGATTGACACAACTGCACCGTTGCGAATCATGATGCCTGCCTTTCGATAGCCGTCCCCTGGTATCGCGATTCGTCTGCAACATGCGGGCAAGTGCAAGCGGGCGATAGTCCCAGCGGCCCCGGTCATTTGCGGCGCACCCTACCGGCCCGTACTTTGACGGTGGCCGTCTCACCTTCGCTCTGACGCCTCTTTCCGACGCCCCCGAGTCTGAGATCGCCGATCCGGCGTCCGGGCGGGTCCGATCTCACCCTCAAAGAAAGATGGCGTGCACATGCGACCCTTCAGTCAGCTTCTCACCGCGACTGCACTTGTGGTGTTGGCATCCGGCGTTGCCTGTAAGAATGACTCGGGAGTGACTGGCCCGACGGGCCTGGAAGGTGAGTACAGGGGGACAATGGCCGGCGAGTCGTCTCCCAGTTTGAGCGCGTCGCTCGCTGTGACCGTGGCCCCGAGCGCCACGGGCACGATCACGCCCGTGGGCGCGGCACCGATCACCGTGACTGGGACCTACGTTGCCTCGACCAAGGCGGTCACGCTCTCCGGCGGCGGGTACACGATCGCCGGGTCGATCGACGATACCGGGAAGCTGCTCGGTACGTACACGCACTCCGCTACGGAGGGGAGCGTCGTGGCGTACCAGCACGCCACTACCCATCCCGTCACGGTATACTGCGGTACCTACACGGGCGACGCGGACGGCATCTGGAACACCCTCATTAGGGGCTCTTCGCTGTCGGGCGTGTACGACAACGTCGACGGCTCGGACGGTTATTTCGTCGGTACCGTGAACGGGAGCAGCGTCAGCATCACCGAGATCAGCGCTAGCCCCGGCGCCACCGCCAGTGGCACAATTTCCGGCACGACCATGTCGGGCACCCTGTCGGGGAACGGGGTCGTTTACGCGACCTGGACCAGCGACACGAGCTGCTAGGCGCGGGCGCCGCCTACGGTGCCACGAACGCCCAATTGGCCGTGGCCGCCCCGCGCGTGCCGGTTACCGTCACCCTGCCGGACACCACTTGCCCCCGCGCGGGGACCGGCGCGGGGACATTGAATACGGCCAGCAACTTTTCGCTCGTCGGCTCGCTGGCGAGCGACTGCAAAGCCGGCAACAGCTGCGCCGCGCTGGTCACGCCCACATAGATGCCTCCGGTCCGCGTCGCGAGTTCGCGCACGACGGCGACGGCTCCGGGATCGGTCTTGCTGCCCTGGTCCGAGGCCGGGCCCAGACCGACGGCGAAGAATCGCACCGCGCTTGCGCTGGCCGCCGCGAACAACGCATCCCGATACGCCGTGTCGCTCGGCATGCCGTCCGTCAAGATGACCACGTATCGACCGTATCGGGCCGGAGTCAGGATGGTATCCGTCCACTGCACCACCTCGAGCGCGGACTGATACATGGGAGTTCGGCCAGTGAGCGGCTGGATGCTGGCGAGCTGCGAGTCGAGCTGGCTTCCGGCGCTCGTGTATGAGCTGAGGAGGCGGGTCTGATTGAACCCAGGGGTCGGTGGCCCTCCGAAATCCAGCAGCGCGCATTGGTTGCGGGCCTCGGCGCCCAGTAGCGTTTGCCAAAACAGCTGAGCAGCACCGGCGCGTACGCCCTGGGGGTCGCTGTGACCCATCGATGGCGAGTCGTCGATGTCGATCGCGGCGACCGTGAGCTGCGTGTCCGGCGGCTCGACGCGCTGGCTCGTCAGGGCCACTCGGCCCGCGATGGGACTCACGAGAGTGGACGAGATGGTCCAGACGTCGGTGATGAAGGTCTGCCCGGTTTGGTCCGCGGGCACCAGCTCGAGGGCGAACTCGCCGCGTGACCGGAAGGCCGCGGAATCGACGCGCGCCCCGACGAACAGACTCAGGGCGCCGTTGTCGGGACCGCAGCAGTCCCGCTGGCAGGCTTGCAGCACGGCCGCCGTCATGGCTCCCACGAGCGCGTTGGCGGCGCACCGGTACGAAAGCATGCGGCTCCTCGGAGGGGGTGCCGGACGGAAGCGCAAGGGTCACGCCAGGGTCACCCCCCGAGTCGCAGGCAGCGCAGACAGCGGGACCCGCGCGGACCGAGTTGCGAGCAGCAGGGTCGAGTCATACTTGTGGCGGATTTGATACAGCCCATGCCGACAGAGGAACGCCCACCGTGCCTGACCGAGCCGTCGCCTCCCCCCACGTCGTGAACATCGAGGACCTGCGGCAGCTGGCGCGGCGCCGACTCCCTAGAGTGGTCTTCGACTACCTCGACGGCGGCGCCGAAGGTGAAGTCACGCTGCGGGAGAACCGCCGCGCCTTCGACGCCGTGACGTTCCGGCCGCGACACGCCGTGAGCGCGCCCGGCGTCGACCTGCGCACCACGGTGCTCGGCCGGGAGCTCGCCGTCCCGGTGCTGCTCGCGCCCGTGGGGTACAGCCGCGTGATGCATGTTGCCGGAGAGTCCGCCGCCGCCCGCGCCGCCGGCGCGGCCGGCACGGGCTACGTCCTCTCCACCATGTCGGGGCACGCGCTCGAGGACGTGAAGACGGCCTGCGCCGGTCCCGTGTGGTATCAGTTGTATCTGCTGGGCGGGCGCGCCGCCGCGGAAGCGGCGATCCACCGCGCCCGGGTAGCCGGCTTTTCGGCGCTCGTCGTCACCATCGACACCGCCGTGGCGGGACTGCGGGAGCGCGACGTCCGCAACGGCACGGCGCAATTGCTAGGCGGCACGCTGCGGGCCAGACTGCCGTTTCTGCCGCAGCTGCTCACACACCCCCGTTGGCTCGCGTCGTTCTTGCTGGGTGGGGGCGTCCCACCGCTTCCCAATGTCGTGCTTCCCGGTGAACGGCCCATGCCCCTCGTGGACGTCGCCACGGCCCTTGCCCGCGCCGCCGTGACCTGGGAGGACCTGCGGTGGCTGCGGGACGCCTGGCACGGCCCGATCGTGGTGAAAGGGGTGCTGACGGGCGACGACGCCCGCCGCGCGGTCGACGCCAGCGCGGCGGCCGTGGTCGTCTCCAATCACGGGGGGCGCCAACTCGACGGCGTCCCCGCCTCGCTGCGCGCGCTCCCTGAGGTCGTGAAGGCGGTCGGCGACCGCGTCGAGGTCCTGATGGACGGTGGCATCCGTCGCGGTAGCGACATCGTGAAGGCGCTCTGCCTCGGCGCCCGGGCCGTGCTGGTGGGCCGCGCCTACGCCTACGGCCTCGCCGCGGCGGGAGAGGCGGGCGTCACCCGCGCGCTCGAGATCCTGCGGGCCGACCTGGAGCGGACGCTTCACTTGCTCGGGTGTCCGGCGGTCACCAAACTGGACCCGTCGTTCGTGGACGCCTCCGCCTAACCACGTGGCGCCCGCGCACCACCCGGGTGCACGTGCGGGCGACGTCCCGCCGCAGAATGGTGCGAGCAGTGGGCTCGAACGATCGCGCGACGCGCGGGAGACGGCGTCGGGCGGGGTGACTCAAGCGGACCGGACGACGCCGATCGGGACGGGATGCTCCCGCAGGTGCCCGGCGAGGTCTAAGCCGGTCTTCAAGACCACGAGCATGGCGATCGCCGCGACCGGCGCGCCCAGGGCCTGCACGAGAAAGCCGCCCCCCAGAATCACGACATGGAGCACCATCACGCGACCGTACGGCCGGCTCATCAGGGTGGCCAGCGCGGCCGTGCGGTACTCACCGGCTCCGATGTAATTGAACGCAAACGACACGCCATGACTGGCCGCGAGGGCCAGCGCGGCGGGCCAGATTCCCGCGCCTTGCACCGCGTGGAGAAACGTGCTCGGGCCGGGGAAACCGCGCTCGTGTACCCCGCCGAACAGTGTGAGCACGAACACGCCGTGGACGGTGGTGAACAAGCCGTAG
>Ga0209154_1001770_pt1 | contig 12448 bp, 9 predicted proteins | sample GraSoiAngelo_121_FD_185878 | JGI IMG/M metagenome (GOLD analysis project Ga0209154, IMG submission 185878) | Grasslands soil microbial communities from the Angelo Coastal Reserve, California, USA - 14_0919_12_20cm (SPAdes) (version 2) | ecosystem: Environmental > Terrestrial > Soil > Grasslands ... | reverse complement strand
CGCGTTGCGGTTCGCGCTCAGCGTTCCCGGTGTGCAGACGGCCATCGTTGGCACAAAGAAACCGGAACGCTGGCAGGAAAATGCGAAGTTACTCGAAGCGGGGCCACTGAGTGAGGCGGAGTTTCACGCCATCCGCCATCGCTGGGAAGAATACGCGCCGCGTATCTGGATCGGACAAATATGAAGCAACGAAAACTTGGGCGTGGCGGTCCGGTAGTTTCTGCCCTGGGCCTGGGCTGCATGGGCATGTCCGATTTTTACGGCGGACGTGATGACGAAGAATCGCTCGCCACGATTCGCCGCGCGCTTGAGCTGGGCATCACGTTTTTCGACACCGCGGACATGTACGGGCCGCACACGAATGAAAAACTCCTCGGCCGCGCGATCAAAGATCATCGCAAACAAGTCGTGATCGCGACCAAGTTCGGCATCGTGCGCGATGAAGAAAATCCGCAATTTCGTGGTGTCTCTGGCAAACCGGATTACGTGCGCCAAGCATGCGAAGGAAGCTTGCAGCGGCTCGGCGTGGAAGTTATCGACCTCTATTACCAACATCGGGTCGATCCCGACACGCCGATTGAAGAAACAGTCAGCGTGATGGCGGACTTGGTGCGCGAAGGCAAAGTGCGTTTTCTGGGTTTGTCGGAAGCGGGCGCGGAAACGATTCGACGCGCGCACGCGGTCCATCCGATCACCGCGCTGCAATCGGAGTACTCGCTTTGGACACGCGACCCGGAAGAGGAAGTGCTCAATGTTTGCCGCGAGCTCGGGATCGGTTTCGTTCCATACAGCCCGCTTGGTCGCGGATTTCTCACCGGCCAGATCAAACGTTTCGAAGATTTGCCGAAAGATGATTACCGACGGTCGTCGCCGCGATTTCAAGGCGAGAACTTTCAGCGCAATCTCGATCTGGTCGCGCGGGTGAGCGAGATCACACGCGAGAAAAAATGCACACCGGCGCAGCTCGCGCTCGCGTGGGTGTTGGCGCAAGGCGACGACATCGTCCCGATTCCCGGCACGAAGCGCCGGAAGTATTTGCAGGAGAATGTCGGCGCGCTCGATGTCGATCTTACAAGCAAAGACCTGGCGCGCATCGACGAAGTAGCGCCGAAAGGTGCATTTGCCGGATTGCGTTACCCGGACTGGGCGATGGCGATGGTGAATCGATGAAAGGCGCAAAGCGCTAAGAGCGAAGCGCAAAGGGCGAAGCCAATACGTTACAAAGCGCGGGAAAAGTTGGTGATTTTGCGGCTCGCCTCATCGCAATCCCACAGCAGTTCGTCAACTTGTGCACTTTCCAGTAAGCCAAGCCTTTCAAATACCAGCAGCATGGATGCGTCTTCAAATAATGATCGCCGGGTGATGTTCAGAAATTGAACGAATTCCTGTTTGTGTGTGCTGCCTGATCCTTCGGCTATGTTGTTGGAAAGCGAGAGGCCGGCCGCGCGCAGTTGCTCCGCATACCGGTATAGCCGGCGAGTGTCGAGGCGGTCGGCGATCCGATGGAATTTAACCGCCAGCTCCGCCGCTCTGTTCCAGATTTCAAGATCTTCAAAACGCCAGTGCGGTCGCCGCGGCCTCAAGCGGCCTATTCCTTCGCGCTTCGCTCTTTGCTCGTTGCTTTTGTCCTTCGTGTAATCTCTCATAGTCGTGTTGTCTTGTCTTCCGTGGTCTTGTTGTCAGTGGTCAGTGGTCAGTAGTCTTGTTGTCCTCGCCGCGGCCTCAAGCGGGCCATTCCTCAGCGCTTCGCTCTTTGCTCCTTGCTCCTGTCCTTCGTGTAGTCTCTCATAACTTTTAGTCGTGTTGTCTTGTTGTCAGTGGTCTGGTTGCCTTACGAGGTGGCGTCGCTGCCGCCTCAAGCGGGCCATTCCTTCGCACTTCGCTCTTTGCTCCTTGCTATTGCCTTTCGTATGGTCTCTCACAATACTTTAGTCTGTTGTCTTGTAGTCGGTGGTCTTGTGGTCTCGGGCGTCGGCCCGCCGCGGCACCATCGCGGCGGCAGTCATTGTCTGCACGATTTCGCCGCGCTGGTTCGTCGTCACATTGCGCAGGCGAATGATTCCGTACTTCGGTTTCGAGCCCGAAGACCGAGCCTCAAGAATTTCGGTTTCGACTTGCAGCGCGTCGCCTGGCCGTACCGGGTTGGGCCAGCGCAGTTCATCCACGCCGAGACCAATCGCGCCTTCGGCAAAATTCAGCGTCTTAACAAAGAGACGCATGGTGATGGCCGCCGTATGCCACCCGCTCGCGATAAGTCCTTTGAAAATCGAACGCTCAGCCGATTTGGCGCTGAGATGAAATTTCTGCGGATCAAATTTCTCGGCGAACTCGATGATGGTATTGCCCGCAACTTCAAAAGGTTCGGACTGAAACCGGTCGCCCACTTTCAAATCGTCGAAGTAACGCTCTTTCATCGAAAAAAACTCGCGCTCCATTCATGATCCATTGCTCATGATTCAGCAACGTGTAAAATGCGGCGCGCAAATTCTTTGAGCGGGCTGTAGAGGCAGCCGTGTCGGCTGCGGTTAGGAGATTTGCAGGCGGCACGCCTGCCACTACAGTCGACCAACCGTTCTGGAAAGGTTTCGATTGTCCACCCGCTATTTCGACTCGCGAGATTCGTTTCGACGGTTCCAGCGCAATCCTCGCCTCGGCAATCAAGATCGACGTTGAGCGATTGAAGAATTCACCAAGACGGTTCAACAGTTTTACCGTCGCCGATAAATCTGGCCGCGATGGCGGCTGCGCTTTTTCTGCTGGACAAGTAAATCGCGTCTCTGGCAGAATCCTCGACTCGTGACGAACAGAATTCGCAGCGCGGCAGCCGCGCTCCTTTTCCTCGGCTGCCTTGTCACTCTTACGTCGGCTTTTAATTTGCCGAACAGATCAACGAACCCTTCGCCGCGGTTGGTTTCCCTCAGCACGGCAGCGAAGCCTGTGCAACACCGAACCATTTTGACTCTCGCGGATCGTGTCGCTTATCAGCGCGCGATTGAAGAAGTTTACTGGCGTCACCGCATCTGGCCAAAAGAGCGCCCCGATCCCAAGCCTTCGCTCGGTGAAGTGATGCCTTCGGTGCAGCTGGAAAAGAAAGTCGAAGACTATCTACGCAACTCTGAAGCACTCGAGGATTACTGGAAACAGCCGCTTAGTGCTGAGCAATTGCAGGCTGAAATGGAGCGCATGGCGCAGCACACCAAACAGCCCGAGGTGCTACGCGAACTCTTTGCAGCGCTCGGGAATGATCCCTTTGTCATCGCGGAGTGTCTGGCCCGACCGGCGTTGTCGGAACGTTTGGTTATGAGCTTGCACGGCACGCAAATTAAAGCCGGAGTATTGAGGCCGAAGGTAATGGCAGCGGCGACGGCTAACTATGCACTTCCGGCGATATCGGGCGAGGTGATCGGCTGCACCGATGATACCTGGACAGCGACCAGCATCACCAACGCGCCCTCTGGCCGAATCCATCACACAGCAGTGTGGACCGGTAGTGAAATGATCATCTGGGGTGGATCTCATGACATCAGTTTTTTTGATACCGGCGGGCGATATAATCCCAGCACGGACAGTTGGACAGCCACCAGCATCACCAACGCACCTTCTGGCAGAGAATCGCACACGGCAGTCTGGAGCGGCAGTGAAGTGATCGTCTGGGGTGGGTTTAGTACGTTCGGCTATTCGAATACTGGCGGAAGATACAATCCTAGCACGGACACCTGGGCAGCCACCAGCACCACCAACGCCCCCTCTGGCCGATACAATCACACGGCAGTCTGGAGCGGCAGTGAAATGATCGTCTGGGGTGGATTTAGTACGTCTGGCTATACGACCACCGGCGGGAGATACAATCCTAGCACGAACACCTGGGCAGCCACCAGCACCACCAACGCACCCTCTGGCCGATGGTTTCACACTGACGTCTGGAGTGGCAGTGAAATGATCGTCTGGGGCGGATTTGATGGTTCGAACAATTTGACCACCGGCGGGAGATACAATCCTAGCACGAACACATGGGCAGCCACCAGCACCACCAACGCACCCACTGGCCGATTCAGTCACACGGCAGTCTGGAGTGGCAATGAAATGATTGTCTGGGGCGGATATAACCTCAGTAGCTATTTCAATACCGGAGGAAGATACAATCCCAACACGGACAGTTGGACAGCTACCACCATCGCCAATGCTGCCGTTGCGCGATACAATCACACGGCAGTTTGGCGCAACAGTGAAATGATCATCTGGGGTGGATCTGATGGGTCGAACGTTCTGAACACCGGGGGGCGATACAGTCCCGGCGCGGATAGTTGGACCGCCGCCAGCACCACCAACGCGCCCTCCGGCCGGGAGGTTCACACGGCAGTCTGGACCGGCAGCGAAATGATCATCTGGGGTGGAACTGATGGCCTCAACTATTTTAACACCGGCGGAAGATACTGTGCGCAACCGCCGGTGGTGCCACAAAGCGCCTTCTCGCGAAAAACTCATGGCGCAGCTGGCACTTTCGATGTCCCGCTGCCGCCCACTGGCAACGTGGGAATCGAATGCCGCAGCGGCGGGGCCACAAACGATTATCAGATGATTATTAACTTCACGAACTCGGTCACGGTCAGAGGCGCCTCAGTGACTTCTGGTACCAGCAGCATGAGCAGCTTCACCGTGAGCGGGTCACAGGTCACGGTGAACCTGACTGGGGCAACCAACGTCCAGAGAATCACGGTTACGCTCTTTAACGTGAATGATGGTACACACATGAGCAACGTTCCTGTTTCCATGGGCGTGCTTATTGGTGATGTGAACGGAAACGGCGCCGTCAATGCCACCGATGTTGCCTTGACCAAATCGCAGGTAGGCATGCCGGTCGGTAGCGGGAATTTCCGCGAGGACGTGAACGCTAACGGCACGATCACTGCCACGGATGTGGCAATCGTCAAATCCGACGTAGGCACCTCGCTGCCGCCATAACGGCCGGATGACGATTGATGATCGGCGAAACGGTGACGACGGTCTCGAAGTGACCACTGCAATCCATTCCTACGAAGTTCGACCGTGCAAAGATCATCGCGGTTTTGATTTAATCAGCGATGCGCTGCCGTTTGGTCGCTTGTGATACGCCGAGCCAAACGCAATCAGCAACGCAGTCGGGTTACGCGAAATTCTACAGCCGTTCACATGATGCAGTGATTCGCGTATTCGATGAAGCTGGCACTGTGATCGAAACGCACGAGCACCACGGAGATTTTGAGGGGTGGTGAACGCGCTAAAGAAAAGCGTGGATATTCTCCTGGCCGCCTTGGTAAAGTCCGAGTGCCTGAGCGCAGGAGTCCAGGCAAACGATGAGAGAATAAAAATCTAACCACGAAAACCCCAAATGAGAAAAGCATTACTCATCACAACGATCATTTGCGGAATGATGGCGGCCGGAACTGCTTTTTCGCAGCACACCCAATCACTGTCGTTTATCCCGAGCGGGACGATATTCCAGCAGAACGATACATTCACCGTTGAAACGTTTCTGACCTACTCCGGCTATAGTGCGTACGGTTTCTCCTTTTGGCTGAAGACCGCTACGGTGGGCGCGAGTTTTTTCCACATCACTTCAGAAGAGCATTTCCCACCCTTCAATAATGGCTACACGGGGCCAAATGAGTTCGATTACTGTGATAACAACTACTGCTCCACGCACTATGATTTGGGTGGGGGACCGCAGCCACTGATGCTTGTACCGCCCGGCACATATGACGTCGAGCGCATGCACTTTTCGATCACGAACGCTGCGCCTGGCGTTTACACGTTTTTCACGACGACCGATAATCCGCGTCCCTCGATAGTCGTCGATCAAGATTTCAACGATAACAACATCCCGCAGGCCTCATTCAGCATCACGATTGTGCCGGAGCCGACCACGCTTGCCCTGCTGGCGCTGACGGGAACTGGGGTGGGCTTGCTCGCCTATCGCCGCTGGCGCGCGGCACGCTGAGACAAAACGCTGTCGCGACTGCGCTCGATCACTTTTCAAAAAGGGAAGTTTTATCGACAGTCGATAACGCGCCAGAACCGTTTTGATTCACGCACCGTTATCTCCACTCGTCCAAGCGAAGGATCGCAATTCCAGCGTAAACGTTCGCCTCACGTCAAAGCCCGCTGCAAATTCTTTGAGAGGGCTGTAGAGGCGGCCGTGTCGGCTGCGGTTAGTAGATTTGCAGGCGGCGCGCCTGTCACTACAGTCGACTAACCGGGCGGTTAGCTCAGTGGTAGAGCATCTCGTTTACACCGAGAGGGTCGGGGGTTCGAAGCCCTCACCGCCCAGTCTACGCTCGCAGCGCGGTGGAGAGCGTAGACTGTCGCGCCGTAGCTTTAGCGAAGGCGGACTTTTTTTCGCCTTGCAATGTCAACGCGGCGAGCTTCGACTCGGCATGCCAATCAGAGATGAAAACTTTCACGTACGTTTACGTTTTACAAAGCGAGACGGACTCAAGACGGTTCTACACTGGTTGCACATTCGATCTTCGCAGGAGACTCGCTCGTCATAATAATGGTGAAGTGCCGCACACTGCAAAATGGAAGCCGTGGCGAATCAAAACCTACATCGCTTTTTCGGACAGAGTGCAGGCTAAGGCTTTCGAACGCTATCTAAAGTCTGCAGCTGGCCGTGCCTTCCTCAAAAAGCGCCTCTAGAATCAGTCCGATCCAATCTGGGGAGCGCATGCGCCTCGCATGCTGGCGATGGCGCCTCGCCATCGCGAACTTCCTTATCGTTTACTGATTATTGTCGACCACTTGCGGTGCAGGTTTGCCCAGTTCGATCTGTGCGGTCACCCTTTGGATTCGGGCGGCCTGTTCTTTCAAGCCCGCGGTGAGAACTTCCATCCCCTTCTGCTGCTGCGCCACCGTAGATTTTAGTTGGGTGATCGTCGCTTCCTGTTTTGCAGCAGTAGACTTTAGTTCTTGCACTGTGCGGTGCGCTTTGAGGAACTCATTCAGCAACATCGCGTTAACCGCATCGTAGCGCACGGTGTAAGGCTTGTGCTGTGCGTCATAGACCACCAGATCGCGATTGACCTTTTCCACTTCCTCAGCCACCAAGCCAAACTGCGGGCTGCCTTCGGGATCGATTTCCGGTTTGTAGCGGAAGGTGACCGGCCGGAGCGCCAGCAGCACGTCGCTCGCCTTGTCCATCTTGTGAACGTTCTGCTTGAAACGGGCCGAGGAAGGCGCCACCCCAAGTTGACCGCTGCTGTTTATCTTAACCGGTGTGCCGCTAATCGCTGTCCCATAAATGCCGGCCATAAACGTTTTCGTCTGGGTTCCTTGCGTGCCAATGCGGACGGTGTTGGCCTCGGCCGCAACACCTCGGTTGCCGATATCGATATTGTTATCGCCCGTGGTGAGGTTGATTCCGGCGTCAACGCCAAAGGCGATGTTGTTGTTGCCGGTGGTGTTGGCAACGAGCGCAAGAGCACCATTAGCCGTGTTTTCGACGCCGGTGGTGTTGAGATAGAGCGCGTTAATACCGTTGGCCGTGTTCCAAAGGCCGGTGGTGTTGCTTAAGAGCGCGTTAGCGCCGTTGGCCGTGTTGCTGCTGCCGGTTGTATTGTTGTAGAGCGCCCCAGCACCATTGGCCGTGTTGCTGCTGCCGGTGGTGTTGCTATAGAGCGCGTTAAAACCATTGGCTATATTGTCGACGCCGGTGGTGTTGCTAAAGAGCGCTTGATAACCATTGGCCGTGTTGTGGTTGCCGCTGGTGTTACTATTGAGCGCTCCAGTACCGGTGGCCGTATTCTGGAAGCCGGTTGTGTTGGACTCGAGCGCACCAGCGCCATTTGCCGTGTTTTCGGCGCCGGTTGTGTTGAACTCGAGCGCAGAAGCGCCATTGGCGGTGTTTTCGTTACCGGTTGTGTTGCTTTGCAGCGCAAAAGCACCGGTGCCCGTGTTGAAGGTGGCAGTTGTGTTGTTAACGAGCGCACGGAAACCGCTGGCTGTATTGAAGTCGCCGGTTGTGTTGTTTCCGAGCGCTGCAGTACCGATGGCCGTGTTGTTGCTGCCGGTGGTGTCTTGAAAGAGCGATTCTTCACCGATGGCCGTGTTGGCGCTCCCGGTCGTGAGGCTGAAAAGCGCGTTATCGCCCTCGGCAGTATTGAAGTTGGGATAGCCTCCGTCCGGCGGGGGCAATACTCCGAAAGCGTTCGGGGTCGGCGAAAGCGCCAAGCAGGTGAGGGCAAACACAAGAACTGTGAGAAGTGAATAGTGAGACGTGATTAGTGATCCGCCTTCGCTAAAGCTACTCCGAAAGCTTTCGCGAGCACGCGGGCGCGGCAGAGGCGACCGGCTAATCGAATTTCCTGAGGGTAGAGTTTTCATATGTTTTGTTTTCATGCTTGTTGAGGATGGATTGTTGACTGCATTAAGTGCAATTCAGTTCCGCGCGGAACCTGGAACCATCACCAACGAGACTTCCTCCAAGAAGCAGCTTCGCTTCGGCTGACTCAAGGTTCCATTTGGATCTGATGATCGCGTAAAGCGGCGGCCCCAGCCCCGAATGCTTTCGGGGTTGTAACGTCGGGTGACGTAATCGAGAACCCTTTTACGTAATCCGCGTTCGTCCTGTCAAGCTTCTTTTTATGACATTGTAGCCGCGGCCGTTGACCGCTCTCGTCGTCAACGCCGCTGGCTACAGTTATCCCGGCAACTTCCGGTTTTGCGCTTGGCAGGCGCAAGGTGCACGCCGCGGCTATTTACTTCGTCAGCAATTCGAACCCAACTGAAAAAATAATCTTCTCCCACTCGGCGTACTCTTTCGCGGATGGATGTAGTCCATCGGGCGCGACTAACGAAGGATCGTCGCGCATTTTTTTGCTAATCGGAAAAACATCGACCACGCGCAGTCCGCGCTTATTGGATTCTTCAACGATTATTTGATTGAAGCGAGTGAGGCCTTCCGAAATGTTGCGACCGCGTGCGTAACGCGGCCCGGTTGGCGTCACACCGAAATCGGGAATAGAGACGACGAGCAATCGGTTCTTGCTCGGAAGGAACTCCAACATTCGATTGGCAAGCACCACGAAATGTTTTCGAAACGTTTCGGCGTCGATCCCTTGGACCCAATCGTTCACGCCGATCTGCAGCGTGGCGAAGTTCGGTTTCGAATCGACGAAGATCGACAACTCGCGATCGATGGCTTGCTGGGTCGTCCAACCGGTGCGCGATGGATTCGCCACAAGATCGACATGCAGACCTTTGTCATTCAGATGCCGCGTCAGTAGCGCCGGCCACGATTCGTTTGGCGACGCGCCTTCGCCAATCGAATACGAATCGCCGATTGCGACGTAACGAATTCGCTGCTGGTCCGTCTTTTCTTGTGCGCTGGCCATTGCCATAACAGACATCGCAAATAGCGGCATCAAAGTTCTCATTTGTTGTCTTGGAGGGACACGCTCTGTCGTGTCCCATTTCTATGACGCTGACGCCGCAGCGCCCTCCACATGTGGCGGTTCCTACAGTTCGATGCGGTCGCCTCCCGGGGGTCCATGCCTACGACAGCATCTCCGTCACGGCCGCTTCGGCGTGGATTCTCATCGTGCTGAGAAAGGGAACGCCGTTGTGCGTAGCATCGCGCAAGATGAGCGGGAGTTCCGTTCCGGCCAGGATCACGCCGTCGATGTCGATCTTGTTTTTCAAACGATCGACAATCGCCAGCAAGCCGGCACGCGTTTCGGGCAGAAAATTTCCCGGCACCAATTCGTTCAGATATTTTTCGTGAATGTACTCCTGATCATCCGGGTCAGGCACGATGAGCTCGATTCCTTGGCGCGAAAAAACCTTCGGATAAAAATTTCCCTGCATGGTGAAGCGTGTGCCGAACAAGCCCAGTTTTTTTAGTCCACGCGCTTTGGCGGCTGCGCATGTTACCTCCACGATGCTGATGAGCGGAATCGGCGACTTACTCGCCACATCGTCGAAGACAATGTGCGGCGTATTTGCCGCGATCAGTCCGAAGTCGGCGCCGGCGCGCGCGAGCTTGCGGATTTCCTCGAGAAGATGTTTCGCTGCCCCGGGAAGGTCGTTGGCCGCCATGAAATCCATTCCCTTTTTCAGATCGACACTGTTGATGATAAGCTGAGGGTAACTGCCGTCCGGTTTTCGCTCGTGATAGAGCGCGATGATCGCGCGATAATACTCGATCGTGCTTTCCGGCCCCATGCCGCCGATGATTCCGAGAGTCCTCACCGTTTTCGATTGCACTTCCTCATTAAGAGACAGCGATTAGAATCGCGGTTGTGAAATTTATTGCTCCATTCATGGCCGCAATGCTGATAGCGGCGACTGGCTATGATGTCGATGCGCAGATGGGCGGCGCAAGTCCGAGCAACCGGAGCGAGATTACGAACAAAGCATTAATTACAAAATCGGGTAGCGCGGAAGTCCTGGGCGCGGCGGCGTTGCGCAAAATGGCCGCCGATTACTACGCCTGGCGGAACGAGAATTATCCGGTGCGCAGCAGCGACGCTGGGCTGCACACCTGGGACAACAAGCTGACCGATTATTCGCCGGAAAAAATCGCGGCGCGCGCGCAGCATGTCCGTTCGTTGCTGGAAAAAGTCCGCGCGATGAAGGTCAACAATTGGCCGAAGGACGAATGGATCGACGCGATTCTTTTCCGTGCCCAGCTCGAGCGCGTCGGCTTCGAAGATCGCGTCCTCAAATTCGAGCGCACAAATCCGCAGGTTTACATCGGCGAATGCACGAACGCGATTTTCTCGTTGCTAAAAAAAGAATACGATACACCGCTTAATCGCGCGCTTGCGGCCACGGCGCGATTGAAAGAGATGCCGGCGTTGCTCAAGCAAGGCCTGAGCAATTTGCAAAGCCCGGTAAAACTTTACGCCCAGCTCGCGATGCAATCAGCGCGCTCGATCGATCCGCTCTTGAACAAGAGTTTGATGGCGCTCGATGCCGATCTTGCGCCTGACGGGCACAACGAGCTCGCCGCGCTCCACCGTTACGCCGACGAGCTGGAGAAACGTTTGCCGAAGATGAAGGACTTCGTGCCAATGGGCGAAGGGAATTACAATTACTATCTCAAACACGTTCTGCTCTTGCCCGTCGATGCGCGGGAAATCGAAACGATCGGTCGCGCGGAGCTGGCGCGTTATCGCGCACTCGAAGCGCTCCTACCCGATCCGAAGCTGGCCGATCCCGATCCATCGCGCAGCGCGAACATTCCACCGGACCAGGCGTCGTTCTTGAAAGCGTACGAAAGTCGCGAACAGGAGATGATCAATTTCCTGAGGGAACACAACCTCGTCACGTTGCCCAATTATCTCGGCGCGTTTCAGATTCGGCAGTTGCCAGAAGCGTTCAAGCCAACGAGTCCGGGCGGTTTCATGAATCCGCCCGGTGTTTACGACAAAGACCCGACCGGTTTCTATTTCATTCCGACTTACAATCCGCAATCGAAGAACTTTTACATTCGCGCGGCGATCGAAGATCCACGGCCAATTCTCGGACACGAAGGAATCCCTGGACATTTCCTGCAACTTTCCATCGCGAACCACTTGAGCGACGAAATCCGCCGTCAGCATGAGGACGGCGTGTTCGTGGAAGGCTGGGCGCTTTACGGCGAAGAGATGTTGATGCGCACCGGCCTTTATCCAAACAACTCGCCGGCGCAGGGACAAATCTTGCGCTTGTCGCGTTATCGCTCTGCGCGAATCGGCGTCGATGTAAACTTACACACCGGCCGATGGAGTTTTGAACAAGCCGTCAAATATTTCATGGAAGCCGGCGGGCTCGATCGCGAAGCGGCGGAAGGCGAAGCGGCCGGTGCGGCTTCAAGTCCGCATCAAAAGATCAGCTACATCATTGGCAAATGGCAGATCATGAATTTGCTCGGCCGCTACAAAGATCGACAGAGCGAAAATTTCCGGCTCGGTCAGTTCCATGACGATCTGATCAAAAACGGCAGCCTGCCGGTTGCGATCATTGAATGGATCCTGCTGGATGATCCAACAACAATGCAAAAAGTGATGAGTGAAAAAAAGTGACGAGCCTTCGGCTGCGCAGGCGACGTCTAATATCAAATTTCAGACGAGCTCCGAACCCCCAAGCCCCAACATCCAGGGAAATTCCAAATTCCAAACTCCAAAACAGACCACGCTTTGGGGCTTGATATTCTTTTGGAGCTTCGTTGTTGGTGCTTGGACCTTTATTGCAGCGCGAAAGCTTTGCTCCAGTGGGGAACGGCGACGTCGCGCCCGGTGGCGCATCTTGTGCTGACAAAAGAGCATGCGGTTTTTGTTGGTCACATTCCTTTTGGTGGCGAGCGTTTGTTGCGCGATCTGCGGTCCCATGCCGCTCACGGCAAAGGAGATCGGCCTCATGCTCCGCTCCGGCTATTCCAGCGAAGCGGTCATGCGCGAACTTTCCGCACGGCATTTTGCCGATTCCTTCG
>Ga0209154_1001768_pt1 | contig 12456 bp, 7 predicted proteins | sample GraSoiAngelo_121_FD_185878 | JGI IMG/M metagenome (GOLD analysis project Ga0209154, IMG submission 185878) | Grasslands soil microbial communities from the Angelo Coastal Reserve, California, USA - 14_0919_12_20cm (SPAdes) (version 2) | ecosystem: Environmental > Terrestrial > Soil > Grasslands ... | reverse complement strand
CCGGAGTGCAGAGCGTCGCCTCCTCCTCGCGGCCGCCAGTTCTGGGATCGCGCATGCACCGCGACATTGCCATTGAGGGCCGGTCCCCAGCTCCGCCAGGACAGCATTTCTTTGCTGGCTTCGAGCCCGTCAGCACGAGTTATTTTGAAACGGTCGGCGTTCGGCTCAAAGAAGGTCGTCTCTTTACCAAGGCCGATACGGGGAACCAACCCGACGTTGTGATTATCAACGAAACCATGGCACGGCGATGCTGGCCAAACGAAAGCCCACTTGGCAAACGCATCGGCGACGCCGATTCTGCCAAGCCCGCGTGGCAGGAAATCGTCGGCGTCGTGACAGATGTGCGATTTCCGGGCGAACTGGATGGAGACGAACCGCAACCGCAGACGTATCGGCCGCTGGCCCAAGATCCACCTGTGTTTGCCGCTGTTGAGTTGCGTGTGGCCGGCGCAACAGAAACAGTCGCCCCTGTGCTGTGGCGTGTCATCGCTGGGATTGATCCGGAGCAGCCGATCCATGATGTCTCAACGGCGCGCCAATTGATCCGAAACGGCCTGCACGGCGTTTCACTCCTTGGAGGATTGCTCGCGGCGTTTGCAGCGCTGGGTCTGACGCTGGCAGCGATAGGAATTTACGGGGTTACCTCATACACGGTCGAACAGCGCACAGGTGAGATCGGCCTTCGCATGGCACTCGGCGCACAGCGAGGCAACGTGCTCTGGCTCATGCTTCGCCAGGGACTTGGTCACAGTCTGCTCGGCGCGCTACTGGGATTCGCCGGAGCGTTCGGCGTCGCGCGCCTTCTCGGTGCAATGATTCCGTTCCCGATTGCGACGGATGCCGCGACCTTGGCTGGCATCGCCTTTCTTCTTATCGCAGTCGCGGTGCTGGCCTGTTGGTTGCCGGCTCGCCGAGCGACGAAGGTCGATCCGATGGAGGCGTTGCGTTATGAGTAACGCCCCTTCCATCGTTGAACCGTTGAAACGTTAAAAGGTGAAACCGAATAGCCAAAGCTCATTCGCCCCGTCTGCCGATCTAACGAGTTAACCTTTTTAACCCTCTTAACGAACCATGAACGATCTCAAATTCGCCTTTCGCCAACTGCTGAAGAATCCCGGATTCACCGCCGTGGCCGTGCTCACGCTCGCGCTCGGCATCGGGGCCAACACGGCGATGTTTTCGCTGGCCGACTTTTTCTTTCTCCGTCCCCTGCCTGTGTCGAGGCCGGCTGATTTGAAGCGACTTTACCTGCGCACTGCCGATCATCCTGACAGCTATCGAGACTTCTCCTATGCGGAGTATCAAGCCCTCCGAGACGGGACCTTTGACGTGGCCAGCCTTCTGGCTCATCAGATGACGATGGTCGGGGTCACGGGACCCGAGTTCACGAGCCGGGCTTTCGCGGACCTCGTGACGGCGAATTATTTTGCCACATTAGGCGTGCGCCTGTCCCGCGGCCGTGAATTCCTCCCGGATGAGGAAAGCCGTGACGCTTCGGTGGTGATCGTGAGCGACGTCTTCTGGCGCAAACGTGGCGCCGACCCGGAACTGATTGGCCAGACCGTTCGGCTGAACAGCCGCGCCTTCACGATAATCGGAATCGCACCGCGCGGCTTTACCGGCACCACGGTCGCTTTCACGCCGGATTTCTGGCTCCTCTTGAGCGCGTTCGATTCGATGAAGAACGAAATGTTAACCGGCAATGCCGGCCGATTGTCCGACCCCGCTACGCAAAGCCTCGTGGTCATCGGAAGAATCAACCCGGACTCGTCCGCTCCTCGACTCGAATCGCGATTGGCCCAGCTCGCCCTCCCGCTCAAAGAACTGGCGCCTGCGAAAACGGCGCCCCATTTGGAAATTCACCCACTGCCACGATTCATTTCCGGAGCGGAGCCAACGAGTTCGGGCAGCGCACGGGTCATGGCTATCACATGCCTGGCAATGTCCGGCATCGTTTTGGTGGTCGCTTGTCTGAATCTGGCGAACATGCTCCTGGCGCGGGGCGCAATTCGCCGGCGCGAAATCGCGATTCGGGTGGCCCTCGGAGCCGGACGCGGTCGCATCATCGGCCAACTCTTGCTTGAAAGTTTGCTCCTTGCGCTGTTGGGAGGGGTTGGCGCTCTAATGATCGGTTCATGGACGACCGATTTCCTCCTTTCCAGGCTCGCGTGGAGTCTGCCGTTCACACTGGTTTACGATTCCGGGCTCAACGCGCGTGTATTCTTGATGACGTTGGGCTGCTGCTTGTTCAGCACATTGCTTTTTGGGTTGGTCCCGACCTGGAAACTTTCCCGCACCGACATCTTCAGCGGATTGCGCGGCGCTCAGAATTTGCCGCAGATCCGACTGCGCTGGTGGCAGAAACTCGGGCTCGGGCCGACCCTTGTGGGAGCGCAGTTGGCCTTATCTTTGGCGCTGGTCACGGCGGCAGGTCTATTTATCCGCAGCGCCCTCAATGCGATGCACGCAAATCCGGGCTTCCGCACCCAGGCGAGCTTGCTCATGGAAATGGACGGCAGTCTCGCAGGTTACGATCTGATTCACACTCGACAACTCTACCGAAGTATCGTGGAGAACGTTCAAAACACTCCAGGCGTGGAGAATGTTAGTCTCGCGGCGACCGTCCCCTTTGGAGCCACCCATCTGGCCAGACATGTGCGACGCATCAACGATCCAACCAATGGAGCGGGACGACCCAACGCGATCTTCACTCACTTCAACAGTGTCGGGTCCGATTACTTCCGAACCGTGGGAATTCCCCTTCTGCAGGGACGGGCTTTCACCCAAGCCGAAGAAGAATCGGACGGTCCGCCCCGACAGGTGATCATTGACGACCTGCTGGCACGACAGCTCTGGCCTGGGTCAAACCCCATCGGCCAGCAAATTCGCTTTGTGTCCCCTGATGAGCGCCATCCCTCCAACGACGAATCGCCACGCGCAGAAAGCGCTGGCGGCGAAAAACCGGAGCCGGTCCTGGAAGTCGTAGGAGTAGTGCCCTGGACACGCGACAATCTTGGCGGCGGCCCGCTCCGCTCCCATATTTATGTTCCATTCGGGGAGGCGCCGCAGGCAAGTGCGTTCCTGCACATCAAAACCAGTGCAACCGACGGCAGCGCTGAAAAGCTTCTTGTTCAAACCATTCCTTCGCGACTTCTGGCTCTGGATAGGCGTCTGCCTGTACTGAGTATCAAGCCTCTCGACCGCCACTTTGCCGACAGCCCGCTGCTGTGGATGTTTCAAACCGGTGCGGATCTGCTCACCTCGCTCGGTGGTCTGGCTCTCACCATGGCCGCGGTCGGGTTCTACGGATTGAAGGCGTATCTCGTTTCGCGCCGAACCCGCGAAATCGGATTGCGCATCGCCCTCGGCGCGTTGCGGCGAAACGTAATTTGGCTCGTGCTCAAGGACGCGCTGCGGCTCATCGCTCTCGGCCTGGCCTGGGGACTCTTTTTTTCTTACGCCATCGGACAGGCGCTGAAGCAAATGCTCTTTGAAGTGGATGCGACCGATCCGATTGTATTTTTCACCGGAGCCTGGATACTCGTCCTCACAGGGCTGTTCGCGTCGTGGGTTCCCGCTCGACGCGCTGCGAAGATCGATCCGATGGAGGCGTTGCGTTATGAATAAAACGAACATTGAACATCCAACATCGAACGCTGAACATCGAACGTGGGGAGGCGCCCAGGAGTGAATGACGAATGACGAATTCCCAATGTCGAAAGAATTCCTAAGTCCAAATGACGAAGGCAAAGCCTGCGAACTGGCCGGAACGATTTGGTCATTCGTGCTTCCTCATTCTTTCGACATTCGTCATTCGGATTTCGTCATTTTCCAAAGCCATGATTCAAATGCGGAATGCCGAGTGCGGAATCAAGCAACTGACAACGGACCGCTGACCACTGACCACGAACCATGAACGATCTCAAGTTTGCCTTCCGCCAGTTGCTGAAGAACCCCGGCTTCACCGCCGTGGCCGTGCTCACGCTCGCGCTGGGCATTGGGGCGAGCACGGCGATTTACAGCGTCGTCAATACGGTGCTGCTCAATCCACTGCGCGGACCGGCCACCGACCGGCTCGTCCAGATCGCCGAACGCACTTACACGATAGGCTCGTTTGGCCAGAACATTGGCAAGCCGAACTTCCTCGGCGTGTCGCCTCCGGTGCTCGAAGCCGTGAGCGCGCAACAGAACTTCTTTGCCGACTTCACGTGGGCCGATTATGTCGGGCTGGAGAGGAAGACCGAAGATTTCATTGAGGAGGAAGATGGCTACGCGGTTTCGCCGAATTTCTTTGCGCTCTGGAACGTGCCGCCGCTGTTGGGCCGGACCTTCGCGAAAGATGAGGCGGTGCCGCTCAATGAGAATCAAAAGCCGGCACAAGACGCAGTCATCGTGCTCAGTTACGCCTGGTGGCGGTCGTTCTTTGGCGGCGACGCGGATGTCATCGGCAGGACCATCGAAATGAGCGGACGCCACTTCACCGTTGTTGGAGTGATGCCGCTTCATTTTCAGTTCCCCTGGGGCGGAGCAAAATTCTGGGTTCCTGCCGAGCCGCTTCGCTTGCCGCCCGGCTGGATGAAATCCACGGACATTAACCTGTTCGCCCGGCTCAAGCCCGGCGTCACGATTGAGCAAACGGAAGCGATGCTCGAAACAGTCGCACGGCGACTCATCAAAGATCATCCCTCGGACAAAGACTATGGCCACGATTGGAGCCAACGGCCCGGCGGGCTCGGTTTTTGGGTGCGTCCGGCGCGCGAGCAGTTCATGGATCGCCGCGGCGATTTGCAGCGCACGCTCTACGGCCTTCTCGCGGCGATTGGATTCGTGCTGCTCATCGTCTGCGCGAACGTGGCGAATCTGACACTTGTGCGGACTGAGAAACGCCAGCAGGAACTGGCCGTTCGCGCGGCGCTGGGAGCCGGGCGTCTTCGGCTCATGCGACAGCTATTGACCGAGAGCGTCCTGCTCGCTTGCCTGGGTGGACTTGCCGGCGTGGCCGGCGCCGTCATTGGTATAAAACTGCTGGCCGTGCTGATCCCTGAACTCATGCCGCGCCTCAAGCCGATTCAGATCGACGGGGCCGCGCTCGGCTTCACGTTGCTCATCTCAGTGGTGACGGGCCTGGTGTTTGGATGCGCGCCCGCATGGCAGGCGGGCCGGACGAAGCTCAATGAAGCGCTGAAGCAGGCCGGCGCGCAGGCCACGGCGGGCTTCGGCCGGCGGCGCTATCGCAGCGCGCTGGTCGTGGCCGAGTTGGCCTTCGCGCTGATTCTGCTCACGGGCGCGGGGCTGATGATTGAAAGCGTCGCGCGCTTGCTTCACGTCGATCCCGGTTTCGATCCGCAAAACCTCCTGCGCGTTGAGCTCGACCTTCCGTCGGACAAATACTTTTACCCCGACCGCGCGGCGCAACGGAAGGTGCTTTACGCGCGACTACACGAGCGACTCACCGCGCTGCCCGGAGTGAAGGCCGTTGGCGTTGGCAAGGGCGAAACGCGAGTCGAGAAGGTGACGTTGGAAGGGCGCAAAGAGCCGGTCGAAGTCTTGACGGAAGGCTGCGGTGTGGCGCAAAGCGACCTCTTCCGGGCGATGCGCATTCCGCTGCGGGCGGGTCGATACTTCGACCAGAACGATCTCGGCGAAAAAGTCGGCACCGCGATTATCAATGAAACCATGGCGCGCACGTTCTGGCCAGGCGAAGACGCCGTGGGGAAGAAGTTCAGCAGGGAAGCATGGCGCTGCTTGCCTCAGTATGAAGTCGTCGGAGTCGTTGGTGACATCCGCGAATTTCGCTACGACCGAGGACCGAGACCAAGCTTCTATCGGCCTTGCCACGAACTTGAGCTGACAGGCTTCCGACCGTTTTTGGTGATTCGCACCGAAGCCGATCCGCGCGCGCTCATGCCGGCCATTCGCAAAGAGTTGAGGGCGGCGGAGCCGGCGATGCGCGCGCCGCAAGTCATCGTTTGGCGGCAGGCGCTCTATGACTCCACGCAAGCGCAGCGCACTTACATGCTCTTTCTGGTTGTGTTCGCCGCAGTTGGCTTGCTGCTCGCGGCCCTGGGCATCTACGGAGTGCTTGCTTACTCGGTCGCACGGCGCACGCGCGAAATCGGCATCCGTATGGCCTTGGGCGCGGAGCGGCGTCATGTGCTAACGATGGTCATGGCAGAAGGAGGCCGTCTCGTGGGCATAGGAATCGCGCTTGGCCTGATCGCTGCCTTCTGGCTCACGCGCTTAATGCGGCATCAACTGTTTCAAGTCAGCCCCACCGAGCCACGCGTTTTCATCGCAGTCGTTCTAGTCCTGTCAGCCATCGCGCTGGTGGCCTGTTTTCTTCCCGCGCGTCGGGCGACGAAAATCAATCCGATGGAGGCGCTGCGTTGTGAATGACAAATGACGAATTCCCAATGACGAAAGAATTCCGAAATCCGAATGACGAAGGCAGAACCAGCGAACTGGAACCGCGCCGGTTTCAAGCAATGACGCTGAGCGCGTTCGCCACGGCCGCTCTTTTGCTGACGGCCATCGGCATTTACGGCGTCGTTGCCTGCACGGTCTGCCAGCGCGCTCAAGAGATTCCTGCGCGTCGCGCCGCCAAGGTCGATCCGATGGAGGCGCTGCGTTGTGAATGACAAATGACGAATTTCCAATGACGAAAGAATTCCTAAGCCCTAATGACGAGTGCAAAACTTGCGAACTGGCCGGAAGGATTGGGACATTCGTGCTTCGGCCTTCTTTCGACATTCGTCATTCGGATTTCGTCATTGTCCGCACCGCCGTGGCCACGCTCGCATTGGCCATCGGGGCGAACACGAACGGCTTCGCCCAAGGCGTTTCCCCCAATCCACCTTTTTCAATTCAGCAGGAAGGTGAGAGCGCCTGGCTGGTCAGGCCGAACGGAGAGCGGTTCTTTTCGCTGGGCGTTTGTTGCGTCAACCAGGGCGCGTCTCGCCAGGAGTTCGATTCCGCCAACCCCGGTTACGCCGCCTGGCAGCATTACGCGGACTCGAATCGATGGGCCGAAGCCGATCTGAAACGGCTCAAAGCCTGGGGCTTTACCACCGTAGGCGGATGGAGCGACTTTCCAGCCGTGAGACATTGCGGTGCCGCAGACCTGGCGTTCGCTCCGGTGCTGCATATCGGCTCGACGGCCGGGGCGCCCTGGTGGGACATGTGGGATCCGAAAATCGTCCAGCGCATGGACGAGGTTGCGCGCGAGCAGATTCTGCCATTGCGCGACGATCCGCGCCTGATCGGCTACTACAGCGACAACGAGATCGGCTGGTGGAATGCCATCCTGTTCAAGATGACCCTTGAACAATCGCCCACCAGCGGACAACGGCAGCGGCTGATTGAATTACTGCGACAGACCTACCGCAACGATTGGTCGGAACTGTTGCGGGATTTCGAGCCCGCCCCCGGCGTGGAGAACTGGCAGGAACTCGATCGGCACGGCATGCTCTTTCTGCGGCCGGGCGGCAACGGCATCCGGGTCGAGCGACGCTTTCTCACCCTCCTGGCCGAACGTTACTACTCCCTGGTCCATGACATTATCCGGAAATACGATCAGCGCGCCTTGATTCTGGGGGACCGTTTTCAATCGTTCTATTATCCGGAAGTGGCTCGCGCCTGCGCGCGCCACGTGGACGCCGTCTCCAGCAATCTCAACGCGAGTTGGAACGACGGCAGCTTCGCGCGGTTCTATTTGGAAACGCTTCATGCATTGACCGGCAAGCCTCTGCTCATCGGCGAGTTCTACATGTCCGCGCGAGACAATCGCAGCGGCAACCAAAACAGTCGTGGGGTTTATCCGGTGGTCGTCACGCAGAAGGAACGCGCCGCCGGATTTCGCAATACGCTCCAAGCCTTGCTGAAAATCCCTTACGTCATCGGGGCCGACTGGTTCCAATATTATGACGAGCCGACGCACGGCCGATTTGATGGCGAGAATTTCAACTTCGGCCTGGTGGACATCCACGACCGTCCTTACGAAGCGCTCACGAGGATTGCGGCTTCGCTCGACCTCGCCGGTATGAAACGGCAGCCCGCGCGCGCGCGACCGGACGCTTCGCCAGGCGTGCCGCCCGCGCCGCGCGAGCCGCTCGGAGAATTCGAGCCGACCCTGGCTCTCAGACGCTGGGACCGTGAGCGGGGATTCGTCCAACCCATCTCGGAATTTCCTTTGGCTGACTTGTATGTGTGCTGGAACGAGAAGGCGATTTATCTCGGACTCTACGCGCAGGACGTCACTGAGGACACTTTTTACCGCGACAAGACCGTGCGTGCGAGCGACCGGGCCGAATGGATCGTCTCCGTCAGCGGACCGGACAAGCCCATTCGTGCGCGCATTGGGGCCGGATTGGAGCCGATTATCGATGAACCAACCGTTCGCGTTGCGAACATCTCCGGCTTGAACGGAAATTTCCGGAACATCGCCTGCATGGAATTGCCCGCAAGATTGTTTGGCAGAGACCGCTTCAAACCGCGTGACTTGATCGAGTTTGCCTCAACCTTCGTCAGTCATTGTCGCGCTTACCGCGTGGAATGGAAAGGGAAATTCGCCTTGCGCCGCTAACTGTTATCTATGAATGACCTCAGATTCGCCATTCGCCCACTGATGAGCGGCACGATCGATCCGATGGATGCGCTGCGGTGCGAATGACGAAACAAGGACGAAGGCGGCAGGTAAAAGTCTTCGTCAACGGCGCTACGGAGCCATCGTTGGTGGTGAACGAACTCAGCGACCGCTCCTACGTTCGCAAAATCAAAATGCCGAAATCGCGTCGGAGCGACGAAAAACGAAGGAAAACGAAAAATTTTGTCAGCAATTGTCATCAAAATGAGTGGCATTGTCCACAGCGGGATTCCGGCCATGTCTTTTGAACTGAGTTGTGCGAACCGCCTTGCAGCATTATGGGGATCGCTTCCGTCGCGGACCATAGGGATTACGCGGATGACACGGATGGGTAGAAATTGAATCCGTGAAATCCGTGGTCCAAAAGGCGTGGAGAAACAGCCACAAAGGATTCAACCACGGAAGATTCGACCAGGGATTACACGGATGGCACGGATAGGAAGACAAGTTGATCCGTGAAATCCGTGGTCAAGATTTTGAGTCTCTTTGCGCCTTCTTGCGGCAATTCTCTGGGCGGGATTCAGGAATTTGGCGGATGACAATTCCCCTTTCGGCCAGTAGATTCCCCGACGTGAGCGCAGCAGAAATCATCAAGGAACTCCCCCGACATAAAATAAACCGCAGGCAGTTTCTCCATCGCTCTGGCGCCGGCGTGGCACTGTTCAACATTCTTCCAGGAAGTTTGCTGCGCGCAGAAAATCTTTCCCCGAACGCGAAGCTCAATGTGGCCGGGATCGGCATCGGCAGCCGGGGCGGCGCGGACGTGGGCGAGGTGGCGGGACTGGGACACAATATCGTCGCGCTGTGCGATGTGGATGAAAAATACGCCGGCAAGGAATTCACCAAATACCCGGACGCGAAACGGTTCAAGGATTATCGGGTGATGCTCGACAAGATGGGAAAGGAGATCGAGGCCGTGGTGATCGGCACGCCGGATCACACCCACGCGGTCATCGCGATGGAAGCCATGAGACATGGCAAGCACGTCTATTGTGAAAAGCCGCTGGCTCACTCGGTGGATGAGGTCCGAAAGCTCACGGCCGCGTCCCACAAATACAAGGTGGTCACCCAACTCGGCAACCAGGGTCATTCCAGCGATACCATTCGCCGGGTCTGCGAGTGGGTTTGGGCGGGGGCCATTGGCCAGGTTCACACCATTCATGCCGGCTGCGACGCTTTCAAGAATGTCTATTGTCAGATTCCCAACCTGGCCAAAGTGGACGAGCCTCATGAAGTTCCCAATACTCTCGATCGGGCCGGTGCAGTTCCGTCCTTACTCGCCGCTGTGGGTGCCCTGGAACTGGCGCGGCTGGATGCATTTTGGCGGCGGTGTCATCGGTGATTGGATTTGTCACGTCGTCGATCCGGCGTACTGGGCGCTGGATTTGGATGCCCCCTCCACGGTACAGGCGGAGGTGACTGACTATGATCCGGTGAAGCATGGCTTGACCTACCCTCCAGGCTCGAAGGTCACCTTCGAGTTTCCGGCCCGAAAAGCGCGCGGCCCGGTCAAACTCGTCTGGTATGACGGAAACACCACCATTCCCAAACCCGAGGATTTCCCGGCCGACGAAAAGGTTCCCGGCACCGGGGCCATTCTTTTTGGCGACAAGGGAATGATTGTCCACGGTTCACACGGTGGCGCCAACTGCCACCTGCTTCCGGAGAACCTCATGGAGCAATACTCGGGCAAAAATGCGCCGGCGGAAAAAATCCCTCGTGTCAAAGGACACGCGTGGGATTGGATCGAGGCGATTCGCGCGGGCCGTCAGGCGGGCTCCAACTTTGATTACGGCGGTCCACTCACACAGGTGGCGCTGCTTGGCCTGATTGCCATTCGTTTCCCCGGGCAAACGCTCCGTTGGGACGACGAGGCGATGCGGTTCACCAACAACGAAGCGGCCAACGCCCACCTTCGTTCAGCGTATCGCTCCGGCTGGAGCCTTTGAGAGAATTGAGCCGCTAGCGAGGCAGCGGGGTGATCGTGATGCTGCCCAATTTGCAGTTGGCCTCCCGGCCGCGCACGATGAGTTGATGGGTGCCTGCCGTAAGCGTTAAGATTTTCGGAGCGAACTGATTGCCGTCCGGGCTGCCGCTGCCGCGAGGGGTCGAGCATTGCGACTAATGCAGACCGCGCGTCCTTACTTCACGCGAGTGAATCTGTGGAGGTGACCAAACTGACTCCACTCCGTCACAATCAGGTTTCCGTCCTTGTCAATCGAAGCGCCGTGCGGCGAATTGCAAATGCCGTCCTTCCACTGGTCTTGCGGCAGGCCGAAATTCGCGCGCTGTTTCTCGTTGGGATTGTCGCCGACTTGCGCAACGATGTTCCCGTCCTTGTCCAGAACGGTCACCCGGCCTTGCAACTCCGGAATCACGGCGTAATCACCCCGGATGTGCACAGCGGCGGGCATCCGCAGATCTTTCTGGATGACTTTCACGAAGTCGCCGTCGAGGTCCCAGTATTCCACGCGATTGTTGTTGCGGTTGCAGACCAGCAACAGCGGCTTGCCCCGGCGCGTGTCCAGCCCGATGCCGTGACAGGTCTTGAACTTTCCTTCCGCCTCGCCCGGCCCGCCAAAGGCCTTCACGAACTTGCGGTCCTGGTCGAACTTGAGCACATAGTTTGATCCGTAACCATCGGCGACGAAGATCGAACCATCCGGCGCGACGGTGACGGCGCAGGGGTTGAACCCTTTCTCATCTTTATAGATGCCTGCCTCCGGCGGAAAGTGAATCGCCCATAGCTGCTCGCCATCGAGTTTGAGCTTGACCACCTCGTGATCGGACGGGCGCGCGCCGTAGATGTATTCCACACCCTGCTCCTCGCGCACTTCCAGCCCGTGAATGCGCGTCGGGCCGACGGCGCGCAGGAACTTGCCGGAGGGCGAAAAAACCACTATGCCGCGCGGCGTGTCGGTGGTGACGTAAACATTGCCCGCCTTATCCATCACCACGCCGCCGTGGCAAGGGCCAAGCGGCTTGTTATCGGGATTTTCCTCGAAGAAATCCGGCGTGAACGAGTACTTCAACTCGGCGGCAAAAGTCGCGGTTAAGACGAGTGCGACAATGCCCAGCAGCGATGGTACAATGCGATTCATGGCTTGATCCTTATCTGTTCGTGGTTTTCATTGAGCGGTGAGGTTGTAAGACTCGGGACCACAAATTGCAATCGCGGAACGTTCTGCACGCAAACTCTTTCGCCGGGGGGCGCTTCGAAGTCAGAAATGAAGGCTAAAAGAGGAGGGCGGAACCCAGTCGGACAGGAGTCAGACGCGCAGAAATCAGCGCAAATCAGGGTTTCCCCTCCCGAAGTCCGGTTGACTCCGAGCGGCCCAGGAATAAGCTCGCGGCAATGAAAACCCCGCTCTACGTCGCCACCCACGCAGGGGCAGAAACCATTTCCGTTCCGCGGCTACGGTTTTTCCCCGCGTGTCTCGCGCTGTTGGTTTGCGTGATCGTCCCCGACGCATCTGCATCCGGCGCGCCCGAACAGACCGCGTTCGGCCCCATTCAACCGCGTGTCTCGGGCGACGGACAACAGGTCGCGTTTTCGTGGCAGGGGGCCATCTGCCGGATGCCGGCGTCGGGCGGAACGTTGACCGTGCTCACCCGAGGCGAAGGATTCGATATCGAACCGGCCTGGTCGCCGGACGGCCATACCATTGCATTCATCAACTCCGCGAACTTCTTCGGTGGCCAGTTGCAGTGGATCAACGCCGAGGACGGTTCAACCCGCAAGCTGCCCTCCGCCGTGCGGGCACAGGGCAAGCTGCACTTCCATCCTGACGGCGAGCGCCTTCTCGGTCGCTTCA
>Ga0209154_1001764_pt1 | contig 12473 bp, 10 predicted proteins | sample GraSoiAngelo_121_FD_185878 | JGI IMG/M metagenome (GOLD analysis project Ga0209154, IMG submission 185878) | Grasslands soil microbial communities from the Angelo Coastal Reserve, California, USA - 14_0919_12_20cm (SPAdes) (version 2) | ecosystem: Environmental > Terrestrial > Soil > Grasslands ... | reverse complement strand
AGGGGATGAACCGCCGGGTGCAGGGAGTGCGCATGGACGTGCGGGGGGAGCTGTCGGGCGTCACGCGCTGGCACGTCGCGCCGTGAAGCGGCGCGAGCTGCCGAGCGAATTCCGGGCGACGGCGCCGACCCGCCTCGACTTCGCCGGGGGCTGGACCGACGTGCCGCCGTTCTCCGCGCGCGAAGGGGGCGTCGTCGTGAACGGGTGCATCGGGCTGGCGGCGCACGTCGAGCTGAAGCTCGGCGGCACGCTGATTCGCCTGATAGCGGAGGATCTGGGCCAGGAGCTCGAGTGCGCCGACTCCCGCGGCCTCGTGCTCGACGGGCGTCTCGACCTGGTCAAAGCGGCGCTGCGGATGTTCCCCGTGCAGAGCGCCTGTACGCTGACCACGCGATCCGACGCGCCCCCCGGCTCGGGGCTCGGGAGCTCGGGCGCGCTCGATGTGGCGCTGGTGGCGGCCTTGAGCGGCGCGCGCGGTGAGCGCCTGTCCGAGCGCGAGATCGCCGAGCAGGCATGGTACCTGGAGACCGTGGAGGCGAAGATTCCGGGTGGCAAACAGGATCAGTTCGCGGCCGCGTTGGGCGGGTTTCAGCGCCTCACGTTCCGCGATCCGGACGTCGGCATTGAGCCGATCACCTTGGATCCGGCGTTCGCCGCGGCGCTCGAGCGACAGACGGTCCTATGCTACACCGGCCGGTCGCGGGTCTCGGGTGCCACCATCGCGCGCGTCATGGGGGCGTACGAGCGGGGCGACCCGGAGGTAACCGGGGCGTTGCGGGCGATGCGGGACGTGGCCGACGCGATGGCGGAGGCGCTGCGCGCGTCCGACCTGGCGCGCGTGGCGCAGCTGGTGAGCGCCAACTGGCGGCAGCAGCAGGCCCTCGACGCCGAGATGCGCACGTCCGAGATGGCGCGGCTCGAGGGCGCGCTCGCGCCGGCGGGCGCGCTCGGCGGCAAGGCGGCCGGATCGGGGGCGGGCGGAGCGATGTTCTTCATCACCGGCGACGACGCGCGACCCGCGATCGCGGCGGCCCGCGAGGCGGGCGCGACGGTGCTGCCGGTCCGCTGGACTCCTGTCGGAGTGCGCGCGTGGTGACGGCGGAGGCGCTGGCGGCCAGACGCCAGGAGATCGCCCGCTCCGCCGATCTTGGGGCGCTGCTCGCGCATCTCACCGCCCGTGCCGCGCCCTTGCTCGAGCGCCTGCCTCCCATCCCGACCGTCAAGGCCCTGCTCTCCGCCGACGGCGGCGTCTGCCCCGACGACGGCGCGGCGCTTGTCTTCGATCCCTGGAGTCCGCATGAGCACCGCTGCCCGCGCTGCGGCACGACGTGGTCCGGCGAGCGCCACGACCGGCACTGGGCGCGATTCCAGCATCTCTGGGTCGCGGAGCGGGCCGTGCACCTCGCGACGCTCGGCGCGCTGGCAGACAACGCCGCCGCCGCAGGACGTGCGTCCGAGATCCTCCGGGCGTACGCCCGGAGCTATTGGACGTACCCGAATCGGGACAACGTGCTCGGCCCGAGCCGGCTGTTTTTCTCCACGTACCTGGAATCGATCTGGATCCTCAATTACCTCGCCGCGGCGGTGTTGCTGCGGGCGTCCGGACGGCTCGACGACGCGACCGCGCAGGGGGTCGGCCAGGTGGCGGATGAGGCCGCGAACCTGATCGGTGAGTTCGACGAGGGGTTCTCGAACCGCCAAACGTGGAACGACGCGGCCTTGGCCGCGATCGCCGTGTGGTTCGAGGACGAGGAACTGGCGGCGCGGGCGATCGAGAGCCCGACTGGGCTGCTCGCCCATTTGTCGCGCGGCTTCGGGCGGGACGGGCTGTGGTACGAAGGAGAGAACTACCACCTGTTCGCGCTGCGTGGGTTCTTGACGGGCGCCGCGTGGGCGCGCGCGGCGGGCGTCGACGTGGGCGAGGAGCCCGCGCTGGGGCGGCTCGAGGCGGCGCTCCTCGCGCCGGCGCTCACGGCGCTGCCGGACTTCACGTTCCCCGCACGGAAGGACTCGCGGTTCGGGGTGTCGCTGGCGCAGCCGATGTATCTGGAGCTGTGGGAGGTGGGGCTCAGATACGTCGGGAGCGGGGAGACCCTAAAGGACTCCCTGACGGTCGCGGGAGAAGGGAAAAGAGAACTCGAGAGCTGGCTCCACGCCCTGTACGGCGTTCCTCCGATTCAGCTGGAGGTCTTCGACTCATACCTGCACGACGCGCCGAGTGACCCTCTCCCGCGACCACCAGGGAGTCCTTTAGGGTCTCCCGTCTCCCGAGGTCGCCTTTCGTGGTGGGCCCTCCTCCACATGCTCCCGGAATTGCCGTCCGACGTCTCGCCTTGGACTCCCCGCAGCGTGCTGCTCGAATCGCAGGGCCTCGCGGTGCTGCGCGCCGGCGAGCGCTACGTGAGCCTCGAGTGCGGCCAGCTCGGCGGTGGGCACGGGCACCCCGACCGGCTGCATCTGACGCTCCACGCCGATGGCGTGCACTGGCTCCCGGATTTCGGTACTGGCTCGTACGTGGCGCGGGATCTCTTCTGGTACCGCTCCACGCGGGCTCACAATGCCCCGCGGTTGGACGGCGGGACCGGGGAGTCGGGCGACGCCACGTGCGAGACGTTCGATGCCCCGGGCGACTGGGCTTGGACCCGCGGCCGCTACGGGGCGGTGACGCGCACGGTGGTGGCCGGTCCGGCGTATGTGCTCGACGTCGTCGAGCTGGCGAGCCGCGAAGAACATCTGCTCGAGCTGCCGTGGCATTTCCAAGGGCGCAGTGACGTCACCACGCCGGGGCGGTGGGAGGACGGGGAGCTGGCCGGTGAGTTCGTAACTCACGTCGAGCGTTTCGTGCCGCACCCCGGCGTGCCGGTGGTCGTTCAGGTGGTTGCCGATAGCCGACAGCTGTCGGCGCTTTTTCTGCTCGAGGGAGAGCTGCTCCGCGCCGAAGGACCAGGGTTGCCGGGGCGCGGCACGCGCGCGCCGTTCTACGTGGTGCGCGCACGGGGACGTGCCGTCCGGCTCGTGACAGTGCTCGAGCCGATGGCTGAGGCCGCGCACGTGCTGGGCGTGCGTGTGAAGGGTGGTGTCATCGAGGTGGAAACGACGAGCGGAGTGGATCGCCACACACCGTCCGCCGCGGCGTGGGAGATCGCCTCCGGTGCAACGCGCCTGCGCCTCGCCGGCGCGCGCGATCCCGAGCCGCCGTTTCAGCCGCTGGTGCAGCTCGATCCACCCAAGCCGGCGGTCGCCGCGGCGTTGCGCGTCGATCGGACCCCGCCACTCGACGGCACGTGCGACGGGTTCGACGCGAGCGAGCCGCTGCGGCTCGACCTCGAGGACCAGTATCGCCGCAGCGAAGAGCCGTACTCCGGACCCGAGGACTTCTCGGCCGTCGCCTACGCCGGCTGGGATGACGCGGCGCTCTACCTCGCCGTCGAGGTGACGAAGCCGGATCTGTGCGTCCGCGCACCGCCCGGCGATGCGCCGCCGCTCCGGCTCGACAACGAGCCGGATGACATTCACTCGGACGGCCTGCAGGTGTACCTGCGGCACCCGGAGACCAGCGACGTCGCCGGCTTTCTGGTCGTGCCCGAGGGGCGGGACTCCGGGTCCGTGCGCGTTCGGGGGGCGGGAGATCGACCCGGAGTCCCCGGGTCGGTGCGGGGCGCCTGGCGCCGCACCCAGCAGGGCTACCGCGTCACCATCGCCGTCGCCTGGCCGGAATGGCACCACGCCCACGTCGGGGGCCAGGTCGGTTTCGACCTTATCATTAACGAGATGTTGCCCGGCCGCGAGCGGCGGGCGGGACAGCTCGTCTGGAGCGGGGGGAACGGCTGGGTGTGGCTGCGGGGGGATCGGCAGGACCCGGAGCGGTTCGGGATATTGGAGCTGGTGGGATGAGCGTCGTCGTCGTTCTCCACGAGCCCCAGGATCTCGTCAACATCGCGCACGTCGTCCGGGCGCTCAAGAATTTCGGCTTCCGCGACCTGCGGCTCGTGCGGCCGCGCGAGTTCGACGCCTATCGGATCGAGGGTATCGCGCACCAGACGCAGGACGTCCTGGCGCGGGTCACGCGGTACGAGCAATTGGACGAGGCGCTCGCCGATTGCGTGCACGTCGTCGGGTTCACGGCGCGGGAGCGCAGCGCCAAGCGCAACCGGCAGCGTCCGCGCGAGGCCGCGGCGGAGCTGCTGGCGCACGCGGAAGCGGGCGTCGTCGCCTTGCTCTTCGGCCGCGAGGACAAGGGGTTGCCGAACGACGCGCTCGACCGGTGTCATCGCCTGGTGACGATCCCGACCGAGCCGGCCTACGCATCGCTGCAGCTGGGCCATGCCGTGGTACTGACGCTGTACGAGCTCGCCCTGGCGCGCGGCGCCGAGGCTCGCCCGTTCAAGACACCGCGCCGCGAGGCGCCGCCGGCGCGGGTCGAGGACCTGGAGCGACTGTTCGCGGACGTGGCAGCGGCGTTGCGGGTGATCGAATTCTTCAAGACGCGCCAGGCCGAGGGAGTGCTGCGGACCGTGCGGGAAGTCATCCACCGCACACCGCTCGACGAACGTGAGGCGAAGCTCCTCCGGGCGATGGCGATCGAGGTGGTCAAATACGGTGAGCGACTGGCGCGTTCCGGGATTCACGTCGACCGGGAGTAAGCGTCCCGACGCCCTGTTCGGGGCGGCGGGTGGCGAGCCGGGCGAGGACGCGGGCCTCCCGGAGCGGATGCTGCGTGCGTCCGGGTGCCGCGTCTGGGACGCCCGGGGCCGCGAGTATGTCGACTACGTCATGGCGCTCGGGGCCGTGGCGCTCGGGTACGGACACCCCGCCGTGAGCCGCGCGGCCGAGCAGGCGATCGCCGCGGGCGTCGTGGGTCCGCTGCCGCCGGTGCTCGAGGAACAGCTGGCCGATGTGCTCGCCATGCGGATCCCGTGGCTCGAAAGCGTACGGTTCCTGAAGACCGGCGCCGAAGCCGTGGCCGCTGCGGTGCGGCTGGCGCGCGTCGCCACCGGACGCGAGCATGTGCTCGGTTGCGGCTACCACGGGTGGCTCGATTGGTCGCAGGGCGGGGAAGGAATCCCCGTGACGACGCGCGCCCTGTATGCGGAGATTCCCTTCAATGACGTCGAAGGGACGCGGCGCTTGATCCGCGAAGCCGGTGATCGCCTCGCGGTGGTCGTCGTCGAACCGGTCGTCGTGGTGGAGCCCACGCGCGAGTGGCTCGACGCGTTGCGACAGGAGACCACCCAGGTGGGCGCGGTGCTCGTGTTCGACGAGATCAAGACGGCATTCCGGCTGGCGATCGGCGGTGCGGCCGAGCGCTATGGCGTGCGCCCCGACTTGACGGTCCTGGGGAAGGCGCTGGCGAACGGCTTTCCGCTCGCGGTGGTGGGTGGCAGGGCGGACTTGATGTCCGGAGTGGCCCGCACCTGGATCTCCTCCACCCTGGCGACCGAGACCGTGGCGCTCGCGGCCGCGCACGCGACGCTCGAGGTTTTCGCGCATGAGGACGTCTGCGGGCATCTGCACCGGATGGGCATCCGGCTGCTGCATGGGCTCCATCGGCTGCACCACAAGCACGGCGACGTGTTGACCGGCGTGGGCGGGATCGCCGAAATGTGTTTTCTGCACTTCGCGAACGAACGCCTCTCCCGGGATCTCGCGCGCGGGTGTGCGGCGCGGGGCCTGTTGTTCAAACGGACGGCGTACAACTTCGTGTCGCTGGCGCATGATGAAGAGACGATCGACCGCACGCTCGGTATTTTGGAGGACGTTCTCGGAGCGATCAGCGCGTGACGCTGCAACGCAAGCTGCTGTTGGGTTTCGCGCTGATGGTCGTCCCGACCCTGTTCGTCGGCGTCCAGGCGATCCGAACGAATGCTTTGGAGCGCGCCACGCTGGATGCGCTCGGTCAGCGCTTGGCGCGCTCGCGCACCTATGCGGACGTGGAAGACGCGATGTTCAACCAGACGCAGGTCATCTGGCGCTACCTGAGCGGTGATCCCGCCGCCAAGCAGGAGTTCCCGCTCACCGAGCAAGTGGTTGACTTCTGGCTCGATCGCTGGACCTCCGGCCTCCCTCCCGACGAGGTCAAGCACGCGGACGGCGTCCGGCACATCGAAGCCGACATCCGGGCGGTCGCGGCGCGCGTCTTCAAGCTGCACGATGCCGGGCAGCGGGACGCCGCCGCTCTGATCGCCCGGCGCGAGCTCGTCGAGCGGCTGCAGCCCACGCTGGCCCGCGTGAACCGCGAGATCTACCGCCAGACACGGGAGCTCAGCGTGCAGGGAGCGGTCGCCCAGATGCAGGCGATCGTCGAGGCGAAGCGCCGGGTCCTCTGGGCGACGGTGTTTCTCGCGCTGGTGGCGGGGCTCCTGGCGTCCTGGCTCATCTCGCGCGACCTCGCGCGCCCTCTCAACGAGCTGCGGCACGCGATGGCCGTCGTCGGGGCTGGCGACTTGGACCACGCCATCGTGCCCCGCTCCACGGACGAGATTGGGGAGCTGGCGCGGGCCTTCGCCCTGATGACCGAACAGCTGCGTCAGTCGCGCGCGCAACTGGTGCAGTCCGAGAAGCTGGCGTCGATCGGGCAGATGGCGGCTGCGGTGGCCCATGGCCTGCGGAACCCGCTCGCGAGTTTGCGCGCCGCCGCCCAGCTCGCCCGACACCGGGTCGATGTGCCCGCCGCGCGCGAGCAGCTCGATGCCATCGTGGAGCAAGTGGACCGCCTCGACGCCCGCATCGCGCACCTGCTCCAGTTCTCGCGACCCGCGCCGTTCCACCCGCTGCGGGAGAGCGTCCGGACCCTGGTGGAGGGCGCGCTCTCCGGCTTCGCGGAGCTCTTGCGCGAGCGCGGCATCGCGCTTGGGGTGAGTGTTGCCGAAGCACTCCCCGACGTGCGGGTCGATCCCCTGCGCCTGGAGCAGGCCCTGACTGAAATCGTCTCGAACGCGCTTGACGCGATGCCTCCCCCCGATGGCGGGCGACTCGAGATCGCGGCGCACGACGGGACGGGCGACGCCGGCGCGGGTGGGGGCGGGGGCGGGGGCGGGGCGGGAGTGGTCTCGAGATCAACGACTCGGGGTGCGGGATTCCCGCGGAGATCTTGCCCAACCTGTGCGAGCCTTTCTTCACGACGCGAACGGAGGGCACCGGTCTCGGGCTGGCGATTGCCAAGCGCTACGTCGAGGAAGCCGGCGGCCGCTTGGAGATCGCCAGCGTAGTCGGCCGCGGGACGACGGTGCGTATCTGGCTGCCCGCCGCGAGTCACGATGCCGCCCCGGCGCCCGAGGGGAGCCTCGCGTGAGCGGCTCGACCGTTCTCATCGTCGACGACGAGCACACGCTGGCGCGGTCCGCCAAGGCCTTCCTCGCCGACCACGGCTACGAGGCGGAGGTGGCGGGCAGCGGCGAGCAGGCGCTGGAGCTGCTCAAGAGCCTGCAACCGGACGTCGTCTTCGCCGATGTGCGGCTGCCCGGGATGAGCGGGCTCGATCTGCTCAAGCGGATCCGCGAGTTCGATCCCGTGCTCCCCGTCATCATGCTCACGGCCTACGGCTCGATCGCCGGAGCGGTCGAAGCCGTGAAGCTCGGCGCGTTCGATTACGTCAAGAAGCCGGTGGACCTGGAAGAGCTGAAGCTGCTGGCCGATCGCGCCCGCGAGAACCGCCTGCTAAAGCAGGAGCTGTCCTACTACCGTCGTCGCGCGACGACGGACGTCGGGTTCGAGGGTCTGGTGGGTGAGTCGCCCGCCATCCGCGCGGTGCAGGAGCGGGCGCGTCAGATCGCCGCGCTGGACGAGACACCGCCCGTGCTGCTCACGGGCGAGACCGGTACCGGGAAGGGCGTCCTCGCCCGCGCCATCCACGCCTCCGGGGCTCGGGCGGCGAAGCCCTTCATCGAAATCAACTGTACGGCCCTGCCGGCGACGCTCATGGAGGCCGAGCTGTTCGGCTATGAGCGAGGCGCCTTCACGGATGCCAAGCAATCGAAGACCGGCCTCGTCGAAGCGGCCGAGGGCGGGTTCCTGTTTCTCGACGAGATCGGCGACGTCGACCTCTCGGTGCAGGGCAAGCTGCTGCGGGCGATCGAGGAGCGCGCCGTACGACGCGTGGGCAGCGTGCGTGAGCGCACGATCGACGTTCGCATCATCGCCGCGACGAACCGCGATCTCGATCGCGAGGTGCGCCGGGAGCGGTTCCGCAAGGACCTGTACTTCCGCCTCGCGGTCATCGTGCTCGACGTGCCGCCGTTGCGCGCACGCGGCGAGGACGTGCTGCTGCTGACCGATCATTACTTGCGGCTGTTCAACACGAAGTACGGGAAAGTGGTACGTGATCTGAGCGCGGCGGCGCGCGATCTGCTGCGCTCCTACCCCTGGCCGGGAAACGTCCGCGAGTTGAGCCACGTCATCGAGCGGGCCGTCCTGTGGAGTCGCGGCCCCACCCTCGACGTGGAGCATCTCTCGCTCACGAGCCCGGCCGACGCCGGCCCGGTCGAACAGGATGAGTCCCCCGCCGCCGACGCCGCTGCGCCCGCCGTGCTGCCGCCGCAGGGGGTCGATCTGGGGCAATGGGAGAAGTCGGTCATCGAGCAAGCGATGCGCGAGGCGGGCGGGAACCAGACCAAGGCCGCGCGCCGGCTCGGAATCTCCCGCGACACACTGCGCTATCGATTGCGGAAGTTCGGCCTGCAACCGTGACGACGCTGGGTGATTACACCCACTTTGGGTGAAATGACCCAGCGGCACGGGCTGCGCGCCTGGTGCGGGCTGGTGACGTCGCCCGCGACAATCGCATGGAGGAGAAGGAGTTGAAGCCCGATGCCGCCGGTGATCCGTGACTGGCATGACGCGTGCGTCCCCTCAAACGGTGAGTGGTGGACCACCATCGTTTCAGGAGGAGTCAAATGAAGTGGACCAAGCCCGAATTCGAGGTCGTCGAGCTGGGGATGGAAGTTGGCGCGTACGCCGGTAACGCCTGAACCAGCTGATGCGGATGACGGGGGGGCCGGGTGACGAACCCGGCCTCTTTAGTTTCCAGTCATGCGAGTGATCATCCTCGGCTCCGCGGCGGGGGGCGGGGTCCCGCAATGGAACTGCGGCTGCGGCAACTGTCAGGACGCGCGGCTCAGCGGCACCGGCCGAACCCAGTCCTCCGTGGCGCTCAGCGCGGACGGCGCGCGCTGGGTGCTTTTGAACGCCTCGCCCGACCTGCGCGCGCAGATCGCTTCTCGACCCGAGCTGTGGCCGCGCGGTGCGCGCGGCACGCCGATCAGCGCCGTCGTGTGTACCGATGGCGAGATCGATCACACGTTGGGGCTGGTGTTGTTGCGAGAGGCCACCGCGCGATTCCCCGTGTACGCGCCGGCAGGAGTGGTCGGCCTGCTCGACCGCGAATGGCCGGTGCTGCGCGTCCTGTCGGCCTATGCCGGCGTCGAGCCGCGGACGTTGCCCGAGGGGCAGGCGATCCCGCTGGCCGACGGGGCGGGGCGGGAGCTCGGCGTCACGTGCACCGCCGTGTCGGTAGCGCGGCGTGCTCCGCGCTATGCCCGCGAGGCGAGCGCGGCGACCTACGACGTCGCGCTCCGGCTCGCGGACCAAAGGACCGGTGCGACGCTCGCCTATATCCCGACCGCCGGCGCGGTGGACGACGCGGTACGGTCGGTGGCTCGCGGGGCCGATTTGCTGCTGTTTGACGGAACCTTTTGGTCGGACGGCGAGCTGCGTGCCGCGGGGGTGGACGCGCCGACGGCGCGCGAGATGGGTCACGTCCCCATCGGAGGGCCCGGCGGAAGCATCGAGCTGCTGCCGCGTCTCGGGGCAAGACGGACGGTGCTCGTGCACATCAACAATACCAATCCCATCCTGAGTCGCTCCTCGAGCGAGCGGGCCCAGGTCGAGGGGTCCGGCATCGAAGTGGCGGACGACGGCATGGAGGTCGAGCTGTGACGGCGGCGACGTCGCGCATCGGGCCGGACGCGGCGGCCTGGTCAAGCGACGAATTCGTGCGCCGGCTCCGCAACGTGCTGGAGCGGCGCTATCACCACCTCCATCCCTTCAACCGCCGCATGCACGCGGGCGAGCTGTCCTCGGACGAGTTGCAGCTGTGGGTCGCCAACCGCTTCTACTACCAGGTCAACATCCCGATCAAGGACGCCCTAATCCTCGCCAACTGTCCCGAGCCGGAAGTCCGCCGCGCCTGGATCCAGCGCATCATCGATCACGACGGGCGTCCAGGGGAGGAGGGTGGGATCGAGGCGTGGCTGCGGCTGGGCCACGCGATGGGCGTGGGCCGGGAGGACCTGCTGGCGCAGCGCCGGCTTCTCCCAGGCGTTCGCTTTGCGGTCGACGGCTACGTGAGCTTCTGCCGCTCGAAGCCGTGGCTCGAAGCGGTCGCCGCGTCCCTCACCGAGCTGTTCGCGCCGTTGATCGTGCAGGAGCGGCTCGCGGCCATGCTGAGCCATTACCGCTGGGTCGATCCGGATGGGCTGCAGTACTTCAAGAACCGGCTGTCGCAGGCGCCGCGCGACGCCGAGCATGCGCTGGCGCTGGTGACGGAGCGGCTCCGCACCCGGGAGCAGCAGGAGCGGGCCGTGGCGGCGCTCGAATTCAAGTGCGACGTGTTGTGGTGTCTGCTGGACGCGGTGGAGCGGGGACCACTCCCGGGTAGCGACCGATGAACCCGGCGCCCGCCGCAGCCGTGCCGCGGCTCCACCCCAAGGCGCGGCTGCAGCGAGACGAGGTCCGCGGGCGCGACGTGCTGCTCTACCCGGAGGGCCTCGTCACCCTGAACCCCACGGGGGCGGAGATCCTCGGGCTGTGCGACGGAGTGCGCTCAGTCGCCGACATTGTGGCCGCCCTGGAGCAGCGTTACGGCGCGAGTGGCCTCGAGCAAGACGTCATGTCGTTCCTGGATGGGCTCGGGGCCAAAGGACTGGTGATCTATGGACGCTAAGCCGCTCTGGCTGCTCGCGGAGCTCACCTACAAGTGTCCGCTGCAGTGCCCCTACTGCTCGAACCCGCTCGACTTCGCCGGTTCCCGTTTCAAACACGAGCTGACGACGGAGGAATGGAGCCGCGTGTTCCGCGAAGCCCAGGCGCTGGGTGTGCTGCAGCTGGGCCTCTCGGGCGGCGAGCCGTTGCTCCGCCCCGATCTCGAAAGCCTCGTTGCGACCGCGCAGCAGCTCGGCCTGTACACGTCGCTCATCACTTCCGCCCACCGCCTCACGCAGGATCGACTCGCGGCGCTGAAGCGCGCCGGGCTCGATCACGTTCAGATCAGCGTTCAGGCGGCGGACGCGGAGCTGTCCGACCGGATCGCCGGGACCAGGGCGTATCGCGACAAGCTCGCCGCGTATCACTTCGCCAAGGAGCTCGGCTTCCCGCTCACCGTGAACGTGGTGCTGCACCGGGAGAACCTGCACCAGGTGGAGGCGCTGATCCGGTTGGCAGAGTCGCTCGGCGCCGAGCGCATTGAGCTCGCGAATACGCAGTTCTACGGCTGGGCGTTCCACAACCGGGACGCGCTGATGCCGACGAAGGCGCAGCTCGACGCGGCGTGGCAGGTGGTGCTGCGGGAGCGGGCGCGGCTCGGGTCCCGCCTCGAGATCGTGTGGGTGCTCCCCGACTACCACGAGCAGTTCCCGAAGCCCTGCATGGGCGGGTGGGGGCGCGCCTACATGACCGTGACGCCGGCGGGCGAGGTGTGGCCGTGTCAGGCGGCGGGCGGCATCACGACGCTGACGTTCGAGAACGTGCGCGACCGATCGCTCGAGTGGATCTGGCACCAGTCGGACGCGTTCAACCGCTTCCGCGGCGAGGCGTGGATGCCCGAGCCGTGCCGGTCCTGCGCTCGCAGGACCGTCGACTTCGGCGGCTGTCGCTGTCAGGCGTTTCTGGTCGCGGGAGACGCCGCCCTAACCGATCCGGTCTGCTCGCTGGCGCCGCACCGGCATGTGATCGACGCGGCGGTCACCCAGGTCGAGCGCGCAGCAGCGGCGCGAGTCGAGCCCACGGCATTGACCTACCGCGCGGCGCCTGCCTCGCGCGCGCTCGCCGCCAAGGGATGACCGCCACCGCGATCCACGCCCGCGGCCTCGGCAAGGATTTCGGCGCGATCCGCGCGCTCGGCGAGCTCGACCTCGAGGTGCGCGAGGCCGAGTTCTTCGGCTTGCTGGGTCCCAACGGCGCCGGCAAGACCACCACGGTCCACCTGCTGGCTACGCTGTTACGCCCCACGCGGGGCACGGCTCGGGTCGCCGGACATGACGTCGTGCGCGAGGACTTGGAGACGCGGCGCCGCATCGGCCTCGTCTTCCAGGAGACCACGCTCGACCGCGATCTCACGGTGGAGCAGAACCTCCGCTTCGCGGCGCGGCTCTGGAACCTGCCGGGGCGGGTCGCGGGCCCCCGCATCGACGAGCTGCTCGCGCAATTCGGGCTGCGCGAGCGACGGCGGGATGCCGTGCGCACCTTGTCCGGGGGCCTGC
>Ga0209154_1001763_pt1 | contig 12478 bp, 9 predicted proteins | sample GraSoiAngelo_121_FD_185878 | JGI IMG/M metagenome (GOLD analysis project Ga0209154, IMG submission 185878) | Grasslands soil microbial communities from the Angelo Coastal Reserve, California, USA - 14_0919_12_20cm (SPAdes) (version 2) | ecosystem: Environmental > Terrestrial > Soil > Grasslands ... | reverse complement strand
AATTGGTATTTTTCGGATGTATTTTGGAGATTAAATATGAAGATTCAATGACTTATTTGTAAAGTCTCCTCGCATTTCAATTTTTCTAAATACATAGGACTTTATGAATAAATTAATTTTCTATGAATAGTTGATATTTTATGATATACGTTATAAATTAAGTGCAACTTAATTTACAGTAGTGATGGACAACATAACTCCGACGAAGACATTGGGCCCTAGGACAGCTCGCCTCTTTACCGAACTCCACGAGAGAGGCCAGCGCGTCTTCGACACTCAGACAGCCGCAAAAGCAATGGGTGTCAGCCCAGCTCATGCCGCGGTTCTTTTGCATGAGGCGAAGAAGCGCGGTCTTGTCACGCCGATAAAGCGAGGGCTCTACAACCTAGTTCCCTTCGAGCTTGGGAAAAGCTATTTCCATCTCGAGGATCGCCACACCCTCGTGCACGCGGATATGGGTGAACGGCCGTACTTCTTTTCGCACTACTCGGCCATGGGGCTTCATCAATTGATCACTCAGCCAATTTTTACGGTCTATGTGACGACAAAAGACAGACTATTGAATCGTAACCTCGGAGGCACTCGGGTCCGATTTATTACAGTCAAACCCAAACAATTTTTTGGCCTGGAAGCAATGCGTTTCGGGGAGAACAACGTCCACCTCAGTAATTTGTCACGTACCTTGCTTGATGGGCTACGAAAACCAAAGTATTGCGCCGGCATCACCGAAGTAGCGAAAGCTTTTTTCATGGCCAAGGATCGAATCGACATCCAACAACTCATTGAGTACGCACATCGCCTTGAAGAGCTCGCGGTAATTCGACGGCTAGGATTTATCGTCGAAGCATTGTTGCCAGAGCTCTCCGCACCGTTAGAGGCTCTTCGTGTCCAACTGCCTAGATCATTTGTTTTGCTCGAGCCTGACATGCCATCAATGGGCGTGTTTGATTCACGTTGGGGATTGAGACTGAATGTACCGAAAGAGTCTCTGTTGGCGGCAATTTCGACATGAAATGATTGCGCAAAGATCGATCTCAAAACTAAGCGATCGCCTCTACGGGGAAGCAAAGGACAAGTACGGTGAGAAGACCGCGATCCGGATTCCGGAAACAGTCATCGAGCTTGACTACTGCTTCGCCTGGTTCCTTGCGGGTCTCGCCAGGAATGAAGCACTAAGCGGTTTGCTTGCCTTCAAGGGAGGAACTGCGCTGCGTCGCATTCACATCGACGACTACCGCTTCTCCGAAGACCTCGATTTTACCTTGACCCGATCTATCGCACTCGCGGAACTATTGAAGAAGCTCGAGCCATTATGCGAGGATATCTTCAAGGAAAGCGGTGTTCGTTTTTCGGTAAGCCCAAAGGAACCGACAAAGCATCAGAGGAACGACACCTTCTACCTAGAGTGCCAGGGACCACTGTCACGAAAGCAGGTGGTAAAAGTTGACGTCACTCGACAAGAAACGCTGGTCTTCGCGCTACAAAGGAAGCCGATCCTGCAGACGTACGCCGAATTCAGCGATCTCCCCAAAGATCGAACGCCCCTTGTCTATTCAATCGACGAGCTCGCAGTGGAAAAGGTGCTTGCTGTCACGGACAAGGTGCGTCGCGAACCGCGCGATCTCTATGATCTCTGGACCCTGGAGGCCCGCAACTTAATATCCGACCCCTGGGAAATTGCGCGACCCCTGCAAACGAAACTCGAAAGCCGGGAAGGTCGCGCCGAGGACGACCTTGAGGAGCTTCTTCGCAATGCAGAGGCCGGCCTAAGAGCGCGATGGGGGTCAAGGTTAGGTCAACAAGTGCAGGAGCTGCCTAAATTCGAGGAGTGCTTTCGCGACGTGAACCGCCAGATCGGCGTCCTGGAGAAGATCCGAAGAAAACTCAGTAAAGGTCGAGCCCCGTCGAAGCGATAGAGTCCGGCGCGCGCGGGCGGCGGGCTCGATGGTTGCGCGCGCGACGGTTACCGCGGTGTTACAAGACGATCCGCCGCACAAAAGTAAGCGAGCTTTAGCGTCCTGCCGCGGCTTTGCCAGCGGGCCGCTCGGCCGCCCGCCGATTCGCTGCCAGGCGGGCATCGACCAAGGCGACGATCTCGTCGACGGCTGCGGAGCGCATGCCCTTCTGCGCCGCGATGGTCTTCACCAGGCGGTCGACGCGTTCGATGTTGAGCGCACCGCCATACAAGGCCCGCGCCGCGGAGGACGGCGTGACAAGCCCTTGCGCCGCGGCGGCGTATTTGTCGAACGGCACCAGGTCCTTTTCCTCCGCGCCGAGCAACTGGCAGAGCTTGAGCACCCAGTGGTACACCGCGCGCGAGGCCTCGAGGTCGCTGTGCACGGCCTCCTTGATGGGGCGGATTCCATCCTTCGTGATGCAGCGGTAGTTGCCCGCCATCAGCATCGCCCACTTCGCGAGCGGCACGAAGACCGACTCGTGCACCTTCAGCTTTACCGGCAGCTCGATGCCTTCGAAGCGGGCGGCTTCAATGTCGGCTTCCAGCCCGCGAAGAATCGCCGTGTGCGCATCCGAAGGAAAGCGCGCCGACTTGAAATTGGTCGCCAGCCTGACCTGCAGCACGTTCAGCTTTTCCTCCGGGGGCCGGAACGCCTGCGGGTCGGGACTGCACAACGTCACGAGCCCCGGGTCGAAGCTGTTCCAGACGCTCGCATCGGTGTAGCAGACTCTGCAGGCATCGGCGGAGACCCCCGGAATGCGCGCGAGGTAGGGCAGCGGCGGCATGTTCATGATCGACATGCAGGGCACTCTCGCTTTGGCCACCGCATCGAGCAGCTCGCGCACGCCGGGCGAGCCATACTGCGGCTCCTGCATGGCGAGGGCGACCAGATCGTAGTCCGCCGGCTTGGCTTCCGCCGGCAGCGACGCGGACAACTTGCCCGGCAGCTTGCGCGAATCGACTTCCAGCAGCCCCTCTCGAGCCTTGACGGGCATGCGTACGCGGGCGCCTTCCTTGTTGATCAGGTCGGCCTCCGCGGGAAGACAAACGAGCCTGACCGTGTGCCCGGCGAGCAGCAACTTGATCGCGAGCAGCGAACCGTAGGAGGCGCCGAGAATCAGAATTTGGCGTGGCATGGGGAGCTCCGATAAGGAAGGGCGAGGCTACTCCCAAACGGCCGGCGATTTCATGTTGCAGCGCGGCATTTCAACACGTAAAATGCTGCGATGCAAAGAGTTGTTCCCCGCTCACGGGAGATCAGCGTGCTTGGCCGTGTCAGCGCCGAGTCCGCGCAGATCCTCACCGAGCAGGCGCTCGATTTCATCGCGGCTCTGCATCGGCGATTCGAATCGCAGCGCGAGGAACTGCTCGCGCGCCGCGCTGCCCGGCAAAAGGAATTCGACTTGGGCAAGCTGCCTGATTTTCTCCCCGACACCCAAAAGATACGAGAGCAGGACTGGCGCGTCGCGCCGCAGCCGAAGGACCTGCTCGATCGCCGCGTCGAGTTGACCGGTCCCACCGAGCGCAAGATGGTGATCAACGCGCTCAATTCGGGCGCGTCCACTTTCATGGCGGACTTCGAGGATGCGAACTGCCCGACCTGGCACAACATGGTGGAGGGGCAGATCAACCTGCGCGACGCGGTGCGGCGCACCATCGGCTTCGAGCAGAACGGCAAGCGCTACCGCCTGAAGGAAAAGACCGCGGTGATGATTTTGCGCCCGCGCGGCTGGCACCTCGACGAGAAGCACCTGCAGGTCGAGGGCAAGGCCGTCTCGGGCGCGCTGTTCGACTTCGGGCTTTTCTTCTATCACAACGCGAAAGAGCTGATCGCACGCGGCTCAGGCCCGTACTTCTACCTGCCCAAGATGGAGTCGCACCTCGAAGCGAGGCTGTGGAACGATATTTTTCTGTTTTCGCAGGAAGAACTGAAAATTCCGCGCGGCAGCATCAAGGCCACCGCGCTGATCGAGACCGTGGTGGCGGCCTTCGAGATGGACGAGATCCTGCACGAGCTGCGCGAGCACAGCGCCGGCCTCAACATCGGCCGCTGGGATTACATCTTTTCGTGCATCAAGAAGTTCCGCGCCAAGGAGGACTTCTGCCTCGCTGACCGCGCGCAAGTCACGATGAACGCGCCGTTCATGCGCGCGTACGCGCTGCTCCTGATCAAGACCTGCCACCGGCGGGGCGCGCCGGCGATGGGTGGCATGGCGGCGCAGATCCCGATCAAGAACGACCCGCAGGCCAACGACGCGGCGCTCGAGAAAGTGCGCCAGGACAAGCTGCGCGAAGTGCGCGACGGCTGCGACGGCACCTGGGTCGCTCACCCGGGCCTCGTGCCGGTGGCGAAGGAGATCTTCGATCGGCACATGCCGCAGCCGAACCAGTACGAGCGCCAGCGCCCGGACGTGCGCGTGAGCGCGAGAGACCTGCTCGATTTCCAGCCCGAGCGGCCGATCACCGAAGCCGGGCTGCGCAACAACATCTCGGTGGGCATCCAGTACCTCGGCGCCTGGCTCGCCGGCAACGGCTGCGTCCCGGTGTTCAACCTGATGGAAGACGCTGCCACCGCGGAGATCTCGCGCTCGCAGATCTGGCAGTGGATGCGCTCGCCAAAGGGCGTGCTGGCCGATGGCCGCAAGGTGACGGCGGCCCTCTTCAAGCAGCTGCTTGCCGAAGAGCTGCCGAAGGTGAAGGCCTACCTCGGCGAAGTCGCCTACAACGCCGGCCGATACGAAGAAGGCGCGCGGCTGTTCGAGAAGCTCACCACCGGCGACTACGTCGAGTTCCTCACGCTCCCCGCGTACCCGCTCATCGATTAATTCAGGTCGGCGATGACCGGCGCGTGATCCGAGGGCCGCTCGCGCTTGCGCGGCTCCTTGTCGATGCTGCTCGAGGTGCAGCGCGCCGCGAGCTCGCGCGAGAGCAGGATGTGGTCGATGCGCAGCCCCCAGTTGCGCTGGAAGCCGAGCAGGCGGTAGTCCCACCAGGAGAACAGCTTCTCGGGCTGCGGGAACAAGCGGAAGGCGTCGGCAAGGCCGGTGTCGACTAGGCCTCGCCATGCCGATCTCTCGGGAGGCGAGACGTGGATCTCGCCTTCCCAGCGCTTCGGGTCATGCACGTCCCGATCTTCCGGCGCGACATTGAAATCGCCGAGCACCGCCAGGCGCGGACGCTGCTCGAGCTCTTCTTTCATCCAGCGGGCTAGCGCTTCGTACCAGCGAAGCTTGTACACGTACTTCTCGGATCCGAGCGACTGGCCGTTCGGCGCGTACACGCAGACCACCCGCAGGTCTTTCACGGTGGCCGCGATCACGCGTTTGGGATCGTCGGGAAACCGCGGAATGCCGTGGGCGACCTCGCTCATCGCCGAGCGCGCGAGGATCGCCACGCCGTTATAGGCCTTCTGCCCGCAATACACCGCCTGGTATCCGGCCGCCTGGAGCTCGGCGCGCGGAAAGTTCGCGTCCTCGAGCTTCGTCTCCTGCAGGCACATCACGTCAGGCTGCGCCGAAGCGAGCCAGTCGAGCAGGTGGGGGAGCCTGACCTTGAGCGAGTTGACGTTCCAGGTGGCTAAACGCATCGTAGCGTGAAAATAGGCGGACTATCGACGAGGATACCGTCGCCAACACCGTCAAACTAGGCGCTTCCATCCCCTGCTTAAGGCGGCTCGAATGCCGGCCACCTCTCTATAATCCGGCTCGCCTACGAGATATTTTCGCGGCGATCACCGGCCTCGAAGTGCCATCGCACCTTTCCTCATCCGCCTGGCGCAAGACCGAACCTGACCCACCGTAGGCAACCACCTTCACCGTCGCCATTACTTGAAGACATCGAACGGTGAGCCGGACAGGCGGGGTTTCCATTCCGGCATGGTGCGCAGCATGAACTCGTCAAACAGTGGCACTGTAAACGCTGTGTCGCCGTGAGCCGGGCTGTAGATCATGCCTTTTCGAATCAACCCCGATCGGATCGGGGCGATTGACTGAACCTTTACACCAAGACAGTCAGCAATGTCGCCTGAGCGATGAGCGCCGACCCCTAGATGAGCGAGCGAGCGCAGGTAATCCTTTTCACGCGGTGTCAGACGATCAAAGCGAACTCGAAAAAAGCTTTCGTCCAACTTCTTGACTGCAAGCTCGGTCGCCCGCTTGACGACCTCTGCGGAGACAGGTGAAGCAGCTGCAATGTTCCACGTCTGATAACCCCATTCCTGAAGAAAGTATGGGTAGCCTTGGGTTACCCGAACGAGCTCGTCGAGCGCCACCCGGTCGAATTCGACACCTTGCTTGACCACTGGCCCGCGAAGCGCTTCCTTGGCGTCATCTCGGGAAAGTGCTCCGACTGTGGGATAGCGAAATAAACGCTCCGCATAAGATTTGGAACGCCCCGCCAATCCGACAAGTTGTGGTAAACCGGCGCCGACAAGAACAAGGGGTAATTGGCGCTGCGATATTTGATGTATCGCCATGATTAGCGCGCTCATTTCACGCTCTGCGAGATACTGCACTTCATCAACGAGGACCGCGACGGCCGAGCCGCGGTCTTCTGCGGCTTCTCCTATGGCTAGGAGTAACTGTGCCAGATCCGCTTCCAAGTCGCCGCTGTCGGCAGCACCTCTTTCTGGGTCAATGTTTACGCCGAACTCAATGTCGCCCGCTTTCAATTTAAGGGCGCCAATAAAACTGCGCAGCACGCGCAGGCCACGTTTAACTTTATCGCTGACACCAGCAATTGCGTCTAAACCAAAAAGAACTTGGCGCAGCGGCGGTATCAGCAGTTCAGCCAATGATCGGTTTTCCGTCACCTCGATCATGGCGACGCTGTACCCCTGAGCCGCCGCCATATCGCGGATCCGGTTGAGTAGCACTGTTTTCCCCACTCCCCGAAGCCCTACCATGAGCAGGCTTTGCTCGTAGCGGCCTGCCTTGACTCTCGCCAGCGTGACGTTCGCTTGCGCCAGGAGATCATCTCGGCCCGCTAACTCAGGCGGGGGGCTGCCGGCGCCCGGGGAGAATGGGTTGAGGTGGGGGTCCATCTACAGCAGGAATATCAAATATGCGGAGTTTACTTTCCCACTGAATAAACTCGCTATAACCATCACGCTGGTAAGGCTTTGCGCCGATCCCAAGGCGCCAACGCAGCCTTAACTAAGACATGGCGCCTGGTCCGTTGCTAAGGCTACGGCTGCCTGCCCCGGTTCGCGCGGGATGCCAACTCGCAGGCGCGCGCCAAGCGCTCAGCCTCCGGTCTCCTCAGTCCGCCCGTCATGTTTCAGTCGTCGTTCTCCCGTGAGCCGTGCAGGAGAACGAGGATCCGGAACGTCACCTCATCTGTGAGCGCTGCGGCGGCGCGCCGGGCGCGTACGGCCCGCGCGGTGGTTCTTCGACTGGCGCCGGCTTCGCGCCGGGCGCGGGCGCCTGCTGGCTACGCGGCGCGAGCATGCCCGTCTTGGGATATCCGGCGTCGTCGAGCAGGCGTTCGTAGACCGATCCCTGGAAGCCCTTCTGCGTCGCGCTGCCGACCACGATGACCGGCACCGAGGCGCTGCCTGAGAGCTTGACGAGGTCATTGACCTCCTTCTCGGTCACGCTCACTTCCTTGAACGGGATGCCGCGCGCGTTGAGCAGCTTGCGCGCGTCGTCGCAGGGCTCGCAGTCGGACGCTGTGTAGAGCGTCACCGGCGATTCCTTGCGCGCCTGTCGCAGGGCGTACGGTTCGGCACCGCCCTCGGCTGCGCTCGACGCGGTGACGCGCCAGCGGTGCACATCCTTCGCACTGGGCGGCGGCGCCGTGTCGGCGACGTGCAGCCGGCCATTTTCGTCCGTCCAGCGATAGAGCATTTGCGCCGCCGCCGCGCCCGCGGCGAGCGCGAGAGCGAGGGCAACGCCGATGCGCCTGAGGATCATGCGGAAATCATACCATTGTACTTGAGCAGCGCTTCGACGCGCGGCTCGCGGCCGCGGAAAGCGCGGAACGACTCCGCGGCCGGCCGGCTGCCGCCGACGGCGAGGATCTCTTCGCGGAATTTCCGGCCAGATCGAGCGTCGAGCACGCCGTTTTCCTCGAAGAAGCTGTAAGCGTCGGCCGAAAGCACCTCCGCCCACTTGTAGCTGTAGTACCCGGCAGCGTAGCCGCCGGCGAAGATGTGCGCGAAGTTGTTCGGAAAGCGGTCGTACCCGGGCGGGTGCAGCACCGCGACGCGCTCGCGCACTTCCTGCAGGAGCTCGAGCGGGGTTTGCCCCGACGCCGGATCGAAATCCGCATGCAGCCGCATGTCGAACACCGCGAACTCGATCTGGCGCAGCATCGCCAGGCCGCTGTGGAAGTTCTTCGCCGCGATCATCTTGTCGTAGAGCTCGCGCGGCAGCGGCGCGCCGGTGTCGACGTGGCGCGTCATGTGGCGCAGCACCTCCCATTCCCAGCAGAAGTTCTCCATGAACTGGCTCGGCAGCTCCACCGCGTCCCATTCGACGCCGTTCAGGCCCGAGACGCCGAGATCGTCGACGCGCGTGAGCAGGTGATGCAGGCCGTGCCCGAACTCGTGGAAGAGCGTCAGCACCTCGTCGTGGGTGAATAGCGCGGGTTTGCCGCCGATCGGCCTGGAAAAATTGCAGTTTAGGTAGGCGACGGGGGTTTGCAGCTGCTCGCCCTTGCGCCGGCGCGTGATGGCATCGTCCATCCAGGCGCCGCCGCGCTTGGTGTCGCGGGCATAGAGATCGGCGTAGAACTGCCCGAGGAGCGCGCCTGCGCTGTCGCGGATCTCGAAGAAGCGCACATCCTCGTGCCACGCCGCAGCCCTGGCGGGGGCGATCGTGATGCCGTAGAGCGTTTCGGCCACCCTGAACAGCCCGGCGATGGCGGCATCCTCCGGAAAGTAGCGCTTCAGCTCCTGGTCCGAGAAGGCGTAGCGCTTCGCGCGCAGCTTCTCGGCGGCGTAGGCGAGGTCCCAGGCTTCGAGCGGCGCGATGCCGAGCTCGGTCCTGGCAAACTCGCGCAGCTCTTCGGCCTCGCGCTCGGCGAAGGGCCGCGCGCGGCGCGCGAGATCGTCCAGGAAGCGCAGCACCTGCTCGGGCGACTCGGCCATCTTCGGCACGAGCGACACCTCGGCGTAGCTGCGGTAGCCGAGCAGCCGCGCGAGCTCGCCGCGCAGGGCGACGATGCGCGCGATGAGCGGCGTGTTGTCCCATTGCGGCCGGCCGAATTCAGATGCGCGGGTGACGCTTTCGCGATACATCGTCTCGCGCAGCTTGCGGCGATCGGCGTACTGCATCACCGGCAGGTACGATGGGGCGTGCAGCGTGAATTTCCAGCCTGCCTTGCCCTCGGCTTGCGCCGCTTCGCGCGCCGCATGCAGCACGTCATCGGGAATCCCTGCAATTGCCTTCTCGTCGGCGACGATCGAGAACGCGTTGGTCGCATCGAGCAGGTTCTCGGAGAACTTCGCGCCCAGCCGCGCCAGCTCCTCCTGGATCGCGGCGAAGCGCGCCTTCTCCTGCGGCGGCAGCTCGGCGCCGCCCAGGCGGAAGTCGCGCAGCGCGTTGTCGACGATTTTTCGCCTCGCTTCCGACAACTGAACGAATTCCGCGGATTCGCGCAGCGCCCTGTACTTCTCGAATAGCAGCGGGTTCTGCCCGAGCTCGGTCCAGTATTGGGAAATCTTCGGCAGGTTGGCGTTGTACGCCGCGCGCAGCGCCGGGCTGTCCAACACCGCGTGCAGGTGCGAAACCTGGCCCCAGGCCCGCGCAACGCGCTCGTTCGCGTCTTCGAGCGGGGCGACGAATGCATCCCAGCTCGCGCTCGCATCGATCACCGCCGCGGTCGTGGCGCGGCCTTGGGCGAGCAGCTCTTCTAGCGCGGGGGTGACATGCTCGGGCTTCAGGTCCTGGAAACGCGGAAGCCCGGAAAAATCGAGCAGTGGGTTCATTGGGAAGCCGCGCGCACGCAATTTTCGAGCAGGAGCGCAATCGTCATCGGGCCGACGCCGCCTGGCACCGGCGTGATCCAGCCCGCCACGCTCTTGACGGCGTCGAAATCGACGTCGCCGGCGAGCGTCCCGTCGGCGAGGCGGTTGATACCCACGTCGATGACGCACGCGCCCGGTTTGACCATCGCCGCAGTGACGAGTTTCGGCCGCCCGACGGCGGCAATGAGCACGTCGGCTTCCCGGGCGAGCTTCTCCAGCTCCATGGTCTTCGAATGGCAGATGGTGACGGTCGCGTCCTTCTGCAACAGGAGCGCCGCGAGCGGCTTGCCGACGATATTGGAGCGTCCGATCACCACCGCGCGAGCGCCGGCGAGCGGCACGCCGGCGTGCTCGATGAGCCGCATCACGCCGGCGGGCGTGCAAGGCGCGAACTTCGGCTGCCCGGCGAGCAGAGCGCCGAGGTTCTCGAAGCGGAAACCGTCGATGTCTTTTGCCGGCGAGACCGCCTCGAGCACGCGCCGCGCATTGATCCGGCCAGGCAGCGGCAGCTGCACGAGGATGCCGTGCACGGCAGGGTCGCAGTTCAGTGCTGCGATGCGATCGAGCAGCGCGCGTTCGCTGACCTCGCCGCCGTAGCGCTGCACCTCGGAGCGCACCCCGGTCTCTTCGCACGCACGCACCTTGTTGCGCACATAGACCGCGGAGGCCGGGTGCTCGCCTGCCAGGATCACCGCGAGCCCGGGGCGCACGCCGCGCGCCGCGAGCCGCGCCACAGTCTCCTTCACCGAAGCGCGCACCGCAGCGGCGAGAGCCTTCCCGTCGAGGACGCGCGCAGCCATGGAGGGCGGGCAGTCTACCACTTGAGCCACCCCGTTCCCCGTATTAAGCTTGGGGCGCGCATTCCCTCCGCGCTCACAAGGCGCAATCCAGACTTTCAAAGAGCGAACCCCATCATGTCCGCGCTCCCTCAATTTCCGGCGGCGAACGATCCCGACGCGCTAGAGACGCAGGAATGGCTCGACTCGCTCGAGGCGGTGCTCGAGCGTGAAGGTCCGCAGCGCGCGCACTACCTGCTCGAGAAGCTGATCGACAAGGCGCGCCGCTCCGGCGCCTACATTCCGTTCTCGCCGAACACTGCGTACATCAACACCATTCCCCCGCACATGGAGGAGCGCTCGCCCGGCAACGTGGCGATCGAGGAACGCATCCGCTCCATCTGCCGCTGGAACGCGATGGTGATGGTGGTGAGAGCCAACCGCAACGACGACGAGCTGGGCGGCCACCTCGCGACCTTCGCCTCGGTCGGGACCCTGTTCGGCACGGGGCAGCAGCATTTCTGGCATGCACCGCATGGCGAGCACGGCGGCGACCTGATCTATTTCCAGGGGCATTCCTCGCCAGGTGTGTATGCGCGCTCCCTCATGGAAGGGCGATTGCCCGAGGAGCGGCTGCTCAACTTCCGCCGCGAAGTCGACGGCAAGGGCGTTTCGTCCTATCCGCACCCGTGGCTCATGCCCGAGTACTGGCAGTTCCCGACGGTGTCGATGGGATTGGGGCCGATCCAGGCGATCTACATGGCGCGCTACCTGAAGTACCTGGAGGCGCGCGGCCTCGCGCAGACCGCGAACCGCAAGGTGTGGGTGTTCTGCGGCGACGGCGAGATGGACGAGCCCGAGTCGCTCGGCGCAATCGGATTGGCGGCGCGCGAGAGGCTCGACAACCTGATTTTCGTCGTCAACTGCAACCTGCAGCGGCTCGACGGACCGGTGCGCGGCAACGGCAAGATCATCCAGGAGCTCGAGGGCGAATTCCGCGGCGCGGGCTGGAACGTGATCAAGGTGATCTGGGGCTCGTACTGGGACCCGCTGCTCGCCAGGGACAAGGACGGCATCCTTCTGCGCATCATGGAGGAAACGCTCGACGGCGAATACCAGAACTACAAGGCGAACGACGGTGCGTTCGTGCGCAAGCATTTCTTCGGCAAGCACCCGAAAGCGCTCGAGATGGTCGCCAAGTTGTCTGACGAGGACATCTGGCGACTGAATCGCGGCGGCCACGACCCGCACAAGGTGTACGCCGCGTACGCCGCGGCCGTCAAGCACAAGGGCCAGCCGACGGTGATCCTCGCCAAGACCATCAAGGGCTACGGCCTGGGCAAGCAGGGGCAGGCGAAGAATCCGACGCACCAGCTGAAGAAAGTCGACATCGCCACCATCAAGGAGATGCGCGACCAGTTCAACATTCCCATCCCGGACGAGAAGCTCGAGGAGCTGCCGTTCTACATTCCGCCTGCCGACGCTCCGGAGATGAAATATCTGCACGAGCGGCGCAAGGCGCTTGGCGGCTTCCTGCCGCAGCGGCGCCGCAAGGCCGACACGGTTCCAGCGGTGCCGCCGCTGTCGGCTTTTGACGCGCTGCTGAAGGGCTCGGGAGAGGGGCGCGAGATCTCCACCACGATGGCGTTCGTGCGCGCGCTTACCGCGCTCGTGCGCGACAAGGACATCGGCAAGCACATCGTGCCGATCATCCCCGACGAGGCGCGCACCTTCGGCATGGAAGGCATGTTCCGCCAGCTCGGCATCTTCGCCGCC
>Ga0209154_1001762_pt1 | contig 12479 bp, 16 predicted proteins | sample GraSoiAngelo_121_FD_185878 | JGI IMG/M metagenome (GOLD analysis project Ga0209154, IMG submission 185878) | Grasslands soil microbial communities from the Angelo Coastal Reserve, California, USA - 14_0919_12_20cm (SPAdes) (version 2) | ecosystem: Environmental > Terrestrial > Soil > Grasslands ... | reverse complement strand
GTTGATTTTGAGGTTGTTAAGAAGCTCGCGCGTGAACTGAAGAGTCTGACGCTTAGAATAGAGTTCGAAGACTGATCTTCCCTTTGGGAAGCCCCTCTGATCGCTACGATGTTGTTACAGTTGGAGCGGGAGTTGCTGGTTGTGAGGCGGCTCTAGAGGCGGCGAAGAAGAACGCCCGGGTTCTGCTTCTGGAAGAGCATCCACAAGTTGGCTCGCCTAGTCATTGTTCTGGTGTTGTGAGTCTCAAAGGACTAGAACTCCTCGGGTTGGACGCTCACTCAAGTTTCAGCCAGAAACTGATTCATGGTGCAAGGTTCTACCCGCCTCATGGCGAACCGATAGAAGTTCGGAAAAAAGATCCGGTAGCGCTTATCCTGAACAGGATGAAACTGGATCAATTTCTGGCGAAGCAAGCTGTGGCGGCGGGCGCGGAGCTTCGCGCTAGTACTCGCGCGTCAAAGTTCGAACGGAGTTCCGATGGCGATCTTATCACTCTCACAGACGGGTCGAAGGTGGCGGGTAAAGTGGTCATCGACGCTAGCGGGGCAGGAAGTAGGCTGCCGGAGCAGGCTGGGCTTCAGACGCCTGATTGGGCGCAGATACTGCCGGGCTTGCAGTACGAACTGGTCGACATGAAGGAGCAAGGTGATCTGGTTGAGCTTTTCTTCGGGTCCAAGAGAGCACCAGGATTCTTCGCATGGAGCATACCAACCGGGAAAAATAGTGCGAGAGTAGGTCTCGCCTCAAAGAAGGGGAACGTCAAGAAATTTCTGGATGATCTTGTCAAGGAGCAATGGCCGAAGGCCACGGTCGATGCGACCAGGTCAGGGTCAGTTCTTGTTGCTGGGCCAGTACCGAGGTGCTGGTCCCCTGGCTTTATTGTGGTGGGAGATGCTGGTGGACAGGTGAAACAGACAACCGGAGGAGGCATAGTTATCGGAGGTTACTGTGGGAAACTGGCTGGGATCGCAGCAGCGTCAGGCGCTGCGCACAGTGGAGTCGAATCTGAGCGGTTTCTAAGAGACTATGACACTCAATGGAGAGAGAAATTCGGTTCTGACCTGCGGAAGATGGGTCTGGCACGTAAACTGTTCGCCAGCCTTTCCGATGAAACGCTTGATAGACTATTCACAGTCTTGCGGGACAACGTTTCGGAGATCGAGGCGGAAGGGGATATGGATTTTCAGGGGAAAATCATCACTCGTATGCTAAAGAAGAGAAAGGTCGCGACACTACTCCCCCGCGTCGCAGCAGACGCCGTCAAAGCAATATTCTCCTGATCCTAGGACCAGACTCGGCTTGCGGAAAAACTCGGAATCATGGCAAGTCGCAATAATCAGAGACCACCCAGGCCCAGTCGTCTTCACTTCAAGAACCAGCTTGCCTTTCGACTAGGATTTAGTTCGATAATCGCAGTTGTCTCGTCGTTCTGCCAGTGTTTGACGTTCCTCATGTACTCCCTCAGAGGTTGAGCCTTGTTACCTTCCAGAATCTTAGAGGTGCACTCGATCATCACACCGCGCTCCAGGCGTTCGTCGTCCACGACGATCGTAGCGTTGCTGTTCTTCACGAGATTTCTTACCTTCTTGGCTCTTCTATCCGTTGGAATGTAGAACTTCCCGCGCAGGTAAACATAGCCTACGGGGACCACGTGAGGCCGTCTATTCAGGCTAATCGTCGATAATCTACAGACGTCTCTGGAGAGAATGAGGGACATTTCGCGGTCGGTCAGAACGGGTCTCATAGAGACTAGCCTGCGCTGAGCGAGATATTGTTATGGTAAGGGCACGGTCCAATTCTGGCCTTTACTTTCTGGTGCACCAAGAGAGGAGTTTTTCGTCCAGCTTAAGAAGCCCCGGCGCCTCCTCCAGAGAAGTCAGTCATGAAAAATTCCACCCAGTGCTTGTTCGTGCTTGAGGGGCAAATGGAAACCAAGACTCGACAAGAATCGAGATCTGCACCTGTTCGCGTACTGCGAACCTGTTTGTCACATCGAAGTTTGAACCTGGGTTACAGGGAATTTATGTTCCCGGATCTCGCCACTCTGCAGCAATGTCTCAGCAAGGTAATTCCTCTCCGACGCCACAGCCTATGCCGAGTCTTGGAAAAGGCCCCAGAAAGGGTATTGGCGCAGTTCTCGTCCTTCTAGTCTCTCTAGGAGCTTTCGCAGGAGCTGCAGCCGGGACCTACGTTACCTTCTCGTATATCATCCTGCCTCAGCTCTCAGGCAGCCATAGCAGCAATAACAATAACAACAATAACAACAATAGTTGCACTAGCAACTGTGGAAGCGGCGGGGGCGGTACCTGTGGAACAGGTTGTCTACAGGGGGTCATTACTGGCAATAGCAGCCCGAACTCGCCATACGTCAAATTAGACCAGATCAACGCTACGAGTTCAACTAATCTCTCGTTCACCATCGAAGCGGTAGGATCTAACTCGCTTACCGGTAACTCCATCACGGTGACCGACACCACTACGAGTGCCTCCACGACAGAAAATTGTCCATCCGGACAGTCATGTACCATCTCGAACACTCCAAACGGAAATACGCTATCTGCCACAGGCAGCTTAACGTTCAAGACAGGTGATACCTATACCATGCAGTTCTCGGATAGCGGCAACCCGTCAACCTACAACTTCCACTTCTAAACCCCTATCTCGTCCACACTTTTTCTATATCGCGTACAATCGTTCAGGAAACATCTGAGTAGAGAAATAGAACTCCGGACCCATTCGTCGTCCGGTTTAAGAAGCCTCAGTGCTCCCCTCAGAGACGTCAGTTATGAAAGTCCTCGTTGTGGGATGCGGCAAAGTAGGCTCAGAGATCGCCCGGGACCTAGCTGGTTCAGATGAAGTTGACTCCGTAGTTGCGATGGATGCCAGTTCTCAGAACTTGAAGCTCTTGAGAAAACGGGTCCCAAAGAAGCTCCGCACTGTCAAACTAAGCATATCACAAAAATCACCCTTTCACGCTCTTCTGCGAAAAGTCGATCTTGTGTGCGGTGCTTTGCCGGGCCGTCTTGGATTTGATCTCATGAGTGAGACGGTCAAGGTTGGCAGAGATACGGTGGATATTTCCTACACTCCACGAGACGCGTTCTTGCTTCAACATAGGGCGAAAGAAGTTGGTTGCCGGGTGGTGCCTCAATGTGGTGTGGCGCCTGGTTTCACGAACATGTGCGTTGGTGATGCTTCGAGGAGGCTAGATCAGATGAAATCTGTGGAGATCTTTGTTGGAGGTCTTCCGGAGAAGCCTAAACCTCCCCTGAATTATCGGATTGTGTTTTCCCTTGAGGATGTTGTAAACGAGTACTCTCGACCTGTACAGGTTATCGAGGAGGGTAAGCGGAAGAAGGTTGACGCGCTGTCCGGGCGTGGTCTTACAAGCTTTCCTGGGATTGGGAAGTTGGAATATTTTCTTACTGACGGCCTTGGCTCGCTTCCGAGAAGTTATCCGAAAACTAGGGAGATGCACGAGTTCACGCTCAGGTATCCTGGGCATGCGGACATGATGAGCACGCTCCGGGTCCTAGGCTTCTTCGAACGTAGACCAGTTTACATTGGCGGTGTTGAGGTTGAACCTCGGCTGTTGACGATTGAGCTGCTTCGCGGGGCAATGTCACGCGGGCCTCCCGAGGACTTTCTGGCCTTGAGAGTTGACGCGAAGGGCTCTTCCCACGGGAAGAAAATTCATCTCCGATACCAGCTTCTCGACCGCTACAACCGACGAACAGGAGTCTCAGCAATGGCTCGGACAACAGCCTACCCATGCACCTCTGTCGCTCTGCTCATGGGACGCGGAGAGATCAAAGACACGGGTATTGTCACTCCGGAGAAGATCGCTCAAGACGAGAGGCTCTTCCGGTATGTTCTGGGTCGGCTGGCCGAGCGTGGCGTAAAAATGAAGATGACCGCGCTTGAACAAGAAAAGACTTGACCTAAAGACTGGAAGGGTGGGGGCTTAAGCGTGAAACCGAGACAACTCTCTATCCTCTATGTTCTGATTCCGGTACTCTCGATATTGACCACGTTGGCCACGGGTTTCTGGGGACTCAGGGGAGATGGCGGCGCAGAATACGGCTTCCCACTTCCTTGGAAGATTGTAGAATTTCTCCCAGTCTGCAATATGTGTCCACTACCTACGAGCTACAACTGGAGCTTCTTCATCCTCGATGCAGCGTTCTACGCGGCCATCGGATACGGAATCGTTTTCCTCTACACGAGGCTTGCGTGGAAACAACAGGATCAGCTCGTGGACGGGGACAAGACAACTAAACGGTAAGGTCTAGGAGCTGACGGGGTATAGTTTAGTTTCAGTGTACATTTCCGTCCAATCTCTTCTTTTCATCTCTCATCAATCGATAACTTTTGGCCATGTGCAAACTTGCTGACTTATGGCTGATGGACCTCCGCGAGCCGATCACAGCACTACCAAAAGCGAAACCCCGGAAATGGAGAAGGAGGTCGCTATCCTCAAAGAAGGTACGGACTTCGCCCCAGCATAAACTGGGGGCCGGGTCAGAATGAAAATGGCCGGGCTGAGCTATTGATTGTTGTTCTGGGTTACTGTTTCGCTCCGCAGAAGGGACACTGCGTTGCGTTCTCGTCCATTAGCTTGCTGCAGGAGTTGCACCTGACCTTCACGACCTCGCGGGTGATGACTTGGGGAGATACAGTTGTGCCGGCGATCGTTGTTCCCGGGATCGCGGTGAGAGGTGTCTGATAACGGACCAGGTTCTCGCGGATTATTCCGTAGGCTTTTTCGGCGTCAACGTTGGGCAGCTCGGTCAGGGCGAGCGGGTCGCCCCCGAATCGAAGGATGCACTTTACGGTCGAGCGAAGTATTCCCTTGTCGAGGACCACGTTCGCGATGTCGGTGTAGGAGAAATCAGTGTAATCTTTCTTTAAGCCTAGGTCGCGAGGGTGACGAAGGATGATCCGCTCGTTCGTCAAGAGGACCGAGTCCACATTGATCTTGGGATGGTATATCTTCTGCCTGATGTAGAGCTCAACCTGTTCGTTCGGTCCGAGAAGCTGGATAACGTCTGTAGGGGTTTGGCTCACAAGATTAACCTCGATAGTGTCTCGAGGGTGATTGCTGGAATAGCTTTGCCATCATCGATGCTCGCCCGGGACTTAGGTGAGGTTGTAGCATTCCTCCAATGAGGTATTGCAACCTGACGGGTTATTCGTCGGTGGAGTTCACGCTACGAGCTGGCTGATTGTGCAGGGGCTACTGTTCTCAAGCGGTATTGCGCGAAGAACTCTCCCTCGCCGACTCGCTCCAACCTTCCCTGCTGTACCAGCTTCTCGCAGAGGCTCCTCACATGGTTGATGTCGACGATGCTACCTTTCTTTTCCAGCTCGTTGCTGACGCTTACCACTTCTTTGGCGGACCCGTCGGCGAGAATCTCAACGATCATTGACACTTGGCTTTCTTGAGGCTCACTTTCCTGCGGCACGACCACCTGGGCAGGCGTTGAGGACGGGGTCTCTGCAAGTGGCGAGATGGGTCCCTGCGGTTGAAGCACCGGAACCGGAATGGTTCTCATCGCGACAGCGAAAGAAGCGTCCAGGTGAATATCTCCATGGTGCGGAATGTCAAGAGTAGCGCACAGATACCATTCAATTGAAGAGTATTTTCCTGCGTAAGAACATGGTGTCTGGGGGGAGAGAGGTATCCGGAACGGGACTTCGCGTGCTGCCAGCAAATTGTCGCGGGGCCATTCTAACGTCTCTCCCATCTGCATGTTTTCAACACTACTTCCGCTCGTAGTGCCCATGACCTTGCCCTGTCCCGCTGCCTGTTCGAGCAGGAAGAGTTGCAAACGCACAGCGCGCATGTTGCCAGCTTCCAAAACGACGAGCTTTCCCTCAACCGTTTCCTCGGGCTGGTATACGTTCGAGGATAATTCTAGGCGAATCCTTGGGCTGGCCTCCTGGTTCTCAAAAGCCACATCCACCGCTTGCCGGCGGAACGGATTCACGACGATGGGGTAAACAACCTGTTTGAGGTCGCCGCCCCAGGGAACGTCGGCCTTTGCAGAAAGCATCCAGGTTACCTTAGCGGCTTTCCCAAGATAGGAGGGGAGAGCGTCTGGGGGAATGTCGAAGGTGAAGGGAAAATTGGTCGTGCCTGCTGGCACGGTGGTTTGTCCGGACAGCCTGATCCCGGTGCCGACCATCGGGTTTGTTGCCTTGTAGGTTGTGCTATACTTTGTGTGCTTCGTGGTGAAGTGGACGTTCTCTGTTCCCTGGAAAGAGATCTCCAGGGACCTTATCTTAGTTGGATGTTTGAGGTTGAGTTGCACCTGGCCCTGTAATCGCTCGCCGGGGAGATAGAACGGCTTGTCCACCCGGACTACTATTCGAGGACTGTGGCCAGGAGAGACTCTTTGCTCGGTTGGAACTGGAGCGGTTGATTGCAATCTAGGTTCCGTGCCAGTATCTGATTACCACTGTTATATCGTTACCGAATTGAAGAGAGGACGCGGCTTCCTGTCAGCAGTGACTAGATGTGGAGAAAGTTCGTGATGAGTCGCGACAGGAGCACTGCTGTGACTGACAATACTATCGTTATGAATCGGGAGACAACTTGAATATCGAAGGGCCAGGTTGGAAGCGATGCGATCTTCCTGTCCAGCATCTCCACCTCCTGGAGGTCCGTAAGCCTTGCCAACCCGGTGCGAACATCGTCCATTGTCGCATTTTCCTTGGGCGGAGACGGGTCTTGGCTGAGGCGCGGATAGCGGGCGACAATCTCCTTTAAAGAGTCGACGTTTTTCAGCTTGCATCTTTGCGTGGATACTGTTGAGCGGAAGGAAGAATAGTGCGACTCCTGCTCTTCTCCGGTCAGTCTTGCGGCTATTGAAGCCTCGGACGCTACGACCCTGAGCCGCATGTAGCGGACCATGAGGAAGAGATAGAAGGGGAGGAGAAATTCAGCAGCACGTTGGGAAGCATTGCGAGGGAAAGAAGAGGAATTGTTCCGGTCGCTAGGTACTGGATAGCATAGAAAGATGGGCCGGAGGGGAGGATTACTGACCAGACGAGCGCGGCAAGTGGATAGCGAAGGGGGATTAGCATGACGAACCGCTCGATTATAGTCGGGTTCTCTACACGGCTAGGAGCCAAGATTGACGAGATCCTTCGAGAGGTATTTCCTTAGTTAAGCCTCCGGCTCGGGACCTTTTCCGAAGAACACCTTCACGTTTCGCCTTGTGAGGCCATAGATGGTTACCGAGCTGGTTGTGATGGGGACGATGGCTATCATGGAAATGATAATGAGTTCTGGCAACACTATTTCGTAAACATCACTGGTAATCGCTGCTAGTCTCGGGCCAGCAATCGCTGTTACTCCAATTACCCCAATGCTGGAAACAAGGCTCACCACAGCAATAATCATGCCCAGGGTCCATGACCATCCTTTCCCTCCGAGGAATGCAAAACCGTACACAATCTCCAAGATTCCAAATAGGAACACAATAGCTCCCAGGATGAGTAAGATGGTCGCGGCGAGGCCCGAGTAGTCCACTACGACGAAAACGCCGAGCACTACTCCGGCGAGTCCTGCAAGGAGGGAGAATATGCCTAACGTGATGGTGAGAACAGCCAATAGCGTGACGCTTGTCGGTCTAGGAGATCCAACCTGCATATCTTCCAGGCTTTGAAAAGGACAGATAAGGCAAACTGGCGCTGGTTGAGAGGGTCGGGGTCTGGTAGCTTGGAGGGCTTATGGTGTGAGGCTCTTTTTCTCCTTGGTTATGCTCCAGTAGAGCAGGATTGCGATGATAATCGCTGCTCCTACTCCTCCCTTGGCCCAGTTGTCCTGGAAGATCACTCCTAGAACCGCGAGAACAGCGGCAAGAAAAACCAAAGAAAGAAGGAACATAGTCCCAATCTCCGTTTTTCCCAACCGCATAGGAAGCGACATACTTCGCAACCTTCGATTGATCCTGCGTGAGAGATATTAGCCTATATGCTTATGGAGAGGCTCGTATGACGGCCTGACTGCTTCGCAGGGGATTCGCCTCATTATCCCTTGATTCTCAAAGCAGAGCTTAACTAAACCGCTGACTTTTGGCAATTCCGTGTATCTCCAGATAAGAAACTCGCGAATCTATTATGAGACCTCAGGGGCTGGCGAGCCTTTACTACTGTTGCACGGTGGATTCGGGACTGTTGAAGATTTCGCTTCACAGACTCCAGAACTAGCGAAGCATTTCCGAGTATTTGCGTTCGAACGCCCGGGACACGGGCACACCGCTGATACCGCTGAGCCGTTCAGTTTTGACACAATGTCTGAGTATACAATTGGTTTCGTCGAATCTCTGAAACTGGGGGCGACGAACCTGGTGGGCTGGAGCGACGGCGCAATCACCGCTCTTCTAGTCGCCATATCTCGGCCAGACCTAGTCAAGCGCCTTGTCTCTGTAAGCGGGCTCTTCAATACCAAGGCTCAGGCTCCAGAGGATCTGAACTGGATCAGATCGCTCACACCAGAGTCCTTCAGGAAGTCTGGATCGCCTCTGGTAAAACGCTACGACGAAGTCTCCCCTGACGGTCCCGGTCACTTTCCGGTTGTGGTCGAGAAAACGAAGATTCTGTGGCTCAACGAGCCCAACATTACAAAAGAAGAGCTGGCAAAGATTAGCGCTCCTACACTGGTGATGGCCGGAGACAGGGAAGCGATTCCTATAGAACACACGCTGGAGCTGTTCAGGTCGATCAAAGGAGCGCAATTATGCATCATCCCCGGTGCTACGCACTTCCTCCTGTCCGAGAAATGGGACGCGGTCAACCGTGCAATTTCGGAGTTCCTAATTGGAGAAGAGAAACCAGAGAGACGGAGGAAGGAGGCACTCGGCGCTATCTTCGGGAGCGACCTGAACAAGACGAGGAAGTTCATGGAGGAGGACCGCCTCGAGGATCGTAGTTGATTCGTGGGCTTGGGTCGAGCTGTTCAAGGCTGGCACAATCGGAAAATAGCAACGGAAGCGATAGAGGAAGCCAATGATGTTTTCACGCCGAGTTTGGTTCTTGCAGAACTAGCGAGGAAATACCTCAGCGAAGGGGAGGAGCAACATATCGTCCGGAAGTGGCTCCAGGCAATATCGGAGGCCACGCAACTGGTCGGGATCGACATCGAACTAGCGGAGGAATCAGCGAGGGCAGCGCTCGAACTGGCAAAGAAAGCACGGGACGAAGGTCTCCGGAAGCCAGGCCTTGGTGATGCTATAGTACTAGCCACCGCAAGAGTCTGCCACGCGCACGTCCTTACCGGGGACCCACATTTCAAAGGCCTAGCTGAAACCCAGTGGCTGAGCGAATGAACGAAACTACCCATCTATGTCTCTGTCTCGGGGCGTGGTTGCTTGGCCTCGCCCTTCCTCCTCTGTAGAGCCACCTTTCTCCAGCATTCCTCGTGGAAGAATATGGACGCGGTCTCCGGGACGAAGCTGGGAACGGAGAAGTGGACTTTGCCCTTTGCAAGACGATAAGCGTCCTCTCCATCTTCAAAATCCTCTCCGCAAAAATCACATGGGGGAGCACTCGGCTTCCTCAATATACGGATATCAGGCGATCTAGACGCGTTCAAACCCGTTGACCCCTCCCTAGAAGAGACAGGGTTGCTTGCTATATAGTGCACTTAACCGTTAGGACAAATGCCTCGTACCTGACGACGCTCCGCCGCTTCCTTCTCTTTCACGTGCATGGCATGCGGGAAACAGATAAAGGAAGATTTTGGTAGACGTAGGCTTCAACCCTATTTCTTCTCGATGATTAGATAATAACTAGTGAAAATGGGAGTTAGCTATCGTCGGACGGTTCTAACTGGATGATCAGAGGATACCGTTCTTTGAAGTGGGCGTACGTTTCATCGCTGCAAACGAAGGGAATGTCTGGCCTCCCTTCGATCTTGACCTCTCCATCAATAATGACGGTCGGGACTACCCTGACCCCGTAGTGTCTTGCCAAGGACACGTTTTCGGAAACATGATGGACTATGAGCTGGCATCCGGCGCACTTGCCAGCCTCTAGTTCATCAACAATCTCATTGCAAAGCGGACAGTTGCCTGAAAAGACCTCTATCCTATGTGGCATTGACCGAGTAAGTCGCGAGGAAGCGTTTTAGACTTTCTTTGAGGCGTTCTGTTAGCAAACGTGCTCGGTGGGGAATACCAGATGAAAGCGATTGTATGCACAAAATATGGGCCTCCGGAAGTTCTTCAGCTCAAAGAGCTAGAGAAACCTACTCCTAAGGACAATGAAGTGCTGGTAAGAGTCCATGCGGCAACGGTAACAGCAGGGGACTGTGAACTCCGGAGTCTCAAACTTCCGTTGTTGTGGCAGCTCTTTGTGCGAGTAGGTTTTGGTTTCAGGCGTCCTAGAAAGAAAATACTGGGGCAAGAGCTAGCTGGCGAAATTGAATCGGTTGGCAAAGATGTAAGGCTGTTTAGGAAGGGTGACCGGGTTTTTACATTTACCGGTCTCCGTCTCGGTGCCTATGCGGAGTACAACTGTCTGCCTGAAAGAGGGCTGATCTCAATAAAACCGGCCAACATGACGTATGAGGAGGCTGCCGCCGTTCCTGTTGGGGGACTTCACGCATTGAACTGTCTTAGAAAAGGAAACATTCAGAGCGGAAAGAAGGTCTTGATTATTGGAGCAGCTGGAACCGTAGGCACTCTCGCTGTGCAACTCGCCAAATCATTCGGAGCGGAAGTAACGGGCGTGGACACCGCAGGGAAGTTAGACGTGCTTCGCTCGATTGGCGCAGACCACGTCATCGATTATACCAAAGTGGATTTTACCAAAAGCGGGGAGAAGTATGACGTTATTTTTGACGTGGTGGGTAAGAGCTCGTTCTCAGGTCGTATAAGATCCCTGAAGGAGAAGGGAGTCTATCTGTTGGGTAACCCTGGGCTGTCACAGCAGGTCCGAGGGCTATGGACGTCAATGATGAGCAGCAAGAAGGTGGTAGGCGGGACAGTGTCGTACAAGACTGAAGATCTAGTTTTCCTCAGAGAGCTTGTTGAGGCGGGGAAGATAAGATCGGTAATAGATAGACGCTATCCGTTGGAGCAAACTGCCGAGGCTCACAGATTTGTTGACACAGGGCAAAAAACAGGAAATGTAGTGATAACCGTGGAGCATGACGCGTGAGTAGGTGATTGAGTTATGGAGGATGTGAAAATAATCCTTTCAGCCTCATGGATTGCGCTAAAGTTGACGACACGTTAGCTTTTTACCCAAAAAAAAATCCGGATCCTGTACTAGTATGGCCAAGTGAAAGAGAACAAACTGGCTAACCAATGAAGGGAACGGCGAATCTGACCGGCTAATGACAAGCATCATATCGGAGAGAAAATCTGACGGTTAATCATCTGGGCCATAACGACGGAGCTCTGCTGTCATCCTTTCTCCAAAAACGGGATAGCCGAGTCTGAGATTTTGTTTGGGCAATCAAAGGTTATTTGCAGCTCACCGAGAGGGATAGCACCGCTTTGGTAGACATATCCGACCCTATCGTCTGGAGTACCGTTGTTCAGACAGTCGTTCTCACCCTGACCCTTGTTATCTTCATCTTTACCTTTCGGAGTCAGAACCAAGCGATTAAGGAACAGGCCTACGGGAAGGTTCTTGACGATTACGGCAGTGCCATGAGAATGCTAGTGGAGACACCTGAACTCTATGCATTCCAGCAGGATCTCTTCAACGCGAGCCAGGGAAGACTTGGGCGAGAGCAAAAGTCCTACACGCGCGAAGAGATGACCATCCGCAACTATGTCATCATGCTGTACGGATTCTTTGAGAGAGTCTACTTCCTCTACAGGCGGAAATGGATAGATGAGGAGACTTGGAAGCAGTGGGCAGCGTTTCTTGAGCTCTTCTCGCTACACCCGGTTTTCAGAGACGTTCACCTGTCATCTGGAGAAATGTGGGATAAGCCCTTCGTGGACTATGTCGCCAGCCTTCTGAACCGCAAAACCTGAAAATATCATCGAGAGTTCATGGTCGTGACGACAACCTTGTCTCCACTTCTCTCAGGGTTACTTGAACAACTATTTTCCAGATTCAGATCCGAGTGAGGAATGGTTGCAAGAAATAATCGACGCCCACACGCACCTGTCTGAACGCCGAGACGACGCCCTCAATCGCTTTGCGCGGAAGAACGGGCTGAGATACACCTTGGACGAGTTGCTGGGCACGATGAGAAGATGCAAGATCGTGCGCGGGTTACTACTCAGCCCGCCCCTCCAAGGAGGCGCACCTCTTCCAAACGACGAAGTCATCAGGCTGTGCATGAAGAGCGGCGGAAGACTCGCGCCAGTGATAACGGTAGAGCCCTCTGCTAAAGAGGTGAAGGCTGCTCTCAAACTCGCCGAGGAAAACAGGAGGGTGGTGAAGGCGTTCAAGGTGAGGCTGGGTTACGTGAAAGCTTCAGCGGAAAACCCTGTATTTCACAGGCTTTA
>Ga0209154_1001760_pt1 | contig 12482 bp, 13 predicted proteins | sample GraSoiAngelo_121_FD_185878 | JGI IMG/M metagenome (GOLD analysis project Ga0209154, IMG submission 185878) | Grasslands soil microbial communities from the Angelo Coastal Reserve, California, USA - 14_0919_12_20cm (SPAdes) (version 2) | ecosystem: Environmental > Terrestrial > Soil > Grasslands ... | reverse complement strand
AGTGCCAGAGCATGACACTGCAAAAGGGCCGTGAGCCCCCCGATCAGAAACAGGATTATCCCTCGCTTGTTCCCTGCCCCGCTGCGCGTTCTTCGCGTTTTCTGGGACGACAGAGACCAAACTAGGAAACTACTCGATTCCAGGGCCGCGACTCGCAGGGACATGAGCCACGAGCGCGCTGCACCTGTTCTCATTCCGGCTAGATTCGAGGACTAGCGCACAATGCTGCCTGGTATAATCCGGCGCACAGAGCGACTCGGGGTAGTGCCAGTGTTATGAGCAACCGCAGCTATTGGCTAGACCTTTTTACGGGCGCGACATGGAAGGAATTCCTTGCGGCGGGGGGAACCATTTCGGGATTCCGGGGAACCCGATGGTCCACCGTACAGAAGATCAAAACTGGGGACTATTTGCTTTGCTACCTCACAGGTGTTTCTCGCTTCATCGGAGTGCTTGAGGTAACTGCGGGGCCCTTCAAAGACTCAAGTCCTATTTGGAAGGACGAAGATTTCCCCTGCCGGCTTAGAGTAAAGAACATTGTTGTGCTCACGCCGGAGACGGCCGTTCCCGTTTTCGAGCTGCGAGACAAACTAAGTATGTTTCACGATATGAAGAGCCCGATCGCGTGGACAGGTCATTTCCGAGGCTCACCTGCAAAGTGGAAGACTTCTGATGGGGAGGCGGTGGTGGCAGTCTTGTTGGAGGCCCAAAAGCAACCTATTGCCCGCCCCGTAGATGCGGCAAAGCTAGCCAGGCGACCTAAGCCCCTCAAGGCCCGAATGGGGTCAGTAACTGTGCCTGAGAGTGAGGAAATGCCACTGGAGTCGCCGGAGGTCGCGAAAGAGCCGAGCGACCACGAAGAGGTTCAGTGGCTTCTGCTCAAGCTAGGCAGCGATATGGGATTCGACGTGTGGGTTGCCCGCAACGATCGAAGACGTCAGTTCAAGGGGCAACGGTTTGTCGATCTACCGAAGTTAAAATCAGAACTCCCGCTCCAATTCGACGAAGCCACAAATAGGACAATCGAATTGATCGACGTGCTTTGGCTTAAGGGTAACGCTATCGTCGCAGCGTTTGAAATCGAAAGCACAACTTCAATTTATTCAGGCATTCTCCGCATGGCCGATCTCATCGCTATGCAGCCTAACCTCAACATTCCGCTCTACCTCGTAGCGCCTGACGAAAGACGGCAGAAAGTCATCGATGAGGTCAATCGCCCGACGTTCCGGCGCCTGTCGCCGCCTCTCTTTGAAGTATGCCGATTCGTTTCATTTTCGGACTTACGTGCTCGCCTCAAGCAAGCCGAACCATTAATCCGGTATTTGAAACCCGAGTTTCTGGAAGAGCTGTCCGAATCGTGCGAAATCGAAGAGGCTTAGCGGGACGATGATGAGTGCTTTTCCTTTTTCGACCGAACAGGGCAGTGGCTGCGGACATGAACAAATACGAAACGGCTAAGACACTGAAGCTGACAAGGGCCCGATTAGCTAGAGCCTGCGACACCTGTGGTTCGCCGATTGAAAAGGGTACTGAGTATTTCCGAGAGTCGCTTGGACTTATAGCAAGACCGCCAGGGCTGCGCCTGCGCAGCTCTTGCATCGCTTGCGGCAGTGCTAGGTCGTCAGAGAAAGTTAGCAAACCAGGCTAAGCCCACTGCAAGGAGCCCACCGGAGTAAAGACCGCATTCGGGCGCCTGCCGCTATGCTCTTCGGTTTTACCGGAGTTCGCATTCTGCGAAACTCTTGCTTGACAAGTTCGCAAAATGAGAATCTAATGGGAGTGGCGAGATGCTGTACCGCCAGGAGTTCGCCAAGGATTGGCCGGCTATTCAGGATTGTGTCCAAGAGAGAGAAGACACAATCCCCGGGGGCCTGATGGATGCATGTGATCTCCCGAAAGAGGCTGCGCGAAGCGGCGGCGATACATGCTGATCTGCAAGGCCCACTCGCTACCTGGTTCCGCATCGCCAAGAAAGCGCAGTGGAATAGCCTGGCGGAAATTCGCCAGACGTTTCCAAGCGCCGATGCCGTCGAAGGCTACACAGTGTTCAACATCAAAGGAAACGAGTATCGGCTCATCACGCGAATCAACTACAGGACCGGTCGCATCTTCATCCGGGGAGTCCTTACACATGCAGAGTACGACCGGGGGAGTTGGGAGAAGTGAGCGTGGCGGGTGAAAGAAGGAAGTCGCGGCAGCGCCGCTTCGATGCGGGCGAATATCGGAGACTGCTCACGCGTAGCCTGCCCAAAGTAATCGAGACGCAGGAAGAAAACGAGGCTTGCATCCGGTTGCTGGAAAAGCTTGATGAGCGCAGCGAGCAGCTCACCGAGGCGGAGAAGAAGCTAGCGGAACTGCTGACTCTGCTGATCGAAGATTTCGAGGAGCGGCGCTACAAGCTGAAGCCCGCCGCGCCGCAGGAAGCCGTTTTGGAGCTGATGCGGGCCAACGGACTGAAGCAGAAGGACCTTGTGGAAGTGTTCGGGACACCGAGTATCGTCTCTGAAGTGCTAAGCGGGAAGCGAGCTTTGAGCAAGGAACACATCCGCCGGCTGAGTGATCGCTTCCACGTCTCCCCAGAAATTTTCCTCTGAAGAGCGCGGCGAAGCCCGCAGCAGCGGGCGCCTGTCCGGCAGGAACAAACGGCTCAACACGCGGGGGGTACCAACCCGACCCTCCATGCGGGCGGCACGCTTCTCCCCTGTGCCTCCCTGTTTCTGGTCATTCTCAGGGAAGGAATCGCCCCGGTCAGTGGTCCCCTAAGAATCGCGAGACTCGCTGAGCAGTTGGTCAACCCTCAGCCGTTTACGGACGATCCATTGGCATTGCTCGCAAGAAGGGGTATCTCGCCGAGACGCAAGGGGAGGAAAAAAGTCGGCGAGGTGCGAATAGTGTGAATGCCGTGGGCTTGACTCGCAGGTTAAGTAGCAGTGTAATTGTCGTCCCTGTTGCCAGCTTGAGGATTTCTGGGAGGCCAGGCGTCAACAACAATCTACGGCCGATGGTCGATTGCCGTTGGTTACCCCCGACGTGAAGAGGACAATTCACACCAACTCGGCTGAGAGATCTTCTGGCATCCTCAAGCGGGGGATAAACGGCGTCACCAGTGGTCGGTCTTCCGGCTGGAGCGTCTGGTAGAACTCGCCGGACTCAGCAATGGCGCTCAAACTTCACAATAAGAGATGGTATCCGGTCATTTTCCTGATCGGCTCTGCCAGTGTCATCGCTGCCTGGTTTCGTTTTGCGGCCGGACACCCCCCGGAGCTATTGTTATCCGGCATCGGAGCCATTGCTGGCTTCACGTACTTTCTCTATCGGCAACATCTCGACGAGACCAAACTGTTCAAGGAGCTATTTGTCGAGTTCAACGCGCGATATGACAAACTGAACGACGATCTAAACACGATTCTATTCGGGCCACGCGAAGGCGATTTGTCCAACACTGAGCGGGAATTGCTTTTCAGCTATTTCAACCTTTGTGCAGAAGAGTATTTCTTTTACGAGGCTGGATACCTTGACGATCATGTCTGGAAGTCATGGCACCGGGGCATGGATGTTTTTTTCGGGCATCCGCGGATTCGTGGCCTCTGGGACCGTGATTGCAAGGCAGATTCTTACTATGGCTTTCACCCTGACTAAACAACCGCCGCCTAGGCCCGCCCAATCGGTACATTCTGATTATTGAGCCCGTGTAGCGATGGGGTTGGTGCCAGCCGATGCAGCACTCCATGCGCCGATTCATTTGCCTCCGGCCTTCTGGTATTCCATTAGCACGCAGGAAACGTCAGCCAGCATGGCGGGATGAATCTCTACCGCCATCCTTCCACTCTGCACCATGGGGTCGCCGCTTGCGATGTTCTTGGCTTCTTCAGCCGATGCAGCATCATGATGGCAATGCCTCGGATGCGGTCGTTATCAAGGAAAGGCCCTGCCAACGCGTACTTGCCCGCTTCGGCTTGTGACCGGATGTAGGCGGCCGTCCGCCGTACGTGGGGGTCGGCACCGAAAGCCTTCGGCGCGTGAGCAATACGAATTGGCCTGCGCTATTTTGAACCATTATCCTATACTCGACCTCTAAGCTGGTTCGGCTAATGCCGACCGCGAAGGGTTTTTATGCGGGTCAGCCTAAACAAGAGTTAGGCCGTGGGAGGAAGCCGGTGGCCTTGGTCGTGTTCTTGAGAGGCGTCAATGTGGGAGGACACAAAAGGTTCCAGCCTAGCGTCCTGGCCAGAGAGCTGTCGGACTTCGATGTGGTCAACGTGGGCGCGGCGGGAACCTTTGTGATCCGCAAGCCGATCAGCCAAGCGATGGTGCGTACCGAATTGCTTCGCAGACTGCCTTTCACAGCGGAGTTCATGATCTGTCAGTCGCGCGATGTCATCGACATCGCGTCCGGGGAACCATTTGCGAATGAGCCTTCCGGCAAGGACGTGAGCCGGTTCGTAAGCGTTTTGGCGAAACGCCCTCGGACACTGCCTCCCCTTCCCATCCGCCAACCTGCTGGCGAGACGTGGCAGGTGAAGGTGATAGGGGTCACCGGCAGATTCGCCTTGAGTGTCCACCGACGGCTGGGACGATCGTTCGTGTATCCCAATGAAGTCGTCGAGAAGAATCTCGGTGTGTCCGCCACCACGCGCAATTGGAACACTATCTCCGCCATTTGCGACATCCTGAAAGGCCGCTAGCATGAGCGGATTGGGAAATTCGGTGGTGAACACATAAACTAGGGCCGTGAGCCCCGACCAAAAGTAGGATTATCCCTCACTTGTTCCCTGCCCCGCTGCGTGTTCTTTGCGTTTTTTGGGACGGCCGAGACCAAACTAGGACATCATTCGATTCCTGAGGGCGCGACTCGCAGGGCGGGCAGGGTCAGCGGAGAGGACAGTAGGGTCATGCTCCAATCAGTGTCGCCAATCTTGCGGCGCGTCTTAGATTCGCATTAGACAGGCTGACATTTTTCTACCGAAGCTTGTCCAATCGCTTGTGAAATCGCGCGCCCATCCAAACGACCGCGACCGTTACGCCAACCTTGTTTCGCAGTTCATGCAGTTAGTGGTACTCCTCCGGTAGAAGTATAGTTGTCATCGACCTGTCGGCTTCGGTGATGATCCAGACGCGCTCGCCCGTCTTGGTATTGTATGCGCTGAGGATGCGGTAGCCGTTCTTGAGCGAAAAGTTGTTTTCGTCCACATCGATCGCGGTGATCTCTCCCCAGTCACCATTGAGATGCCTTTCCAGGAATTCGGCCGCCGACTGCCCGGCCCGACCCAGCGCCCCAAGCGCCCCAGGCGTGCTTAAGACTCTCCCGGTCGGAAACAGCCCGCATACTCCGTACGGAAACAGCGAAACCACTCTCACGCTCCCCTCCTTCCTTCTCGGCCTTCGCCACCGGCTCTCGCTTGTGAACGAGGGCGAATTTACTCCGGCACCTCGAGTGCATAAGCTGGAGGCCCGCAGTTTCACAGGCGATGCGGACTTTCGGGATCTTCAACTTGTAGTTGTGATAGTTGGAGCCTGTGCGCGCGGGTGGTCCCCCGAATCCATCATCTTCGCCACTGCGACCCTGCTCGGCTAGATCTCTACTTCCACGTCATCTGCCGTGACTTGGACAGCAAAGCTTTTCACTCCCTGCCGAGCAGGTGGTTCAAGAACTGCGCCGGTTTTCAAGTTGAAGCGGGAGCCGTGCCAGGGGCAGATCACTTCATCGTCTTCGATCTTACCTTCCCCCAACGGTCCGCCGCGATGCGGACAAATATTCTCAATTGCGTACAACCTTCCACCCGAATTGAAACCTGTTCTGCGCACCCCACCTGCCGATGGGTGGGGGCCCACCGACAGCGAAGTGAAGCCCTCACCTCAACTGCCTGCAGGTCAGAGACTCAGCCAGCCACCCAGGTCCTGATGGAGTTAGAGCGGGCCTTCTGTCTCTCCGCGACTCAAAGTGGGGTCATTAAGAAATCACTGCAGCCGGTAACTCCCTGGTTTGTGTTTCGCGGTCCAGTTGTAGAGCCACGCCATCCGTTTCGGGGGTAAGTCCTCGCCGTGACGGTAAGACCGCGCTTCCTCAAGGGCTTTTTCCATTGGCCAGCCATCAATGGAATACCGGGCGAGAGCGGCCATCATCGCCGTGCGATCTCTTCCTGCATTGCAATGCATATGAACAGGCGCGTTGTTGGGGTCCTGGATGACGCGGAGAAACTCCTCGGCCTGCTGATCGCTCGGCGGGTCAGCGGGCGGGTTGCCGGAGATCGGGATCGGCAGAACGCGCTCGAATCCGTATTTGCTGTAGTCCACGTCATTCTCGATGCGGAATGTGACAATGCTCTTCACTCCCTGGCTCCGCAACCACTTCCAGCCCGAAGCGTTTTTGGGCATTCCCGAGCGCGTGAGCCGCTTCTCCCAAACCACTCCATAATGTCGCAGCACCTTCTCGGTGGGCCAGAGAAGAACGGAATCTTGATAGGATTGCGGCTTATCGCCGCTTCCGTACTGCTCGATGTCCTCGCCTATGTAATACAACAAAGGTTGGTCGCATGTTTCGCAGAGAGCAAAGAAAAACTCAGTTGGAAATGCTTCTTCCAGGTTGCCCTTATCCTCGTAACCTGTCTCTCGGGTTTCATGACGGAAGACAAGACGTTGTGGTGAGTGATTTCCACAATGCGGGCAAAAGGCAATTTTCCGCTGAAGCTCCAAAAAGCTCGGGACACCACGGCTTGATTGCCACTGCATATTCAGTCTTCGCTCTAAGGCTGTTTCATGCTCGAAAGCGCTCGGTACAAGTCAATCCGCCCATCTCCCAGTCCCAGTGCAGCGGGAAGTCCCTTGGCATTTCCGAGCGCATCCGCGGCAGTGTCCGAATTTGTTCGCATGTTCATCTGTAGCAGAAGGGCCGCGCCGCCGGAAACGAAGGCGGTGCTGAAGGACGTGCCCCAGGCGGCGGCGTAATGCCCGCCGGGATACGTGGTAATGATCCCTTCCCCGGGAGCCGCCAATTGGACGTCGTCGCCGAAGTCGGAAAACGTACTCCGCGTATCCCGATTGCTGGTTGACCCCACCCCGAAAACGTAATCAAATGCGGCCGGATAAACCCGTAGCCTTGCCCCCTTGTTGCCTACCGATGAGACGCAGATCACGCCGCGGCTGCCCGCGTAGTTCATGGCGCGCCCCATTGCCGCCGAACGCTGCTCCGTGCTGAAGCTCATGTTGATCACCCGGGCCCCGTGGTCCACGGCGTAGTAGATCGCGCGCAGGATGTCAAACAGGTTAGAGGTCCCATCCGCTTTGAACGCTTTCAAGGGCATGATCAGCGCCGTGGGCGCCACCAGATGGATGATCCCGGCCACCATTGTGCCGTGCCCAAACTCCTGTGGCAGTTGCCGGGTGTCCAAGATGCTCGCGGTGGACTGGTTGAGAATCGGTGCAGTGGACTGATTCAGAACGACTACCCTCCAAGGATCCAGTATAGATGCCGTGGACTGGTCGAGGATGGAAGCGGTGGACTGGCCCAGATCGGCGAACTCGGAAGGAATGCCAGGCAAGTTGCGGGTGAAGTCAAAGGCCGGGACCAGCGAGGCTTTCAGGACGGGGTGGTTGGGGTCCACCCCCGTATCAATCACAGCCACAATCCCGGCACCGGTGGCAAAGAATTGGTGGGCCTCCGTGCTCCGAGTCAGCACCACAGCCGGTTGGGTGACGTAACTGCTCAAGACCTGGCTCCCGAAGAAGGGGACCACTGTCGCGTTGCCCAGCCTGTCGAGGATGTCAGCAGTCGACAGGTTGAGTTGTAGTCCTTGCGCAGCCTCCGGAACGATCACATTTCTGTTCGGCTCTATCCCCAGCACTTTCGGGTCGGACCGGACGTCGCTTAAAACCTGCTGCGGAGGAGGGCTAGCCGGGGCGCGGACAAGATGGATGTCCTGGCTCTCGTGCGAGCGGAGGAGTGTCAGCCCGTGGCGCCTGACGATTTCATGGATCTCCTTGGGTGAACAGCGAAGGACGAACTCACCCTCGTCCTGGGCTGCGCCGGCAACGTGGGGTATACCCAGCATAGCGGCAAGCCCCAGCAGCCATACGAGAATCTGTCCTTCCGCTTTGCACTTCATCTCACACCTCCATCCCGCGCACTACCCCTGCAAAATCTTTCCCCGGGGCTTCAGATACATCCGCAGCGCCAAGCTGAGCGAGACCACAGCGAACACGGCGAGCACGAATATTCAAATCGAAACCGTAGGGGCCTCGCATCTCTACCCCCCTTGCTTTTTGCCTTTCCAACTGCTCCGCCTTGCTTCTTCGGCGAAATACTTTGTTAACGGTGTATCCGCAACGAGATCAGCATTCGTCTTGCGATGGATCTCGGCGAGGAGTTGCATTCCTGCTGCGTCCATATAAGTCACGTCGCAAAGATCTACGCACAGCAACCTCGACCCCAGGGCAGGAACCAGAGACCTCCAGGCCCGGTCGAGTTCAGTGGTGGAGGCTCCGGCAAGCCTTCCCTCAAGTTTTAGCGTGATCAATTTCGGCTCTTCTTGGACTGATATCCTCAACGTAGTTTGGCCCACCTCAGGTCACGTCGTTGCTTGTGGCACGCGCTAGGCCAAACACTTCGCTTGAGTCACTAGGGTTGCATATCATTGAAGCCAAGGGCTTTAGGACAGAATGATGGGTGGTTTAGCGGACCAGCCAGGACCCCGTGACGAAGGCAGGGGCGAAACTTCGTCAGTAGTGACTAAATATAGTCTTGGGGGCTGATGCCCAACTTCTTCAGCTTAGAGTTCAGCGTGGTTCGTTTCAAGCCCAGGCGGGCCGCTGCTCCGCGGGCGCCACCAATCACGCCTCGGGTTTCGCGAAGAACACCTAGAATGTGCTCTCGCGCAGCACTTTGCAGGGTGGAATCGGTTTGCGCGGTTGAGTCCTCGGGCATTTCCAGCTCGGCCAGAGGAGCGCGTAGTGTTGGCCCCTTGGTGAGGATAACGGCGCGTTCAATGAAATTCTCCAGTTCTCTGATGTTGCCCGGCCAGTCCCATCGTGTGAGAGCCTGCATGACGTCCGATGGGATGGTTTCTATTCGCTTATCCATTTGCCGAGCATATCTCTCCACGAAGTAGCGAACCAACAACGGTATATCCTCGCGGCGGTCACGCAAGGGGGGCAAGATGATCGGGAAGACTTTCAAGCGATAGTACAGGTCGCTGCGAAATTGTCGATCAGCGACCATCTTTGTAAGATCGCGGTTTGTGGCCGCGATGAGGCGCGCATTGACATGAATGGTTTGCGTTCCGCCAAGTCTTTCAAATTCCTTCTCCTGTAAAGCGCGAAGAATCTTGGGCTGAAGTTCCAGAGGAAGGTCTCCGATCTCGTCGAGAAACAAGGTTCCTTGATGAGCCAGCTCGAGCCGCCCGATCTTCCGGGAGATCGCGCCGGTGAATGCTCCCTTTTCGTGCCCGAATAATTCGCTTTCGAGCAGTCCGGTGGGGATCGCAGCGCAATTCAGTTTGACCAAAGCCCGTTGGCGCCGTGAACTAAGTTGATGGATGGCCCGGGCGATGAGGTCCTTTCCTGTGCCAGTCTCGCCGAGGATCAGAACGGTCGCCTCAGTTGCCGCAACCGTTTCGACCTGCTTGAGAACTCGCTTCAATTCCGGCTTCTCGCCGATAATGTCCTCGAACCCGCATTCCGTACGAAGCTCTTCTTCGAGGTACCGCTTCTCCTGCTCGAGTCTGTCGCGCAGCTCCGTGATGTGGCGGAACGCCAGAGCGTTGTCCAAGGCGGTCGACACGTGGTTCGCAAGTTGGGCCACCATACGCAGATCTTTCTCGGTAAAGGCGGCTTCCTGCTTGCTAAACACGCCGAGTGTGCCGAGCAGATGGTCGCGGCCAATAAGGGGGACGCAGCAAACCGACTTGATGCCAGCAGCCGCCAGATAACGCGTGGCCTCAGAGGGAAAACGCTTCGTGTCCAGACGGCTCAGAAGCAACGGCTCACGGGAGGTGAATACTTGGCCCGCCACGGAGCTTTCCAGCGAAATTAGCAACTCTCCCGGAAGGATGTTCTTCCCGTAGGAAGCATCGAGTTGTTGGACACGGAACTGGTTGGTCTCAGGATCATAGAGCGCGAGCGCGGCGAGGTCATGGCGAACGATGCGCCGGATGCCCTCTGAAATCGCAGAGAAGAGTTTGCGAATATCGAGGTTGGAGAGCAGGGTATTGCTAAGTTCCAAGACCAGAGCATCTTCGGCCTGCTTGCGTTCCGTGAGGTCGCATGTCACTTGCAAGAAGCTCTTAACTTTCCCGTCCTTGTCATGTATAGCCGTGACGATGGCCCAGGCCCAAAAGCGTGACCCATCCTTGCGCACACGCCAGCCCTCGTCTTCGGACCGTCCTTGCGCTTCCGCCACCCGCAATTCTTCTTCCGGCTTACCCCTTTCAATGTCTTCGGGTGTGAAGAAGCAGGAAAAGTGGCGGCCGATGATTTCTTCTGCTTTGTAGCCCTTCATCCGTTCCGCGCCCAGACTCCAGGTCAAGATCCGGCCTTCTGGGTCCAGCAGGAAAACGGCGTAATCCTTCACGCTCTCCACGAGCAATCGCAACTGTTGCTCGCTCTGCCGCAAGGCCTCCTCGGCTCTCTTTTTTTCGGAGATGTCCCGGATCACGCTCAAGACTACTCGACCGCCTGGCATCTCCAAGGGCCTGAGCATGATGTCAACGGGGAATTCGCTCCCGTCCTTACGCCTGCCGAAGAGTTCCAAGCCGGCGCCCATCGGACGCATACGCGGTTGTGCGCCGTAGTCTTCACGATGACCAAGATGGGCGAGGCGGAATCGCTCGGGAATCAGAACTTCGACACGCTGGCCCACCAGCTCGGCGCGGCTATATCCGAACAATTTCTCCACTTGTGCATTCGCTTCTGTGATTCGCCCATCGGGATCGGATACCAGGATGGCGTCGGGCGAGGATTCGAATAGTTTCTCGAACAATGTCTGAGGATCGTAACGTTTGGCTGTCCCAGGCGATGCCCCGTTCATCTTCGTCAGACCTCAGGCATGGAAGAATTGTGCAGGCCTTCTGCTTTATTCCAAGTAGTGGTCAAACGCATCTTGTCTCCGCGCCGAGCCCACGGTGACCCGCGAAACGCCGCTTGCCTCTCGGATCATATCCCAGCACTATTATCCTTGAGCGAGAATTCGTGGATTCTACTCGCGAGGTCAATTTGCTGGCAATAACTTAAACTCTTATGCGCCCCGAAGCCAGAAATCTTGCTCTCGTTCGGTTGGCAAGTCCCCTGAATGCTTTAAGTTCAGCGTATCAGAGGCGAAGCTCCGGGCCAGTTAGAGTTGAAGCGCCGATTCATTTGCCTCCGGCCTTCTGGTATTCCGTTAGCACGCAGGAAACGTCACCCAGCCTAGCGGCACTAGGAACCATTATCCTATACTCGACCTCTAAGCTGATAGGCGCCCCTTCCGATGCGCACCAGTCAAGCCGCGCGTTATGCTCGCTGGGCCGCTGTTGCAGCCCTGCTGCTGACAATGACCGTAGCGGGGGTGTATGCGCGCCGCGCCTGGCAGGCCGCGCAGGTAAAGAAGAAGGCGCCTCCCGTAGTGCCACCGACGGTGCAACAACGCTCGGCGGAGTTTTCCTTCTCCAAGGTGGAGCAAGACCGCACGCTGTTTACAGTGCGCGCCTCCCGCGCCACCGAGTTCAAAGAAGGCAGCCGGAACCTGCTGGAAGATGTCTGGATCACTATCTACGGCCGCACCGGAGAGCGGTTCGACAACATCCACACGAGCGCCTGCGAATACACTTCCAACCCCGAGCGGATCCTCTGTGCCGGCGAAGTGCATATGGATCTTGAGAGCGCCGAAGACGCGCGGCAGCATCCATCGCAGGCGCCGGGCGAGAATCCGCTGGCGCGCGTGATCCACCTCCGTACCAGCAATGTCTCTTTCGACCGCGAAAGCGGTGAGGCGCGCACGGACCAGCCGGTCATCTTCCGGTTTCCTTATGGCGAGGGCCGCTCCACCGGCCTCAGCTACAGCTCTCTGCAAGGCGTCGTGAAGCTGCTGCGCGATGTGGAACTCACGCTGGCGCCGCCGGCAGGGCCAGAGTCTGCCTCCGCCGTGAGAGCGGCCAATCCTAGTCGCTCGGCGGCGAAAAGTTTCCCCGGCACGCCGGTGAACGTCACTGCCGGCAGTCTGGAGTATCGCCGCGATACGCGAATCGTGCGCCTGCTAGCGCCCGTACACGCTCGGCAAGGACACCGCGAGCTCCTCGCCGGCGAACTGGCGCTCGAACTCGATGCTGACCTGCGCGCGCGGCGCATGGTGGCGCGCAGGGGCGCAAAAGGCGCCGGCCAGCGGCCGGAATTGCGTTCGGCTGAGCGGCGCGGCCAGGCGGTGCTCCGCGCCGACGAGTGCGTGGCCTACTTTCATCGCGAGGGCTGGGCCGAGCGAATTTTGGCGACGGGCAGCGTGCGCGGCAACGTGCATG
>Ga0209154_1001758_pt1 | contig 12493 bp, 12 predicted proteins | sample GraSoiAngelo_121_FD_185878 | JGI IMG/M metagenome (GOLD analysis project Ga0209154, IMG submission 185878) | Grasslands soil microbial communities from the Angelo Coastal Reserve, California, USA - 14_0919_12_20cm (SPAdes) (version 2) | ecosystem: Environmental > Terrestrial > Soil > Grasslands ... | reverse complement strand
ACCCGCAGTACCTCTCGGCGTGGTCCGGATCGTCGCAACGCCGCGGCATCGCGGCGACTGACCCGGAGTTCTTCGTTCCGGTGGAGATTGCGACCAAGGCCGGGGAATTCGGCCTCGACGGCGAGGTGGGGCGCAATTTCGTGCGGCCGGGACCCGACCAATGGGTCGTGGGCGGAATCTTGGCGCACGGCTGCGGCGCGGACCGTGAATGCCTGTTCGAGCTGCACGAGGCGGACTCGCCCCATGAGTCGCACACGCTGCTGAATCTCGGCATGCACTGGAAGCTGAGCGACTCGCTCGTGCTGCTCGCCTCGGCCGGGCACGAATTCAGACCGCGCGGCGACGGCCAGCAGGAGTTCGTCTTCTATCTCGGCGTGCAACTGCTGCGCTGAAGGCGATAAGGTTGGTTACATTCGGCGATCGCTCCGCGGCTGCCTGAATGCCCTTTCAGGATCGCTTCGGGTTGGCTTGAGGTTGCGCACCTAACCTGTAGCGCTTCTGTACATTCGAATCATTCCTGTTCTCGGAGGAGAAACGCGTGGTCGGGCGTTCGGCACGGTCTCCTCGGCGCGCGTTCTCGTTGCATGGGCAAGGGGAGATGCGCGAGTCGCAGCCAGACGGCGCCGAGCGAGGGCGTGTACCGCCCGGGCAATCCGCGCGCGAGCCCGCTGTGCGAGCGCGATGCGGCATGCGAGGGAACTGCGCGAGGCAGGGCGGGTACGGCGCGCGATCGAGCGAGTGATGAAACGCTTCATCGCGTGTGGCGACCCGCATCGCGGCTTCGCGCGCATCTACTGCGACGGCTGCGGGCACGACTATCTGCTCGCGTTGTCGCGCAAGACCCGGTACTTCTGCCTGAGCTGCCACCGGAAGCGGGTGCTGCTCTACGGCGAGTCGGTCGAGGCTTTTCGGTGCACAACCCGTGCGGGTCGAGGAGGGCGATGCCGAGGGCGGAAGCAAGCTCGCCGGCTACATGCTGCGCGCGCCGATGGCCTTGGAGAAGATGGCCTACGATACCGGCACCGGCACGGTGATCTACCGATCCAAGCTGCACCTGGGGCTGAAGCGCAACTTCCAGGTGATGCCGGGCGCCGAGTGGCTGCTCGTAACGAACGGCGCCCATGATATACAACACGCGCCCGAGGCCATGAGCGCGGATAACATTTCCGGCCGGTCTCGCAGCCACCGTCCTCAAGGTCAACTTCGCGTCCACTTCGATAGAGCGCAGGTTCTGCATGGCAACTGTGGAATTTGACGGTGGCCCACTACGGCATTTGACGATCGCCCTTTGCCGTTTTTACCGGATTGTTCTCCTCTCGCCGCAACCGTAGGCTCGCGGCAATCGCAACTGGCGCAAGAAACTGGCGAAAGAAGTACACGATGATCGCGACCACGGGATACGCCGTTCAGGTTCAGTGGGGAACTTCCTTGTCTGCTGATTAATTCGATGTGCCCCAACGCAGCCAGGCTGGACGGCGAGCTTTGGAGGAGGCTTTGCGAGTGGTGCGACCGCGTCGGGGCTCGCCAGATCCCCTCGCCGGCGCTGACGGCGCCGGGCGCCAGCCCCCTCTCCGAGACGGCCTGCCTGGATCCCCAAGCGCTCCGGGAGCCGAGCCGCTTTTACCCGCCTCCGCCGCCCGTGCGTCCCGACGTCCGGGAGAAACTCGATGAAGCCAACGGGGTCGCGATCGAGCAGCTGGCATTCACGAGCGCGGTGCCCTTGGGGATCGCTGCGAACGACCGGGTCGCGCTTCGCTTTTACCGTCCCGCCCATCATCGGTCCCGCTTTGCTCTGCTCGTCCTGCCCGGAATCTGGCGCCAGCACCGATGGTTCGAAGACCGGTTCTGCCGGGGTTTGGCGAGCCAGGGCGTGACTGCGGCGCTCATGGCCCTGCCGTTTCACTGGGAGCGAGCGCCGCGGGGGACGCCGAGCGGAGGCTACTTCCTTTCAGGCGACCCTCTGTGGACCGCGGCCGCCGTGCGCCAAGCCGTCGTCGATGGCCGCGCCGCTTTGAGCTTGCTGCGCAGGGGCGGCGCGCCGGTGGGTGTGGTGGGGTTCAGCCTCGGCGGGGTTCTCGCCCACATCCTCATGGCCCTAGAGCCTCTGGATTTGGGAGTTTCGGTGATCGCGGGGGGAGACGTCGCGGGGATCGTGTGGGAAAGCCCGCTCACCCAGGCGTACCGCCGGGCCATGGAGGCGCGGGGGATGACGCGCTCCAAGCTCGCCGACCTTTGGGCCGCGGGAAATCCCACCTCCTACGCCGGACGGAGCCAGGCGAACCGCCTGCTGATGCTCAATGCCCGGTACGACCTCCTCCTGCCGCGCAAGTTTACGGAGGAGCTCTGGCACACGCACGGCCAGCCGCCGATCCGGTGGCTCCCGGCGGGACACACCACGGCATTTCTCTTTGGGAGGACGCTGGTAGAGGAGATCCTCGGCATGATCGGCCCTTCGGTCTCCGGCGGTGCGAGCCTTCGACGAGGCGAATACACACTCGAATGATCAAGCAATGGAGCCGGCTGGACAGAAGGACAGCGAGCCCGCGCACGCGCCCTTCATTTCGATGCGGCACCGAAAGCATGTGGCGTCTTGCGCCCATCATTGTGCTGGGCGGGTGGAGCCTGCACGCCCGCGCGGCGGGCCGGCTGGTGAGCACGGTAGCGTCCCATCACTTTCACTTCGTCATATCCGTTGACCACCCCGCCCAGCGCACCGATTCCGCACATGGCTCCCCCAGCAGATCGGCGTGTAGGCCCGCCGGCGCAGACGCTCGTCCGGTAGTGGCTGTTCCGATACACGCGCCGCCGATGAGGCGCGCGTTTTCGGTGAAGTCGCGCTCGAATCCCAGCCCCCAGTTCCTTTCGTTGTACTGCGCCTCTTTGTTACGAGAAGCGGTTTTTGCCCGCCGTCATGCCGCTTGCCCAAATCGAAGGAAAAAGCGCAGGCGCAGATCTCATCGTAGGGACGAGTGTCATCGCTTTGCAGGTCAAGGTGTCATTTCGATGAACAAGAAACGTGTCAACGCAGGTGTCGAACATATCGGCAGGAATTTGACGGTGGCCCGCTACTGGATTTGACGATCGTGCTTTCCTGTTTTTGCCCGATGTTCTGCTCTCGCCGCAACCGTTAGATTGACTCACCTTTAACCAAAGGAAGGAGTACCGTGAACATGTCGACGAACCTCAGACGCAAGCTTTCGAGCATCGTGCTGCTGATTGGCGTTATGGGGCTGATCGCTGCGCCCGCCTTTGCCACCACAGCCACGAGCACGCAGAACCCGGAGAACCCGGAGCTCGCGCAGAACCCGGAGCTCGCACAGAACCCGGAGCTCGCACAGAACCCGGAGCTCACGGTTTCCGCGTCCCTCACTTCTAACGGACCGAACCCGGATGTGGCCACTGTCGGCAACCAAGTCAGCGCGGCCTTTTCGGTGACCAACAAAACCTTCAAGTTCCTGAAGGTGAAGCTGCGCTTGGTGCTCACGTTCCCGGCGGGCCAGGCGATCCCGTTGTCCCTGACGATCCCCTTCGCGCCGACTCAAACCTTGAGCCCGCAGGTCACAATTACCGTGCCCGACTTCTTGCCCAAGGGTGTCTATCAGCTCACGACGGAAGCGAGTGATGCGAAGGGCGTTTCGAGCGCCACGGCCACGATAACAATTCTCTGACCGATAGGGAGGAGGGGCGGTAGATCCCACGTCAACGGCAGAAAAAGTGACGGTCACCGGACGGATCGAGCCTGCGGGGTTCCGATACGACTACGCTCCGTCCTCCCGGACGAATGCCTCGGTCGCGCTGTTGCCCGGGCTCTTCGCCGGCGAGTGGATCTGGGAATCTACGAGCGCTCGCCTGCGCGCGGAGGGGTTCGGCGTCATCCGCTTGCTCGATCCGCTCGCGGTCCTCGACTGGGGTTCAGGCGGAATCCAAGATCTGCGCCCCACCCTGTGCGCCGTGCTGGACGAACACGCGGTGGAGCGCTGCACGCTGTGCGGCAACTCCCTGGGCGGGCTCGTGGCGCTCGACTTTGCCCGTCATTATCCGCAGCGGGTGGACTCGCTGGTGGTGAGCGGCGCACCGGGGCTTGAACCGCAGATCAACCTGGGGATCGGAACTCCCCGCCAAGTATCGCGGGAGTTTGTTTTGCGCTTAATGGAGAACCTGTTCCACGATCCCAGATGCGCGACCGAGGACATGATCCAGCGGATCGCCGACGTGCTCTCGGAGCGGCACCGCTTCGTCAACGTCGTGCGCGCCCTCAAGGCAACCCGGGAGTACCCGATCCAGGACGTCCTCCCGGAGATACGGTGCCCCGTTCTTTTGGCCTGGGGCGAGAACGACCGGGTGACGCCTGTCGAGTATTGGAAGCTGTGGGCGCGCGCGCTCGACACCCTGCACCTCCAGACGATCCCGCAGTGCGGACACTCGCCGATGATCGAGCGCCCTCGGGTGTTCAACGAGCTCTTGCTGGGCTTCCTCCGGCGACGCAGGGACCACCAAGCGTCGGGATCGCGTGAACCTGCTTGATCGGCTAGTTGCCCATCATATTTTGCAGCATTTGCCCGATTTTTCCTGCTCGCCGTCTCGTCTCTAATTGAGCGCGTAAATAAGCTCCGAATTTTTCTGATGCTTCCAAAGCCAAAACCAGGATACGTTTCGTCCCCGACCCAATCTTTCCGGGAGGCCGCGTTGCGAGAGACTGCTCCTATGGTCGAAAAGAACGGCAAGAGGGTCATCGGCTTCTCCGAGATGAAGGAAAAGTACCTTGAGCACCGATATCCGCTCATCATGCTCGATCGGATCACCGATTATCGTGAGGGGGAATACATCGAGGCCATCAAGTGCGTGACCGGCAATTCCCCCGAGTTGGTCGGCCACTTCCCCAAGCGGGCCATCATGCCCGCCACCCAAGTCGTGCAGGGCTTCGCTCAATTGGCGATCGTTTTCTTCAAGCTTTCCAGGGGCCAGATCACGGACGACGAGATGACGCTGATCACGTCGGTGAAATTCCGGTTTCTGGCGCCGATCTATCCCGGCGATACCCTCGAGATGACGATGAGGCCGAAGAAGCTCGAGGAAGCGATCGGTATCTTCGTCGCAGATGCCGCCGTAGGTGCTCGCAGCGTCGTCAAGGGCGGGCTGACCTTGGCCAAGACCCGCGTCGCTCGCTTCGCGCACGCCCCGTGGTAGCCGTCGACGCGGTAGGAAGACAGACCTAAGCGGAGGCGCGAATGTCGGCACCGGAGAACTCCGGGTTCCTCCACGAGCTGCTATACCAGCACCGGGGCTCGAGCAGGGTCGCCCTGGTATCGCCGCAGGACGGTCTCGAGCTGAGCTATGCCGAGCTCTGCAGGCACAGCCGGGCTCTGGCGGCTCGCCTCAGGGAGCGGACCGCCGTGCGCCGGCAGCGGATCGTCCTCCTCCTGCCGGGCTCCCCGGAGTTCGTGGTTGCGCTGTTCGCCGTCTCCGAGGTCGGCGGGGTGGCTATTCCCCTTGACATCTACACCAAGCCCGAGGAGCTGCGGGTCATCCTCGGCTTCCTCGAGCCCGCGCTCATCATTACCAACGCAAGCCTGCAGCGCAAGATCAAGGCGGGGTTGAGCAGCGCGGCATGCTGCCTCGTGGAGGTGGACGGGACCGGCCTGCAGGTCGCTTTCTGCGGGGACGCGCCCCTCGCCGAGTCAGTCCCCGATCCTCTCCCGCTCGCCGATCCTGAGGAGGATGCGCTGTTCATACTGACCTCGGGCACCACCGGGCATCCGAAGGCGGTCCGGCTCAGCCACCGGGCGATCCGCCGCAACATCGACATGCACCTGGAAAGCCTAGATCTCCAGGGCGAGATCATTTCCCTCCAGGTCTTGCCGGTGAATTACAGCTACGGGCTGAACGCCTGCCTGCTCAGTACCCTGCGCCTGCATGGCACGACCGTCCTGACACCCCACGTCATCGAGCTGAAACTCGTCCACAGCTTGGTAGAGCGCTACGGCGCCAACCTCCTGATGGGAAGCCCGGTCATCTTCCAATACCTGCTGCAGAACCGCGGCGGCGGCGAGTTCCGGGCCCTGCGCTCGCTGCGCTACCTCACCGTGGGTGGCGACCGCTGCCGGCCGAACGTGGCCAAGCTGATACGGGGCTGCCTGCCCTGGACCCGTTGCTACATTACCTATGGCTTGAGCGAGGCCGGCCCCCGGGTGTCGACGCTCGCGCCGCAGTTCTTCGCCTCGCTGCCCCAGTCGGTGGGTCGCGCCTTGCGGGGAGTGGAGATCGCCGTCCTGGATCCGGCGGGGCATCCCTGCCCGCCGGGAGAACCGGGGGAAGTGGCGCTGCAGACCCCTTCCCTGATGAACGGATATTTCCGGGATGAAGTCCAGAGCGCCGCGAGAGTCCGCGACGGCTGGCTTTTCACTGGGGACTTCGGCCGGCTGGACGCCGATGATTTTCTCTACCTGCTTGGGCGCCGCGACGGGGAATTCAAGTTCCGGGGCCGCAAGGTGCACCCCGGCTACATCGAGCAGATCATCTTCATCCATCCCGATGTGCAGGAAGTGCACGTGACTCGGGTGGAAAGCGCCCAAGGGGAACACCTTCTCGCCACCCTCAAGGCCCCGGTGGCCTTGGAGGAGTCCCTGGTGCAGGAGCTGAAGAGCTTGTGCCGCAGGCATCTGCCCGCCTTTCTGATTCCCTCCGAGTTCCGGTTCTATGACCCGCAGCTCTACCACTTCAAGGGGAGGCCGGCGAAACAGATCGGCGCCCGCCTGAAGCAGCCTGAACCGCTATGAGCCATCAATCCGAAAGTGAGGAAAACGCCGTGGCCGACAAGGAAACGATCGTAAAGGAGTTGAAGGAGATCCTCGTCGAGGATCTTTTTGTGTCCATTCCCGTGGGCGAGATCAAGCTGGAGGATTCCCTGTCCAGCGATCTCGGCGTCGACTCGGTGGGCTTGGTCGAGCTCGTCACGATCCTCGAGGAAAAATACAGGATCGAGATCAGCAGCGACGAGGCCGCAAGCGAGAATCTGCGGACCCTGGACCGGCTGAGCAGCCTCGTCCTCGCCAAGATCGCCGCCAGGCGGGGCGAGCCCGTGGTCTCGGAAAGCCATGGGTGAGGCTTCTGGAAGAGGCGTCTGCCTGCCCAGGGTCCTGGTCACCGGCTTGGGCAGCGTGAGCGCGCTGGGCGAGAACACCGCCCAGTTGTGGGACGGGCTTCTGGCCGGTAGAAGCGGCATCAAGCCGCTCGCCAACTTTCGCCGCGAACACCTGCGCAATGTGCTCGCCGGGGAGATCCGGCTCTCTGCGGCCCAACGCGAATACGCGGAGCGACACCGGCTGGACTCTCGCATCGCTCTCTTCGCCCGCTTGGCGATCGACGAGGCGCTGACCGATGCCGGCTGGACCCTGGTTTACCTGCAGAAAAAAAAGGTCGGGCTGGTACTCGGCACCTCGCTGGGCATGTCCCTGGTGGAGAAGTCGATCGACCAGCTGGATGAGTGCGCCGGGGAGCAGGTCGAGACCTACGACGACTTTGCTGGCCTGGTCGAGGAGCTTGCGGAGGCTTACCGCGTGAGCGGCGAGGCGCTGGTCGTCACCACCGCCTGCGCGGCCGGCACCAATGCCATCGGCATCGCGAAGGACATGATCCGGCACGAGGGCTACGAGGTCGTGTTGTGCGGCGGGGTGGACACGCTCGACCGCATGAAATACCTCGGACACTCGGCCCTCAATACCCTGACCCCGACCCTCATCCGCCCCTTCACCCCGGAGCGCGACGGCACCCTGTTCGGCGAAGGGGCTGGGATCCTGGTGCTGGAACGCGAGAGCTTGGCGCAGGAACTCCCCACTTATGCCGCGTGCGCCGGCGCCGGTTACAGCTGCGATGCGCATCACATCACCGGGCCCGACCCGAGCGGTGCGGGCGCGGTCAAGGTCATGGGGCAGGCCTTGGGGGATGCCGGCATCCGGCCGCAGGATGTGGGCCACATCAACCTGCATGGATCCGGAACCCCCTTGAATGACGCCATGGAGTACGCGGCGATCCGGGAACTATTCGGATCCGCGGCAGAGCGGATCCCGGTCTCCTCGATCAAGCCGGCCATCGGCCATGTCATGGGTGCGGCGGGCGCCCTCGAAGCGGTCGCGACGGTGCTCTCCCTGCGCGACCAGAGGGTCCCGCCCACCCTCAACGTGGCGGCGCCCGACCCCGAACTGCCCCTGAATCTGGTTTGCGGTGAAGCGAGGATGGCCGCGATCGAGCACGCCCTGAGCAACTCTTTTGGATTCGGCGGCTGCAATGGCTCCGTCGTCTTCTCCCGGGTGAACGCCGAGCCGTGGACCGATCTATGAATTGCGACATCCTGCTGACGGGGATCGGTCTGCTCTCCCCTCTGGGCGGGAAGGAGAGCTTTTTCCGCGCTCTGGGCGAAGGCGCCGAGGCACCGTGCCGGACCGCCGGGAATGCCTCGCTGCCCCCCGGGGGACTCACCGAGCTGCTCGGCATCAAAAGCCCCAAACTGCAGCTCGCCCGGTACCTGGACCCGCTTGCGAAGAACGCCATCGTTGCCCTCGAGGAAGCGATGGGGGACGCGGGCATCGCGCCCCAGGCGGTGGCGCAGGATCCCTACAGCTTCGGTATCCTGCTCGCGGCCACCCGGGGGCCCGGCGCGACCCGGGACAGGGCCTACGAGCAGCTCCGCGCCCGGCAGGGAAAGCTCCTTTCGAGCACGCTGTTCTCCAACTTCGGCTACAACGTCGCCGCGGCGACAGCAGCCATGGCCCACGGCATCAAGGGGCCCAATCTCACCGTGGCCGGCCGATCCAACCTCTCGCTCCTCCTTCTGCGCCGGGCTCGGCAGCTCCTTGCAACCGGACGCGCCCACACGGTCTTCACCGGCTTTTCGGAGAGCCTGGCGAACGGGGAAGCGGCGCGGCCTGTTCCGGAATGGTCCTGCATCTTCTGCCTGGAGCGGGCGGAGCGGGCGCGGCAGCGGGGGGCGGGCGCAGGCGCGCTGTTGACCGAAATCGAGCTCGAGAGCCCGGAGCTCGCGCAGCCGCGCCCTTGCGCGCCGGCCTTGCGCCTGCCTCGTGCGCTCCCGCAGCCTCTGTCCCTCGCGGTGCTCGCAGAGGCCGAAACCCTTGAGCTCGATCTCGGCGACCCGTTGGGCATCGGCCCCGAGTATCTGCCGCTGCTGCAGGCGGGCAGGATCAAGGCCACCGAACGCCTCCGGGAGGAAACCGGCTATGTTGCGTTCCCCGTTTCCGCCCGTCATGGACTCGCCCTGCTCGGTGTCGCGCCGGCCTGAAGCCGCTGTGAGCGGCGGCGGGTCGATCGGGCTCTCGGTTGCGCACGGTATCGCGCATCTCGTCCTGCGCCGGGAGGACGGCCGCAACGCCATCTCGCCCGCGTTGCTCGACGAGCTCGAAAGCGCGCTCGCCGCAGTCGCCGAGGCGCAGCACGTCAAGCTGCTGGTCCTGCGGGGGGAGGGAAAAGTCTTCTCCGTGGGAGTCGATCTGGCGGCCGTCGAAGCGCTCCCGCCCCGGGAAGCCCTGGATTTCTTCAGGCGAGGGCGAGCCCTCGTGCGCCGCCTCGATGGGCTGAATGCGCTCACCGTGGCCGCGATCAATGGCCTCGCCCTGGGTGGCGGGTTCGAGCTCGCCCTGGCCTGCGATCTGCGCTGGGCCCACGCCCGCGCCGTCTTCGGCTTTCCCGAATGCAAGCGGGGGCTGATTCCGGCCTGGGGGGGAATCCGGTTCCTTCACCGGCACCTCGCCTCCGAGCAGACCTTCGCCCTGGTCACGAGCGGGGACTCCCTGGGCGTTCGCGCCGCCTACAGCGTCGGCCTGGTCAGCCGGATCTTCGAAGGGCGGGATTTCGCGGGGCAGGTGGCTACGGCAATCGAAGCATTGCGCGCGCGGGAGGCGGCAGACCTGCGGTCGCTCAAAGCGGGCTCCCGGGAATCTGCGGATGCCTGGACGCAGTGGCACGCGGCGGAGGCGGCGGCCCTGGAGGCGCTGTGGCTGCGGCGGGCCGGAGCCCGGCAGCCGGGCTCGTCGAAGCTTTGAGAGTCCAGAGCTGATCATGTCCGAGTCGATCCTGCCTTCGGCCATCCAGGCCTGGCAGATGGTGGCTTCTGCCGGGGAGCGGGAAAACGCACGGCCTCCGCAGCCTTTTCGCCTCGAACAGCGCCTCCTGCCTCTCCCGGCGCTCGCTCCGGGAGAGGCGCTCGTTCAGATCGCCGGGTGCGGCATCTGCGGGACCGATCTCGGGTATTTCTACGAGGGCATTCCCACGGTGTCCAAGCCGCCCCTGACCCTGGGGCACGAGATCAGCGGAACCGTTGTGGCCGGGGACGCCTCCTGGGTCGGGAAAAAAGTCATTGTTCCCACCATTCTTCCCTGCCGAAGTTGCGGGCTGTGCGGGGCCGGCCGGGCTAACCGGTGCCTGGCGCAGAAGATGCCGGGGAACAGCTTCGGTCCCTACGGGGGCTTCGCGAGCCACATCCCCGTGCCGACCCGGGAGCTGTGCGAGGTCCCGGAGCAAGCCGCAATTCCCCTGGAGCTCCTGGCGGTGGTGGCCGATGCGGTGGCGACGCCGTATCAGGCGGCGCTGCGGGGCGGTCTCCAGCGGGGCGACCGGATCATCATCGTCGGCGTCACCGGCGGCCTGGGGATCTACATGGCTCAGTGGGCCAAGCTTCTGGGCGCCGAGGTCGTGATCGGCATCGGCCGCAGCCCAGACAAGTTGGCGCAGAGCGAGGCCTTCGGGGTCGACCTGCCTCTTTCTGCGGCCGGCCGCAGCCCTTGCGAGCTGCGCAAGGAATTCCGGTCTCTGTGCCGCAAGAAGCGCCTCGACGCCCGATCCGGCTGGAAGATCTTCGAGATGAGCGGGACCCAGGCCGGGCAGGAGACCGCCTTGGAACTTCTGGCTTATGCCGGCATGGTGGTGGTCGTCGGTTTCAGCCCGCAGCCGGTGTCCTACCACCTCTCGCGACTGATGGCCTACGACGCCGAGGTGCGCGGGACCTGGGGCTGCCCGCCCGAGCATTACCCGTACGTCCTGGACCAGGTGCTGCGGGAAAGGATCCGCATCCGTCCGCTCGTCACCACCCGACCCATGGACCGGATTCGGGAGACCTTCGAGGAGCTCCACGACCGACAGTGCGGCATGAAACGGGTTGTGCTCAGCCCCAAGGGGATAGGGGACGGAGGACATTGAGGGCGGAAGGAAAAACCATGCGCGCCTGCGTCATCAGCGCGACGGGGGGCCTCGATCGGATCGAGATCGCGGACGTTCCCGACCCTTGCGCCAAGGGCCTGGGCCCACACCAGGTCCGAGTGGCGATGCGCTCAGCCGCGCTGAATCGTCTGGATGTCTTCGTGATCCGCGGTCTGATGCTCAAGTACCGGTTCCCCCACATCCTGGGCTCGGACGGCTCGGGGGTGGTGCAGGACGTGGGGGAAGCGGTGAGCGCCGTGCGGCCGGGCGATCCCGTGATGATCAATCCGGGCGTATGGGATGGGAGCTGCGAGTACTGCCGCGCCGGCGATCAATCGCTGTGCGTGAATTTCCGGGTACTCGGGGAACACCTGCCGGGCACGATCGCCGAGTACGTGGTCGTTCCCGAGCAGAACCTGGCCAAGATCCCGACCCTGGACCCGCCGCTGGGCTGGGACGAGGCGGCCGCGTTCTCGCTCGTCTCGCTCACCGCGTGGCGCATGGTGGTGACGCGGGCCGGCGTGCGGCCGGGCGAGACAGTCCTCGTCTGGGGCATCGGGGGCGGGGTGTCCCTGGCCGCGATGCGGGTCGCCAAGCTCTGCGGTGCTCGGACGATCGCGACGTCCTCGAGCGAGGCGAAGCTCGCCCAGGCTACGAAGCTCGGCGCCGATATCGCCCTCGACCATGAGAAACAAAACGTGGTGAAGGAGGTGCTCGCCTTGACCGGTCGCCGCGGCGTGGACGTAGTGATCGAAAACGTCGGCGAGACCACATGGGAACGCTCGCTGAGCGTCCTCGCCAAAGGGGGCCGCCTGGTGACCTGCGGCGCCACGACCGGCCCGCGCGTCGTCACCGACCTGCGGCGGCTCTTCTGGAATCAGTACGCTCTGCTGGGATCGACGCTTGGCAATGCCGCGGAATACGCGCAGGCGGTCGGCGCGCTCGCCTCGGGCGCCCTGCGGCCCGTGGTCGACCGGGTCTACCCGCTGGCGCAGGCGCGCTCTGGCTTCGAGCGCCTGGAGCGCGCGCAGCAATTGGGAAAAATCGTGATCAGCCTCGCCGATCAGAACCGAACCGGAGATTTCACCGCATAACAGTGAAGCCCTATGGAAAAGCGCAGAGTAGTCGTTACCGGTCTTGGCATCGTTTCTCCAGTCGGAATCGGCGTCACCGAGGCGTGGTCCAATATCGTGGCCGGCAAGTCCGGAATCACCCGCATTACCCGCTTTGATCCCTCCGGCTTGGGCTCGCAGATCGCGGGCGAGGTGAAGGGTTTCGATGTCACCCG
>Ga0209154_1001756_pt1 | contig 12503 bp, 8 predicted proteins | sample GraSoiAngelo_121_FD_185878 | JGI IMG/M metagenome (GOLD analysis project Ga0209154, IMG submission 185878) | Grasslands soil microbial communities from the Angelo Coastal Reserve, California, USA - 14_0919_12_20cm (SPAdes) (version 2) | ecosystem: Environmental > Terrestrial > Soil > Grasslands ... | reverse complement strand
CGGTCTGCGTAACCTGATCGGCGCACAGATCGACTTGCTGCCAGCGTTGGTTGTTTACGCGAGTTTAAGCGCCAACATTTCGACCGTGGCGCTGATCGCGACGCTGGGCGGGTTGTGGTTCGATTCCCTTTCAGCCAATCCGCTGGGCATCAGCGTGCTGCCGCTGTTCGTCATCGGATTGGTGGTCCATTACTGCCGCGACCTGATTATGCGCGAGCAGCTCTATGCGCAATTCATGCTGGGACTGGCCGCGAGCGCGGTGGCCCCGTTGTTTACTGTGTTGTCACTGATTGGCACGGGAGACGAACCGTTGTTGGGCTGGTGCTCGCTGTGGCAGTGGCTGGTGATGGCGCTCGGCGGCGCGGCCTTCACACCGGTTTGTTTCTACCTTTTCGACCAGTTCAATCGCGCCTTTAGCTATCAGGCCCAGCCGGAAACCAGTTTTCGTCCCGACCGCGAAATCAAGCGGGATCGCGGACGTCATGTAGATTACTGAGCGAACATGCTGATCTTCGACCAAATCCGAAAGAACGACCGGCAATTGCGGGTTCTGGCCATCTCTGTTTTATCAGGGCTGGGTCTCCTGCTGCTGGGGCTCTGGTACGTGCAGGTGCTCTCTGCCAAGCGCTACCAAACCAGCCAGATCAACCAATCCTTTCGCACGGTGCGCATCCCGGCCATTCGCGGAAAAATTTTTGACGCCACCGGTGTCGCGCTCGCCGAAAACCGCCCCAGCTACAACGTCAACCTTTATCTGGACGAACTACGCCCTTACTTTCGGTCCGCCTACAGCAACAACTTCAACTGGGTCATGCGCCAGCTCACCAGGACCAATTCGAAAGCCCGCCTCACGCGCAACCAGCGAATTGAGTTGGGCAAGCTGACGCGCTACCAGGTGGTCAGCAATCTGGTCTATCGCGTCAGTTCGTTGCTGCACCAGCCGGTGCCCTTGCAGGATAAAAAATTCCTTGAACATTACGATCAGCGTCTCTTCATGCCCATGGCGGTGTTGACCAACCTGAACCCGACGCAAATCGCCCTGTTTGCCGAACAATCAGCCGACTTGCCGGGCTTTGACCTGGAAGTTCAGCCCGTGCGAGTGTACCCCCATCACGCCGCGGCAGGACATTTGCTCGGTCATTTGCAGCGCGACGATTCGGCGGCCGACGACGATGTCTTCTTCAATTACCGGATGCCGGATTTCAGAGGGGTGGTCGGAATTGAAGGGGCGTTTGACGAGCAACTGCGCGGTCGGAACGGAGTCAAATCCGTCCTGGTGGACAGTCTGGGTTATCGCCAATCGGAAAACGTCTGGGCGCCGGCCGAGGCCGGTCAAAGCGTTTACCTGACCATTGACATCGCCATCCAACAGGCGGCTGAGAAAGCCCTGCGCTCGGCGCCGGTTCCCTACTCCGGTCCGGTCCGAGGCGCCGTAGTGGTTATGGACCCGCGCAACGGGGACCTGATCGCGATGGCCTCCAACCCCGCATACGATCCAAACGATTTCGCCGTGCGACTGACGCAAGAAAGAGCCGAAGCCGCGAAATTGGACGATCCGATTCTGCGTCCGCAGATCAATCGCGCCATGCAGGAAAATTACGCGCCCGGTTCTATTTTCAAAATCGTCGTCGGCCTCGCCGGGCTGGAGGCAGGAACGCTGGACCCGAACGAAATTTACCATAGCAAGGGCTTTTATGAGATCGCTCGCGGGCACAAACCCATTGATGACCTAGCCGGTCCGGGCGATTTCAATTTTCGCCGGGCGCTGGTTAAATCGAGCAACTCCTATTTCATTCGCGAGGGTTTGAAACTCGGCGTGGACCGTATCGCGGAAATGGGCAAGCGGTTCCACTTTGGCGAACGCACCGGCATTCTCCCGCGCCAGGAAGCCCCGGGAATTCTTCCAACCCGCGAGTGGCGTGAAAAGAACCTCGGCGGCGCGTGGTTCGACGGCAACACGGCAAATCTTTCCATTGGCCAGGAAATCGACGTCACCCCGTTGCAAGTCGCCGTCATGATCTCCGCGGTCGCCAACGGCGGCATGGTCTATTGGCCCCGGCTGGTGACGCGCATCGAACCGCAGGACCCCTTCAGCGCCGATCAGGCCGTCAAGTTTCCCGCCGGGCGGGTCCGCGGCGAATTGGGAATCAGCAATAACAGCCTCAACGCCGTTCGCGGCGCCATGCTCGCTGACGTGGAGGATGCTGAAGGCACAGGCACCAGAGCCTTTGTCCCGGGAATGAGAATTTGCGCCAAGACCGGTACTGCCCAGATCCGCCAGGGACGCAAAACCATCGGTCACACGACGTGGATCGCCTCCTTCGCGCCGTTCGACAACGCGCGCTATGTCGTGGTGGTGATGATTGAGGACGGAACGTCCGGCGGCGCAACCTCCGCACCCGTCGCTCAGCAGGTTTATCTGGCGCTGCAAAAGCGCGAGTCGCAATCGAAACCAACCAAACCGGAATCGCTGGTGAAAAACTGACGATGTTTGAAATCCATTTAAGCGGACGCCAGTCGCGCGTGGACTGGGGGATGATCCTGGCTATTGTCGGGCTGATGTTCATCGGCGTGGCGTTCATTTACAGCGCCAAGCCACCGAGTGAGACTACGGCGTGGTACAACCAGTTCCCCGTCCGGCAAATCATCTGGTATCTGATGGGCGCAGCAGCCGCGGTGGGCATTTGTCTGATTGATTACCATTCGCTCGCCCGGTGGTCCATAGTCGCTTACTGGACGGCGATTCTGCTGCTGATCTCCGTGCTGCTGCCGCATGTCGGCGCGTATCGGCTCGGCGCGTGGCGCTGGATTGATCTGGGGTTCTTCCAGCTGCAACCGTCCGAGTTCGCCAAGCTCGCGTTCATCTTCATTCAGGCGCATTTCCTCAGCCGGCCGACTGAAGAACTGCGCCAGCCGACCGTGTTCGTCAAGGCCGTTGGTCTCACGTTGCTGCCGTTCCTGCTGATCCTGAAAGAACCCGATCTCGGCTCCGCATTGGTGCTGCTGCCCGTCGGTCTGGTGATGACTTACGTCGCTGGCGTGCCGACGCGGTTTCTGCGCCGCCTGGTCAGCGCCGCAGGAGTTCTGGTCGCGCTGTTGCTGGTGGATATCTTGTTCGCGCCGCCCGCCTGGCAGATCAAGTTGGAAGATTATCAGCGACGCCGGCTGTGGGTCTATTTCAATCGCGATTTCGCCGCCGACAAAAGCACCGAAGCCGAACGCCAGAAGGCGCGCCTTCAGGAGCGCAACGATTCCTGGAACGTGAAGCAAGCTTTGATTTCCGTTGGCTCAGGCGGTTTTTGGGGCAAAGGCTGGCGAAACGGGCAGCAGATCATGTTGGGTTACCTGCCGCCTATCGTGGCGCACAACGACTTCATTTTCTCTGTGATTGCCGAGGAGAAAGGTTTCCTGGGCAGCGTTCTTGTCCTCTCCCTCTACACCGTGGTTCTATTCACCGGAATCCGCATCGCCGGCCAGGCGCGCGATCGCCTGGGCAAATTGCTGGCGGTGGGCGTGGTCACGCTGCTCTTCAGTCATGTCTTCATCAACATCGGCATGAACATTCGCCTGATGCCCGTGACGGGTATTCCACTGCCGCTGCTCAGTTACGGCGGGTCTTCAGTGCTCTGCTCGTTGATCGCCGCGGGCATTTTGCAAAACGTGTACCTCTATCGAAGAAACTATTGATTTATGAGTGAAAAGAGTTTTTCCCGCCGCCGTCGAGGCGGCCACCGGTTCCGCCCCAGCGGCGGAATGTCCGCCAACGTTCAGCGCACTGACCGCGCCGCCAGCGAAGCCCGCGCCGAAGCGCTCGGTGAAAAACCGAGCGAAGACTCGGTCTTCGACCGCGCGCGTCATGAACGTGAAATTCAACGCGCAGAAAATCTTGCTGCCGGCCTGCCGGCCGACGCTCCCGCCGTCGCGAAAGCGCCCGAATCCGGTGAACAAAGAAAGCGCGAATTCCGCGTCCCTGACCTCGCCATTCCTGCTGAAGTGAAAGAGGAGGAATCCGCCTACCAACCGGTTCAGGTCAAGGAACAGCCGCCACAAGGCTTCGTGGACGCGATCAAAGTCGTGGCCACGAAAGTCATCAAAAAAGTCCAGCGCCTGATTAAGCCCGTTAAAAAACTACACAAGGAGGTCGTCATCAACGCCGAGTCGCTGGAGATACGCATCGCAGTGCTCGAAGAAGGCAAGCTCGAAGAATTCACCATCGAACGCACCTCGGACGAGCGTCTCGTCGGCAGCATTTTCAAAGGCAAGGTGAAAAACCTCGAGGACGGCTTGAAGGCCGCTTTCGTGGACATCGGCTTTGAGAAAAACGCCTTCCTGCACTACTGGGACATCGTCCCCAGCAACTTCGACAGCAGCGTCGAAATAGTCGAACGCGAAGGCCGCAAGCGCGACAAGCCCCGCATCACGCAGCGGGACATCCCCCGTCTCTATCCGCCCGGCAGCGACATCATTGTGCAGGTGACCAAGGGTCCCATCGGCACCAAAGGCCCGCGCGTGACGACCAACCTGGCACTGCCGGGGCGTTATCTGGTTTTGCTGCCGAATTCCGATCAAAGCGGCATCTCCCGCAAAATCGAAAATCATGAGGAACGCCAGCGCCTGAAAAAAATCCTGCGGGAACTCAACATTCCCGAAGGCATGGGCGTCATCATTCGCACCGTGGGTGAAGGCCAGCAGAAACGTTACTTCGTCCGCGACCTCGCGTTGCTGATCGACGAATGGAAACAGATTCAGGAAAAAATCAACAAACAGCCGCTCGCCAGCTGCGTTTTCCAGGAGCCGGACCTGGTTGAACGCACGGTGCGCGATTTCCTCACCGAAGATGTCGAGCGCATTGTCATCGACAGCTCGCGGCAATACGATCGCATCCGCGAAATGATCGGGCGCATCTCCCAGCGTTCTATTTCCAAGGTCAAGCTCTACGTGGATTCGCAGCCGGTCTTTGATCGCTTCAACATCACTCGACAGCTGGAAGGCGCCTTCGCGCGCCAGGTGCATTTGAAGAGCGGAGGCTACATCGTCATCGACGAAACCGAGGCGCTCGTCGCCATCGACGTCAACACCGGCCGACACAAAAGCGGCAAAGACCAGGAATCCACCATCCTCAAGGTCAACCTTGAAGCGGCCGACGAAATCTGCCGTCAACTGCGCCTGCGCAACATGGGCGGCCTCATCGTGCTCGACTTCATCGACATGAAATCGCGCCGCGACCAGCAGCAGGTTTATCAGCGGGTGAAGGAAGGATTAAAGCGTGACCGCGCCAAGACGCACATCCTGCCGATTTCACAACTCGGTTTGATGGAAATGACCCGGCAACGCCACACCGAGAGCGTGCGCGCCGCCGTCTATGACGATTGCCCGTACTGCAAAGGCCGCGGCAAAGTGAAGAGCGCGCTCACCATGAGCGTGGAGATTCAACGCAAGCTCGCGGAGATCTTGAAGCGACGTCAGCGGGACGAATCGGACTTCCAGCTCCGCATCGTCGTGAATCCAACGGTGCTGGAGCGCCTCCGCACCGAAGACGAGAAGCTGCTCATCGAACTGGAGAAGCGCTATTTCGGCAAACTCTCCTTCCGCGCTGATCCGGCGTTCCACGCCGAGCAGTTCCAGATCGTCAACGTCGCCACCAACGAACAAATGGCCAGTGTCGGCGGTTAGAGCGCCTGCCAAAAGTCACGTCAAAAAAGCCGGGGCAAACGTCCCCGCAGCGCTGCGCTGAAGCCCGACGTAACTGCTTGAAAGAATCTGAAGCTGAGCGCGGGAATTTCGCTCGTCCTCGTTCTCGTCCTCGTCGGTTTCAAGACTATTCGAGGACGAGGAGGAGGACGAGGACGAACCCACGTCGGGTGGCGCTGCGGTCGCTCCATAGCCGCCGACGTGAGTCCCCATGAAGCAATTCCACAGCAAAGGGCGTGAAAATTCCGGGAAACTGTGCGTGCTTCCCCCTCTCCTGGGGGAGAGGGCCGGGGTGAGGGCGAGCGTTTCTCCAATCCCATTTTCGGAGTAGGAGGCGGAAAGCGAGGACTCCGCGGTAATTCCACCTCGTCACCCCGGCGACTGCCGGCGCAGCGACCGTGTCACGACTTGATGTCGCGCACCTGAAATACCGTCAGGCCGATCACCAGGAACGTGAGGTTGAAGCCGAGCAAGATGCTGAGTGACTCGCCAATCTTCCACCACGGGATCGGCTGAGCGAACATGAATTGCCAGATGTTCAGGTGATACGTGAGAAACCAGTGCTGCAGGTCGCGGAAGTAGGGAATGTTCTGCATGATGAAGCTTACGAAAACAAACGAGAGCGCCAGGATTGTCGCGGCAGCGGGCTTCACGTTGAAACAGGAAAACATGAAGGCCAGACCCATCACCGTGACCGCTTTCGTGGCCATCATCAGATGCGCCGCGACGTAATGTTGCAGTCCCCCCGCCGCGTCGAACACGCTGAAGAGTTCGCCAGGGATGAACACAAACAGCCCTTTCCACGGAAACCAGAGCGACGCGAACACGACACCGAACAAACCCAGCGCCAACACCAGTGCGAAGGAAAACATTGCGCCGCCCAGCCATTTCAGGAGCAGCAGTCGCAGCCGCGAAACGGGGCGAGACAAAATCATCCGCAATGTTCCATCTTCGGCCTCCTTCGCCACCAAATCACCGCCCACCAGCGACACGTAAAGTGGCAGCAACATATAAGCGATAGGCAGAAGCATGAACGTCGCGACGGTCAACGCCGAGATGAATTCCTGCGCGACATAGCCGTTGCCTTCCAGCGTCCGCATCATGCTCACCCGCGGTCCGTTGGTGAACCGAAAGACGAGAATGATCGCGTTTTGCGCCAGCAGAAACATCAGGAAGCCGATGTAGGTCCGCTTTTTGGCGAACAGCTTCCAGAGTTCGTTGCGCAGTTGGAGATAAAACATCGTGCCACGTTAAATCGTTGAACCGTTGAACCGTTGAATCGTTGAACCGTTGAACCGTTGAACCGTTGAACCGTTGAACCGTTGAACCGTTGAACCGTTGAACCGTGGATTGCCACCCGCTCCCCGTTGCGCATGCCGCAACGCTTTTAACGTTTTAACGTTTCAACGTTCTAACGATTCAACGATCAGAATCATCCCGCATCAGTCCCAAATAAAAGTCTTCAAGGGTTTGTTCATGTCGCGCGATTTCATAAACCGCCATCCCCTGCTCCACCAAACGCCGGACGACAACGTCCGTGTCGACTTCGGAAGCGAGCGCCACGAATTGGCCGTCGCGCTCGTCCACGATCAGATTTTTCTCGCGCAGCGACTTCACAGCCTGGTGGAAATCGTTGACGCGCAGGCGAACCCAGTTTTTCGGCTGTTTGACTTCGGCCAGCGAACCTTCAAACACCTTGCGCCCCTGGTTCATCACGGCGATGCGCGTGCAGAGTTGCTCGACTTCGCTCAGCAGATGCGACGACAGGAAAATCGTCAGCCCCAATTCGCGGTGCAACCGCCGAATGGTTTGCCGCATTTCGTGGATGCCTTCGGGATCAAGTCCGTCGCCGGGTTCATCGAGGATGAGCAGTTCCGGCTGCGGCAGGAGCGCCTGCGCCAAGGCCAGCCGCGCCCGCATTCCGTGCGAGTAGGTTTTGACCTTGGATGTTTCGCGGCCCGTCAACCCCACCCATTCAACCACTTCGCGAATCCGCTCCGGCGGCGTCGGCGCGGTGTAATGACTCAAAATCTCCAGGTTCCGCCAGCCGCTCAGGTAATCGTAAAACACCGGCGTTTCAAAGATCGCGCCGACCTTTTGCAGCGCCAGTTGGCGGTGTCGCGTCACGTCGTGGCCGCAGATCAAAACCTCTCCCTGCGTGGGCCAGACCTGTCCGAGCATCGTGCCAATCGCCGTGCTCTTCCCCGCGCCATTATGGCCGAGCAGTCCGAAAATCTCACCAGCGCGCACGTGCAACGTGAGATCGTCCACCGCGACGCGCTGGCCGAAAGTTTTAGAGAGACCGGAGAGGCGAATCACTTTGGAGCTCCTGGGTTTGCCGTCGCTTCGGATTCGAATTGCTTCAATGCCGACTTGGCCCAACCACCGGCAGTATCCTGGCGCTGCGCCGCCTTTTCGAGCGCAGGGATAATCATCTCAGCCTGTTCCTTAAATCGTACCAAAACCTGCGCGGCAGTGCTGGCCACTAGAGTACTGGGACTCTCAAGGCTTTCGCTGAGAGCGGGCACGGCCAGCGCCGGTTGCGCCCGGATCATCGGGGTCTTTCAAAACCCCAATAACAACCGGAACTACTCCGGCGCTTCCCACCTGGTCGGGAGCGACTCGACATAACGATTCGGCCGCGCACTGCCGAACCGAAGGGGAAGAATCTTGCAACGCCTTCACGAGAACCGGAGCGACGACTTCTCGCTGTTCGGGATAATACTTTAACGCGAGGGCGGCATTATTCCGCAGTCCCCAATTCTCTCCCTTGTCTTCGACAGCGCGAATGAACCCGGACAAAAGTTTTCTTTTTTCCTTTTCCTTCATGTGATTCAAGAGCGCATTCTCATTTTCGGGCGAAGTGAAAAAACTGATGGCAATCTGGCGTACGCCAGTGTCTTCAGAATTGAGTGCCCGGGCCACTGCCGGCGCCGCGAGCTTCGCGTCCTTCCCCAACCTCGAAAGGAGATTTATTACGTTCGTTGGGGGCCCTGCTGTTACAACAGGCCCCGGATCGGGCAGCAGGCGTCTCAAAAAACCAGGAAGCCGGCGATAGAGCTTGCGATAAGTCCGTTGGATCGGGCGATCAGCCTTGTCCACCGCTCTGGCCAGGACGCGCACGCCATCGGGGCCAAAATCACGCCATTGCTTCGTTTGCTCTTCGCTTCCGTTATAGACAATGCTCTTGATCCACTCACTCTCAGCTCTTCCGTGAAAGAGCGGGTCAGAACGGGGCACAAGCAGCCAGAGCAGCCCGCTGAGAAAGACAACGAGCAGTGCGATGAGCAAGTTGCGTCTCTTGCGCTTCATACGCTCGCGAGGAAGCGCGACTCTATATTCAATCGGGACGTAAATCTTAAATCGTAAATCGCAAATCCATTCATTTCGTCCCCTCAATCGCCAGCAGGTTCCTGATGTGCCCGTCAGCGTAAAGATAGTTCACGCCTTTCTTGTCGCCTCGCGCACTGTGAAACGCTTCCTTGTCGAAGAAGACCGGTATCTGGTGCGGATCGAAGTCCATGGTCAACACCTTCAAATGTTCGGCGTCCTGGCCATTGAGCAAACTGTTCCACGCATAGCTCGATCCGGTCTGTTCGTAGATTTGTTTTCGGTCCGATGGACAACGCAGCACCCTCACCGCGCCGAGATAATTCGACAAAACGACATCCGGGCTGGGCAGCGCGTTGGTCACAGGTGGCGCGTTCGTATCAAATGATCTGTCGCGCATCAACGGCAGGCGATTATTGTTATCCTGCGTGTAAAGCTGCAAGGCGATGCCGACCTGCCGCAGGTTGCTCAGGCACGCGGTGGCCCGTCCCGCCTCTTTCGCTTTGCCCACCACGGGCAGCAGGAGACCGGCGAGAACACCGACAATCGCCAGCGCAACCAGCAACTCCACCAGCGTGATCGCTCGCGCTAGTTCCGATTTAACGTTGTAACGATTCAACTTATTTAACGACCGCCCCGAAACAACCGCCCGCTCTCCATCGTCCGTTGCAACTCCTCCAACAACGGCGCCATCTCGGCCTTGGTCTGCGCCGAGCTTTCGCTGTAAAATGTCTTCAAGCCGATCTTGGTGATCTTTTGCTGCAATTCCTCGCTCAGGACCAGCGGCGCATTGGTTCCCGTGTCGGGTGACGGTCCGCCATCTTCCTTCATTTGCTCCTGCGCTTCCTTGAGCCGTTTCATCGCGTCGCCAACGGCCCTTCGTCGCCGTTCTTCCGGCAACTGTTCAAACGACGCGAGCATCTGTTTGAAACCGGTCGGCATGGTCAAATCAATGAACGTCCCCTTCTCTTCATCGGTCATCTCCTCAACCCATCCCCGCCAGACACGCTCCAGCCGCGCCTTGCGCCGGTCCTCCGGCGAGAGCCTGTTCATCTTCTCCGCCAGTTCCCGAATCGCCTTCAGCCGCGCCTCGCCGGAAAGCTTCCTCAAGTCCACCGACTGCGCAAACGCCCGCAATTTGTCTGCGGTCATTTTGGAGTTCTTCGAGATGGAGTAGCCCGCGATAGCCACAACCCACGCGACCACGAGGATGGCAACCCCCATGAGAATCGAGCGCTGGCGTTGGCTTGGCACGACGAGACTTTAGCGCAATTTCGGGTTATCGCCAGAGTCAAATCCCGCTTGCTTTGCCGCGGACGCCACTTACTTTCCCTTCATGTTCTCGAGGGAAACGACCGCAGAAAGACCGGCAACGGAAACCCATCCACCGGCTCACGAACAGACGGAAATGTTGAAGCACACGGACCGCTTTGTTCGCCGCCACATCGGCCCCGGCGCGGACGACACTCGCCAAATGCTGAGTGAGCTGGGCCATCCCAGCCTCGACGCGCTGGCGGATGTCGCCGTGCCTGCAAGCATCCGGCTCAACCACCGGCTCAATCTGCCGGGCGGCCGCAGCGAGTTCGGCATTCTGAACGAGCTCCGTTCCATCGCGGCGAAGAACCAGGTCTTTCGGTCTTACATCGGCATGGGCTACTACGATTGCATCACGCCGCCGGTGATTCAGCGCAACATTCTGGAGAGTCCCGGCTGGTACACGCAATACACGCCTTATCAGGCCGAGATTTCCCAGGGCCGACTGGAAATGCTGCTTAATTTCCAGACGATGATCTGTGACCTCACCGGCCTCGAAATCGCCAACGCCTCGCTGCTCGACGAAGCCACCGCCGCGGCGGAAGCGTTGATGATGTGCCATCGCCTCAAACACGACGAAGGCCGCAACATTTTGTTCGTCTCGCAGAACGGCCATCCGCAAAACATTGAAGTCGTCCAGACCCGCGCCAGGGCGCTCGGCATCAACGTTGTTGTCGGGGACCACAACTCGTTTGCTTTCGGCGCGAAGGTTTTTGCCGCGCTGGTTCAATACCCCGACACCTTCGGCGCGATTCACGATTACCGGTCGTTTGTCGAAAAGGCGCATGGCACCGGCGCGATGGTTGTCGTCGCAGCCGACTTGCTCAGCCTCGCCTTGCTGGAACCGCCCGGTGAATTCGGCGCGGACATCGCTGTTGGCAGCGCGCAGCGTTTCGGCGTGCCACTCGGCTACGGCGGTCCACACGCGGCCTTCTTCGCCACACGCGACGCGTTCAAACGTCAGATGCCGGGCCGGCTCGTCGGCGTCTCGAAAGACTCACGCGGCCGCCCCGCGCTGCGTCTTTCGCTGGGCACCCGCGAACAGCACATCCGCCGCGAGAAGGCCACCAGCAACATGTGCACGGCGCAGGCGCTCCTCGCCAGCATGGCCGCCGCTTACGCGATTTACCACGGTCCGGCAGGTTTGAGGCAAATGGCCAGGCGCGCGCATTTCCTGGCGAACATCCTCGCGCTCGGACTTGAGCGGCTCGGCTGCGGGGTGGGACAGGCTTCCAGCCTGTCTCGGGATTCCTCACACGACGGGAAAGAAGGCAGACGGGCGAAACGCCGGCGCTACTTTGACACGCTTCGTGTCGAACTGGGTTCCAAACGCAGCGCGGACATCGCCGGAATTGCCGAGGCCCATCGCATCAATCTGCGGGTCATCGACGCAACCACTGTCGGCATTTCGCTCGACGAAACAGTGACTGAAAACGATCTCGGCGAACTGCTTCAGATTTTCAACGGCGACCGCGCGCCATCATTCACCGTGAAGGACCTCGCTGCGGAAGCCGAGACTGATGTCCCCGCCGAATTCGCGCGCACGAGCAAATTCCTCGCCCATCCGGTCTTTAATCGCTACCACTCCGAGACCGAGATGCTCCGTTATTTGAAGCGGCTCGAATCGCGCGACCTGTCACTGACGACTTCGATGATTCCGCTCGGCTCCTGCACGATGAAGCTGAACGCCACGTGCGAGATGCTCCCCGTAAGCTGGCCGGAATTCTCCAGGATTCATCCGTTCGCGCCGCTGCGCCAGACGCAAGGTTACCAGATTCTGTTCAAGCAGCTCGAAGGATGGCTCGCGGAAATCACCGGCTTTGCCGCTATTTCGCTGCAGCCGAACGCCGGTTCGCAAGGCGAATACGCCGGCCTCCTCCTGATCCGCGGTTATCACGAAAGCCGCGGCAAAGCCCATCGCAACGTTTGCCTCATTCCAACCTCGGCGCACGGAACCAACCCGGCCAGCGCCGTGATGGCCGGCCTGAAAGTCGTCGCCGTCGCTTGCGACCAGGAAGGCAACATCGACCTCGGCGACCTGCGCGCCAAAGCCCAAGCCCACCACAACGACCTCGCCTGCCTGATGATCACCTATCCGTCCACCCACGGCGTGTTCGAGGAAAGCATCAAGCAGATTTGTGAAATTATCCATGAGTTCGACGGACAGG
>Ga0209154_1001754_pt1 | contig 12513 bp, 11 predicted proteins | sample GraSoiAngelo_121_FD_185878 | JGI IMG/M metagenome (GOLD analysis project Ga0209154, IMG submission 185878) | Grasslands soil microbial communities from the Angelo Coastal Reserve, California, USA - 14_0919_12_20cm (SPAdes) (version 2) | ecosystem: Environmental > Terrestrial > Soil > Grasslands ... | reverse complement strand
ATTTACCAGGAGGCGGCGATGTTTCGGTCTGAACTGGTTACGCGCTCCGGGAGTCATTACTCTTCAAGTGCGCACTTCGTGCAGCTGCAAGCGGCCCGGGCTGCGCTTGCCGTGCGGCATCTCTTTTCCGGAGCTGCACATGAGAGATCTCATTGCGTCGGATGGACGGCTCGTGGAACGCATGGCGGCAGGCGACTGCGTGGCTCAGCGGGAGCTCGCCGCTCGCCACCAGCTCTCGGTGTACGCACAGGTATACGCAATTCTGATCGATCCCACGGCTGCCGAGCAGGTCGTGGTGGAGACATTCGACCACGCGTGGCGCTCGGCCCGCGCGTTCAATGCCGCAGCCGGCAGTCCGCTCGCATGGCTCTCGGAGATCGCACGGGAGCTGGCGCAGCGCCGTAAGCGCACGCCGACGACCACCTGACGGTTTCGGCGTAATTTTCGTAGCTGGCGCGGCCGCAACATCTTGACCCCCCCCGCCTCCCTGGCATTATTGGCCGATCTTCGAGTGCAGCACCAGCGGGAAGGCGGGGTCACGGACGGCCCTGGGCTTCTCGGGCCGTTCTGATGTTCTCGCCCCTCGTGGAAGGACCCCAGGACCGCTGAGCCGTCGGAGAGCGGGCTTGTGGGTTGCGTCAACGTACCGACCTCCCAGCCATGGCTCAGTCAGGCCTGCAGCGTGAGCCTTTCAGGGGGAGCGCGAGGCACATGAGCGATGGCGTCGATGTCCTCAGAGTGCTCCACGACGTTCGCGTGCTTTTGGCGCCGCTGACACGGCGGCGCGACGTCACCCTAGCGCTCACCGGCTGTGACACCTTGCCACAAGCTGCGGTGGACGAGCAGAAGCTGGGACGGTTGTTGTACAAGCTGTTCACCGTCGCGATCCGGAACACGCCGGTGAAAGGAACGGTGCGCGTCGCGGGCGAGGTGGTCCGCGCGGATGGCTTCCGAGCGCACCCGCTGATCCAGATCGCCATCAGCGACCCGGGGCCCGGCGCGACTCTCGGGGATTTCGAGCGCATGGTCCGTTCTATCAACCCGGTGGAGATGCTCGGGGCGGAGCAACGCAGTGGCGCAGTCACCATGACGGCGGTGAGCGGGCTGGGCGAAGCCGCGCCGGCGATGGTGTCGCTGCGGTTCGCGTCCGACGCGATGCGCACCCTCTTGCTTACGCTCCCCGTCGCAGGGAATAATGATGGGGTGTGATGCAGCGCACGGCGGATCCGGTCAGGCGACATACCGTTCGGGTGCGCTCCCCCGCGGTTCTGGGTTGACCGGGATCCGTCGTTCGACCGAGTGAGGTCACCGTTATGCCCGGCATGCAGTGGGCTCGACTACAGGCGAACCTGAATGTCCGGCTGCGCCGGGGCGCGTGGTATCGGATCAGGAAGGTAGGCCCGTTGCAGGTGGTGCTCGAGGTGCGCGGACAAACCCTGCAGGTCCCCGCCGCGTTTCTTCAAATCATCGAGACCCCACCGGTCCGCTGGACCGTCGTGGCGCGCCCGGAGGACGCCGTCCGCCTGCCGTCGAGCTGGGGCGACCGCTACGCCGTGTGCCCCAGTTGCCGCGAACGCCAGCCGATCGATGGACACCCCGGGGCGATGCGCTGCAACCGCTGCCGCGCAAGCTTCGATATCGACTGGCGCGAGTCGTACGATTTGGGCCTGTAGCCACTCGGCGATCGCAGCGCCGACCGCTGTCAGACGTTCCCGCCGCCCGCTGGTCATCGGTCACACCGCCTGAGGTTGGTCGTCGCAACGAGACCCTGACACCGCTCGGACGCATCGCGGACCGCGCCGGTGCAACCATTCGGTAGCTTGCGACGTCTTACACAGGCAGAAGGCGTAGCGGGGACGCATCGGAGCGAGGCAGGCGTTCCGCACTCACCGTGCAAGCGGCCGTCGGGAGGTTCGACCATGAAGGCATACGCGCTGTTGCTGGGCATGATGCTCACCCTCGGCTCGGGGTACGCCGCCCAAGTCGCCGTCTCTTCGGTCGGGACGGCACGGGACGCAGAGGTGAGGCCGACACCGGCGCCCCGTAGCCACGGGCCCGACACGGTATGGTACGGCGGCGTGCTCGACCCGATCACCGTGGAGGCACGGGGCGACGCTCCGGCGAGCACCGCGACCGCGCGGCGGCTGCTGCTCGACCGCCCGGCCGTGCGCTGTTTGCGGGCCAGCCGCGTCTAACCACCGCAGTGCTACGATCTCACCCGGGGGGCCGGCGCTCCCCGGGGTTCTTTTGCCTCCCCCCCCGACCCTCGAGCTCCGACCCCCGAAACCCTACCTCGCAAATTCCCGTACCACGTGCCAGTATGGTGGCGGGCCCTGCCCGGGGAGGGTATCTCGCATGAACTCGTTCTGGCAGACGTGGCGCAAGGAAATCATCCGCGGGCTGGTGCTGTTTTGCGGCGTGATCGCCATCGGCTTGTGCATCCGCTACGTGGTCGTGCGGGCGCGCCAGGGCGTCATGGATAACCTTCCGGTTGCCCTGCGCGGTTTGAGAGGCCTGAGGGATCTGAAGAACCTGCCGAACAACTTTGACTTCGACCCGGACGCCTACGGGGGACCCCGCGACACCGCGGACACGTGGACGTATCAAGCCAAGGTCGTTCCCCAACACTGGGTGTGGATCCGGAACACCGTCGGCTCGGTGAGGGTCGAAGCGGCGAAGGGCGATTCACTCGAGGTCGTCGCAGTGAAGACGCACCGCCGCTCCGACCCCGGCAGCGTGCACATCGAGACCGTCAAGGTCGCCGACGGCATCGCGATTTGCGCCGTCTGGGCCCACGGGGGCGGCCGCTGCGTCCCCGGGGAGGACTACAAGCCGTCGTCGCCGCACCGCAGTGATGTCGCCGTCGATTTCACCGTTCGCCTGCCCAGGCGCGTGCGCCTGGGGGCGAGCACGGTGAACGGCGCGGTGCACGTCGCGAACGCAACGGCGCCACTGGTGCTCGCAAGCGTCAACGGCGAGGTCGACGCCGAAACATCGGCCGGGCCCGTACGCGCCACATCCGTGAACGGCAGCGTGCGCGCGCGCATGCGTGCCTTCGGTGACACGGGTGAGGTGGCCCTGTTTACCGTGAACGGCGCGGCCACGGTCGAGCTTCCCGGGCAGCTGGACGCGGACGTGGAAGCGAGCACGGTGAACGGGGCGATCGAGACCGACTATCCGCTCGTCGTGACCGGGAAGCTCGGGAAGCATCTGCAGGGCAAACTCGGCGCCGGCGGGCGAAAAGTGCGCATCACCACCGTGAACGGCAGCATCAACCTGCGGAAGGCGACGCATCCGAGCTGAGGTAGCGGCCGATTTCCTCGGTGAAGGTGCGGACGTTGATCGGTTTGGTGATGTAGCCGTCGAATCCCGCACCGAGCGCCCGCTCGCGGTCGCCCGGCATGGCATGCGCGGTGAGGGCGACCACCTTCCAAGGGTGGTCGCCCTCGATTTTTTTCACGTCGGCGAGCACGCCGAACCCGTCCCGGCCGGGGAGCTGGATGTCGAGCAGCACGAGCGCGGGGGCGGGGCGCTCCGCCAGCAGCGTCGCGACGAGCTGCTCTCCCGTATGCAAACCGACCACACGGTGCCCCTTGAGCGTCAGCAGCGCCGAGATCAGCTTCAGATTGTCGGGCTGGTCCTCCACCACGACGATGGTCGCCATCAGACTCCTCCGGGATCGGCCCGGGGCAGAGTGAACCAGAACGTACTACCCTTGCCGAGCGCGCTCTCCACACCGATGGCGCCGCCGTGCAGCTCGACGAGCCGCTTCGAGAGCGCGAGCCCGAGCCCCGTCCCTTCGTAGCGACGGCTCGGCGCCGCGTCGAGCTGCACGAATTCCTGAAACAACCTCGCCTGGTCCTCGGGCGCGATACCGATCCCGGTGTCGCTCACGGCCACGCGGACGTGGCGCCCGCCGCCCTCGCCGCCCTCGAGCCGGGCGGCCAGCGTCACCTGGCCACCTTCGGGCGTAAACTTGATCGCGTTCGAGAGCAGGTTGAGGAGGATCTGGAGCACGCGCCCGCGGTCCGCCGTGACGGTCACGGCGTCGGGCGCCGGCTCGAGGGCGAGTCGGTGGCGCCGCGCCTCGAGCTGCGCGTGCACGCTGTCCGCCGCCTCGCGCAACAGCGCGTCGAGCGGCACCGGCTCGAGCCGGAGATCCATGCGGCCGGCGGCGATCTTCGACAGATCGAGCAGCTCGTTGATGAGCTGCAGCAGGTGCCGGCCGTTGCGCGAGATGGTTTCGAGGTAGTCGCGCTGCGTACCGCTCAGCGGGGCGCCCTCGACCTCACCGGTCAAGAGCAGCTCGCTGAATCCGATCACGCTGTTCAACGGGGTGCGCAGCTCGTGCGACACGTTGGCGAGGAACTGGTCCTTGAGCTTGCCCGCCTGATCCAGCTCCGCGTTGAGCCGGGAGAGCTCGCGATGCTGCTCCTCGAGCACCGCGTTCTGTGACTCGAGGCGCTGCGCGGCGTGCCGCACTTCGACCGCCAGCCGCCGAGTATGCTGGTGCGCCGATTCGCGCTCACAGGCGATCGCCAGGTTGGGCGCGGCGTGTTCGAGCACCGTACGCGCGTGCGCGTCGAGCTCGCCCGCGAGCAGCACGACGAGCAGCCCGACCAGGCGGTCGCGGGAGCGCAGCGGCACGAGGGCGACCCCGGTCCCGTCGTGCGCGGCGCTGGCGGCGGCCAGGCGGAGCTGGGTGCGCACCGGCTCGGCGGCGGCGCCGGTGTAGTGAGCCACCTGCGCGGTGTCGCCGACGAGCTGCCGCACGACGTCGCGCGACAGCGTGTGCGCCGTCGTGCGTCGGACGGCGGTCGCGGCCCATTCGTTGGTGTCGTAGCTCGGCTGGTACAGCGCGAGTGCCGCCGCCCCGGTGGCCGCCGCGAGCACTTCCAGGGTCGGGCCGAACCCTCCCCCGCCACCCCCGGCGGCCCCGCCTCCCCCGGCAGCACCACCGCCGGCGCTGCCCGGCGGCGCGTTCAGGGCGGTGAGCAGGCGCGCGATATGCTCCTGCATCTGCTCGCGCCAGGCGAGCGAGGCCGCCATCTGGTTCACACTGCGCGCGATCATCCCGAACTCTTCGGGCTGACTCTCGTCCAGCCGCGCCGCGGAGCTGCGCGTCGCCACGCGCTCCAGCGCCGCCACGATTCGCGCGAACGGCGCCGCGAGGCGGCGGCGGTTGTACGACAGCCCGACCGCGAGGGCGAAGAGCACGATCGCCATGATCAACGTCGTCTGCACCGCTGATTGGATGGCGTTGTCACCGACGTCGGCCGCGACCTCGCGCAACTGCTGGAGCTGCGTTTCGAGGCCGAGCGACGGATGCAGCCGCTCGAGCTGTTCCAGGCGATGGGTCAGCTCGACCATGTCGGCCTGGGTGCGGCGTGCGCTCTGCCACGTGACGTAGCGGTCGGCGAGCACGGCCACCGCGATCGCGAGAAACGCCGCCGTGAAGACCCGAGTGAGGCTGGGCGCGCGCCGCGGGTGCTCGGGCGGAGCCGAGGCTGGCTGACTCATACGAGCTTCTATTAGTAGGGGTTTGGACGCGCGGGACAAGAGCGCAGGGAGCTGGGCCATCTAGCGGGGGGGTGCACCGCACGGTATGCTAGGCTGCGACTTCGCCAACGTGCGGCGGCCCAGTGGCTGATCTCCTGGAAACACTGCGTGATGCGCTCGTCGAGCATTACGCGGTCGAGCGAGAGCTCGGCCGGGGCGGCATGGCCACGGTCTTCCTCGCCGAGGACCTGAAGCATCACCGGCCCGTCGCGATCAAGCTGCTGCACCAGGAGCTGGCGGCCGCGCTCGGCGCCGACCGCTTCTTGCGCGAGATCGAGATCGCAGCCCGCCTGCAGCACCCGCACATCCTTCCTTTGTACGACTCCGGCCGAGCGGGCGGCTTCCTCTATTATGTCATGCCCTACGTCGAGGGCGAGTCGCTGCGCGACCGCCTACAGCGCGAGAAGCAGCTGTCGCTCGAGGATGCGCTGAAGGTCACGGCCGAGGTGGCGAGCGCGCTCGCGTACGCGCACAGCCATGGCGTGGTGCACCGCGATATCAAGCCGGAGAACATCATGCTGTCGGGCGGCAGCGCGGTCGTCGCCGACTTCGGCATCGCGCGCGCGATCAGCGCTGCGGGCGAAGGACAGCACCTCACGCAGACCGGTACCGTCATCGGCACCCCGGCGTACATGAGCCCCGAGCAAGCAACGGGGAGCGACGAGATCGACGGGCGGAGCGACCAGTACAGCCTGGCGTGCGTGACGTACGAGATGCTCGTCGGGGAACCGCCCTTCACCGGTCCGACCCCGCAAGCCGTGATGGCGCGGCACTCGCTCGACGCGGTGTCGCCGCCGTCGATCGTGCGGGCGACGATCCCCGACGCCACCGAGGACGCGATCCTGCGGGCGCTCTCCAAGGTGCCGGCGGACCGGTTTGCCACGGCCGTGCTCTACGCCGAGGCGCTGCAGCAGCCGTCGCTGGCGACGGGACCGACGCGGCGGGTGACGCGTCCCACGCCGACGGCGCGCTGGGCCGGGTTGCCGCGTGGCATGGTGCTGCTGGGTGTTGGCGTCGTGGTAGCGGTCACGGGATGGCGAGTGTTTGGCCGCGGGCCCGCGCGGCCCGGCGGCGTCCCGGCAGGCGGGCTCGATCCGCGCCACATCGCGGTGCTGTACCTCGAGGACTTGAGCCCCAAGAAGGAGCTGGCGTATCTCGCCGACGGGTTGACCGAGGAGTTGATCGCCGCGCTGACTCAGGTGCCGTCGCTCTCCGTGATTTCGAAGAACGGGGTCGCGCCCTACCGCGGTGCGGCAGTCGCGCCGGACAGTGTCGCTCGAGCGTTGAGCGCCGGAACCGTGGTGCAGGGGAGCGTCGAGGACGCTGGGACTCGGTATCGCGTAACGGTCCGGTTGATCGACGGTGCCAGCGGTGTGGACTTCAAGCGTGCGAGCTTCGAGCAATCGGCGGGAGAACTCCTCGTAGTGAGGGACAGCTTTGCCGGGCGTGTGGCGGACTTTCTACGCGAGCGCCTCGGCGAGGAGGTGACGCTCCGTGAGCGCCGGCACGGGACCGCTAATGCGGACGCCTGGGCGCTGTTGGAGCGCGGCGAGAGGACGCGCAAAGATGCTGAAATGCTGCTCCGAGCGGATAGCGTGCCGGCGGCCACGCAGGCATTTCGACGAGCGGATTCGCTCGCTGCGCAGGCGCAGGCCCTGGATCCCGCCTGGCCGGAGCCGCTGGTCCTGCGCGCCGCGCTGGCCTACCGGCAGTCACGGCTCGACATCGATCCGCTGCACGCCGGTCCCTGGATCGACCGGGGGTTGGGTCTTGCCGATCAAGCGTTGAAGCTAGACCCGAAAAACCCGCCCGCGCTCGAACTGCGAGGGACGCTGCGATATTGGCGATACCTGCTGCACCTCGTACCGACGCCGGCGGCCGCGGCGGAGACGCTCAGGCAAGCCGAGGCGGACCTGCGGGCGGCGGTCACGCTCGCCCCGAGCCAGGCGAGCGCCTGGAGCATCCTGAGCCACCTCAATGATCAGAAACCCGACTACGTGGAAGCGAAGATCGACGCGCAGCGCGCCTACGAGGCTGACGCCTATCTGAGCGTAGCCGACCAAATTCTCTGGCGTCTCTACGCGACATCGTACGATCTGGAGCAAACAGCCGACGCGATCCACTGGTGCGCGGAGGGCGGGCGGCGCTTTCCGGAGAAGCCCCAATTCTTGGACTGCCAGCTCTGGCTGATGACTGCGACGGCGGTAGAGCCCGATGGGGCGAAGGCCTGGCAGCTGGTCGACTCGATGGGCAAGCTGACGCCGGCGCGGCAATGGCGCCTGGAGCGACTGCGCGCGCAAATCGCCGTCGCAGCCGTGCTCGCGCGCGCCGGGCTCGCCGACAGTGCCCGGCGTGTGCTCGCGCGATCGCAGGCCGGCGCCGAACTCGATCCGGAGCGGGAACTCTTGTCCTTCGAGGCATTCGCGCGGACGCTGCTCGGCGATCGCGAAGGAGCCCTGCGCCTGCTCACGGAACAGATCGCCGCCAACCCTCAGCACCGAGTCGGGCTGGCGCGCTTTTCCCATTGGTGGTGGCGGGACTTGCGCGATGACCCGCGGTTCAAGGCGCTGATCGGAACGCCGCGCTAGGCATGGCTCTCTGGTTCAAAGCCGTTACCGTACGTCCACCTTTTTGCGGAAGGACTCCTATGAAGCGCACTGCACTGCCGGTTCTCGCGACCATCGCGTTGATCGCGTGTACCGACACGAGCCCCACGCGTCCCGCGCGCCCAAAGCTCAGCGCCGAAACCTCGGACGGCGCGCACGGCGGCAACACACACTTTTTCTTCCTGCCGCCGCTCGTGGCCCAGCCGAGCTTCTCGGGAGTATCCAATCCATTCCTCGCACCCGACGTGCAGATCTGTCCGCTGCTTCCTCCGATCAACACGATCTGCGATCCCACCGCCCCGACGATCACGCTGACGGCAGCGATGCCGAAGGGCAACGGCGAGGAATATCATGTGGACTGGAATAGCGATCGCAGCACGGTGGGAAAGACGTACCGGATCACGGTGCAGGTGAAGCAGGATGAACTGGGGCTGGAGCATCGGCTGGGATATACAGACGCGCAACCCAATGGCCGTACCCTCTCGATCAGGTTCCGGATCGAGCGCGGGGCCCTGTGCGAGGCTGGGTTTGGGTGCGCGCGGTTCACCGTCACGCAGGCCGGTGGAACGTTCGTCACGACGGATCTCGACGCGGGCGCAATGTTTCCTGCGGGCGCGCTCCCGCCTGGCGTGAACTCGGTACAGCTGACGATCGAGCGGATTCCCCACACGGCGTTCGCCCCGACAACAGGGCCGCTGCCAACAGCACTGCATCAGTTCCCATTCTTTTTCGATTTCAGCTCGGACCCGAATGTGATGTTCGTCAAGCCAGTCCTGCTCGGGGTGTGCGAACTCGAGAACCCCGAGGATCCGTATTTTCCGAACGCGCCGCACGACCAGCTGGTCCTAGGACATCCGACGCACGTGGGTCCGGGCACCGTCGAGTTCCTGCCACGTGAAGAGGCTCCGTTCATCGTCGAGGGCTGTCCTGGAACGGGAACGGGGGGCATCGGCGGCATCAAGGGCGCCCGTCCCTGGATTGCGCGTGGCGGGCTGCCTTGGTTGCTCGAGCGGCTGTTCCTGCCGCAGCAGCTGCATGCAGCCTCGCTCGTAGGGCACGGGGGACTGGGCGGCAGTCTGCTGGGTCCCTTGTCGAGCCCCGTCAACGCCGTGCTGGTCGAGATGAGGAACAACTCGGCGGGGTCCCAGAACGCTCTGGCCGGGAGCAGCTGCAATGCGGAAACCTTCTGCAAGCCACCGTCTGTGATCATCCGAGACTTCGGCGGCGTTGCAGCAGCGGGTGTGCCAGTCACCTTCAGGGTGACCGCGGGCGGCGGCACGATCAGCGGTGGGGGCAGGAGCGGCACGTCGATTACCGTGAACACGGACGAAGGTGGCATCGCGTCACTCGACTCCTGGACGCTGGGGACCACGCCCGGCGTCAATACGGTGAGCGCAACGGCCGGCGTTTCTGGTAGTCCTGTGACGTTCTTTGTGACCACAACGAGCGGAGGGGAATTGTAGTCGGCGGCGCGGAAACGCTACCGAACGTGACGGGCATGGGGCGACCCTTGACGGGTCGCCCTTCTCGTTTGTGGATCGCTGCCTCTAGCCCCGCTCGTTGACCGGGCCGAGGTCCAAGTCCCGCCGTTCGATCGCGTCGCCCGACCCCGAGCGCCGCGCCGCCAGCGGCGGCGGCTCGTTCCAGCCCGCCAGCCGCAGCACCTCGACCGTGCGGCGGTTGACTTGGTCGGCCTCCGGCCCTTCGCCTGCGATCCCCGACGCGAGGTCGAGCCAGGACAGCGCCTCCTCGAACGCGTACCGCGCGGTGGCCGCCTCGCTCGCGCGCAGCGCGTACTGGTACGCCAACGCCTGCTCGCCGCTGCGCTCGGCGTGACGCGCGATGTCGCCCGCCACCTCGGCGGACTCTCCGGATGCCGTGATCGTGACGAGCGACAAAGCCATCGCGCGGTGCAGCTCGCGGCGCCGCGCCGGTGTGAGCAGGTCGCGCACTACCTCCGCGATCACGGGATGCGCGCAGCGATACACCCCCTGCTCCTCCAGCAGCAGCCGGCGCTCGACCAGCGCATCCGCGAGCGCCGCGGCACGCAGCCGGGACATCCCGTGCACGTGCGACAACAGGTCGGTTCCCGCGCCGCGCCCTGACACCGCTACCGTGGCAAGGAGATCGCGCAGCTCGTAGGGCAGTCGTGCGACCCGCGCGGCGATCGCGTCGCGCACGGTCTCGGCCATCGGCAGCTGCCGGTAGCCGGCCGCGCTCGCGGCCGGCGCGACGACCCAGGCCCCCGTGGTCGCCTCGATCGTGAGCATACCCTGGACGAACAGCGTCTTCAGCATTTCGATGACGTGGAACGGATTGCCGTCAGTCACCTCATGCACCCGGCGGGCGAACCGCAGTCCCCCGGTCGGCGACTCGATCCGCGCCAGCTCGCGGATCAACCGCCATACGTCGTCCTCGGTGAGCGCCGCTACCGGCACGACGATGGTCGTGGGCCGGGTGCGGAGCGCCCGGCGCAGCCGCGCCGCCGGCGCGTCCCGCTCCAACTCACCCAGGGTGAGTGTGGCGACGCAGCAGACCGCCGACTCCTGAAACCGCTGCGTGAGGAAGTGGAGCAGCGCGCACGTCTCGCCGTCGCACCAGTGCAGGTCGTCGATGAACAGCACGCTGGGCCGCTCGGCGGCGACGGCGAGCACTACCTGTGCTACCGCCTCGAACAGGCGCGCCCGCCCGCTCACGTCGGCCGGCGCGGCGGGCGCGGCGAGGGTGGGGAAGCGCTGCCGCAGCTCGGGGACGAGGCGCGACGCTTCGGTAAGCCACTCGGGCGCGGCCCCACCGAGCCCGGGGGCCTCGAGCGCGCCGCGCAGCGCCTCCACGACAGGCCCATACGGGATTCCGGTCGTTGGATCGTAGCCGCGGCCGCGCAGCACGGTCCCACCCTCGGCGCGCACCCAGCGCAGGAAGTCCTCGGCGAGCCGAGTCTTGCCGACCCCCGCTTCCCCTTCGAGCAGCGTGACGCGACCGCTCCCGGCTGCCACCGCACGCCAGGTCGCCGCCAAGGCGTGCCACTGTCCGTCCCGCCCGACGAGGCTCGCCTGGAACGAGGGCACCGTTTCGAGCTCCGCCGGCGGCGCCCGCCGCTCGGCGCGTGCCTCGGACTCGATCCGCTGCGCCAGCTCGACGACCGCCGTCGCGGGCTGCGCGCCGATATCCTGCGCGAGCCGAGCGCGATACGTCGCAAACCGGCCGAGCGCCGCCCCGCAGTCGCCCTCGAGGTAGTGCGCCTCCATGGCGAGCTGCGTCGCCTCCTCGGACAGCGGGTCGCACGCCAGCCAGCGCTCCGCCCCGGCGACGGCGTCGTGCCAGCGCGAGTCGGCGATCGCTTGGCGCGTCGCGACTCGCAGCACGTCTTCGTAGCGGCGCAACAGCTCCCGGCGCTTCAGGTCGGCCCACTCCTCGAATCCCCGCGCGTGCCGCAGCGACAGGCCGGCGAGGAAGCGCGGCACGTCGAAGCCCGTGGCGCGCTCGGGGTGGTCGTGCGCCGTGGCGAGAAACGCCGTGACGTCGCACTCCACGGGGCCGCGCAGCTCGACCGTGTCGTGCCCGATGCGTAGATCGTCACCCACCGCCGCGCGCAGCCGCCGCAGCGCCTGGCGCAGCGACGCCCGCGCGGCATGCTCGGGAGATTCGCCCCACAGCAGCGCGGCGAGCGATTCGCGGGAATGCGATCCGGGTTCGAGCGCCAGGTAGGCCAACAACGCGAGGTTCTTCGCCGCACCCATCCCGGGCCCCGGTGGTGCACGCGACACCGAGGCAGACGGCGGACCTAACAGCTGCAGTGTGAGGCCTGTCATGGCCTCCCACCCCTTGCTGGAGCGGGCGAATCTACCCGCTTTTCACGCTGCGGCAAGCAGCGTTCACGCCGGATTCACGCCTCGGCCGCATCGTGATGGCGCACCTTTTCGCGAGGAGACATCATGGCCGGTAAGGAGCCGATCCGCATCCAGCTGACCCAAGAGCAGCGGGAGATGGTCCGTAAGGCGACCGGAAAGAACGCCGAGGCGTTGGAGCTCTCGGCGCAGGAGCTGGAAGAGCGCATTGCCCCATCCGAGTTTGCCCCAGGGCTCGAATAAGGCGACGATCCTGCCGTAGGGGCGTGCCGGATCGGCTCGTGCGGACGGTCCGGCACGCCCGTTTCGCGGGCGTGATCTTGACACTGCTCGAGCGCGCCTGCCTCTTCATCTTCTATGGCGAACGGTGCGAGCGCTCCGTCGGTGGCCGCGGACGACGTCCGCGCCGAGCTCGAGCGACTGCGGCTGCAGTACTCGATCAGCCTCGAGTTTAACTCCTCCCTCGACTTCGACGAGCTGCTTCCCAAGGTCTTCGATAG